>Ga0302320_10020052_pt1 | contig 13373 bp, 15 predicted proteins | sample Bog_T0_3_FD_202130 | JGI IMG/M metagenome (GOLD analysis project Ga0302320, IMG submission 202130) | Peat permafrost microbial communities from Stordalen Mire near Abisko, Sweden - Bog_T0_3 | ecosystem: Environmental > Terrestrial > Soil > Wetlands > Peat | place: Sweden: Abisko, Stordalen Mire...
AAAAATCAGCAACTATCAAAATATTAAACGGGTCATTCCGAGCCATGCGAGGAATCCTTTCCGTGAAAATGGAGAAAGGATCCTTCGCCGTCGCTCAGGATGACCCTGCTACAGCGGAGTCACTTTTCTTTAACCAGTGTTGGATAGATCTCGAAAAGCGTGAGGAGCAAACTCAAGACCAAAGGGCCGAGGAACAAGCCGATCGGTCCGAAAAACGAGATCCCGCCGAGAACGCTAAAAAGAAGAAGCAAGGGATGGATATGCTTGCCGCGGCCGATGATCAAAGGATGGACGACGTTTTCCATCGCTGCGGAAATAGCGAATGCGATGATCGCGAAAATGATCGCTTTTACGATCCCCGCCGTGAGAGCGACATAAAGGATGCTCGGAACGATAACGAGCGAAACGCCGATGACCGGAATGAAAGCGATCGGAATGGAGAGCGCGCCCCAGAGCACCGGGTTCGGGACACCGAATGCAAAAAGTTCGATGCCAACAATCACGCCCCATACGATGGCCATGAGGAGCGACCCTCGCACCACCGCCGTTGCCATATCCACCAATTTTCCTATCACTTCTTCCGCATGTTCATTTGAGAGCGGCATGCCGCGCACGATCATTTTCCGCAATTTATCACCGTCCTTCAAAAGATAAAAGAACGCGAAGAACGCGAGGAAAAATGTCCACGCGACGCCGCCGATACGCGCTAGGATCATGCCCGCGTTCGTAACGATCGTTCCCACGACCTGCGTGATATATTGGCTAAAATTCAGATTGACGAAGGTGAACGCGGCGCTCGGCGGAAAAAGTGCGTTCGTGATATTTCCCAGTTTTTGGCTCACCAGATTTTCCAAAGAAACGATCCCGCCGGCGGTAAGATGCGTGTACAATCCTCCCGCTTCAGAAAACAATGCGTAACAGAAAAAGATGAGCGGCACGATGATCACGATTGCGGCGATCACAATGGTCAGGAACGCAGCGAAGCCTTCATATTTTTCCATGTCTCGCTTGATGTGCACATAGAGAGGATGAAAAAATATTGCGAGCGCGGCGCCAAGCACTAAAGCGTCGAGCTCAGGAAGGAAAACGAACAATGCGAGAATGATCGCGCCCAATAAAAGTACCCCAAAAAACGGTTTTTCCAATCGCTCGGAATTCATGTTATAAGTATAGGGCCTATCTCAGAACTATTCCAGTCCGCGTTGCGTGCACTTTTGTCCGAGCGCAAGGAGCGACGAGGAGACAGTAGCAGCGCTACGGCTCCGAGGAAGCGACGCCGCGATCGGACAAAAGAGCACGCAACCCTTCGGGATCGGGCCAATTACCACAATGCCTTCGTTCCTGCGGGCTCGTCGTATCCGCTGGATACGTCTTCGCCCTGGCGCCTCGGCCTTGTGATAATTGGCTACGATCGCGGACGGAAATAGTTCTGAGATAGGCCCTAACACTATGATTGTCATCGGCATCACCGGAACCTTGGGCGCAGGCAAAGGAACGGTTGTGGAATATTTAAAGACGAAAGGGTTCGCGCATTATTCGGCGAGCGGATTCATCACCCGCGAGATCGAGCGGCGCGGGCTTCCCGTAAACCGTGACAATATGAATCTCGTAGCGCGGGATCTCCGTACCATCCACTCGCCAAGCTATATCGCCGAAACGCTCTGCGCCGAAGCAGAACAAAACGGCAAAGATGCGATCATCGAAGCGCTGCATACTGAAGGTGAGGTGCAGGCATTGCGCAGTAAAGGAAATTTCATTCTTCTCGCAATCGATGCCGATCAGAAAATCCGTTATAAACGCATCGTCTTACGTGGAAGCGCGAAGGATAACATCTCTTTTGAAAAATTTCGCGACGATGAAGCGCGGGAAATGCATGCGACCGATCCCGCACGACAGAACCTCGCGCGTTGTATCGAACTTGCTGATTATCAACTCATGAACAATGGCACAAAAAAGGAATTGCATGTCCGCGTGGACGATGTCCTGGACACTATCAAAGAAAATTCGATCTGATCACCATGACGCTGCTCAAGAAAAACGATAAACGGCGGAAGTGGCGGTCGTTCAAGAAAAATATCGCCCTCGTAGGAGGCGCACTCCTGTCTGCCGTCGTCATAACGCTTACATGGTACGCAGCGTGGACCAATGGTTTTCATTTTGCGAACGAGGCTGACATGTCCGCGATCATCACCACGCTTGGTGTTACCTATGGCATCATCGCCACCTGGGTACTCGATACCATTTGGGATAAATATAAGAAAGTAGTGATCTCAACGCTACACCAAAACAAAGATGAATTTATGCTTTATCGCGACGAACGTTTACCAATCGCGCTTCATCTACTCGTCATCTTCATTTCCCTCCCGCTTCTCGGCATGATCGGCATGATCGATTATCAAAATATTGCAACCGGAATATTTTCGGTTTTTTCGGTCGCGTTCATCCTCTCGCTTTTCTGGATTATCATCAAACACCTCGAAGATCCCTCACGAAGCGCGTGGATTGCCGAACGCATTCCGGCGGACTGGCTGGAAGCGGATGTCGACGAGCATTTCCATCTTGATCGGCGCGCATAGGCCGCAATAACGCCATTATTGGTTTTTTAGGCCATGGGAGTTATCCACAGGACGCCTTTTTGGTTTTTGCCAACATGGTATGATATAGAAAATAAATAGAAAACGTCATAACAAGCTTTCTGGTAATGCTGAGCTTCGCGAAACATCCTTTCTTAAAAAGAAGACAAGATTCTTCGCTTTGCTCAGAATGACAGAGAGTGGGCGTGACGAAACATAAAAAACCATGACCCAAATAACAAAACGTCAAAAAGAAACTTTGGATTTCATAATCGCCTATCGCGCAAAGAACGGTTACGCGCCATCGCTCGAAGAGATCAGGCAGCATCTGAAGCTCGCCTCGGTTTCCACGGCGCATCATCACGTGAAAGCGCTTGAAGCTCAAGGCTATCTCCAGAAAGATGAAAATCAGCCCCGCGGCGTGCGCGTGAACATCGCCGAACAGATGGTGCAGATCCCGCTCATGGGCATGATCGCGGCCGGCCAGCCGATCACGGCAATGCAGCAAAAAGAAACTCTCGCCGTACCGCGCAATCGCCTCCCCCGCGAGCTCACGAGCATCTATGCCCTGAAGGTTGTCGGACAAAGTATGATCGATGAGAATATCAACGACGGCGACATCGTACTCGTGCGGCATCAAACGACGGCTTCGAACGGTGAAAAAGTGGTCGCGCTTCTCGACAATACGGACGTCACGCTCAAAACTTTCTTTCAGGAACACGGCCGGATCCGTCTTCAGCCGGCAAACAAGAAGATGGAACCCATCATCGTCCGGCGCGGCAATACGGGGTTCGCCATTCAAGGCGTCGTAATCGATGTCATCAAGAGCTTCGGTGACGCGAACGCACTATCCCCTGCTTTTTCTTCGTGACGCCGTTTCTTCGGTATCAGAAAAATAATTCCAAAACAATGGAGGAAATAGAATTGACCTATCTCGTAAAAATTTTACCTGCTGGACTAAAAAACGCTCCTAAAAAAGAGATGCTCGATATTTACATTCCCGCGTCGGCAGAACATCCAACGTTGCGGATCAGGAATATCGGCGACCGCTGCGAAATCACGAAGAAAGAACCGATCCATGGAAACGATTCCTCCTATCAATTAGAAACCACGATTCCGCTCACTGCGCAGGAATTTTCGGATTTCGAAAAGCTGCCGGGAAAAAGGGTCAGGAAAACACGGTTTTATTATCAAGAAAGTGGAACAAAATATGAAGTAGATGTGTTTCGCGAAAACTTGGCGGGACTCGTGCTCGCCGATATCGAATTCGATTCGCTCGAAAAGAAAAGCAAATTCCAACCTCCGGCGTGGTGCCTTGCGGAAGTGACGCAAGAAAAATTCCTTGCGGGTGGGATGCTTTGCGGAAAACAATATGCCGATGTTGAAGCTCAGCTTAAAAAATTCGGCTATGAAAAGCTCTTGGTGGACAACTGACAATCCATTGCTCAATGCGAGGTTTTATGTTATTCTATAGTTCAGCATAACGGGGACGCACTGGTTTCGATAGCGATGCTCCGTGGGTTTGCGGGCCGTGGGCGACGACGTACTCGCCGCATCATCTAAACTGCCAACACAAAAGTTGCAGCTCCGGCGTTCGCGTTTGCCTAACCGGCAGATCGGCGTCGGGATCGGCGGACCCGGGTTCCTTGGGTCCATCACCGGTCTCATACAAGGGAACTTAACTCCGCTCCAACGATCCTAAGGGCGAAGCGACACAATCGGATCATTCTGCTTAACGCATCCTGCTTCGCGAAAGCTACGCAGGACACGAGTTAAACTACGCCCGTAGACGGCCCACCGGCTTCATCGTTAGACGAGGGTTCGATTCCCTCCGTCTCCACGACAAACAAAAAGAGCATGGCTTGTCCGGGCTCTTTTTGTTTGCTGTCTGGTATAAGGAGATTGAACCGGGGTCTATCCTAAGGTTTTCAACTTCTCGAAAATAAACTTTTTATAAGCAATAGAATCCTGAAGCTTCAGTGGATTGTCTTTCGAGAGATTATAAAGGGAAACCGCCTGGATAGCCGCGCTATAGATGAGATATAGATTTTCGTGACCCTCGTCAAAATTACCATAATAGTCTTTATAGCCAGCAAAGAAAGCACGAGCATATTTTTCTCCCGCTAAAATAAAAATATCCGTGGCTGGCCGATAGATATTAATCCATGGCGTAGCTATCATCCAATCTTCTTTCGGAGGATAAATATCGAGGAAGAACATTGTTCCATTTTCATAGAAAATGTTGTCCGAATGATTATCGAGCGAAATCACGTAGCTGTCCGTTTTTACGTTTTCAAATTGATCCCTTCTCTTGTCGACATACTCCTTTAGGGTTTCGATGACCAGGTCGATTTCTTCCTCGGAAAAATAGCTCCGATCAGCGGATTCCATCCAGTCCTTGAGGTCATCTAGCCTTTCTTGAAATAATTTAAAATAGCTATCGTTTGATTTGGGTTGTTTGGGATAGAGTGCCACCGCTTTTGTCTGCTGGTTTCCCATGCTACGAAAATCGTTTTCTGACAAGGATTTTTTATGCAATAGATTGCTGAGATTATAGCTCAGATCGATTCGCCGCATTTTCATTACGGCATCCTCTGCGTCTTGCTCTACGCCAAGGCGCAACACGCTCCCATTCGCTTCGGCATAGACCCCGTAGAGTTCGAGATAGACCCTAGGACTGAAATATTGGTTTTCAAAGAAATCCGCTTTATAAAAATTTAATCTTTCTTCTCGGCTTGAAAGGCTTCTGAAATGTTCGTTAAAAAACGCATTGTCCCTCTTTGAGAATTTATAGACCGTATCGGGGAAAAGAAAGAGGTGAGAGATCTGAGTCTCTATGTGTTCGGGAATCCGACCCCGTTCTTCGATACCCCGGACAGTTCCATTTAAAAATAGCTCGACGAGATCTTTATTATCCATTGTCTTTTTCCTCTTTCGCCACAAAAATTCTCTTTTCTTTATCAAAAGCGATGCCTTTTCGTTGCTCTCCCTGAAACTCCGCCGAAATATCGGTCTCGTGAGAATTTTGATTATAGTTGAATGCGATTTTTAAATCTTCTCCATTCTTAATCCCCGCACCCTCCTCGATCTTATATCCAAAAATATCTTCCATAACCGGATTGAGTATTTCAGCGTGGGATACGCCGATGATACGAAGTCTTTTTCCCTGAAGATCTACATGTTCCGTAATATAGCGAATCCAATTAAAAACTCTATTGGCCCGTTCCCTGACCTCTGGCTGGCTTTCAAATTTGTCACTTTCTTCTTGAAATATCGGATCATGAGAGAATGCCTCTTCGGGAGATTTCCCCTGAGCTTTCAATTCCGGCCACATCTTCGAAACAAACTCCTTGTCCTTTTGATCGAAATTTCTAAGAGCGGGAATTTCCGACTCTTTGCGTATCTCGATCCCTTTTTCTGCCAATAATTCTTTCAAAATCTCCTCTGAACCTTGTGCACGGCGAGCGGGAGAACTCCAAAGAACAACTACATCTCTCGCGGGATCGATGGTTTCGACTATCCGTCTTGCGGCCTCGGTTATTTGGGCTTCTCCTTTTATGGTGAGATCTCGACCAACGTCAGTGTAGTTCGTTTCTCCGTGCCGTAGAAAATCAACCACAACCTCATTATCACGAGGTTCTCCTTCTTTGTTATATAGTCGCCTTTCTTTCTCCATATCCAAACTGTACCAAGTTTCTGGGGTGTTTTAAAGTAGGCGAGAATGCGTAAATCAAATCTAATCCCGTGCATCCAGTAGTAAATATCTCATGTAATCCCCTGGTCAAAATTTCCCAATCATCTCGATGAATTCCACAGTTTTAAAAATGAGTAGTAGAAAGGCCGCGACGCGAGGTCACGGCCTTCTTTTAAAGTGCGGCATGCGGAAGCCCTAGGAGCGGTCGTCGAAAGGATTCTGCGTTCCGCCGAGCGCTCGGCTTTGCATCTCAGTTATCTTGCCCTGCATCTCGCCCATCATCGCGGTCGTCATCTTCCAACTCTGCCACTTAACGAAGAGTGATGTGACGTCGATCACGACGGCGATCGCCCAACACACCAGGACGAAGAACGGGTTCGAGTCCCAGAGCGCCGCAGACAAACAAACGGCCAGATACAAGCGCGGCACCAGGATGAAGCCGAAAAGCGGCTCTATCGACATGGCCGGTACCAAGCCCGCGTAGAGTGACAGCATCCTCGGCCACAGAATCAAGCCGATGAAAACCAGAAAAAGGTTGTTCGCCAGAAACTCCATAAATTCCTCCTCCTACTTCGGTTGGCGGTTGATGGTTGGTTGCACGTACAGTTCTACCTTAATTTTTATAGGTAATCTGTACTTGTGTCAAGAAAAATCATTCATCCTCAAACGACACCGTTTAATATGAAAAGCCCACGCAGGATATGGAGCTCCGTGCGTGGGCTTCGGCTTAAAATTTGAAGAGTGGACCCTATGCCTTCCGAGCGGTCGCGACCTTCACGAAAAGGTCTTCGAGAGTCGCAACCCGTGCTCGAAGTTGCTGGTTCTCTTGCGGAAGAAGTCCGATGACCTCAAGGTCCTCATGGATGAGACCTTTACGCCATTCCCAGACGATCGCGTTTTCTTTGAGCTGACCCACCGGATAAGGGTAGATGTTGAACTCAATGACGATGGGCCTCGTTTCCGGGATGAACTTCCGGAATCTTGCGGCAAGGCTCATGAGCTCCGGCGGGGCATCGGACGGAACAGGTTCCCCGAAGGTCCGCTTGAACGCTTTGAGCTCCTTGGTTTCCGTGTCGCGCGGCGAGCCAGGACCTTCAAAATATTCGACTTGGTAATCGCGCTCGTCGAGAAGCCAGATGATCCCGCCGTAAACCGCGTCGCTGAGCGGGATCGCCTCGTTGCAGAGCGTGAAGAAGGTCTTGTTGTGCTCCTGGCAAAAGCGGAGCGCGGTCTTCCAGTTTTTGACCTCATACTTTACGGGGCATTTCCAAAACCGGTTTTCGTCGTGATGAAAATGCCTCAGCGAGATCCCGTTCCGCTTCTGATATTTCCGGAAAAATCTTTCGAGCCTCACGGGATCGAGCTTTCCCGGAGGAAAGCATATGAAGTCAGCGATATTGAATCCCGCGGCCGCGAGTTGGCGCAAGCGTTCATCCTTAGCAAGGAACATTTCGGCCATAGCTTACCTCCGAACTGCTGGCAATACCGTACTATCAAATAGTAAATTCGTCAATCATCTTTTCGCCTATTCGATTGACGAATCATGGATAACCTGTAATCCTGTAGGCAGATTTTCAGTCTCATAAGGAGGCTCTTAATGCTCGCCCCGATTCCACTCATAGCCACTTCAAGAATCCCCGACTTTCTCAACGGAAGCTTCGAAACCATAGGAGGAGTCATCATCTTTCTCAATTGCTGGAAGCTTTACAAAGACAAAGAGGTGAAGGGTGTCGTGTGGCAACTCACCATCTTCTTCTCGGCGTGGGGACTGTGGAACCTTTACTACTACCCCTACCTTGGTCAGCAGTTTTCATTCGTGGGCGGCCTCCTCATGGTCATCGCGAATACCGTCTGGATCGCGCAGGTCATTTGGTATCTGAAGCATCCGCCCAAAGTTCCTCCCGAGACATGATCTCCGGCATATCATGTATCGGCTTTCAATAAAGAGGCTCCTGTCACCAAGGAGTCTCTCTGTGTTTTTGGATGCGGCGTATGACGCGCGAATATTTGACATTCCAAAATGCAATTACTATAATCCAACCACCTCTAATTGAGAGGTGGAGGAAAAATCAATGGCGAAAATCACGCTTGAAACGGCTGCAGAGCTCGAGTTTCTGCGAAATCTTGGCACACACAAAATGCGCCCGGACACGCCGGGACGCATCGAGGATGTCCCCCGCGCAACGCGCCTTGCTCTTCTTCTCGGATATGCGATTGGGATGAGCAAGCGGATCGACTGGGGACCGGCCGGCCAAGTGATTGACCGCGTAACGGTGGAAATGGAAGTGGAGCGGCTCATCACTCAACTTTCATAACTCCCGTCGCGCCGATATTCTGCCTCTTCGGAGGTTGCCCAAAATTTTTTCAGTTCATTGTCCCCGTTGATCTGTAAAATCAATGGAGAGCCACGAGGGAGCAGAACCTCAACCGATCATTTGATCGGTTTTTGTTTGCATTTCTATCTCGCCTTCCTTCGGTCGTTATCGGTCAGATACTTTTTCCGGATACGAACGCTCTTGGGCGTGATCTCCACCATTTCTTCCTCGTCGATATAATCGAGCGCGTCTTCAAGCGAAAGGGTGATGGGAACTTCCAGTTGGTCCAGAAGTCCTTCGTTCTTTGCACGGAAGTTCGTGAGTTGTTTCTCGCGCGCGACATGGACCATCACGTCGCCTTCTTTCGCGTTCTCACCAACCACCATGCCCTCATAGACTGCAACGCCGGCCGAGATGAAAAGTTTTCCCCTGCCTTGTGCCGTGATCAATCCGTAATTGTTCGAAACGCCGGACTGGGTGGCGACGATCGAGCCGTGCGGAATTGCGGATATGTCCCCTTTGTAAGAATCATAGCCGGTGAAAAGCGTGTTCATGATGCCGGTGCCTTTCGTGGAGGTAAGGAAGCGGTTCCGGATACCGATAAGGCCGCGTGTCGGGATGGCGAAGTCGATGTGCGCCATGTGATTATCGTCTACGCGCATATCTTTCATAACGCCAAGCCGCTTCCCGAACATTTCGATGACCGTACCGGCGAATTCCTCCGGCACTTCGATCGAAGCAAGTTCCATCGGCTCCAACTTCTTGCCGTCCACTTCTTTAAAGATAACCTGCGGTTTGGAAACTTCGATCTCGAATCCTTCGCGGCGCATTTTCTCGACGAGGATCGCGAGATGCAATTCCCCGCGGCCAGCGACGGTCCAGCGATCGCTTGTTTCCGTCGGCGTGACGGCCAGCGCAACATCGGTCTCGAGCTCTTTCTCGAGCCGATCTTTTAAGTTGCGGGAGGTCGTGAACGTTCCCTCTTTGCCGCGGAAAGGCGACGTGTTCACGCCGAAGGTCATTTTGATCGTCGGTTCATCGATTGCGATCGTGGGCAGGGCGACCGGATGTTCCGGATCAGCGATCGTTTCGCCGATCGAAACATCGGGAATGCCGCCAATCGCCACAATGTCGCCGGCCGTCGCCTCGTCCACGTCAACACGTGCCAAGCCACTAAAAAGCATGACGGAGGTGAGCTTTTCGAGCTTCACCTCGCCATGGCGTGTCATATGCGCGATGGTCATTCCTTTTTTTAGCGTTCCGGAATAGATGCGCCCAATGGCGATCTTCCCTTTGTAATTATCGTTCGCGAGATTTACGGTAAGCATCTGCGTCGTATCGAGTTCGCCTTTCTTCGGCGGAGGAATATATTTCACGATGGTCGCGAAGATCGGTTCAATATCTTTCATCTCACTAAGGTCGGGCGTAAATCCGGCCTTCCCCTGAACGGCGGCGGCATAGACCACCGGAAATTCAACTTGCTGTTCCGACGCGCCGAGCTCAAAGAACAGATCAAATGTCTGATCGAGCGCCCATGCCGGCCGCGCCCCTTCTTTGTCGATCTTATTGATGATCACAATGATCTTGTGTCCGGCTTGGATCGCTTTCCGCAGAACAAACTTCGTCTGCGGCATGGGGCCCTCTTTGGCGTCGATCAAAAGTAGGACACCGTCCACCATGCGCATGATGCGTTCCACTTCGCCACCAAAGTCTGCGTGGCCTGGCGTATCCACAATGTTGATCTTGATGTCTTTATAAATGACCGAGGCGTTTTTTGAAAAAATGGTGATGCCACGCTCGCGCTCGAGCTCGTTCGAGTCCATAATAAGGTCACTGTCGGCGCCGCTTTTCAGCTTAAAACCCACCGACTGCTTGAGCAGGGCGTCAACGAGCGTCGTCTTTCCGTGATCGACGTGGGCGATAATGGCAATGTTTCGAATCTCCATAGTATGGTTATTACAATTGTCATCCCCGCGCAGGCGGGGATCTGTGCTTTCTATAGTCCGTTGATTGATCTTCAACGAATAGTTATAATAACAAAAAAAGAAGAAAAAAGCAACATAAAAATCATGATACCAAAACTTCACGCGACTGCTCCCCTGTTTGCCCTGCCCGATCAAGACGGCAAAGAACATTCACTTGCTGATTATGCGGGCAAATGGGTCCTCTTATATTTTTATCCGAAAGACGACACGCCGGGATGCACGAAAGAAGCGTGCACCATCCGCGACAGTTTTCCGAATTTCAAAAAGCTGAAGATCGCCGTTCTCGGCGTAAGCGTCGATAGCGTGAAAAGCCATAAGAAATTCGAGGAAAAATATAAGTTGCCATTCACCTTATTGTCGGATGATGAAAAAGAAGTGGTCAAAGCATATGGCGTCTGGGGCAAAAAGAAATTCATGGGGCATGTCTACGAGGGAACCTCCCGCACCTCGTTCCTGATCGATCCAAAGGGAAAAATCGCCAAAGTCTACAAGGATGTGAATCCCGTTTCGCACGCAGAAGAAGTGCTCGCGGACATGAAAAAACTGAAATAACGACGTTATCAGTAAAAGTCCGCCTTTAGGACGGCCGTCCCGAAGGCGAACTTTTCAAAGAACAAGCACTCTCAATAAGTCGTTGCCGCTGCAGAGGAGCATTTTTCGATCACAATCGGTGCGTGGTTGAACTCACGATTCGCGAGATAGCCAAGCGCGAAGCTCGTCGAGCCGACAAGAAAGATGATAAGGACGAAGAAAACCTCCCTCTTATAAAATATGAACCAGTTCTTCAGGAATTCCATCCTTCTATAATGCTACGGCAAAGATTAAAAAATCCTTAAAGGATTTTTTCCTTTGAGGCGCTCGGCTAAAATGATCCCGCAATGGCTGGATCATTTTACTCCTCGCTACCAAGCGTAAGAAAAGCTAAAAGAATTCCTAAAGAGCAAATTGCTTTTTTGCTTCCGCTACGCCACGGGAGAATCCTTCCCTTACGGTCGCAATGAACTCTATCGCACGTCTCGCGTTCGCCCGTTGTTTCTCGTGATCGAGTGGATTGGCAAGGGATTCGTCTGGCCCGATCAGACCCTGATTTCTGAAGTGATCATCAAATCCGCCTTTTTCTAGAATTTCTTCCGGTGTATTGCGCAGAACATTCATTTTTTCCCTTTTCCCATTCTTTTCCGCCAGATCGATCACGGGATAATAATCTTCTTCGTACCAGAAACCGCCGTTGATATATGTTCCACTATCCGACAAGAGCGGTTCGATCTCGTCCGGGGATGGCCAGACATATACGTTTCGCGCAAAGACCAGATCGAAATCACCGGTGGTCGTTCCGAGAAGCGCCCGAATATTTTTATTATCCCGCATATTGACGTTGCCATACGCATTTACGCCAAAGACCATTTTTTCGAAGACCGGGTCCAGGCGCGGCCGCGCGAAGAGCTTGCGGTCCCCTTCCGCGATCACCGGAGAGAACGTTTTTGTAGGCGCAATGCTTTCGGGACCGGTTGCGCCAAGCGGAACATAATTTTGCGCATCATGACATACGTCCAAAGTTCCCTTTTCGGCACAGAAAACGATAGGTCCCTTGTCCTCCGCTTTTTGTTCAAGTGGGATCGAGCGGGGCGTTTTTACCCAATCGCTCACAATGTCGCAGATCGAAACATCGACCGCATCGCCATACGTTATTTTCAAAAACCGGGACAGCCACGGCGTGCCATAGTTCTGGGGAAGATCGCTGAAGTAGGCATCTTCTCCGTATGTCCTTCCGGCGCCGAGCTCCAACACGCGCAACGGTTTCGATGCGTCTTTTCGGTCGTCTATTTTTTTCTGAATCAGCCGGGATATGAAATCATTGAATGATTCCTTCGCCATCTTTCCTTCTTTCATTCCGCCGAGGATCCTCGGTATCATTTTTGCGCCCGGGACTGCGCCGAACATCCGTGCAACGCCATAACCCGCGGCGAATCCAAAGCTCCGACGCGGATCGCGGTCTGCGTATGCTTCGACCTCTTCCGGAGTATCGAGGATGAATGGGCGGTAAAGACCGGTGCCGGTCTTATGCGCGATCTCATTCAACGGAGATCGCGATTCTTCGGCTTCAATATCTCGCCATTCGTCCTGCACCAACGCTTCCTGATGCGTAACATCAACCGGATTCGTTTTATCTTTTCCTAAAAGACGTTTAAGGATCGGTCGTTTTTTGTCCCGCTGCTTTGCTTCTTCCTCAAATCTTTTATCGTTTATTTCCGGCAGCTCGAAGCGTTCGCTCATATATAGGATGTAAAATTTAGAATTGCAGATAGGATTCCCACTTCTCATAAAGCTCTCGCGTGGCACGAATATCGCGGACGTTATATTTCGCAATGTCGAGAAATTTCTTCTTCTTGAAAAGCGGACCCACATCGTCGCCGGTGATTCCTTCGGATTTCGGGCTTTCGATGCCGAACGCGCGGCACCAGAGATGCAGACTTCCCTTTCGCCGCGTCGCGCCATAAAAGCTCAATTGCTCCGCAAGATCGATATGGAGTGAGTCAGGGTTGTTCTGGTAGAGATACCGGCCGCGCATGAGATCCTTCGTCGGGCGAACACCTTTGATCGCCGACCGGATCACGAGGAACGGGATATCGAACGCGCGGCCATTGAACGTTATGAATACCTGATAGCGTGCGGCGAGCTCCCAGAACTTTTTGAGCATTTCCTCCTCGGTCATTTGCTTGAAGGAAACACCGTCTTCTTTCGTTTCCTCGTTCTTTTGTCCGGGCGCTTGATAATAGACCGCGCCTTCATTTTTATGGTAATCGAG
>Ga0302320_10020053_pt1 | contig 13372 bp, 10 predicted proteins | sample Bog_T0_3_FD_202130 | JGI IMG/M metagenome (GOLD analysis project Ga0302320, IMG submission 202130) | Peat permafrost microbial communities from Stordalen Mire near Abisko, Sweden - Bog_T0_3 | ecosystem: Environmental > Terrestrial > Soil > Wetlands > Peat | place: Sweden: Abisko, Stordalen Mire...
GATCGCGCAGACGCGCGCCGGCCTCGGCCTGCTGCAGCCGCAGGTAGCGCGCCATGCTCTCCGCGGCCCCATCGCCGCACAGGCGCGCCAGCACCCGGTGCGCAGCGGCCACGGCGCGCGCATCGGGCGCCGCGCCGGTGGCGGCGAAGCGCTCGATTTCATCGAGCAGGCACATCTGCAGATGCGTCCACTCGCGCATCGTCTGGCGCTGATCGTAGCCCTGCTGCCAGCGCTGCAGGCCGTGCTCGGCCGCGCTCTCCATGCGCTGCGCGCCAGGCGGCACGGGTTCCAAGGCAGGATACGCGCGCAGGCGCTGCTCGAATTCTCCGAGCACGGAGGGAATGTGATCGTTGAACTGCGCGCGCGAGAGCGTCGAGAAGGAGCTGAGCTCCGGATCGGTATCGAGAGCCGCCGCCCAGTTGCTTAGTATCTGTTCGCGCCGCTGCGACAATTGATCGGCCAGGGCGGCCAGTGCCGCGCGCAGCGAGCTGTCCGCGCTCACGCCGAGGCGCCGATGATGGAAGTCGCGCCCGACTGGCTGACACCACGGGTGAAGGCCCAATCCATCCAGCGCGTGATGAGGCCCCCGCCGAGGCTCGCGCCCGTGAGCCCCGCGAGCGAATAGGCAGCACCCGTCAGGATCGACTCGGCGGCACGCTGGCCGCTGCGGATCGCAGGCCCGATGCCCTCGCACAGATCCCGCGTTGCCAGTCCGGCGGCATCGCCGGTCAGGAAGGCATTGCCCACCCGGGCGAGGTCGAGCGGTCCGCGCAGGTAGTAGCTGTAACCGGTGGGCTCCTCGGGCAGCTGGATCTGAAACTGTCGCTGCAGGCGCGCGGCCAGGTGTTGCCAATGCTGCCGGATGTCTTCGCCGCGTGCTTTGATCCGGCTGGCCATGCCGCCCACACCCACGTTGAGCCAGCCGCGCGCCTTGGGCACGTACCAGCTGTAACCGGGCAGACCCTGATCGAAGAACCACAGGTGACAGTCCGGATCGCGCCATTCGAACGGGAATTCCAGCTCGAGCGTCACGGTCTGCAGCTCGCGCACGCGCGGCTGCTGTTCGCGGAACAAGGCGCGGTATACCGGGCAGGAGGTGCCGCCCGCGCCGATCAGGTAGCGGCAGCGGAAGGCCTCATCGAGGATGTAATCCTCGCCCTCGCGCCGCACGTTCTTGACGGTGTGTTCGAGCACGGGCGCTCCGGAGCGCTCGAGCAGCCACGCATCGAATTCAAAGCGGCGAATCGAGTGCTGCACGCACGGGATCGGCAGCCGCAGGCCCTTGAGGTGCCATTGCAGGCGGCGGAAGCTCAAGAAGCGGTGCGGATAGGCGGCAATGTCCAGTTCGAGGTCGGCGACAACCTGCGGGGTGATCCAGCCGGCACAGAGCTTCAAACGCGGGAAGCTCGCCTTGTCCAGCACCAGCACATCGGCACCGGCGCGTCGCAGGCGGCCGGCAGCGGCGGAGCCGGCAGGGCCGCCTCCCACGATGATGATCTCGGCGCTGCGCATGAATCGGCCGGGTCAGCGCGGGTAGATATATTCGCGCGTCAGCGGAATGCGGTTGTTCTGCGGAGTCGTAAACAGCACCTGGAACAGCTGCAGGGTGCCGCTCTCGAAAGCGGCCACCGATCCTGCCAGGTACAGCCGCCACATGCGCACGAAGAGTTCATCGAACATCGATCGCACCTTGTCGACCGCCGCTTCATAGCGCGCCAGCCACTCGCGCAGCGTCAGCGCGTAGTGCAGGCGGATGTTCTCGACATCGAGCACCGAGAGATCCGCCGGTTCGAAGATCTGCATCATCTCCCCGAGCGAGGGCGGGTAGGCACCCGGGAAGATGCGTCGCTCGATCCAGGGCTGCAGCGGTGCGGGATAATTGCGTCCGATCGAATGGATCAGGCCGCGTCCATCGGGCACGAGCACGCGGCGCGCGACGCGTCCAAGCTCGGGGTAGTTCTCCTTGCCGACGTGCTCGAGCATGCCGATGGAGGCGAACACATCGTAGCGGCCGGTGATGTTGCGGTAGTCATCCTCGATGAACTCGACCCGCCCATCCAGGCCCTGCTCTTTGGCGCGCAGGCGCGCAAAGGCGATCTGCTCCCTGGAAATATTGAAGGCGCGCACGCGCGCGCCGTAGCGGCTGGCCATGTGCAGCGCAAAGCTGCCCCAGCCGCAGCCGGCCTCGACCACGGTGTCGGAAGAGCCCAGGCGCAGCTTGCGGCAGACGTGATCCATCTTGGCGACCTGGGCCTCATCGAGGCTGGTCTCCGCGGTGGGGTAGTAGGCACAGGTGTAGGCCATGGTCTCGCCCAGCCACAGCGAGTAGAACTCGTTGCCCAGATCGTAGTGGCTGTGAATGTTGCGGCGCGAACCGGTCAGGGTGTTGCTGCGGGGTCGGTAGCGCAGGCCCTGCAGCAGGCGCGCAAAGCGCCCGCCGCTGCCGCCGGCCGCGGAACTGCGGTAGATGATTTCGAGCAGGTCCAGCAGGTCGCCTTCGATCTGCACGCGCCCCTCGCTATAGGCATCGCCGAAGCTCACGCGCGGATCGGCGGCCACGCTCCAGAGCGTGGCGCGGTCGGCAAAGCGGATCTGCGCCACCGGCGAGCCGGGGCCGATGACGCGCTCGCCGCTCCAGCCGAGCACGAATTCGAGCGGCGCATTGCCGAGCGCCTTCAGCAGGCGGCGGGCAAGGCGCACATCAATGGATCGGGAGCGCGGCGCGGGCACTTTGGCGCGCTTGCCGGCGGGGGTCGTCAGTTCCTGGGGTCGCGACGCGGCGTCCACGGCGGGGCCTCTCCTACATGAAACTAGCCGAGCTGCGCGCGCAGCCGCCGCATTCGGCGGTATTGAAGCTGCAACCCGTACTCGAGCTCCTTGATTTGATGCTGCAGCGCCGAGCGCTCCCAGCGCTCGATCATGGCGCGTTTGGCCTCGGCAAGCCACTGCTCGCGCAGCCGCGTCCAGTCGGCCACGGCCTGGCAAAAGGCCTCGTATTCTTCGGCGATGCGCGAGCGCAGCGCCTCCACGTGCGCGCGCCCGGGCTGGTGGGCGTCCAGCTGCAGGCGGGCCCGGCGGAATTGGGTGTCGAGCAGGGCGCGCTGAATTTTAAACCACGGGACGGTCTTGAGGTTGCGGGCGAGTCCCAGCCAGCGCATCGCGCCGATGAACCACTTGGACGGATCCCACTGCCACCATCGCACGCCGTTGCGGTAGTCATGCGCGAACATGTGATGAAAATTGTGATACCCCTCGCCGTAGGTCAGCAGCGACACCACGCCATTGTCGCGGGCAGTGTTGTCCTCCGTGTAGGGCTGAATGCCCCACATGTGCGCCAGAGAATTGATAAAAAACGTGAAGTGATGACTGAGGACGAGCCGCAGCACGCCGGACAGCAGCAGGAATCCGAGTACGTCGCCGTAGATCCAGCCCAGCAGTGCCGGCAGGCCAAAATTCATGAGCAGCGCCAGCGGCAGGTAGTAGCGGTGCTGCAGGCTGACCAGCCGATCGCGCTCCAGATCGCGTACGTAGGTGAAGTCGGCCTCGCCGCTGGGATAATACTTGAGCATCCAGCCGATGTGCGAGAACCAGAACCCGCGCCGGGCGCTATAAGGATCGAGTTCCCGGTCGTCGATCTTCAGGTGATGGACGCGGTGGTTGGCGGCCCAGTTCAACACGCTGTTCTGCAGCGCCATGGCGCCGAAGAGCAGGTAGGGAATCTTCAGCAGCGGATGAGCTTCGTAGGTCGCATGCGCCCAGAGACGATGGTAGCCGCAGGTAATGGACATGCCGTTCGCGCCCAGCAGCAGCACGAACCAGATCCAGGCCGAGGCGTGAAAGCCGTGCGAAAAGCCATACCAGGGGACTACCGTGACGGCCACGGCAAAGGTCAGCGCAAACATCAGCGTGGTCGCCCAGTTGCGCGGGACGTCCTCCCAGTTGACGGCTCTCATGACTGCTCCTGGAATCAAGGGTTTACGAGTGAGACTCAAACTCACACATTAGCTCTATTCTAACCGGATCCACCGTCCCAGCGCTGCGAACCACTGCCGGCACGTTCCCCGTGCGCCCAGCATACGCGAAATCAGGCGCTGGTACTGCCAGTCCCAACCGCATCCGGCGGGGGCACCTGCGGATCCACCAGCATGCCGGTGACGCCCTGCAGGACGCGCGTGGCCGCCTGCGCGCCACTGTCCATGTAAATCACCTTGCCCTGCGAATGATCGGCCACGTATTTGAGTGCATCGGTGTACTCGAGGAATAGCAGGAAGCGATTGTCGACGCCGGCGGCCTTGAGGCTCTCGGCCGCCTCCTTCATGCCCAGCGCGATGTTCTTGCGAAACAACGCCAGGCCCTCGCCGCGCAGCGCCGCGGCCTTCTTGTCCGCCTCAGCGCCGATGGTCTTGTAGGCCGCCTCGGCTTCGGCATCCTTGGTGCGCTTGACCAGCAGCGCTGCACCTTCGTTGGAAGCCGCGGCCAGCAGGTTCTTGGAGGAGACCACGCGCGCCATCGAGTCGATGATCTCCTTGTCGAAAGTCATGTCGGTGATCTGGATGTCGCGCACCACGTAGCCCCAGTTGAGCACCACCTCATCGAGGTTCTTCTTGGTGTGATCGACGATCTCGGCTCGCATGCCGAGGATGTCCGACTGCTTGGTGGTGGCCACGAACTGTCGGATCGATCCGTCGATGGTGCGCTGGAGCGCCAGCTGGAACTCACCCAGGGAGGCGAAGCTGAACACGGCCTTCTTGATAGCCTCCTCCTCCGCGGCCGCCACCGCGTAGAGCACCATGGTCGCGAACTTAACGTTGGCCTGGTCCTGCGTGATTGCCTGGAACTCGAGCTGCAGCGCGCGGTTCTGCAGCGACAGTCGGTAATTCACCCGTTCCCAGGGGAGTTTAAAGTTCAGTCCCTCCCGCATGATGCGGTGGTATTTGCCAAACACCGTCACGATGGCAACGGTGGCCTGTGGCACGGTGCGGAAGAGGCTGCGCGCGATCAGGATCAGAACGAACAGCAGCACGATCAACGAAAAGACGGGGCCTGAATTCATAGGTGCTGAGTATACTGGCGACGGTGGGCAAATCCGAGAATCTGCGCCAGATCGCCGGCCTCTACACCGTGGTGGTGGCGCTGCATGTCTGTGGCGGGGGACTGCTGCTCTACCACGGGCTGCATCACCCGGCACTGATCGGACTCGGCTTTGCCGCCTACATGTTCGGGCTGCGACACGCCTTCGATGCCGATCACATCGCGGCCATCGACGACACGGTGCGCTACCTGCTGCAGAAGGGACAGAAGCCCTTCGGGGTCGGCCTGTACTTCTCCCTCGGACACTCAACGGTGGTGCTCGTGGTGGCCGTCGCGGTGATCGCCACTGCCGCGACGCTCAAAGGAGCCGTGCCCGAGCTGCGCAACCTCGGCGGATTCATTGGCGCCGGGGTCTCCGGCATCTTCCTGTGGATCATCGGCATCCTCAATACGCTGGTGCTGCTCGACCTTCTCAAACTCGCTCGCCGCGGCAAAAACGGCACACACGGCCATGCGCATCTGGATCAGCTGCTATCGCAGCGCGGCCTCATCAATCGGGTGTTCGGCGGCAGGCTGCAGAAGATCCTCACCGCCAGCTGGCAGATGTATCCGCTGGGCATCCTGTTCGGGTTGGGCTTCGATACCGCCTCGGAAGTGGCTCTGCTGGGACTGACCGCCGGGGCGTCGATGGGCGATCTGCCGCTGGCCGCGGTGGTATCGCTGCCGCTGCTGTTCGCGGCCGGCATGTCGTTGATGGACACCACCGATGGGGTGCTCATGGTCAAGGCCTACCGCTGGGCCTGGATCAACCCGCAGCGCAAGCTCTTCTACAATCTGACGACTACTGGCCTCTCGGTGGCGGTGGCGCTGCTGATGGGCACCCTGGAACTGCTGCAGGTCCTCGTCGGCGCGTTGAACCTGAATGGGCCGTTTGCGGCGCGCATCGCCACACTCGACATGAGCTCGCTCGGATACCTGATCGTCGCGCTGTTCCTGGGTGTCTGGGGCCTGTCGGTGGTGCTGTGGAAATGGGGCGGCAGCCAGGCGGGAGCAGAATCGCCGCACTGAATGGAAAAAAAGGGGTCCCCGTGCAACGCGTACAGCTTCTGATTGGTGGCCGCGATGTCGATGCCGCCAACGGCGCCACCTTCGTGCGCCTGAATCCCATGACCGGTGAGCCGGCCACCACGGCTGCCGCTGCCTCGGTGGCCGCCGGCATGCTGCGCGAGGCGGCCTCGATGACCTCGCAGATCGGCGGCGAGGTGATCCCCTCGGATGTGCCCGGAAGCCTCGCCCTGTCGATCAGGCAGCCAGCCGGCGTGGTGCTGGGCCTCGCGCCCTGGAATGCGCCCATAATCCTGGGGGTGCGCGCCATCGCCATGCCGCTGGCCTGCGGCAACACAGTCATCCTCAAGGCCTCGGAGGTGTGCCCCGCAACGCATTGTCTGATCGGTACCGTGCTGCAGGAGGCCGGTCTGGAACCGGGCGTGATCAACGTCATCACGCACGATGCCAAAAGCGCGGCCGCCGTGGTCGAGGGGATGATCGCGCACAAGGCGGTGCGGCGCGTGAACTTCACCGGCTCCACCGGCGTCGGTCGCAGCGTCGAGATGCTGGCGGCCAAGTACCTCAAGCCGGTGCTGCTCGAGCTTGGCGGCAAGGCGCCGCTGATCGTGCTGGCCGACGCCGATATCGACGCGGCCGTCGATGCCACCGTGTTCGGCAAGTATGCCAACCAGGGCCAGATCTGCATGTCGACCGAGCGCGTGATCATCGAGGAGCCGGTGGCGGATGAATTCGCGGCCAAACTGAGCCGGCGCGTCGCAGCGCTTCCGAGCGGCGATCCGCGCCAGGGCGAGGTAGTGCTCGGATCGGTGGTGGCCTTAAGCACGGTCGAGCGCGTGCAGCGGCTGGTCAAGGCAGCGGTCGCCGAGGGCGCGAAGCTGCTGACGGGCGGATCCGCGCAGGGCACGCTCATGCAGGGCATCGTGGTCGATCACGTGACGCCATCGATGGCGCTGTTTCGCGATGAAACCTTTGGCCCGCAGGTGTCCATCACGCGCGTGCACTCGGCCGATGAAGCCGTGCTGCTTGCCAACGATACCGAATATGGCCTCTCCGCCTCGGTGTTTAGCCGCGACATCGCCAGGGCGCTGGATGTGGCCCGCCGCATCGATAGCGGCATCTGCCACATCAACGGACCGACCGTGCACGATGAGCCGCAGATGCCCTTTGGCGGCGTCAAGGCTTCAGGCTATGGCCGCTTCGGCGGCAAGGCCGGCATCGATGCCTTCACCTAAACGCGCTGGATCACCATCCAGACGACGCCGCGTCACTACCCGTTCTGAGCCGGCGATTTTGAGCATTCTCCGCGGGCAGAAGGCGCTCGTCACGGGCGCGAACTCAGGGATCGGCCGCGGCGTGGCACTGGGCCTCGCGCAGGCGGGCGCCGATGTGGTCATCAACTACGTGGCCGGCGATGCGGCGGCCGAGGCGGTCGCCGATGAGTGCCGCGCCCTGGGCGTGCAGGCTTACGCGCACCTGGCCGATGTTTCCTCCGAGACACAGGTGGCCTCGATGTTCGAGGCCATGATCGCTCGCTTCGGCACCATCGACATCCTGGTCAACAACGCCGGCCTGCAGCGCGATGCGGCCTTTGCATCGATGACGCTCGAGCAGTGGAACACCGTCATCGCGATCAATCTCACCGGGCAGTTCCTATGCGCGCGCGCGGCCATCGCTGAGTTCCTGCGCCGCGGCGTGGTGCCCGCCGTGTCGAGCGCTGCCGGCAAGATTATTTGCATGAGCAGCGTGCACCAGCAGATTCCCTGGGCGGGACATGCCAACTACGCGGCCTCCAAGGGCGGCGTCAAGCTGCTCATGGAATCCCTGGCGCAGGAAGTGGCCCCGCATCGCATCCGCGTCAACGCCATCGCACCGGGCGCGATCCGCACGCCCATCAACACCGACGCCTGGGGCACGCCCGCAGCCTATGCCGCGCTCATGACGCTGGTGCCCTACGGCCGCATCGGCGAGCCCGAGGACATCGCGCGCGCGGCCGTGTGGCTCGCTTCCGATCAATCCGACTATGTCGTCGGCACCACGCTGTTCGTCGATGGCGGCATGACCCTCTACCCGGGATTCGCCACCGGCGGCTGACCCGACGTTGCGGGCGTGCCGAAACCCGATACCTGCCAGCCATCGCGTGCGCGCAGCCGCAGCATCGCAAAGGCCGCCACCAGCGTGAGCGCGCTCGAGATCAGGAACGCCCGCGTGAAATCGTGCTGCGAGAGCGCGTGGCCGGCCGAACTCAGCGACAGCGAGGCGGCGCCGAAGCTGACACCGAAGCTCATCGAAATGCGCTGCGCGAACAGCGACACGCTGTTGCTGCGCCCCATGTCGGCGTGCTCTATGTCGGCCAGCGCGAGCGCGCCGATGCTGGAGAAGATCGAGGAGCGGATGATGCTGAAGATCAGGATGTAGCAGGCGAACAGCACCACCGGCGTCGTGACGCGAAATCCGCTGAAACCCGCCAGCATCGCGCTGGCGGCCACGCAGCCGCAGAACAGCGAATTGCGAAAGCCGAAGCGCTTGAGCACGAACGACAGCGCGGGGCGCGCCACGAACGCGCCAGCCGAGGCCAGGAAGGTAAGCAGGCCGGAATGAAATGCGTTGTAGCCAAACTCGAGCTGCAGCAGCGTCGGCAGCAGGATCTGCGTGGAGAACACCCCCGCGCGCGCGACGCTCCCGATCAGCACTGCCACCGAGAAGCTGCGAATCCGAAACAGCGCCGGATCGATCAGCGGCGCGACGCGTTGGCGCGCGTGCGCGGCATAGAGCGCGCCGCAGACAATGACCAGGCCACTCAAGGCCTCGAGCACGGGTGCCGCCAGCAGCCTGTGCCCCCCGGCCTCGATCAGCGTCTGCAGCGCCGCCGCGGCCGTTCCGATCAGCGCGAAGCCGCGCCAGTCGAATCGTCCCGGCGGCATCGGTCCACTGGCGGGGATGAAACGCGCCGCGGCGATCAGGCCGATCAGGCCCACGGGCACATTGATGAAGAAGTTCCAGCGCCAGGAGGCATAGGTGGTAATGAAGCCGCCGATCACCGGCCCCACGGTCGGTCCCACGATGGCCGGCAGCAGCATGTAGTTCATCACCTGCACCAGCGCGCGCTTCTCCACCCCGCGCGCGAGGATCAGGCGTCCCACCGGACTCATCATCGAGCCGCCCGTGCCTTGTACGAATCGCCCGATGACCAGCGACAGGATCGATCGCGACAGCCCGCACCAGAGCGAGCCGGCGATGAAGACGAGGATGGAAACGCAATAGACGCGTCGCGGGCCGAAGCGGTCGGCCACCCAGCCGCTGATCGGAATGAAGATGGCGAGCGCGATCAGGTAGGCGGTGACGGCCACGCTCAGGCGCAGCGGCGACTCGTGCAGGTCGTACGCCATCTGCGGCAGCGAGGTCAGGATCATGGCGCTGTCGAAGCCCTCCATGAAGAGGGCCCCGGCCACCGTGAGTGCGACGCGGCGTGGCGCTGCGTGAAACAGCGGCGGCGGCCGCGGCGATGATTCCTCGGCACGCATGCAGTCAATCTTACCTGCGCTTCAGGCAGGCGCGTGCGCCAGCGGCGCCGAATTCTCCAGTACGCGCTCCAGGATGGTCACATCCACGGGCTTGGTGAGATGCACCGGGATACCGGCCTCGAATGCCAGTTCACGGTCCTCTTCGCGCCCCCAGCCTGACAGTGCCACCAGGTTCGGGCAGCGCTCGCCGAGACTGGCGCGCGCGCGGCGCGCGATCTCGTAACCATCCAGATCCGGCAATCCGATGTCCAGCAGCACCACATCGGGGTGGAAGACCAACATTTCGCGCAGCGCATCCGCCCCGCGGTAGACCGACTTCACTTCATGCCCCGACATCTGCAGCAGTGCGCACAGGCTGTCGGCGGCATCGGCGTTGTCGTCCACGATCAGCACGCGTCTTGCCGCGGCCGGCGGCTCGCCGCCGGCCGCAACGGCGGCGGTCGCCTGCGGCGACTGTGTCGCACTGAGCGGCAATCGAATCTCGAATTCCGCCCCCTGCCCCAGACCCGCACTCGAGGCCGTGATGGTGCCGCCGTGCATTTCAATCAGCTTGCGACTCAAGGCCAGTCCGATCCCGAGGCCGCCGTTGGGACGCCGGTCGCCATTCTCGGCCTGCACGAACATGTCAAAGATCCGCGCCGCCATCGCAGGCTCGATACCGATGCCGTTGTCCTGCACGCGGATGACAGCCTGGGCGCCCTGGTGCCGCACGTGCAGCGTGATGCGCCCGCCCGGCCTGGTGTACTTGGTGGCGTTTTCGATCACATTGCCGACCGCCTGCGCAATGCGGATGGCATCCGCGTCCATGAGCAGCGGATCTGACTCCACATCGATGCTGAACTGGTGTTGCCGCAAGTCCATCCCCGCCTGCGCCGATTGCACCACGCCGGCGATGATGGCCGTCAGACTCTCGGGACGGCGGCGCAGATCGATCTTGCCCTGCGTAATGCGCGACATCTCCAGCAGATCATCGATCAGCCGCGTCATGTGCGCCGCCTGTCGCTCGATCACTTCGCGTGCCCGCAGCAGCTTCTCATCCCGCGTGTCGAGTTTCTTCAGCATGTAGGCCGCGGCCCGAATCGGCGCCAGCGGGTTGCGCAACTCATGCGCGAGCGTTGCCAGGAACTCATCCTTGCGCTTGTCCGCTTCGCGCAGCCGGTCGTTGACCTGCCGCACGTACTCGGCCGAGGCGGCCAGTGCCGCATGGTGTTTGGCAAGGCTCATATCGGTCAGCACCGCGCAGCAGCAGCGCACGCCTTTGACGCGCAGGGAACTCAGCGACACATGCACCGGCAGACTGTCGATTTTGCCGGCACTGAGCGTGAGATCGCCCGAAACGCTGCGATCGCGGCTGTCATGCAGCATCCGCTCGAAGTGCGTCCGCTCCGACTCGGCTATCCAGTCGGCCAATCGGGTGCCGGCCAGCTCGGCGGTAGTGGTTCCCAGCAGGCTCGCCAGCCGCGGGTTGCTGAACAGGATGATGCCCTCGTCGGAAAGCGTCGCCGCGCCCTCGTTCATCGATTCGACCAGCAGACGATAGGGGTGGTCCGAACCCTCCAGAGTGAAAATCTTGGCGCCTTCGGAACTGCTGACCACCACCGCGTCGATTTCGCCGTGGCGGATCGCCTGGATGACCGCTTCGGCCTCGGCCAGGCGCTCGCGCAGCTGCGAGTTCTCCAGTTCCAGGCTCACCGGGTTTTCCAGACTCACTGGGTGCCCGCTGCGCGATTGACCCTGATGCCGAGATTGCTGGCAACGTGGTCGATATTGCCGATGGCGCCAATTACCCGCCGCAGTGGCAGCGGCTGCACGCGCGCCAGCGTCGGTACTGCAACGATCTGCTCCTGGGCTGCCATGGCGGGTTGCTCGTAGATATCCACGATCTCGACGTGACAGTGCTCTCCGTACTTGGCGCACAACCGCTGCACATCCGACACCGCCTGCGTGGAGCGCGGACCCATGCCGGCGACGAACAGGCGTAGCTCCACCATCTGGCCGCCGTGTCCGGCCACGGCCCGTTCGAACTCCTTCCTGGTGTGATCGGTCGGCATCAATCCCCTACGCCAGGTAATCCCCTACGCGAGGCGTCTGATGTCGAGACCCACCAGAACCCGCTCGGTGTTGGACAGATCGCCGATAATCTTTCGCTGGCTCGGGGAGCTTACGCACCAGCGTCTGGATCGCAAAGATCTGATCGCCTTGAGCCAACGCCGGAGTCTGGAGCAAATCGATGAGCTCGATATCGTATTGTCCCGTCAGATATTCCTCACAAATGCGCTTCGGGCGCCTCGGGCATCGCTACACCGGGCAGCACGCGAATGCCGCGCGAGCTGAATTGCAGCTCGTGGATACGATCGCTGTGGCTCATGCCGCGGGATTTGATCACATACAGCGCACGACGCCGCAGGCCTGCCGACTCGAGCGTTCGCAGCAACAGCCACGTATCCATCCAGGATGACACCCCCACCTCGGAGTGCTCGGGATCCGCCTGCATCGATACCAGCGTCGTGAAAAGCGCGGTGATCTGCTTGGCCTTCAGAAAGTCCAGCAGACGCGTGATCGCGGCCGTGACCTCGCGATCGCTGCCCACCTGGGCAAAGCCCGTCAGCGGGTCCATGATCACGATCCGCGGCTCGAACTGCGAAACGGCCCGGTAGACGGTGGCGAGGTGGGTTTCCAGGCCATGCAGGGTCGGACGCGCGCTATGCAGCTCCAGCAGCCCGGCCTTGCGCCATCGCTCGAGGTTCAGGCCGATGGAGCGCATGTTGCGCACGATCTGCTCGGGCGACTCCTCCATCGAAAAATACAGGCAGCGCTCGCCGCGCGCGCAGGCCGCATCGGCGAACTGCGCGGCCACACTGGTCTTGCCCGTGCCGGCTGTGCCCGTGACCAGCACGCTGCTGCCGCGGAAGAATCCGCGCCCGTCGAGGGCGGCATCCAGGCCGGTCACGCCGCTGGCGATGTGACCGCGGGGCGCGTGGTAATCCAGCCCAAGGGAGGTGATGGGAAATACCACCAGCCCGCCATCATCGATCAGAAACGGGTATTCATTGGCGCCGTGACCGCTGCCGCGGTACTTGACGATGCGCAGCCGGCGCGTGCTGATCTGCTGGCTGATTCGATGATCCAGCGCGATGACGCAGTCGGAGACGTATTCTTCGATTCCGTGGCGCGAGAGTTTGCCGTCCGGCCCGCTCTCGGCCGTCACGATCGCCGTGATGTGGCGATCCTTCAGCCAGCGGAATAAACGCCGCAGCTCGGCGCGCAGGATGCCGTGATCCTTGAGGCCAGCGAACAGGACTTCCAGCGTATCCAGCACCACGCGCTTGGCGCCGATGGAGTCGATGGCGTGCGCGAGGCGCACGAAAAGACCCTCGAGGTCATAGTCGCCGGTTTCCTCGATCTCGCTGCGCTCGATGCGGATGTAATCGAGCACCAGTTTCCTGGCCTTGACCAGCGGTTCCAGTCCATAGCCCACGGACCGCATATTTTCGGTCAGCTCCTGCGCGGTTTCCTCGAAGGCAATGAACGCGCCCGGCTCATTGAATTGCAGCGCCCCCTGCACGAGGAACTCCATGCCGAGCAGTGTCTTGCCGCAGCCCGCACCGCCCGCGACCAGTGTGGTACGACCGAACGGCAGGCCACCCAGCGTTATCTCATCGAGTCCCGTGATTCCAGTCGGTACCTTTTTCAGGCCCGACGCTGCGGCGTGGCGGGGGGAGTCCGGCTTGCTGGCTCGTACGCGGCGTGGC
>Ga0302320_10020055_pt1 | contig 13372 bp, 8 predicted proteins | sample Bog_T0_3_FD_202130 | JGI IMG/M metagenome (GOLD analysis project Ga0302320, IMG submission 202130) | Peat permafrost microbial communities from Stordalen Mire near Abisko, Sweden - Bog_T0_3 | ecosystem: Environmental > Terrestrial > Soil > Wetlands > Peat | place: Sweden: Abisko, Stordalen Mire...
CACATCTTCCCCGACGAGCCGGCCTGGCGGGCCGGGTTCAGCCGGGCGCAGGAGCTGGCCGCGGCCCTGGACCCGCTGGGCCGGGCGTGGACCGCTTCGCCCGCGGCCATGGGCGACTTCATGGAGAGGCTGGAGCAGGTGAACCAGCTGGGCTCCAGGCTGGCCCACTACGCCAGCCTCCAGGGCGACATGGACCTGGGCGACACCCGCTACCAGGCCATGAAGGGCGAAGTCCAGAGCTTCCTGGTGGACCTGGGCGCCCGTCTGGCCTTCATGGAGCCCGGCCTGCTGGAGCTGGGCGAGGCCAAGGTGGAGAGCTACATCCAGGCCGACCCGCGCCTGGTCCCGCACCGGGTGGGCTTCCTGAGGATCCTGCGGATGAAGGCCCACGTGCTGCCCGAAGGCGAGGCGCGGGTGGTGGCCAACGCCGGACTGTTCGGCTCGGCGCCGCACGCCGCCGCCGGCATGCTCACTGACCTGGACATGCCCAGGCCCGAGGTGACCCTGTCCACCGGCGAGCGGGTGCAGCTGAGCACCGCCAACTACCAGAAGCACCGCGCCGCCAAGGACCCCGCCGACCGGCAGCTGGTGATGGAGACCTACTGGACCAGCCAGAAGCGCTACGAGAACACCCTGGCCACCCTGCTGGACGCCGGCATCAAGCAGGACCTCTTCCACGCCCGGGTGCACCACTATCCCACCTGCCTGGACGCCGCGCTCTATCCGGAGGCCATCGATCCGGCGGTCTACCGCAACCTGGTGGCCACCGTGCGCGCCAACCTGGCGCCGCTGCACCGGCTCCTGCGCCTGCGCCGGAAGATGCTCGGCCTTTCCGAGCTGCGCTACGGCGACCTGTACGCCTCGGCGGTGAGCACGGTCACCCGCGCCTACCCGTTCGAGGAGGGCCGGGACCTGGTGCTGCGGGCGGCCCAGCCCTTGGGCCCGGCCTACACCCAGGTCCTGGAGCGCGCCTTCGGCGGCGGCTGGATCGACGTCTACCCCAACCTGGGCAAGCAGTCCGGGGCCTACTCCAGCGGCGTCCACGGCGTCCATCCCTTCGTCAAGATGAACTACGACGGCACCTTCCACCACGTCTCCACCCTGGCCCACGAGCTGGGCCACGCCATGCACTCCTACCTGTCCGAGCAGGCCCAGCCCTATCCCACCGCCGACTACCCCATCTTCCTCGCGGAGATCGCCAGCACCTTCAACGAGAACATGCTCATGCACACGCTGCTGGAGACTGAGCGGGACCGCACCCTCAAGCTGTTCCTGCTGGACAGCTACCTGGAGACCCTGCGCGGCACCCTGTTCCGCCAGACCCTGTTCGCCGACTTCGAGCTGGCCATGCACGAGCGGGTGGAGCAGGGCCAGTCGCTCACCCCGGACTGGCTGAGCGCCAAGTACCTGGAGCTCACCCGGCTCTACTACGGCCACGACCAGGGCGTGGTGCGGGTGGACGACTACATCCAGGCCGAGTGGAGCGGCATCCCGCACTTCTTCTACAACTTCTACGTCTACCAGTACGCCACCGGCATCGTCGCCTCCATGGCCCTGTCCGAGGCGGTGCTCACCGAAGGCGAAACGGCGCGGGAGCGCTACCTGGGTTTCCTGGGTTCCGGCAGCAGCCGGTTCCCCCTGGACACCCTCAAGGCCGCCGGCGTGGACCTCGCCACGCCCCAGCCGGTGGCGGCGGCGCTCAAGGCCTTCGACCGGCTGGTGGGCCAGATGGAAACCCTTCATGGCGGTTGAGGCCTGGAAGGCCTTCGTGCACAATCACCCTTGACGCGCCCCAGCCCCGAAGGGAGTTTGTCATTTGATCTTCCTGATCTTCATCACCCTGATCTTCGGTCTGCAGATCCTGCACCGCCAGCTGCTGCGGCAATTGTTCCCCCGCAAGTTCGACCGCTGGGTGCTGGCGGCCCTGGTGCTCATCCACCTGCCCCTGGCGTGCTACATGGGCATCCGCCTCACCGGCGGCGGTTCCGCCGGCGTCTGGCTGCGTCCCCTGGCCCGGGCCGGCGCCTACTTCCAGATGCTCACGGTCATGGACCTGCTGGTCTGGGCTGGAGCCAGCCTGGCGTGGCGGTGGACCCACCTGTGGCGGACCCCGGCCAAAGAGGCAGCCCTGCAGAGCGCCCAGCGCCGCAAGTTCCTGCGCCAGACCAGCATGCTGGGCGTCGCCCTGGCCGGATACGGCGTGGCGCGAGGCAGAATCGAGGCCCGGTCCGACCCCGACATCATCCGCCTCGAGCTCAGCTTCCCCGACCTGCCCCCCGGGCTGGACGGCCTGCGCCTGGTGCAGATCTCCGACCTCCACGCCGGCCCCCTGGTGCATCCCGGGCAGGTGCAGCGCTGGGCCCGCCTGGCCCAGGGCGAGCGGCCCGAGCTCCTGGTGATCACCGGCGACATGGTCGACAGCCTGCCCCTCGAGGCCGGCATCGTGGCCGACGCCTTCCGCGATTTCCGTGCCCCCCTGGGCCGCTACGCCATCCTGGGCAACCACGACTACTTCACCGATCCCCGGCCCATCTGGCGGACCCTGGAAGGCATCGGCGTCCAGTTCCTGGAGAACCGCCACGCCCTGGTGCCCCGCAAGAGCGGCACCCTGGCCCTGGTGGGCCTCCAGGACCCCATGGCCCGGCACGGCCATTTCCGCGACATCGCCTACGGCCCCGGGCCCCAGCCCGCCGCGGCCGTGGAGGGCATCCCCGACGGCGCCTGGCGCCTGTGCCTGAGCCACCGGCCCAGCGACTGGCATCTGGCCCGCCAGACCGGCGCCCCCCTCACCCTTTCCGGCCACACCCACGGCGGCCAGGTCAACCTCATCCCCGGCGTGTCCAGCGCCTTCCTGCTGGGCCAGTACACCCAGGGCCTGTACCAGCAGGACAACCAGTCCCTCTACGTCAACCGCGGCCTGGGCGTCGTCGGCCTGCCCATCCGCGTCGGCGCCCCGCCCGAGATCACCGTCATCACCCTGCGCCGCGGGTGAAAACCTCTTCCCCTGGGGGTGAGGTGACGGTAGAATTTCAATTCACGTTCCCGCGGCTCCATCGTCTAGCGGTTAGGACGGCGCCCTCTCACGGCGTTAACAGGGGTTCGATTCCCCTTGGGGCTACCAGAAAACACCCTTGAAAAATCAAGGGTGTTCTTGTATTCAAACGGCATTGGAATCCGAAAAAGCCTCGCCCTGGTAACACGACAGTCAAAACATGCTGTCGGAAAGGGGCGGTTGAACATGGACACTGAGGTCCCCCTCGCCCGCGGCACCCAACCCTACGCCGGCGCTGGTGACTTCGCTCCGTTGGCGTTACTGCCGCAGCAGCTGCGCGATTTCGCGCGCAGCATCCCGAAGATGCGGCAGGATCTCATCGATCCGCGGCTGGGTCATGCGGCTGCTCGTCGTCGCGACCGTAATGGCGGCGATCGCCGCCCCGCTGTGGCTGATGACGGGAAGGCCGACGGCCGTGACGCCGGGGACCGCCCGATTGCCGATCAGCGCGTAGCCGAGATTCCGCGCACGCTGCCGAATCCGCAGCAGCTCATCGGCGTCGAGACCAGCGTAGGCGCCCAGGCAGGGGGCGCAAGCCTCGGCGACCGCCCGCGCTTCGCCATCGCCCAGGGCACATAGCAGCGCGAGCCCGCCGGCATTGACGCCTAGCGGCTGCCGACTGCCGACCGGAACCGAAGGAGTCTGGATCGGGAAGGTGCCTTGGATGCGGTCGAGACAGACCGAATCGTTGCCACTGCGCACGAACAGGAACGACGTATCGCTGGTTCGCTCAGCCAGCCGTTGCAGCGTCGGCCGGCACATGTCCACCAGATTGAAGTTGTGCGCTGCGGCGAGGCCCAGTTCGAAGACCAAGGCACCCAGCACGTAGCGACGTGTTGCGCCAAGGCGACGGAGCAGCCCTTCCTCGGTCAGGGTCTTCAGCAATCGATGCGCAGTGGGCCGCGTGAGTCCCAGCGCATCCGCGACATCGACGAGGCGCACCCCTTCGGTATGCCGGGACGCGATCAGCTTGAGGGCGTGGATCGCCCGCGACACCGTCTGCGCCCCGGATGGCTCAGCCGGACCTGGCGCGGGGGGCAATGATGTCGTAAATTTTTCCATATGGTGGAACTTTCCTAAATCAACTTGACCAAAATCAGTTCTTTCCTATTATTTATTTTAAAATATTCCAGACTCCGCCACAACACGATTCCATTATTTGGAATTTTTTGCGCAATGCTCCGGCGCCCGCGACACGGATGCCGGCCGACAACCAGCACAGGAGGGTGTGCCAACCATGAGTCAGAACCAACCCGGTCTTTCAGTCCGCCAACGAGTCCCATACGAACCTATCGTTGGACAACGCTCGTTCCGATTGCCGAACAACGCCCGCGTGGCCGTGTGGACGATCGTCAATGTCGAAAACTGGTCGCCGGTGGCGGCGATGCCGCGCACCGTCCTGCCACCCCCGATGGGCCAGTCGCTGCTGCCCGACGTGCCGAACTGGTCGTGGCACGAGTACGGCATGCGGGTCGGCTTCTGGCGCTTTGTCGAGGTATTGAAGGCACGCGGCCTCAAGGCTTCGTTCGCCGTCAACGGCTCGGCGATCGAAACCTACCGGCCTGCCTGTGAAGCGGCGCGCTCTGCCGGCTGGGACTTCATGGGGCACGGTTTCGTGCAGAAACCGATGCACCGCGTCGACGATCAGGCGACGGAGATCCGGCAGACGATCGAGGCGATCAAGGCCTTCACCGGCAATCCGCCGCGGGGCTGGGAGAGCCCGGGGCTCACCGAAACCGACGAAACCGTCGACCTGTTGGCTGAAGCCGGCATCGAGTATGTCGCCGACTGGGTGCTTGACGACCAGCCGGTCGCGATCAGGACCCGCAGCGGAAGCCTCGTCTCCGTCCCCTACACAGTCGAGATCAACGATGTCGTGATGTCGGCAATTCAATTGCAGCCGTCCGACGAGATCCTGCGCCGCGGGCGCGACCATTTCGATCGTCTGTACCAGGAAGGCGCGGCCATCCCGCGCGTCATGGCGATCACCATCCACCCTTATCTGACTGGCGCCCCCCATCGCATTGGCTACCTCGAAAAACTGTACGACCACATTCTCGGGCACCAGGAAGTGATCATGTGCACAGGCGCGGACATTCTCGATTTCTACAAAGCCAGCTGCGAGTGAGGAGCTGCCCATTGACCGACTGCTCCGGAACTCGACCATGAACCTACCGCGCGTATTGCTGATCTCCACCGGCGGCACCATCACGATGACTGCCGGCGGCGGGAATGACGGCATCTCCCCGACGCTGACCGGCGAAGATCTCGTCCGGTCAGTGCCACAACTTGCCACCCGCGCTGCCCTCGACGTCGTTTCGTACTCGACCAGGCCGGGAGCGTCGCTGACGCTTGCAGATCTGGTCGCGATCGCAGCCCGGATCGATGCCCGGGCGGCAGGCTGCGCCGGCGCCGTCGTCGTGCAGGGCACCGATACGATCGAGGAAACGGCCTTCATTCTCGACCTGCTCGTCGCCGCCAACTGTCCCGTCGTGGTCACCGGCGCGATGCGGGGCGCTGCCGCGCCGAGCGCGGACGGCCCGGCCAATCTGCTGGGGGCGGTGACCGTGGCCGCGTCGTCGGCGGCAAGGGACCTCGGCACACTCGTGGTTCTGAACGACGAGGCGCACGCGGCACGTTACGTGAAGAAGGGCGATACCGCCTTGCCCAGTGCCTTCGCTTCGCCCGGCGCCGGTCCGCTCGGACGGATCATCGAGGGCGACTACATTCCGCTCGCTCGCGTGGCGCGGACACCGCCGTTGCCCCAGCCTGCCGCGGTCGACGACTGCGCTGTGGCGCTGATCAAAGTTGGTCTCGGCGACGACGGTCGGCTGCTACCCATCCTGCATGGCCTGGGCTATCGCGGTGCGGTCATAGAAGCGACCGGAGCGGGGCATCTCCCGTCGTGGTTCGCGCCGCTGGTGAGCGACCTCACAGCGCGGATGCCAGTGGTGCTGGCAACACGCGTCGCAGCCGGGCCAGTGCTCACCCGCACCTACGGTTTCGCCGGATCGGAGACCGATCTCATCGCCCGTGGCGTGATGCCGGCGGGCTTGCTTGCCAGCGTCAAGGCGCGCCTGCTGCTGCAACTGCTGCTCGCGAACGGGCTTGAGGGCGCGGCGCTCTCGGCGGCTTACCGGGAGCGCAGCATTGGCTGCGGCGGAACCATGTGATGCCTGCCAGGACGCGGGTTGATGGTTGACAAGAGGCAGTGTTTTGGGCGCGCAGGCCTGGGTTCGCCACGGCTCGCGCAAACGTGATCGTCAGCGGGGACCGCCCGCAGAAAGAGAAGATGCAACATGAAGACCGCACAAGAATCCGCCTCGGCCAGAGACGCCGGCACTCCATACAGCAAGGCGGCCATAGCGATGTTTGTCGTGCTGCTCTTGTCGTATGTCGTCAATGCGATGGACCGGCAGCTTTTCTCGGTCCTCGCCACGGACGTGCGCAAGGTGCTCGGCCTGTCGCTTCCGCAAGTCGGGCTCGCTTCCACGGTGTTCACGCTGGGCATGGGGGTGGCCGGCATACCGACGGGCTACCTGCTTAACAGGATGTCACGCAAGAGCGTGGCGATCGTCGGCCTCATCGTATTCTCGATCGCGACCTACCTCACGGGCCACACGCAGGGCCTGCCCGATCTACTCTGCTACCGGTTCGCCTCCGGTCTCGGCGAAGCGATGCAGTTGACCGCGATTCTCGCGATCGGAACGACATACTTCCTCAATCACCGCGCCATCGCGGCGAGTTCGCTCAACTTCACGTTCGGCATCGGCGCCGTCCTCGGCCCGAACATCGGCGCCGCAATTCTGAAGGCAACCCAATGGAAGATGCCGTTCATCATCTTCGGCCTCGCCGGCATTCCGGTGCTTGTGCTGATCGTGTTCTGTGTCAAGTCCTGGTTCAGCGAGGCACAGGCATCGGATCAACCGCGCACCGCCGGCGCCGACGAAGATGCCGCCGAAAGCATCATGGCGAAAACGCCGCTGGTGCTGGCGATCGCCACCGTATTCGCCGGGCTGGCGATCTACGGGTACCTGGGGCTGTATCCAACCTATCTGCGTGAGGCGCTGGGTTTCACGCCCAGGCAAGCAGCGCTTGCGGTCAGCTGCTATGGCCTCGGCGCGCTGCTGTCGCTGTTCGGCGGCTGGCTTGGAGATCGTTTTGACTACCGCAAGCTGCTGTTCGTCTCGCTCATCATAGCGTCGATCAGCGGCGGCTTGCTGTTCACCGAGCTGGATCGCTCGCTCTCGGCCCACATGGCCCTGTCGTTCGTTTTCGGCTCTGCGATCAGTGGCATGGTATATGCGAATCTGTCGGCGGGCATCATCAAGTCGGTCAAGCGCGCGATGGCGTCGCAAGCCTCCGGATTGTTCGTGGCGGCGCTCTATATCCCTGCGGCCTTCGCGGGCTATCTGCTCGGCGCGCTGAAGGGCGTTTTTGGCTGGACGCCGGCGGCGTTACTGCAGATCTCAAGCTGCGCGCTGCTGGCCGCGCTGCTATCGATTGCGGCCAGGACGAAGCTGGGGGCTCGGACGAGCCTCAGGCACAAGCCGCAAGGGCCATCCAGTCCGCTCGCATAGGTGAAACAGGCGTGGTGGACGACGCCGTCCACCAGGTCTCCCGGTTACTGTTTCGGAGGATGTTGATCTAAGGCATTTCAAAGGCCTCAAACTGGCTGTGAGCTTCCGGTAAGAGGGTGTGTTGCCCGTCATAGAGGGAAGATCCTGGTTCGACGCGAGGCTTTTGCGTACTTTCCCGGTGTGATTTGCATGATCCTCTTGAAGTGACGGGTCAAGTGGCTCTGGTCGAAAAACCCGACATCGGTCGCAACCATGGCGGGGGGGATCCCCACTTCCAGGAGGGCCGGGCTCTCTCTATCCGGACATGAGTCTGGTAGGCGTGGGGCGGCATCCCTATCTGGCTGGAAAAGGCGTGGACCAGCGAGAACCGGCTGAGGCCAGTCAGAACCGACAACTCCTCCAGGTCCACCGAGTCCTGATACCGTTCCTGAAGGTGCGCTACAGCCCCCTTGACTGCCGAGCCGTTATCTTTTCCGCAAGGCGCCATTGGCGTACGCTCGGCGCGGGCCTGCATCCCATGAAGGCAGAGGGACAACCAACTCTGCGGCTCCAGAGGCGACTCGCTTGAGCGCAACCAGGTGATTCGCTCGAGAGGATCCATGGGAAGCCCCTTCCATCGATCAACCTATCGGCCAGACCTACTTGAGATCTCCTACACGATGATCCGTGATTGGGCCGGCGGGCAGGGCAGCCGTGGGTCTGCCCGTCGCCGCGGCTGGCGAGGCCCTCCGGAGGAGGGAAGGAAACAACAAAATTGCTGAACCGGATGGGTTACCGGGGCTTACTCTGCGATGCTTGTCCTGCGACGGCATCCCTGCCCCTCACTTATATGAGCCGGATTCGCCATGCCCACCCCGGAAAAAATCCTCCTGGTCCACCCTCTCGGCTACCGGGCCGATGCCGCCACCAAGGACATCGCCCGCCTCGCCAATGTCATGCCGCCCATTGGACTGGCCAGCCTGGCGGCCTATATGGAGCAGAGGGGCATCAGCGCTTCCATCATCGACTGCTACGCACATCCGGATTCAGACCAGGCGATCCGCCAATTCCTTCTTGCGGAGAAGCCCGCCTTCATCGGATTGAGCTGCACCACTTCCAGTTTCCTGGATGGGGTTCGCGTCGCCCTGATGGCCAAGGCCACACTGCCCGGCATCCGCACCGTCTTCGGGGGGCCGCATGTCTCCGCCCTGAAGGAACGGATCCTGTCGGATTTCCAGGCGGTAGATTTCACGGTGGTGGGCGAAGGGGAGGAGACCATCACGGAACTGGTCCTCGGCCGGGGAGAGGACTTGGCCCAAGTGAAGGGCCTCATCTACCGGGATGGGGCGGACGGCCGCATCGCCTTTTCCGGCCACCGCTCCCATGGCCTGGATCTGGATACCCTCCCCTTTCCGGCCTACGAGAAACTGGCCGGGTTTCCGGCCGCCTACAAGCTCCCCATCTTCAACTACCCCACGGTGCCCAACAGCAGCTGCATCTCCAGCCGGGGTTGCCCCTACGCATGCAGCTACTGTGACCGCTCCGTCTTCCGGCGGAGCTTCCGGTTCAATTCCGCGGAGTATGTCTACGCGCATCTCAAGTACCTGCGGGAGCGGTTCGGGGTGCGGCACATCAACTTCTACGATGACCAATTCACGTTCAACCGGAAGAGGGTGGAAGCCTTCACGGACATGATCATCGATCGGCCCCTGGGAATGACCTTCAACTGCGCCGCGCGGGCGGAGCACATCGACGCGGATCTGCTTCGCAGGCTGAAGACCGCCGGGTGCTGGATGATGAGCCTGGGAATCGAATCGGGGGACCAGGAGCTGCTGGCCCACCACCGCCAGGACCCGGACCTGGAGCAGCTGGCGGAATCGATCCGGATGATCAAGGCATCCGGAATCCGGACCAAAGGGCTGCTCATGATCGGCCTTCCCGGAGAGACTGAGGACAGCATCCGGCGCAGCATGGATTATGTTTTCAGGCTGCCCATCGATGATTTCAACCTGGCCAAGTTCACACCCTTTCCCGGCTCACCCCTCTACGAGCACATCCATGAGCTGGGAACCTTCGAGGAAGATTGGGAAAAGATGGACTGCATGCACTTCCAATTCGTGACCCAGGGCATGACCCGGGATCGGCTGGAGGAGCTCTTCCTTGCGTTCTACCGCACCCATTTCAGACGGGGCAAGGTCATCCTGAGCTATCTGGCCATGCTGTGGCGCTCTCCGGACAGCTGGCTGCGCTTTCTGGCCAGCTTGCCGAGCTTCCTGCGTTACGCCCGGCTGGACAAACGATTCCGGACCTAGGGCCTTGGGCGATCTGCTGCGCGAAAAAGAAGGAGAGGAAACCCGCAGGGACATAATCATCTTCAATTATTCAAAATGACCCTAGAATCAAGTCCTTGACCCAGAATCTTCATAGGATCTTTCAGGAGGCATGACGCCATGTGTACAGTGCTTTCTCCTTATGAGATGAAGCAGTTCATCATCGCTACCCTCAACCTGGAGGATCTGACCCCCGAGGGTATCGGTGATGAGGACCCCCTGTTCGCCGGGGGCCTGGGCCTGGATTCCATCGATGCGCTGGAACTGGGGCTCGCCTTGCGGAGGAAGTTCCATATCCAGTCGGCTGAGCGGGTTCCCGCAACCAAGGATGATTTCCGCAACGTGCGCAGCCTGGTGGCGTTTGTGGCCCGGAACGGCCAGGAGCATCAGGAAACGGGGGCCTGACGGCAGTATGGACTCCCTCCCGCTCTGCCAGCCGTCCCTGCGCTTCGAAGGCCCTTCCAGGCCCAGGCGCTGGCGTTTCGCGCGGGAACTGCCCTATGATAGCCGGGGCAGGCTCACCGCCCAGGCGCTGAGCAGGCTGTTCCAGGTTCCCCCATGAGCTTCCTTCCCTGCCTGGTCCTTCCGGTCTACGATCCGGGCCCGGCCCTGGTCCGCACGGTGGCGGCCCTGGCGGCCTTCGGATTGCCCATGTACCTGGTGGACGACGGCAGCGGCCCCGTCACCCGCGGGGAACTGGAGCGGCTGGCGGCCACCCGGCCCCTGGTGCGGCTGTGCTCGCTCTCCCCCAACCAGGGCAAGGGCGCTGCGGTGATGGAGGGCCTGCGCCGGGCAGGTCGGGACGGCTTCACCCATGCCCTCCAGGTGGACTCCGACGGCCAGCATGACCCCGGCGCGGTTCCGGCCTTCCTGGCCCTGGGCCGGGAGCGGCCCGGCGCTGTGATCGCCGGGATGCCCCGCTTCGACGCCAGTGTGCCGGCCTCCAGGAAGTACTGGCGCCACCTGTCCCACTTCTGGGTCCGGGTCAATACCCTGTCCCTGGACATCCAGGACTCCCTCTGCGGTTTCCGGCTCTATCCGCTGGCGCCGACCCTCGCCCTCATGGAGCGGGAGGCCATTGCGCGGCGGATGGATTTCGACACCGAGATCATCGTCCGCCTGCACTGGGCGGGGGTCCCGGTGCTGAGCGCGCCGGTGGGCGTCACCTACCCCCCGGACGGGGTCTCCCATTTCCGGCCGTGGCGGGACACCTTCCTGCTCATGGGGATGCACTGTCGGCTGTTCTTCGGGATGCTGCGGCGCTGGCCCCGGCTGCTGGCGCGCCGGCGGGACCGGCCCTGGTACCGCGTCCGGGAACGGGGCACCCTGCTGGGTTTCCGGGCCGTGGCCGGCATCCTGCGCCTGCTTGGGCCCCGGGCGGTGCGCCTGGTGGCCGAGGGCCTGGTCCCCTACTTCTTCCTCACCGGAGGCGGGGCCCGGAGGGCCTCCCGGGACTACCTGGCCCGGGTGCTGGGCCGGGAACCGGGGACAGGCGAGGTCTACCATCACTTCCGGTGCTTCACCCGGGCCACCGTGGACAAGGTCCTGGCCTGGGCCGGCTGCGACATCCCCCTGGAGGTCAAGGACCTGGAGACCTTCACGGCGGTGCGCGGGAGCGGCCGGGGCGCCCTGTTCCTGGGGGCCCACCTGGGCAATCTGGAGATGCTCCGGGCCCTGGGCCAGGGCCTGGGCCTGGCGGGGCTGAACGCGGTGGTCTATGCCGAGAACGCCGTGCGGTTCCACGAGCTCCTGAAGCGCGTCAACCCCGGCTTCGGGGTGGACCTGGTGCAGGTGGCCAGCGTCTCCCCGGACACCGCCATCCGGCTCCAGGAGAAGCTGGACCGGGGCGAATGCCTGTTCATCGTGGGCGACCGCACCCCGCCCAGCGACAGCGGCCGCAGCGTCCGGGCCCCGTTCCTGGGCCAGGAGGCGCCCTTCCCGGTGGGACCCTTCATCCTGGCCCACCTGCTGCGCTGCCCGGTCTACCTCATGTTCTGCGTCCACGACGGCCAGCGCTACCGGGTGCGCCTGTCCCCCTTCGCCGACCGGGTGGACCTGCCACGGGCCGACCGGGAAGCAGCCCTGGCCGGGTGGGCGGAGCGCTATGCCCAGGGCCTCGAGACCCAGTGCCGTGCAAACCCCTTCGAGTGGTTCAACTTCTTCGATTTCTGGGCTTCCCGCTGAACCCGGCGCTGGAGCCCGGCACTTTACTGAGAACTCAAGTGCTCGGAGGATCCTGAAAGGCGAAGAAGAAGATTATGGCCAATTTTGTCGTTCCAGTTGAACGAGCTGCATAGCACGACAACCGCAATTTTTTTTGACATGTTCATGCCTATATAGGCGCTGTACCCGGAAGTCATTCCATGTTTGTATGTGATTACCATATGACCATTCCCAGGATCTGAGATGGTCCATCCAAGGGCGGACGTTTCTCCATCCTGTTGTTTTACCTTTGGTATTGTTGTATTAACCAAAGCTTGATCGAGGGGGGAATCTGCCAGGGCAAGCGTGTGTTTGGCATAAATCAGTAGATCGGTAACGGTTGAATAGATACCCCCTGAAGGCTCCATCACCTCTCCCATGTCCCAAGGCTTTATGGGGGTGTTTCGTCTCATGAAGTAGGGTTGATCTCCCGCATGCCCCATGACTTGCCTGTCCTGTTGCGCCTGGGACAATGAAAACTTTGTGTCTTTCATTTCAAGCGGTGAGAACATCTCCTTGGCAATCAAATCCTGGAATGGCACACCCGTCTTCACTTCAATGAGATAGGCAAGGAGACCATAGCCAATATTGGAATAAATGAATTTATGGGATTTATTTTTAATTTTACATGTTTTCAGATATTCGCGAAGCCAAGATTTATCCATGTAGCCATAAAGATTTTTCCCTGTGAATTCATAGTCTATGAAATACCAGAACTGTTTTAATGTCACAGGCTCACGGGGCAGCCCAGAGGTATGCGTGGCAAGGTCGTAGATAGTGACTTTACCAATATCAGCACTCAGCTTGATGCTTGCCGGGAGAATGTCCCGGACGGTATCAGCGTAATTTATTCTCCCTTCTTGAACGAGAAGTTCCAATAAAGCCGAAGTAAACAGTTTTGAAACAGATCCAATCTGAAAAATTGAGTTTTGATTTGGCAATGCCGGTGGTCCTGAATCACTGATCCTGCCGTAGCCGTAGGATTGGAATGAGCCGTCTGAAAGCAGAACCCCGATTTCGAGGCAGGTGGCCTCTTTGCTCTTGATCAACGGTTTGGCAAGCTCATCGACTTCTGCGGCAACGGTGGTTTGCCCGACCTGTAAACGCTCGACTGAAGGCTTGGAATCATAGATGATGCGTGATGAAAGTGGACCACATGATAGGCAGAAGAGACAAAGGATTGCTGAAGCCAGCATCATGATGGACGCAGTGGGTGGAATTTTCCCATA
>Ga0302320_10020056_pt1 | contig 13372 bp, 11 predicted proteins | sample Bog_T0_3_FD_202130 | JGI IMG/M metagenome (GOLD analysis project Ga0302320, IMG submission 202130) | Peat permafrost microbial communities from Stordalen Mire near Abisko, Sweden - Bog_T0_3 | ecosystem: Environmental > Terrestrial > Soil > Wetlands > Peat | place: Sweden: Abisko, Stordalen Mire...
TATTTGTCGGCCAACGCCGCTACCTCATGGATGCTATCTAAGCCATGCGGAAAATCCCAGAGCACATGCAGCGCCACCGTTGGGCAAACGCCAGTCAACGAATGGACCATCCCCGCATCGCTGAATTTCTCTTCAATTGTGCCCGCGGCCGCAGCCTGCAGAAATTTGCCAAAACGCGTGCCGGTATTGGCAAAGCCCCATGACGGGATTTCAATCCGGAAATTCTCCAACGCGCGGAAAACTGTTTCAGTCTGTTGTAGGTCCATTCTGTTGCAAATCCGTACCGACCTACTATGTTATGCCACCAGAATCACGTCCAAAGTCCGCGGCCCGTGAACACCCTTCACGCGAATCATCTCTATGTCCGCCGTCGCCGACGGTCCAGCAATGGTGGTGATCGGAATATCGGCGAAGGTTTTCATCTGCTGCACGCCCTCGGGAACCGTCTCAACCACCTGACTTGCGAAAACCACACAGAGGTGATAGTCCGGAATCAAACTAAGCGCCCGTCTGGCCTCGCCCGCACTGTGGCGCAGCACAATCGACCCGGTCATCGCGATGGCCAGTGCACAATCGGTCAATACGCCTTCGCTCGCGTCCACCTCGTGATAGTTAGAACCCTCACGAAAAAATTGAAGCCCGTCCGGCAGCCACGCTCGCGGCAAATCGCGCGGAATCAACAGGGAACTTTTTCCGCGCGCCTTCAAAGCGGCCGCAACAGAAGAAGCAATTTCTCCATCGCCCGCATGAAATACGCTAGCGCCGTAGTCGTGCAGCCGGTCCACCAGAAGTTCAAGCTTCGCTTCCGCATCAAGCGAACCGTGCCGGACATAATTCCTCGGGATAGCCGCGTAGTCATTTTCACGGCTCGGCGTTGAGCCGCCCATGGCGTCGCGAATTCGCTCTAAAATTTCTTCTCGCGCCGAACTCATACTCCCGTCTCTTTTTCCCGCTTGAGCCACCACTCGCGGAAAGATTCGGCAGGCATTGCCGGCAAATCGCGTGTACGTGTCCAGGCATCCAAACCGAACGGCAAATGGCTAATCACTCCCTTGTCTACAAAGGGGCGTTGCGCGATTCGCCCGAGTTTGCGCGCCATCTCCAGATGTTCTGGCGATTCCAGGGTCCACGCCGCCGCCTTCATCGCCATTTTTTCCTCAAACGGCGCATCACCCCGCTCTACAACTTTGCCGCGCAGATGCACCAATATTTCCGGAATATTGATCTTTACCGGGCAAACTTCATAGCAGGCCCCACAAAGCGACGAAGCGTAGGGCAAGGTTTGGGAATGCTCCATGGACTGTAGTTGCGGTGTGAGAATGGCGCCAATCGGCCCGCCATACATCGAACCGTATGCATGCCCTCCGGTTTGCCGATACACGGGGCAAGCATTCAAACAAGCACCGCAACGGATACAATCCAGCGTTTCGCGCGCTTCCCGATCGGCCAAAACTTTCGTGCGTCCGTTATCCAGCAGCACCACGTGGAATTCTTGTGGACCATCATCCGGCGTCACGCCCGTCCAAATCGAGTTGTACGGATTCATGCGCTCGCCGGTCGCCGAACGCGGCAGCGTTTGCAGAAAAACTTCCAAGTCTTGGAAGCTGGGGATAATCTTTTCGATACCGACAAGGCTGATCAGCACGCGCGGCAACGAAACACACATCCGTCCGTTGCCCTCCGATTCAACGACACACACTGAACCCGTATCGGCCACAGCAAAATTTGCGCCGCTAATCGCCACCGGCACACGCAAAAACTTTTCCCTCAAGTAGTTCCGAGCCGCCGCCGCCAGGTCTTCCGGCTGATCGCCTAACTCGCTCAAGTTCATCTTGTCGAGAAAGATCTGCCGGATCTCCATGCGATTGCGGTGCAGTGCCGGAACCACTATATGAGAAGGTTTGTCTTCTCCAAGCTGGACAATCAGATCGGCTAAGTCGGTTTCGTAGGGAGTGATGCCGGCATTTTCCAACGCGCCATTCAAGCGCACCTCGTCGGAGGTCATCGTCTTCACTTTGATGACTTCTTTCGCCTGCTGCGCCTTCACCAGCCCGACAATGATGCTGTTCGCTTCGTCCGCATCGCGCGCCCAATGCACCGTTCCGCCGGCCGCCTTGCAGTTTGTTTCGAACTGCTCCAGATAGAAGTCAAGATGGCGCATGACATGCTGCTTGATCTCATGTCCGCTATCGCGCAATTGCTCCCAATCCGGCATTTCGTCCACGACTTTGGCGCGTTTATTCCGAATTACGCCTGTGGCGCGTTTAACGTTATGCCGGAGCTGGGTGTTTTGAACCAGAGCTTTGGCTGCAGTCTGAAATTTGGGCGCTTTCGCCGCGTCACCCACATAGGAACTCATTCCATGGCCCCCTGCTTATTGCGCGACGCCAGAATTTCTGCCAGATGCAGCACGCGCATGCCCGTCCGCTGCCGGCTCAACGCGCCGCCGATATGCATCAGACAGGAATTGTCGACCGCCGCACAAATCTCCGCGCCTGAATTGAGCAAACAACGAACCTTGTCCGACAACATTGCGGTTGATACATCGGCGTTCTTTATGGCGAAGGTGCCGCCAAAGCCACAACATTCCTCGGACTGTTCCAATTCCACCAGCGTCAACCCGCGGACGCTGTTCAACAGGCGTGCCGGACGGTCTCCGAGTTTCAGCGACCGCAGCGAATGGCAGGAGGGATGTAAGGCAACACTGTGCGGGAAGAAAGCGCCCACATCCGTCACCCCCAAATGATCCACTAACAACTCCGTAAACTCGAAAATTCGCGGCAACGTATCCTTCACCGCAAGTTTTTGCGCCGCGTCGCCGCTAGCGGCGGCCATCTTCGGATAATGATCGCGAATCATAGCCACACAGGAAGACGACGGAATGCAGATCACTTCCGCGTCACGAAAAACCTCCAGAAAGTGCCGCATCATTGGCAGCGCTTCTTGCTGGTAACCGGTGTTGTAATGCATCTGCCCGCAACATGTTTGCGCCGGCCTAAACTCAACCGAATGCCCAAGCTCCTCTAATACCGAAACCACGGCTTTGCCGGTTTGCGGGAAAAATGTATCGTTATAACAAGTGATAAATAATGAAATCCGCAAGACTCACCCACCCAGGAGCTAATCTCTATGCTACTTCGAGGCCGCGCCGCTCAACCCACAAACACCGGTTTGATGTGCCGATCGTACAGATTCTCAGTGACGTTCTTGCCAATCGTAGGAGCAAATTGGTCCAGAAATCCCAAGTATTTCGGCCCCAATTTGGCCGCCACCTTGAACCCCACATGCAAGAGCTGTCGCAGATCGCTATTGAATTCCGGGTTCGATTGCACGTGACGGAGCGCGTTTTGATATTGCTCCGAACTCCAGCCGTTCACAGCTTCCGGTAAGGGCAACTTCTTTACATCAATGCTAATCACGGCCGCGTAAGGCGCGCACAATGTCTCGCGTTGTTCATAAGCCTGGGCGTAGACATCCTTGGCCAGTTGCAAACCTTCGCCTCCTGCCTCGGCCAAACCGATCAACTCTTCGAGCCAGGTCGTGCCGGCGGTTTTCAAATGAACGCCCGCGTCAAATTTTTTGAGGGCTTCACGCATAGGCCGGTAAATTGAAAACTTATCGCTGCCCGAATGGACACTGAGTTTGAGATTCGCGGGTAAGTCGTATTTGCTAACGGCAAAGGCGATGGTCGCCACATCGTCCGAGAATTCTTCGCAGAACTTTGCCAGATCTCCCTGGTAATCTACGCCTTTGTTAAATCGCCCCGTAAACTTGGGCGCAATGGTCTGGATGGGAATGCCTACGTCGGCGATCGCGGCCAAAATGATGAGCAATTCCGCTGGCGTCTGCGGACTGTCCGTTTCATCCATCGACACTTCGGGGATGAATTTTCCTTTACCTTTACGTTCTTCGATCTTGCGATAGATGCGGCCGGCCTCTTTGACCGCAGCCAGATACTTTGCCGCTGTTCGCTCTAAAAAGGGCGCCTCGATACGCAATGCTTGCGCGATACCGGAAATTGGTAATTCACCCACCAATTCCGGATGCCGCTTAACGAAAGCGGCGATATATTCGGCATCGGCTGGTTTGCCGATCCAGTCGGCCACATCAATGGTGTAGAAATCACTGGCGTCCAGAAACCGATCCACCGTTTCAAAATTGATGTGATCTGCGTCCACGTGATATGGCTGCTTCCAACCGGCCTCGCTCACGGCGCGGTCAGCGGCGGCGCGGACACTTCCGGGCTCGGAGCCAATGATGTTATGTTCGCGATTCGATTTGTTCCAAACGGGAACTACCGTGACACCGTTTTGCGCGGCCATCATGCACGCTCGCAATTGCGCGGCCGCCTGATGCGCAAACCGGTCTCCCACGCCAATTGAATTTTTGCTGAGGACAATTGAGTCAGACATATTTTTCCTATTCCTGAAATTCAGCCCCGGATCTCCGCTTCCAATAAACTGGCGATCGAACGGGTGAGCGCGCGCGGGTATTCCGTCTTTGCCATGGCCAGCGCTTGTGTGCGCGCCAGGCGCCGGCCCGCTAAGCGATACGTCTCAAAAAACCGCGGCTTCGCACGCAACGCAAACTCGGGAAGCATCGAATAGCCGAACCCCGATTCCACCAGGCGTTTGATCGCTTCGGTGTCGTCGGCTTCCATAACGACTTCCGGGCAAACTTTGAGAGCGGCAAAAAAACCATCGATCATGGTGCGCATATTGCTGCGCTTCGGATAAAGTAGAAACGGCGCGGCCGCGACCTCCTCTGTGGAAATGGCCCCCACCCGCCACGCCGATTGGCTGCGGGTTGTGGGCTTCAAAATCAATAGCTCTTCTTCGAACAAGGGCACCAGCGTAAGCTGTTCCTCCGGATATGGCAATGAGATCAGACCTAGATCAAACCGGCGGTCGAGCAAGCCAGCCACAATCTCTTCTGTTGGCAAAACAGTCACTTCCACATGAACGTTCGGATATTGCTTGCGCAGCGCACGCAACGGTTTTCCAAGCCTGTGGATGAGGGTAGTGGCGCCGGTAGCGAAGTGAAAAGGGTTGGCGTCAGTCAGCGGATTGTTGGCAAACTCCTGCTGAATCTCGCGCATTTGCCGGACTAACGAGCGCGCGTGAGCTGTCAGGCGTAGTCCCGCTGGAGTGGGCACTAACTGGCGGCCTTGCCGAACGAAAAGCTCCGTGTTCAATTGCGCCGCCAGATTTTGAAGCTGTAAACTAATGGCGCCCGGCGATAAGTGCATCTTCTCCGCCGCCTTTGTCACACTTGACAAATCAACCACCGCGAGAAGTAATTCAAGTTGGCGGATATCCATGCATCAAGCCGCTTATCGGCGCTCTTCCAGGAGCTTCCCTTACACTATATGTTGTCTTGACTGCGAATTTGAACCACCGTTTAGCGCAACGCAACGCTTCGTTTAATTTTTTGCCGGTTGATCTCAATCCCGTACCGCAATACCATGGTTGTTTGGCAATGAAATGAACCAAATCCTCGAAGAAAAACTTTCCAAGCAGAATCTTCTTCCCGTCGTGGAAGAGGAGTTGAACGCGACGCAAATCATCGACATACACACCCATCTCTATAAGCCCGCTCTTGGCGCTGTAGGGCTGTGGGGCATCGACGAACTCATCACGTACCACTATCTGGAAGCGGAGTTGTTCCGATCGAACGACATTGCTCCCGAGAAATATTGGACGCTCTCAAAACGCGAACAGGCGGATACGATTTGGCGCACGCTCTTCGTGGAAAATCCTCCCGTCTCTGAAGCCACACGTGGCGTCATTGCCGTGTTGAAGGCGCTGGATCTGCCTACGGATAGCGCGGATCTGAGCGAGGCACGCAGATTCTACGCAACTCAAACGCTCGAAAACCACATTGCGAAAGTCTTTCGCTTAGCAGGTATCAGCGAAGCGGTGATGACGAACGATCCGCTTGACCCGGCTGAAGCGCCGCTTTGGAAAAATTCCGCTCCGCACAAGCTGTTTCACGGCGTGCTGCGCCTGGATCGCGTGCTTGAAAAATGGACCGACCACTGGGAGAAGCTGCAAGCAGAAGGCTATAAAGTGGAACTTAGTCTCACGCCAGGCACGATTGCCGAAGTGCGGCGCTTCCTGGCGGATTGGTGCAAAGTGGTGCAACCCGTTTACATGGCCGTTTCGCTTTCTGACGATTTTGCTTTCCCGGAAGAGTCTGTGCGCGCAAAGCTGCTGCGCGAAGCAGTGCTGCCGGCTTGCCGCGAGTTCAATATTCCGCTTTCGCTGATGATCGGCGTTCGGCGGCAGGTAAACCCAGCCATTCGTTTAGCGGGCGATGGCGTGGGCAAAGCCGATTTGCGAGCAGTGGAAAGCCTTTGTCGGGAATTTCCGCAGAATCGTTTTTTGATCAGTCTGCTGAGCCGGGAAAATCAGCATGAGCTTTGCGTCTACGCGCGCAAGTTCGCCAACCTTATGCCCTTTGGCTGCTGGTGGTTCCTAAACAATCCTTCGATTGTCGAAGAGATGACACGCGAACGGATTGAGATGCTGGGCATGTCGTTCATCCCGCAGCATTCCGACGCGCGCGTGTTGGAACAAGTTATTTACAAATGGCGCAATACGCGGCGGACCATGGCGCCGATTCTGGCAAACAGTTACGCGCTACTGGTGGAAGATGGTCGCCCGATCACGCGCGAGCACATCCGGCAGGATTTGGATCGCTTGTTCCGTAAGAACTTCCAAAAGTTCTGCGGCATTGCCAATTAGTACAGCGCGGGTACAGCTTCCGCATCCAGTTGCGTTAAGAACATTTCTAAAGCGGCGATGCGGGCCGCAGCCAAGGCACGTGTGGAAGGCAGGTGGATCTCTTTTGGAAGATTCGCCAGCGCCTGACGCAATGCTGCGGCCGCCGCAGTGAAATCCGGAAAGCGTGTATCGCGGCCAATCTTACATACGGTCCGCATCACAGCGATTGCGCCAAGCTGTTCCAGAATATCCGCATCCCGCAAAATCTCACCCTCCAATGCGGTCGGTGCACCGGTGGGTTGATGCGTCCGGATCGCTTCCACAACCGCTGCGTGCTTGGCCGGGGGAAAACCCAAGTCCGCTAAAATCTGCGGCGCCTTGGCCATCGCATAGGCCGTGTTGTCCCACTTGGCAAGCGCTTGTGGATCTTCGGGGCGATGGCCCGTGAACACGCCCAAATCATGCAACCAGACGGCCGCAAATACGACGTCATCGTCATAGGAGAGGTTCGTTCCGATCTCCCGCGTCAACGAGTAGAGACGAGGCTGGTGGCCAAATTTCTCGATCGGCTGAGCCGCCGCGCGGATGAACTCCTCTATTCGATTGCGATAATTACTCACAACTCACTTCGGAACCATAACAACTGGGACGTTCGCCTCCCGAACCGTCTTATTGAATTGCGCCACATCCTCCGTCATCAAACCATTCAAGGCGCGGATTTTAGCGTTCACTTCCGTAGCCAAGTCTTCGTAGACCACGTACGACTGAGAAGTGGGCTGACTTTCAGAGTTGGCCACAGTTCCCAAAACGTAAGCGACCTTGTTGTTTAGCTTGATCGGGAAGTTGAGGGGATCTTCACTGGCGCGATTTTTTGTTTGATAGAGATCTTCTTCAATCGCCGTGAGTTTCGCAATAAGCGACTTAGCAGCAGCCGCCACAGTCTTGTCATCGCGGTTGGCAAACGCCTCTAATTGACGGCGCACTTCGCGAATGCGGACTACTGCCGAATTGGTCTCAGACAACTTGTCGCGGAGTTGCAGAGCCAGCGATAGCTGCTTGGCGTAGTCTTCGGGCGTTGTCTTCAAGCGAGGGTCAGGCTTTACTTCGAATCCGGCTGTTTGTGTCTTGCCATCTACGGTAAGCTTCACTTGGTAGTGTCCTGGTGAGATTCTCGGGCCCTGGACACCGCCTGCCCACATTATGATGCCCGGGAACGTAGTCGCGTCGGGATAGCGCAGGTTCCAAACAAACTTGTTCATTCCTGGCTTTGCCGTCACTCGCGCCGGCGGTGGGGCCGCGAATCCTTCTTCGCCGCCTTCCTCCGGAATGGCCGTCGCTGCACCCGCCGCCCCACCTCCAGCCCTGCCGCCCTCCGGCTTGGTTGAGTATTCGTGAACCAGCTTGCCATCAGAATCCAAAAACTCCAATTTTAGGTCGCCTTTGGGTTTATCTTTAAGCGCATAGTAAACAACTACCCCCGCTGGCGGATTCTCGCCCGCAGCCAGCGTAGCGCCACGCCCACCGCCTCCGAAGCCGCGGCCGCCGCCTCCGCGATAGGCATCTTTAGGTTGGTACAAATGCACGTCTTCGTTGGCTTGTTTGGGATCAAACTGATACAGCATAGGCATGTCATCGAAGATCCAGAAGGCGCGGCCTTGCGTTGCCACCACAAGTTCTTTCTCGCCTTTGTGGAACATCAAGTCGGTGACGGGAGTTACCGGCAAATTAAATTGGAACGACTTCCAGTTTTCGCCATCGTCATAGGAGATGTAGATCCCGAATTCGGTGCCGGCCACCAACAATCCTTTGTGATTGGGGTCTTCTCGAATGGCGCGCGTGAAATGTGATTCCGGAATGCCGTTTACAATTTTTTTCCAGCTCTTTCCATAATCGATTGTCTTGAAAAGATAAGGACGAAAATCGTCTTGCTGGTAATTTGTGGCCGCCATGTAAGCCGTTCCAGCTTCGAAAGGAGAGGGATCGATCGCGTTGATACGAATCCAATCGGGCATGCCTTTCGGCGTGACGTTTGCCCAGTTCTTGCCGCCGTCGCGCGTCAACTGCACCAAGCCATCGTCTGTCCCAACCCAGATCAGGCCCTTCGCCAGCGGAGATTCCGCAATGGTGAAGATAGTGTCGTAATACTCAATCGAAGTGTTGTCCTGCGTGATTGGGCCGCCGGAAGATTTCTGTTTTTCTTTGTCATCGCGCGTGAGATCGGGGCTGATGTTTTGCCAGCTCTGGCCCTCGTTCTCAGTCTTCATCAGCACGTTCGCGCCAATGTAGAGCGTCTTTGGATCGTGTGGTGAAAACGCAATCGGGAAACTCCACTGGAAGCGGTATTTCAAAGCATCGGCGCCGTAACCCATCGGATTATCCGGCCAGGCGTTGATGTTCCTCATCTGACCTGTGTGATGGTCTTGGCGCGTGATCAAGTTGCCATACGAACCGGCGTAGACGATCTCGGAATCAAGCGGATCTGGCGCAATCCAGCCACTCTCGCCGCCGCCGACGTCATACCAATCGCGGTCAGTGATGGCGCCGGTGGCAGAACGCGTGGCCGTGCGTACGGTGGTGTTATCTTGCTGAGCGCCATAGGCATGATAGGGATAATCGTTATCGAGCGCTACGCGATAGAACTGCGCTGTTGGTTGATTATCGACGGTAGACCAGGTTTTTCCGCCATCGAGCGTGATGGTGGCGCCGCCGTCATTGGCTGCGATCATGCGATCGGAGTCGTTCGGTGAGATCCAGAGAAAATGATTGTCGCCATGCGGCACGGCAATCGTAGAAAATGTTTTCCCCCCATCAATAGAGCGGAAGAAATTCACGTTGAGCGCGTACACCTCGTCAACATTCTTGGTATCGGCAAAAACGTGCGAAAAATACCAAGCTCGTTGCCGGAGGCTGTTCTGTTGATTCACGCGCGTCCAGCTTTTTCCCGCATTGTCCGAGCGGTAGAGCCCGCCCTCGGCGGCTTCCACCATGGCCCAAACCCTTTCAGGATTGACGGGCGAGATCGTTATGGCAATTCGACCCAGTACGCCCTTCGGCATTCCATCCGCGCGCGAGATATCGGTCCAGGTATCGCCTCCGTCCGTCGTTTTCCACAATCCGCTACCCGGTCCTCCGCTGTCAAGGCGGTAAGGCTTTCTGCTCACTTGCCAAAAGGCTGCATAAATGGTGCGCGGATTTGTCGGGTCCATCGCGAGGTCAACCGCGCCGGCTTCAGATCCCTTGGTGAGCACAAGTTTCCACGTTTGGCCGCCGTCTGTCGAACGATAGACGCCGCGCTCCGGATTGGGTCCCCAAAGATGGCCCAAGGCCGCGACGTAAACGACATCGGGATTCTTCGGATGGATCACAACTGAGCCAATTTGATAGGTCTGCTGGAGACCCATGTTCTTCCATGTGTGTCCACCATCGACTGACTTGTAGACACCGTCGCCATTGGAGGCATTGCCGCGCACGCAACTTTCGCCCATGCCGACGTAAAGAGTGTTCGGATCCGACTCGGACACGGCGATAGCGCCGACCGACGAGGTCTTGAATTGACCGTCGGACATAGGCACCCAGGAACGCCCAGCATCGGTGGTCTTCCAAACGCCGCCGCCGACCGATCCGAAATAGAAAGTCTTAGGCTCGGAGGTGACACCGGATGCTGCAATCGCTCGTCCTCCGCGGAACGGGCCAATTTGCCGGAAACGCAGATCCTTTAAGAGATCAGGCTGGTCGGCTGCGAAGGCAATATTTATAAGAACAAGAAGAACGGGGCAGACGCGTCTCATGATTAAAGAATAATAGCAGTAAAGAGGGCGCTAAATGGTCTGCGCGCGCAACCAACGCAGTACTTCGTCCACGCTTTTATCGGGAGGAAATACCGGATAAAAGACTTGCTCAATCCGCCCTGCCTTCACAATGAGCGTCAAGCGCTTGAAAAGGCGCACTCCGGAGGTTTCAAATGTGGGAAGCTGCAACGCATCACAGAGTTCAAAAGACTCGTCGCTCAAGATTTCGAAAGGTATGTGAAGACGTTGCGCCATTTCCCGCTGATACTCGGGTGTCTGTGTACTCACACCGAAGACGTCGGCATGGAGCGCCGCTAATTCCTGGTAATGATCCCGGAAACCGCAGGTTTGCGGAGTGCAGCCGCGCGCACCGGGAATCAGGTCCCACCCTTCGGGCAGTGGTTTGCCAGGAACTCCTGTCATGGGATAGCAATAGATCACCGTGCGAAGCGCGTGTAGATCAGAAACATCCACGATCTGGGCCGAGGTGGAACGGAGCAAGATCTTCGGCATCCTCAAACCAATCAGATGATTCGCAGCGCCATCGTCGATAGGCTTTGGCAAATCGGCAGGGAGTGGGAAATCGGCTTGTTGCTCCATCTCAGTCCAGATTAGCGCTGCCATCCAGACTACGCCACAAGTACCAACTTGCCACGGTGCAATGGGGGTGCCAAGGCTTGGCGATTTCCTGCAGTTCGGCTGGCTTCGGCATTTCTTTCAAACCATAAGCTTTGCGAACAGCATTGCGGACACCAAAATCGCCGATAGGCAAAACGTTCGGGCGCTGCAGCGCGAACATCAAGAAGATTTGCGCCGTCCATTCGCCAATTCCGCGCACTTGCGTGAGCGCCTCCAACACGGCCTCGTTTTCCATATCCGGCAACTTCTTGAAATTGATCTTGCGGCTTACCACGTGTTCCGCCAAGTCCGTCAAGGAGGCGAGTTTCTGGCGGGAAAGGCCGCAGGCACGCAACGTTTCCTCGTCTGCTTTGAGAAACGCGGTGGCGGTAAAACTTCTTCCCACCGCCTTCTGAACCCTGGCGAAAATCGTGCTGGCCGCCTTTCCGTGAAGCTGCTGGAACGTAATAGACCTCGCTAGCGTCTCGAAATTGGGCTGCAACAAAGCCAATTTGCATGGACCGACCCGCTCGATAATCTTGGCCATCACGGGGTCGGAACGGCGCAGGTGGTTAACGGCAGCTTTCATTTTTAAGATAATCATAACCAGATGCCCAAACTCCTGACAACTTATCTAGCGGCCCTGGCAACCGCGGCTACTTTGGCTACTGGCCAACAACCTCCCCCGCCCGCGCCTGCCAATCAAGATCAGGTCATTCGAGTTGACGTCGATTTAGTCAACATTTTGTTCAATGTGAAAACGAAGAAGGGAGAACTGATTCCTAACCTGGAGAAGAACAACTTCACTTTGAAGGAAGACGGCAAAGAGCAAACGATCAAGAGATTTTCGCGCGAAACCGATTTGCCGATTACTCTTGGTCTGCTGATTGACATCAGCGCGAGCCAGGAGCGGCTGATTGAAATTGAGCGCGACGCGGCATCCCAATTCTTTTCGAGTGTGATTCGGCCCAAAGATCAGGCATTCTTGATCTCCTTCGGCAAGGAGACAGAATTGTTGCAGGATTTCACGAACTCTCCTAGGCAATTGATTGCTGGCCTTCGAGACTTGAAAGGCGACGGCCAATCGCCACGCATCGGACGCAGTCCGGTTCCGGTAAACACAGGACCCATTCCCGATTACGGCACGCCCAAGGGAACACTCCTTTACGACGCGATTTATTTGGCATCTACCGAAAAGCTCAAAGACCAGGTGGGCCGCAAGGCTCTCATTCTCATCACGGATGGCGGCGACCAGGGGAGCACCTATACCATCAAGCAAGCCATCGAACAGGCACAAAAGTCGGATGCGATTGTCTTCAGCATTTTCTACGTTGATCGCGGGGCGTATGGCGGCGGATTTGGGCTTTCCTTTGGCGGCGGCGACGAGGGTGGCCTCAAAAAGATCTCAGAAGAGACCGGCGGGCACGTTTACACCGTAAACAAACAGCACCCCTTGAACGAAGTCTTCAAACAAATTCAGGAAGAACTACGCAATCAATATTCCGTCGGCTACACGCCCACAAACAGCAGCCGCAACGGCGAGTTCCGTAAGATTGAGATCAAAACAGACAGCTCCGACTACAAGGTGCAAGCCCGCGCCGGCTATTACGCTACGAAGAACGATGAGCAATAGCATGCTCGCGCGCCTCTAAATAAGCACGCACGGCGTCGCGAAATTTGGGCATGGGCTTAATTCCATCCCCTTCTAGCTTTTTGTTGGAAAGTGCCGAAAACTTCGGCCGGCGCGCGGCAGTGCGGTATTCGCGTTCGTCCGTCGCCTGCAACGCTGGCGCAAGCCCGGCAAGTTCAAAAATCAACTTCGCGTAGTCATACCAGGAGATCGCTTCCCCACCGCCCAAGTGGTAAACACCGCTCATTTTTCGCTCCACCATATCCACCGTTCGCTCGGCCATTGCCGGCGCGTAAGTGGGCGATGCCACATGATCATGCACAACGCGAATCGGATGGTTGGCCTTCGCCATGCGCAACATCACCTCCACAAAATTGCCCCGCGGTGTGAACATGCCACCCGGGCCAAAGACACCGGAAGTGCGGATAATCAGCGGGTCGCGCAAATAAGCTTGCGCATAGAGTTCGCCGGCGAGTTTTGAAACGGCATAGGCGCCCAGCGGATGCGTCTGATCCGTTTCAAGGTACGCCGTACCCTTCGTTCCATCGAAAACATAGTCGGTGGAATAGTGGACCAAACTGGCATCAGTTTGGCGGCAGGCCATGGCCAAG
>Ga0302320_10020057_pt1 | contig 13372 bp, 9 predicted proteins | sample Bog_T0_3_FD_202130 | JGI IMG/M metagenome (GOLD analysis project Ga0302320, IMG submission 202130) | Peat permafrost microbial communities from Stordalen Mire near Abisko, Sweden - Bog_T0_3 | ecosystem: Environmental > Terrestrial > Soil > Wetlands > Peat | place: Sweden: Abisko, Stordalen Mire...
GTACCTGGATTTGAACACGACGTTGAGCTACGAAAACGGTGAGCCGATCGAGGCTCTTGGGATTGGCCGCGATATCACCTGGCGGAAGCGGGCTGAGGAATTTGAACGCGGCAGGCGCACTATTCTTGAAATGGCGGCTCGTCACGAGCCGCTGCCTGCCGTAATGCTCAAGCTGACCCGGTTGCTCGAAGCGCAGTTCCCCAAGTCGCGCTGCACCATCGATGTAACACCGATTGCCCCCGGGAGTACTCCACTCCCCGCCTCGGGTACGCTGCCAGTGTATGAGTCGATTGACTCCGGGAGTCCGGAATTCGATCGCGGCTTTCGCCTGAGGTGGCGACTGCCGGTTCTGTCCCGTGGAAACGGTCAGCTTGCGGTCATTGCTCTCACCACAGAGCGAGACCAGCCGCCCACCGTAGAGGAGAGCGACGTGCTGGCCACCGCGGTCAAACTGGCGGCCCTCACCATTGAGCACCGCCTGATGACTGACGGGATCCAGTGGGACGCTCAGCACGACAAACTGACCGGCCTCGCCAACCGGGAGCTTTTTGAAGAGCGACTACAGCAGGCTATCTCCGCATCTCCGGATGGCCATATGCCGCTGGCCATCTTCTACGTCGATCTCGACCGCTTCAAGCTCGTCAACGATACCTTGGGGCACGAAGTTGGCGACTTACTTCTCAGGGCGGTGGCAGAGAGATTGGCGCAGGTGGTCGATCGGCGCGGCTTCGTGGCGCGCATGGGCGGCGACGAGTTCATGGCCCTGATCGATCCTATTTCGAATCGCGCGCAGGCAGACGCCGTGGCCCGCGAACTTCTCGGGTGCTTCGAGAGGCCCTTCGAGACTGGCGGACAGGAGCTGTTTATCAGCGCCAGCATCGGTTGCAGCATGCACCCGTGGGACGGCGAGGATGCCCAGACACTGCGGCGCAATGCCGACACCGCCATGTATCGCGCCAAAGGCTCCGGCCGGAATCGCTTCTTGCAGTTCGCGCCCGTAATGATCGCCGGCCTGGACCGTCGCCTGAGAATTCAGAACGAGCTGCACCGGGCCCTGGAGCGCGGCGAACTGCACCTCTTCTATCAACCCCAGCACGATCTGAAAGATGATCGGATGATCGGCGTCGAGGCGCTCCTCCGATGGACCGGCCGTGACCTCGGCCCCGTCAGTCCGAGTGAGTTCATCCCGGCAGCTGAGGAAAGCGGACTGATCGTCGAGATCGGCACCTGGGTACTCAATGAGGCCTGCCGTCAATGCCGCAGGTGGCACGACGGCGGTTTCCCGCTCAAAGTCGCGGTGAACGTCTCCGCATGGCAGTTTGCACGTCCCGATTTCGTCGAGACCGTCCAGGAAGCACTGCAGCAATCCGGGATTCCCGCAGAGCTCCTGGAACTGGAATTGACCGAGACGGTGCTGATGCAGGAACCCGCCGAAGCTTGCGGTGAACTGGAGCGACTCCGCCAAATGGGAGTCCAGGTTTCGATCGATGATTTTGGTACCGGCTACTCGTCGCTCGCCTATTTGCAGCGGCTTCCCATCCAGTCGTTGAAAATCGATCTTTCATTTGTCAGCTCGATTTCCGAGGACGAAGGAATCCCGCCGCTGATCCGGGCCATCACCGCGCTGGCCCACGGCCTGAACATAGGCGTAATTGCCGAAGGGGTGGAACAGCATTACCAGGCGCGTGTGTTGCGCCGTGCCGGCTGCGATCGCGTCCAAGGCTACCTGTACGGCCGTCCCGTTCCACCGGAGGACGTGACTACGTTACTCTCCACTGATTGCCGTCCTTCGGTAATCGCGGCTCATTTCCCTGCGTAATATCCTTCTCGGGCCAGTACCCGCAATCCATTCCGTCGTACTCGGACCTGGAGTTTATGAAACGACCCATCCCGGCCCGCATTCGACGGCACGAACCCAAGCGAGTACTGGCTCCGCAATTCGGCCTCTATAATCCGAAAGACTTCGCGCAACGGAGTCTTCGACCCGAGATCAAACATGCGCCCCCCGGTGGGCTCGGACAGACTCTTCAAGTACCCGCACCCCGTTTCATGCGGATTTGGATAGCAGATGCTGTAGACTATCGCATTGGCCGTTTGCGCCTGCCGAACTGCCGTCTCGAGACTGGCTCTGCTGCCGATATCGATGCCGTCCGAAACAATCACCATTGCCTTGCGCCCGGAGACGGCTTGCAGCTTAGTCGTCGCGGCCGATGACACCGCGTCGTAAAGCAAAGTGGTGGGCATAGGGCCACCGTCCTTGGGAAGCCCCTTGAACGGGAGGGCATGCATCCCCAAGAGCGCATTACCAAGCAACGGAACCGACGGCGTGAAATCCTGCCACAGCACCACGGTACTGGAGAAACCGGACAGCATCGCCTGATCCTGCGGCCTTAGCACGCCGCGGAAGAACTGCAATGCGGTGTCCTTCTCCGCCTGCAAAAAGCTCCGTACGCTCCCGCTCACGTCCACCAGCAGCGCGATCGTGAGCGGCAGGCCGGTTTCGCGCGAGAAATAACGGATCTCCCGCGGCTTTCCATCTTCGCGAATCACGAAATCGTCTTTGGCAAGATCTTTGACCAGCGCCCTGCGACTGTCGTAGACGGTGCACAGGACATTGACCACGTTCACCTGGATCCGAATCGGCGCGTCGGACTGGCCCGATAAGCACCCCATGCCGGCCAGTAGTGAGACCAGCCACCTGCGTTCCAAGACGGCAAACGGAATCGACGCGAGGTTCATGGCAAGCCGTCGCTTCTTAATCTCTCTGTCGAAGAGCAGCCGAAGCATCCGCACCTTGTCGCCCATCCTCACTGCTCACCGCAACGTCACAATCGTAGCGCCCCATCCTCCAGCCTCGGCCGGAGCGTCGCGGAAGTCGGCGACATAATCCTTGGATGCCAAAACCTGCCTAACCATCTGGCGCTGTGCGCCGATGCCGCGTCCATGGATGATGCGCAGCGCTTTCAGTCCCAGCCTGGACGCTTCCTCCAGGTATTCGTCGACCACCGCCCGCGCGTCTCGCGGCGGCACACTGTGTAAATCGAAGACATCCGTAATCGGAATGCGAACCGGTTCTTCTTCACTCATCGTTCCACCAATGTACCGTCCTCGACAACAGGGAAGTAAAATAGACTTTCACCGCATGGTAAGTCCCGCGGAACTCGATATCTTCACCCGATCTCTCGGCGGCGACCGCCGGGCTCGCGCCGAACTGTACAAGAAATTCGTGCACGGTAGTTCTCGCGTTCGCCGTCTGGGCGCCGGATACTCGAATACACCCGACTTCCTGCACGACTGTTTCAGCAGCCTCCTGCGTACCGGCCGCTGCTGGGATGCAGACGAAAGCCTTACGAGGTGGGTCGAATCCGTGGCCGTCTGGACCGCTTTAGTCAACACGCGGCAACGCGACATGCTGGCCCGCGGCGCCCAGGGTGAGATTCGCATGTGTGCCGAAATGGAAGGGGAGGCCGTGGTCCGCGGCGAAGTCCCGTCAGCGTATGCACCGCCCCTTTTGGATGCAGAGGATTCGCCGTCGGCCCGGATCCTCGCGCTTCTGGATGACACCGAGCGGACTGTTTTCGGCAAACGGGCAATGGAGAACGCGACTTGGGAGGAAACTGCGGCCGCCGCCGGTCAGCCCCTCAATGCGGTTGGGCAGACTTTTGTCGGCGTCACCGAACGGATCGCGCGGCTCTTCGGCGGACCGCCTCCTATGGACGACGATCTGGTTCCCATCATCTCGCGCACGTTTGCCAATCCCATGAAACCCGAAGGCCGCGCCATATCGCTGCAACTCGACGCGGCTTTTTACGCGCTCACCCCGAAGATGCACTCGATCGGTCTGATGACAGCCTATGAAGCCCGGACACTCGTGCTTTGGGATGCTGCTCGGCAATCGACCCCTCCCGGTGACGGACTGCGGCGCCACCTGGATCAATGTCACTATTGCGCCGCTCTGCTTCGTGCCATGCTCCTGATGCAGCAGGCTTTGACCAGTCCTCCGGGCGTTGCTTTCAATCTGTGTCCCGGCGCATTTACTCTGGCTAACGCTCCGGACCTGGTTCGCGAAGCTTTCGATCAGCACCTCGCTCAGTGCTCCATTTGCCGCAAAGAACGTACGGAGGCGCTCGATGCCCAGTCGCGGTGGCAAGCGATGGAGGGCGCGAACCGGAGAACCGCGGGAGGGGCAGGGAAGAGGGTCGTTTTGGCGCTGGCCGCCCTGGTGCTACTGGGCATCGTCGCGGTCGCAGGGTATCACTACTTGGGACCGACAAGGTAGCGGCTGCGCGGCCGCGGTCACGCTGACCTCCGACCAGTCGCTCGTCGTGGTGGCTCCAGATCCGCTCCGGAGGCATGGTTCAGCAGGCCCCCATGAATGCCCTGCCATCGAACTACCGGTAGTTCTAGATACATGGGCCAGGGTCATTGTCCTCGGCGCGTACGGCGACGCACGAGCAAGCCCCTCCCTCGCTGGGTGCTACCATGAAAAATTCCCCGCAAATGATACGAGCTGTTAAGGGAACCAGAGATCTCCTGCCTCCGGACACCGCCGTCTGGAACCACGTGGAAGCCGTCGCGCGCCAGGTTTTCGCCGCGTACAACTACCACGAAATCCGCACGCCCCTGCTTGAAGAGACCCAACTCTTCGCCCGCGGCGTGGGAGCCGACACCGACATCGTCACCAAGGAGATGTACACGTTCGAGGACCGTGACGGCTCGTCGCTCACCCTCCGCCCGGAGAATACGGCCTCGGTTATCCGTGCCTACATTGAGCATCGCCTCGACCAGCGCCCGGGACTCCAGAAGCTCTACTACATGGGCCCCATGTTCCGCCGCGAACGGCCGCAAAAGGGCCGCTACCGCCAGTTCTTTCAGATCGGCGCCGAAGCCATCGGAGCGGAATCGCCCGCCGTCGACGCCGAGGTGATCGAGATGGTGAGTGAGATTCTCACTCGCGCCGGCCTCACCGGCTTCGAGTTGCTGATCAACTCGGTGGGCTGCTCCAACTGCCGGCCCGGGTACGTCGAGAAGCTTCGCGAGGCGCTGAAATCCATCGCGCCCCAACTGTGCAACGATTGCCAGCGCCGCGCGGAAACCAATCCGCTGCGGGTACTCGATTGCAAAGTCCCCGATGACCAGCCCGTCATTGACCACCTGCCCTCGATCCTGCAGTATCTCTGCGAAGTCTGCCGGCCGCACTTTGCGGCTGTGCAGCAGTACCTGACCGATCGCGCCATCCCCTTCGCTGTAAAGCCGCGCCTGGTCCGCGGGCTCGACTATTACATGCGCACAACTTTCGAAGTGGTGCACGGGTCGCTAGGCGCGCAGAACTCGGTGCTCGGCGGGGGCCGCTACGACGGTCTCGCCGAATCGCTGGGATCGAAAGTCCCGGCCCCGGGCATCGGCTTCTCGATCGGTGAAGACCGCCTGGTCATGTCTGTAAGCGGACAGCAGCCCGGTACCGGCCCCGACCTGTTCATCGCGCCGCTGGGTGAAGCCGCCCTGCGTCACGCGGGAATCCTAGCGCGGGAACTGCGCCGCGGCGGCCGCCAGATTGAAGTCGGCGCCGACGCCAAACTGAAAAAAGCCATGGAACTGGCCAACAAGCTGGACGCCCGCCAAGTCCTCATCATCGGCGACGACGAAATCGCGGCAGGCACATACACGCTCAAAGAGATGGCGACGGGCGAACAAAAGAAAGTAACAAGACAAGACATCTAGCTACGAATGCACACGAATGCACACGAATAAGAAAGACCAAAACCCAATAAGCTCTACTGGGTATCCACTTGACTCATGTCCGCGCAGTTCGCAGCACCTCGTGGGGCGGGCGCCCTCGCCCGCACGGAGGCCCCTGCCTCCACTTCCGGCAGCGGGACAAGGCGTCCCGTGCGGTCCCTGGGGACCGCCCCGCCAAGCCGCTGGCAGGAGGGTTACTTGAGTCAAGTGGACACCCAATTAAGCTCTTTTTGCTATGCGTGTGTATTCGTGTGCATTCGTGGCCCGGTGTTCTCTTAATCTCATGCCAGACGACTTACAACTCGATTTCCTCGGCGACCTCCGCCGCACCCACTCCTGCGGACAGCTTCGGGCCGGCGACGCCGGCCAGCGCGCCGTACTCATGGGATGGGTCCACCGCCGCCGCGACCACGGCGCGGTCATCTTTGCCGACCTCCGCGACCGTGAGGGCATCACCCAGATCGTCTTCCAGTCCGGTGTTGCCGAAGACGTCCACCGGCGCGCCGAACAGATCCGCTCGGAATACGTGATCGCCGTCGAAGGCCACGTGGCCAGGCGGTCGGAGAAGGACACCAATCCCAATCTCGCGACCGGCGAAATCGAGGTCGTCGCGGAGCGCGTCCGGATTCTCAATTCGTCCCTCACGCCACCCTTTCCCATGGACGAGAGCGCCGACGTTTCCGAGGACGCGCGCCTCAAGTACCGCTACGTCGACCTGCGCCGGCCGCGCATGCAACGCAACATCATTCTGCGGTCCAAGATCTCGTTCGCGGTTCGCGAGGTGATGTACGCGCAAGGCTTCCTCGAAATCGAAACGCCCTTCATGACGCGTTCGACGCCGGAAGGCGCGCGCGACTACCTGGTCCCCAGCCGCGTCAGTCCCGGCACGTTTTATGCGCTGCCACAGTCGCCGCAGATCTTCAAACAGCTCCTCATGATCAGCGGCTACGAGAAGTATTTCCAGATTGTCCGCTGCTTCCGCGACGAGGATCTGCGCGCCGACCGCCAGCCCGAGTTCACCCAGATCGATATCGAAATGTCCTTCCCCCAGGAAGAGCAGATCTTCGAAACAGTCGAGCCGCTGGTCACCAAGGTTTGCGAAGTGGCCGGCTTCAAAGTCACCGCGCCGTTCCCTCGCATGAGCTATGCGGACGCCATGCGGAGTTACGGTATCGACAAGCCCGACCGCCGCATCCCGCCGTTCCACATCCTGAGCAGCGCGCCCATCACCAACGGCCCGTTCACGGTGGCTATCCATATTCCGAAGACCGGCGCGCTCAGCCGCAAGCAACGCGACGAGGTTAAGGCTGAAGGCCAGCAGCGCGGACTGCGTGTCTTCGATGACCTCAAGAAGGTCGACGAGGGTATCGCACAGCAGGCTCGCAGCCTTTCGGGCGCGGGCGATGACGATTTCCTTTTCTTAGTCGAATCGCTGGGCCAGGAGCAAGGACCGCGCCCCGAGGAGACGTTCCTCAAAGCCTGCGGCCAGCTCCGTCTCTCAGTCGCGCAGAAGTACAACGACAAACACAAGCTGCTGGATACAGGCCGGTTCGAATTCCTCTGGGTGACCAGTTTCCCCATGTTCGAGTGGGACGAAGAGGACCAGCGCTGGGTCGCCGCCCACCACCCCTTCACTTCGGTGGTAGACGAAGACATCGAAGCCCTTGGCAACAATCCCGGCAAGTGCCGCGCGCGGGCCTACGACCTGGTGCTGAACGGTACTGAACTGGCGTCCGGCTCTATCCGTATTCATCGCCGCGATCTGCAATCCAAGGTTTTCGCGGCGCTCGGCATGGATGACCAGGAAGCCCGGCGGCGTTTCGGCTTCCTGCTGGACGCCCTCGAATATGGCGCGCCCCCGCACGGCGGCATAGCGTTAGGGCTGGACCGGCTGGTGATGATCCTGGCGGGTGAAACCTCCATCCGCGACGTGATTCCATTCCCCAAGACCGCCAAAGGAACCGATCTGATGTGCGAAGCCCCAGCCCCAGTGCCTGAAAAACAACTGCGCGAACTGGGTCTCGTGCTGAGAAAGACTACGTAACAATTTAAGGAGCTAAACAAAGTTGAGAAAGAAGATCACTGTAGTAGGCGCCGGCAATGTCGGCGCGAATTGTGCCATGTGGATCGCCGGCAAGGAACTCGCCGACGTGGTCCTCGTCGATGTAGTCGAAGGCGTCCCCCAAGGAAAAGGCCTCGACCTCCTGCAAGCCGGTCCGGTCAACGGCTACGATGTCATGATCACCGGCGCGAACGACTACGCGCCCACCGCCGATTCCGACATCGTTATCATCACCGCAGGCTTCCCCCGCAAGCCCGGGATGAGCCGCGACGACCTGCTGCTCGCCAACTACGAGGTCGTCAAGACGGCCACCGAGCAGGCCGCGAAGCACTCGCCCAACGCCATCATCATCGTGGTGACCAATCCGCTCGACGCGATGGCCCAGACCGCGCTCATGGTTTCGAAGTTCCCCAAGCAGCGTGTGATCGGGATGGCCGGCGTCCTCGACACAGCGCGCTTCCGCACCTTTATCGCGCAGGAACTGCAGGTCTCGGTAGAGAACGTAACGGCGGTGGTGCTCGGCGGCCATGGCGACACCATGGTTCCACTGGTGCGTTTGAGCAACGTGGCAGGCATTCCGCTGACGGAACTCATCGATGAAGCCAGGCTGAAGGCGATTGTCGAACGCACCCAAAACGGCGGCGCCGAAATCGTGAAGTACCTCAAGACCGGCAGCGCCTATTACGCACCGTCCGCGGCGGCGGTGGAGATGGCCGAATCCATTCTCAAGGACAAGAAGAAGGTCCTGCCCTGCTGCGCGTATCTGGAAGGCGAATACGGCATCGACGGTCTGTACGTCGGAGTGCCGTGCAAGCTGGGCAGCAACGGGATCGAGAAGATCTACGAACTCAAGCTGACCGCAGAGGAGACGGCCGCGCTCCACAAGAGCTCCAATGCGGTGAAAGAACTCGTAGAAGTGATTAAATCTAAGATGTGAATCGTTCAGCGCTTCTTTCAATCCTCCTTGCCGCCGCGGCTCTTGCCCAAGAGCCCGGCGCCGTATCAGCCACACGCAACGCGACCGCCGACGTCCCCGGACTTCCGCGAGTCCTCCTTATCGGGGACTCGATCTCCGGGGGCTACGACGCACCGGTCCGCAAACTCCTGGCCGGAAAGGCCAACGTCCGCCACGCCGGCGATATTGGCGGCCCCAGCAGCAACGGAGTTGCGCACCTCGACAAGATTCCCAGCGGCCACTGGGATGTCGTCACTTTCAACTACGGGCTGCACGACATGAAGCTCGATACCGGCAGCCACCAGGTCGAGGTATCGCAGTACGAAGCGAACCTGAAGATCATCGCGGATGCGCTACACAAGACCGGCGCGAAACTCATCTGGGTCACCACTACGCCCGTGCCGACCGGCAAACTGGCTCCCAAGCGCGAACGCGCCGACGCACCGCTTTACAACGAGGCCGCCGCCCGGGCGCTCAAGGGCAAGATCGACGCGGTTTGCGACCTCTACACTGCCGTCCTCCCTCGAGAATCCGAGCTGCAGTTAAAAGAGAACGTCCACTTCACGCCCGCCGGCTACGACTTTCTGGCGCAACAGCTAGCCGCATCGATTGAAGCGCAACTGAAGCGCTGAGGCGCGGGGCGAGTTTTATCCCAGATCCGGCAATTGGGAGCCTCGTTGCGCACGATTTGGCTTATTGTTCATAGGGGCTTCCAAACGCTCTGCCGGTTTACCTTTTCGGGTGAGCACTGCTTGCCGGCAACTGGCTGCCGCGCAGCCGACCCAGGGGGTGCCCCGGACCACAAAAAACGGTGGTCTGCGCCACGAGAACTGTTGCAGATGCCGAGTCGCCCAAAACGGCGTTTGATCGTAGACGTGCGGATTCACGCTGCGCGCGACAGGCAGTGAGCGGCTGCTGCGCAGCCGACCCAGGGGGTGCCCCGGACCACAAAAAACGATGGTCTGCGCCACGGAAGCTTGCTGAAGGCTTGCCTGCAACTGCCGTTTTTGGGTTTATACGCCGTCGCTCTTCTTGCGTTCGTAAGGCTTCCGCAGGTAGTTCTGGATTTCGTCCTGGGCGCCTTGCGTGTTGTCGCGAGTGCGCTGCGCCTGCTGGTACTCGTTGACGGCACGATCGCGCTGGCCGGTGATGTCGAAGATGTTGCCCAGGCGGATGTGCGACCATACCTCGGTCCATTTCGGCTCCATCTCACCGTTCAGCGCTTCGCGGAACTCATTGGCGGCCGACTGGTAGTTGTTCTGCAGGAAGTACACTTCCGCGATGCGGTAATGCGCCAGCGAATTGTTGCGCTGGGTCTCCAGAGCCTTCTGGTACTCGCGAAGGGCTTCGCTGAATTCACTGATCTCTGCAAACTGCATGCCGCGGCGGATGGCCACCGAGACGCGAATCGCCGGACTGTAGCGGAGCACGTGGTTCTCCGGGTCGATGGTCACCGCCTTCGGCTTGCCGAAAGTGTCGATGGAGAATTCGGACGAAGTTCCCACGACATCCACGCGCTGCTTTTCGGGATTGCCTTCGGTTTCGATATTGATGTCGACGGGCATGCGGAAGGTATCGAGATCCTGCGAGATCTTGCCGGTTACACGGAAGCCCTTCTGGGTCCGGAAGACGGTGTACTCCAGTTTGAACTCGGGTGCGCCGCTCGATTCAATCCACTGGATGAAGAAGCCGCGCAGGTCCTGGGCCGATACTTGTTCGAAGGTCTTGCGCAGGTCCTCGGTGGTGACCGATTTCCAGGCGTGCTCCTGGATGTACTGCTTTAGCGCCACGTAGAACTTCTCGTCGCCGAGGATGTAGCGGAGCATGTTCATCACCACGGCGCCCTTGCTGCCGGTCAAAGCCCACAATTCCGGCGAGTAGTCTTCCTCGCGGGCGGACTGAATGATGGGCACGTTATCGACGGTCAGCGCGGCGGTGGCTTCGTCCTTCATCTGCGATTCGAAGGCGGAAGCGCCTTTCTCGTGCTCGGTCCACAACGCTTCGCTATAGTTGGCCAGCCCGTTCTCCAACCAAAGATGGTTGCGGTTGACCGGCGAGAGTTCCTCTTCCCACCATTGGCGCGAGATCTGGTTGGCCAGCAGGCGAGGGTTGACCGAATGCCCGATGGCGCTGGGATTCAGGAACAGAATGCCGGGCGCGGCATATCCACCGGGTGCACCATTTTCGGTTTCGACGACGGTCAGATTGGCGTAAGGCGCGATCCCGAACAGGCCGGTGAAGTAGTTCACGATCTTGGCGATCGATTCGCCGTAGCTGCCGGCCATATCGTGCTCACTCGCGTGGAAGTAAAGCGTCGTGGTGATGCCGTCGGCGTTGCTCTTGACAGGCGTGCCCGAAACCACGGCAATGCTGCCGGGGAAGGAAGAGCGGGAGAACTGGAAGCTATAGGTGGTCTTATCGCCGGCGGGCGTCGAGGTTTCGATTCCCGCGGCGATGGCGCGCGTGCCGGTGGGAACCGTGAGATTCACGTCGGCGGAGAACCGGTCGGTGGTGTAGCCATTCACCGGGAACCAGCGCGCCGGATAGAGCAAGTAAGCATAATCGTCGTGGATGGCGGCGAACTTGATGCCGTAAACGGGCGAGTCCTCGCTGCCGGTGAGATGGCCGTCGTACGTAAAGATCAGGGTGACCGGTTGGCCTTTGGCAAGCGGAGGATCGAAGGTGAGCCGGACGGTGTTGTCCTGGTTGGAGCGGGAGAACGAAACAGGCTGGCCTTTGTCGTCGGTCACCTTGGAGACATTCAGCGAGCCGTTCAGCTCGAACATGGCGTATTGCGTATGGTCGTCGAGCGGTACGAACTTCATCGCCGCCTTAGCCGTGATGGTCTGCGCTTTGAGATTGACGTCCGCATCGATGGTGTAGTGATCGACGTCGAGGCGCGACTGGCGGGAAGCATCCGTGCTCTGCGCCCGGCCGGCGACGGCGAGCGAAAGAGCCGCAAGGACTCCCGTCAAATGAAAACAGAAACTAGTCATCCGAAATTGCATCCGTCATCCTCACCTTAGTGGAGTAACCACGTTTAACAAACGATCCACTTCATCGGCCGCCTGTAAAATCGCATCGCGATTGCCGGACAGGCGCCGGGCCACTTCCGCCAGACTGTCGCGCATGGCCGATGCCGCTACAGGGTCGAGCAACCGGGTTACCTCACCAGTCAGATTATCGGCCGTCATATCGCGCTGCATGAATTCTTTCACGATCATACGACCGGCGATCAGATTCACCATGGAGAGAAACGGCACCTTCACCAGCCGTCGCCCTAACAGCCAACTTAGCGCATTCACGCGGTAATAGGTAACCATCGGGGCGCCCAGCAGCGCACCTTCCACGGTTACGGTACCGCTTGCCGCCATAGCTACATCGCAGTGAGCCATCGCGTCCCACGACTCCCCTTCGATCACCTTGACCGGCGCTTCTCCGATCCGCTGCCGGAAGAACTCGACTCCCGTGGTCGCCGAGGCCGGCAGTATACACGTTGCTCCGGCCTCCCGGTGAAGACGTCCGGCGACCTCCATCAAAACCGGCAGATGCCTCGCCGACTCGCCCTGCCTGCTGCCGGGGAGTATCGCTATTAATGGACGGTCCGGGGGCAAGCCGTGTTTCCGGAAAAACTCGGGTTTAGACAGGGAGGGCCGGATACGCCCGGCCAGCGGGTGCCCGACATATACCGCGTCAACGCCTCGGGTGCGGAAAAACTCCTCCTCAAAAGGAAAGATGCAGAGAAGCCGGTCGATGATGCGGCGCATTACTTTGGTGCGTCCCTGGCGCCAAGCCCAGACTTGGGGCGCCACGAGATAGACGACTGGGATGTTCAGCTTGTGCAGCCTGGCGGCGACACGGAAGTGGAAGTCCGGCGAGTCGGTCAGGATGGCGAGTTGGGGACGGCGTTGGGCTGCGGATGAAACCAGGAGTCGGAACTCCTTGTAAATCCTTGGGATATGGTGGATTACTTCAACTAATCCAACAACTGAGAGGCTCTCTCCGAGAACGATGGGTTCGACTCCGGCAGCGCGGAGGCGGGCACCTGCGCAGCCGAAGAACCGGGTGTCCGGATGGCGGCGGTGGAGTTCGTCGACGAGGAGTGCGGCGTAGCGGTCGCCGGAGGCTTCGCCGGCCGAGACGAGGATCGATTTGGGAGAGTCCACTGAGCTTAAGGGTACCTCGTGGGGGTTTTTGGCGGAAGGAACCCAAATATGGAGAGTGGGTCGGTCGAAAAAACGAACTGGGTTGGGCGGTGCAGACGCGCTCCCCGGCGTGGGGGGCTGGAATCCCGGATGGGCAGGGCGGGCGACGATCTCGCGATTCGAAGCCAATTTGGCGGCAGGGAGGGCGGGGTGGCTCGAAAAGGCGAACTGGGTTCGTGGTTGGAGGAGTGAAAAAACGACCTGGGTTGGCTTGGTGTGCGAGCGCTCGTCGGCATGGTGTCCTGGAGTCCTGGATGGCAGGGTCGGGCAGCGATTTTGCGATTCGAAGGTGCGCCCCAAAGGCGCAGATTACCAGTGGGTGGAAGTCCCACTCCAGGAGTTGTCGGTATGACTGGATAGCTGACGGGCCGTTTCGGCGGGTTAACCGGCGGGATGGGAGCCTCGTGACAA
>Ga0302320_10020059_pt1 | contig 13371 bp, 9 predicted proteins | sample Bog_T0_3_FD_202130 | JGI IMG/M metagenome (GOLD analysis project Ga0302320, IMG submission 202130) | Peat permafrost microbial communities from Stordalen Mire near Abisko, Sweden - Bog_T0_3 | ecosystem: Environmental > Terrestrial > Soil > Wetlands > Peat | place: Sweden: Abisko, Stordalen Mire...
TATCTCCGCCACCGTCGAACGCCCGGCGAGCAACTCGTCGATCAGTTTCCCATCAATCCCCATACAATCTCCTCTCTCTGTTTACCAGAGTCGAAAAGATCGTTTACACAAAATGTTTTACACCCTCCTACTTGATTGGAGAAATATGCGAAATAAAGGAATGCTGTGGGCCGGGATAGCCTCAATTGTCTTTGTCGCACTCCTGACATTCCTTCTTAAGATAACCGTCTCCGAATTCTTCTTAGGTGCATTGTTTCCAGGCGAGATTGCCTCGATTCTGATAACAGGCGGACATGGTGGAACCAATGTCGAAGAATGTGTAGGGACAGTGGTAAGCATAATCGTCAACGCTCTTGTCTACTTTGCAGTATTTGAGCTGCTTATACTGGTTCGAAGAAGAATGTGGAAGGGGCAGGCGGGTGGCCCAGGTCTGACTGACCACAAATGACAGGGGGGCCCATGTCTCGCTTCTGAGACATGGGAACCACGGGTCCCAATCATCGGTTTCTCAGAGCAGCGAGCCGTCCTCCGGGGCGGCTTGCTTGCGTCTGTGGCTCAATCCGGGATGGTCTGCGGAGCGAGTGAAGAGCTTACATGCATGCGCATGTAGAGGGGTGACACGTCACCCCAGAAAGGGTGCTGTTTAGCAACCGCAGGTTGCTATATGGCAACCACTGAAAACAAGGCGTTTATGGGAATCGGCCTTGATCGCGGTTGCTGTTGGGGAACCTGCTGAAAGCAAAGGGTCGAGGCTATACAGGCTTCCCGGCGCGCTCACGCGCGGTACCCTCCGCTCCATCGTCCGTAAAGGCTCTGCGCTTCGCTCCGCCCGCTTGCAGCGGCGCTGACGCGGCCTTGACTGACGCCTCCGCTGCGGGTGTTTTTCATCTATGAGAAGAATGTCTTCTTCTCATGTTACCCATGACCAGGGCAACGGCGGGCCGGTGATAGCATCTTGCTCATCCGGGGGGCATGGGATGGACTACGACCAGGACAAAGTAGACGAGATGGTGCTGGCGCTGCTGTGGCTGACGCAGACTGGCGGGTGGCGCACCCTTGAATAACCACGACTGATTGGGTGGCCCATCCTTCGCTTTTTACTAGCGAAGGGTGGGTTCCACAAAGCTCCGCCGTCTGTATTCCGTTCCCCGTCCATGATCGTAAAGCCCTACAATGCTCCGCATGGGGATTAGGCAGGGTTACACCACCCCAGAAGAGTTGCTGCGGGAGTTCGCTTTCCGACGGGCAATTATGGCAATATGGACGGTTTTGCACTAAACGCAGGAACCTACCGGGGGTTGGGTCCAGCTTCGTGTCGTAGGCGAAACGTGATCTTCTTCTCGCCGAATGAGCAAGATTTGCAGAAGATTCTCCATTCCCGGCACATAATCATTCCTGGCAAAGCCAGGATCAGGCTCCGGACGAGGAGAAAAAAAGAGGAGAAAAAATACCCCTCTCCCCCCTGGTACCCGAAAACCTCGTTTTTTGTGCACCTGAAATACTAGTTAAGAATAGCAAATAGAATGACTTACATCCTTCACTATGATAACCGAAAGGTAAACAAAGACACCCATTTTTGACGGAAAATCGGCCCGAAAACGGGCATTTTATCGCAGAATGGGGTCCAAAAGAGGGGAAATCCACGGCACAATTCCCTCCTGATCTGCGCTGGACGCAGATCAGGAAGTCACACAGCCAGCCTGAACTCCGGAAGTCAGGCCTTGCGAACGCCAGCCGCAATCCTGCGCAGTTCCGGCAGAACTCGCCCCAACTCCAGCGGCTTCGCGTTGCGCGTCCCCAGCGCGAAGTACACGTCGCGATAGAGACGGTACAGCTCCTCGTACACCGCAACCGCCTTCGTGTCAGGATTCACCGTGCGCAATGGCAGGCAAACCGCTGCCTGCGCTTCTTCGATGGTCTTGTACACACCGGCCGCGACCAGAGCGATGATTCCCGAACCCAGGCTGGTCGGAATCCCAGCCGGCACCAAGACCGGCTTGTTCAGAACGTTGGCGTAGATGCGGTTCAGCACTTCGCTCTTCTGCGGAATGCCTCCGGCATTGATCACCCGATCCACGCGCACTCCGTGCTCGGCCATGCGCTCCAGAATGATGCGGGTATGAAACGCCGTACCCTCAATGGCCGCGAACAGCTCGTCCTGCGCGGTCTGGACCAGGTTCCAACCCAACGTCACGCCGCCCAGTTCCGGATTCACCAACACGGTGCGGTCGCCGTTGTCCCAGCTCAAGCGCAGCAGACCGGTTTGTCCGGCCTTGTAGTCGTCCAGTCCTTCGGACAGCTTCGCAACCGTGGTTTGCGCCCGTTTTGCAATCGCGTCGAAGATGTCGCCTGTCGCCGAAAGGCCCGCTTCGATGCCCGTGAACGCCGGATGCACGGAACCGGGAACGACGCCGCAGACGCCCGGTACCAACTTCGCTTTTTGGGCCATGGCGATAATGCAGGTGGAGGTGCCCACTACATTGACCACATCCCCCTCGCGGATGTTCGATCCCAAAGCGTCCCAGTGGGCATCGAAGGCTCCCACCGGAATTGGAATGCCCGCCTTCAGTCCGAGCGTCTCGGCCCACTTCGGCGAAAGGTGACCGGCGAGGTGATCGCTGGTCAGGTATTCCCCACCCAACTTGGCGCGAATCCCGGCAAAGAGCGGGTCGACGGCTACCAGAAACTCCTCTGAGGGCAATCCGCCCCACTTGGGGTTCCACATCCATTTGTGCCCCATCGCGCAGACGCTGCGTTTCAAGTCGCTGACGCGGGCGATGCCTGCCAAAGTGGCGGCCACCATGTCGCAATGTTCCAGCGCGGTGACGAACTGGTCGCGCTTGTCGGGGTTATTGCGCAGCCAGTGGAGAAGTTTGGCAAAACCCCATTCGTGGGAGTAAACGCCGCCACACCAGTCAATCGCCTCCAACTTCAGTTCATGGGCTTTGGCGGTGATCTCTTCGGCTTCGGCGAAGGCGCGATGGTCGCACCAGAGATAGTATTCGTCGAGTGGGACCAATCCTTCGCCGACTGGGATCACGCTTGATCCTGTTGTATCCAGCGCAATGGCGGCAACGTCTTTGCCTTCAACCCCCGTGCTCTTCAGCACTTCCCGGGTGGCGGTGGCCAGCGCCGCCATCTGGTCGTCATGGGATTGGGTGGCGAAATTGGGGTCCTCGCGGAGACGGTGCAGGGGGTAGGAGGCGGAAGCGGTGCCGATGGGTCCCTTGTTGCTGTCCACCAGGGTAACGCGAACACTGAGAGTGCCGAAATCTACGCCGGCGACGATGGTCATGGAGAGAAATCCCTTCAGGTAAACGCTTACTCGAATCCCACAAGATTACACCATCCCTCCGGTCTTGCTGCAACTTCTTTTCCTGCTTTGCGCCGAATTCAAAGCCCACAAAAGCCGCGAATCGACTGCAGCGGAGAAGAATCAACCACGACGATTGGTCCGGCCCTCAAAGAGTTTGATGGCTTCCGTATTCCGTGCCGGACCAACAATTTGGCTTTCAATGGATTGAAGCTCTACTTCTTCTTCCCCGGAAGCATGGCTTTTATCCGGTCGATCAAACTGGGCTTGACGACCACTGCGGGCGCAGTTGCAACCTGTTTGGCCGCCGGCGCATTTGTAGTCGGTTTGGCCGGTGGCGGAGGAGCTGCCTTGGCGGCTTCCGCTGCTGCCGGCTTGGCCGCAGCTGAGGCAGGGTTGGCCGCCTCCGCTGGCTTGCTGCCCGGCTTGGCTGGCGCTGCAGGCGCGTCGGGCTTGCCAATGTCCTTGGGGAGAGGCGTCGACCCTCCAACCACCCCAGAGGCATTGTAGAGTGGGACAACTTCGGTGTCGTTCTTGACCAGAATCGAGATCCGGCGATTCGAAGGATCCATGGGGTTGTCCTTCACGCGCAGCATCATGTCGGCGTAGCCACGCACCTGGGTTACCTGATTCTGACGCACGCCGTCCTGCTGCAACAGACGTCGCGCGGAGTTTGCGCGATCCGCGGATAGGTCCCAGTTGCTATAGCTGGCATCGCTCGAATAGGGCGTGGAATCGGTATGCCCCTCAATCAGCAAGCAGTTTGGAAATCCGCTCAGAGTCTTGCCCAGCAGACCGAGCAGTTCCTGACCGCTCGCACTGAGCTTTGCGCTGCCAATTTCGAAAAAGGTTCCGTCTTTGCCCTCAATGAGTTCAATGCGCAGCCCTTCCGGGGTCACCTTGATCTCAATCTGCTTGGACAGCTTTTCCAGATCCTTGCGCGCCTTGATCTCTTTTTCAATTTCCTCTTTCAGCTTTTCCAGATTGTCGGTCGTAACCTTGGTGATGGCGTCTCCGGTCCCGGTCATGGTCGTGCCCAGCAACGCTCCGGTTCCTTTGGGATCGTTGAAGTAGCCCGCCACAGCCTTCTTCACTTTTTCGCTCGAGCCCATCAGCCAAAGCACAATAAAGAGCGCCATCATCGCCGTTACGAAGTCGGCATAGGCCACCTTCCAGGCGCCACCGTGATGGCCACCATGCCCGCCCTTCTTCTTGATGATGATGATTTGTGGCTTGGCCATGCTCCCGCTTCCTCTCGAATTGCTGCAGCGTACCTACGACAGGTTCATTGTTACTTGCCTGGTTTATCCGTCTATTCCGTGGCTGCGGCTTGAGCCTGGGCCTTGCAGTTCTTTTCCATTTCATCGAAGCTCGGTCGCACATGCGCCGGAATCGCCCGCCGGCCCATTTCAATGGCAATCATGGGGGCTGAGCCTTTCAGGAACGAGAGCAGAAGTACGCGCAGGACCTGCAGGTATTCATTGTGCGCATCGGCAGTCTTGGACATGTTGGAGCTGAGCGGACCCACCACCCCATAACAAGCCAGGATGCCGAGAAACGTTCCCACCAAGGCGGCTGCCACGTGCGCGCCGATCTCTTCGGGCGGTCCACCCAGCGCTCCCATGGTGATGACCACTCCCAGGACGGCGGCCACAATGCCGAGTCCCGGCAGGGCGTCGGCCACTGTATTCAGGGCGGAAATAGGCACGGTCGCTTCGTGGTGGTGCACTTCCATGTCCAGTTCCATCATCTGATCCATATCGAATGGATCCACGCCTCCGGTAATTGCCATGCGCAGGGTATCGCAAACGAAATCCCGGGCATGATGGTCATGCAGAAACTCCGGGTAGGCCTTGAAAATCGTGCTCTCTTCGGGCTTCTCCACGTCCATTTCAACGCTGAGTAGCCCCTCTTTCCGCACCTTGTTCAGAAACTGGTACATCATCTTGAGCGTGACCAGGTAGCGCGCACTGGTGAAAGGCGAGCCTTTCAGGACGCCCAACAATCCAGACATAATTCCTTTGATGATCTGTATGGGGTTGGCAATCAAGAGCGTCCCAATCGCGGCCCCGCCGAGGATGAGCAACTCAGCCGGCTGAATGAGAACGGCCATGTGGCCCTTCTCCATCAGAAAGCCTCCGATTACCGCACCAAATACAACGACAATTCCTATAATGGCGAACATTCTTGCCCCCCCGGCCCGGATGAAGTCTGGTTTCCACCTGCGCGAATACTGTTAAACATGGCGTTTTTTGCTCGTTCGAGCAGATTGATCAACGTGGTACCCTGTTCTGCCTGGGCAGCTCCGATGCTCACGGTAAGAGAAACTCGATCGCCCCACCAGCGGAAGTCCGCGGTTCGGGCCAAACCAGCCAAGGTCTTTGCATGACAGGCCAACATATCGGCGGTGCGCTCATGGGAGACAATCAAAAACTCGCCCCGGCCCCAACGCCCCATCTCCTCGCCGGGACGCAACCCGTTGGCCAAGCTCCGCTCCACCTTCGCGAGCATTGCTTCGCAGGCGCCTTCGCCATGGGTCTTACGCATCTCCTGGGCCTGATCGACAGTGATCCAGAGAATGCCAAAGGCCGGGCCGCCTTGTTCGAAGTCCTCAAAGACTCTTTGCAGACGCTCTTCCAGTTCGCTTTGGCTGGCTTGCAGATTTCGGTCATCGCCCGCTTCGCCGCGAGGCAGGGCATCCAGACTATCCGTGGGATGAAAGACTATGGCCGTGCCAATGCGTCCGCCGAAGCCATCGCGCAAGACGGTAATGCGCGCCATGACCGGGACATCGTGGCCCGACTTGTGGCGTAGAGAGGTCAAGGAGCCGCGGTCCAGGCGCTCCACCTGGCCCAACACCTGATTGCTTGACTGCGCATTGAACTGCAGCAGCTGTTCCAGTTGCTCGGGGAATGGGCGTCCCAGCAGTTCCATGGAAGTGAACCCGCTGATCGCTGTCGCCGAGGGATTCCAGAAGGCGACGAGACCCTCCGCGCCCAAAAGGCCGATCCCTTCCGGTGCGCTTTCCAGCGTCGCTTCCAATAGATCGCTACGATCGGTCATTCGGATCCTCTCCTCTTCCTCATCGGCACACAGGGAATCTACTTCAACCGCGAATTGCCCAGATTGGGAGGATCGACTCCGCTTGGGCGTTGACCCGGCGGGTACCTCTGGGAGGAGGGTCTTCATCCATCCAGTAAACAATTCAAACTAAACACTTTAATATAGACTCTCTGCGAATCGGAAGAAATGCGGAGATAAGCGGGAGCCGAGAAGACACCTTGCTTCTCCCTCGCATTCTCAAAAGGAAATGGCGCTTCGGTCTAGCCGTCTGTTCCAGATTGCGCCAAAAAACAACAAAGCGAAACGGGAGACCCAGCTTAGGAGGTTTCGCCCGACAGGATGCAGCGGGAGTTCCCTCCCTGGGCGGCCAGTGGCAACCGCACCACGAACCGCGTTCTTCCCGGTTGAGACTCGACCGTAATCGTGCCGCCAAACTTCTGGGTCACGATGCGGTACACAATCTCCAATCCGAGTCCGGTACCTGCACCTTGTTCCTTGGTGGTGAAGAAGGCCTCGAAGATGTGCGGCACCACCTCGGGCGGGATCCCAGCACCGTAATCCAAAATACTGACCGCCAGCACGTCTCCCCTGCTGCCGTCGCCTGATCCTTTTGCGGGAGTCGAACCGCTCTCCCCTTCCTTCTCAATCCAAGTGGCTACCTCGATCTTCGCCAGTTCCGGGGAAGCGTCCAAGGCATTGTCAATCAGGTTGGTCCATACCTGGCTCAGTGCCGAGCCCCTGGACAGAATGGTTGAGGGAGCTGCGGAGAAGCATTTGACCACCTCAATTTGTTTGAGCCGAAGCTTGTGGCCGAGCAGGGTCAAGGTACTTTGCAGGCTCTCGTGAACGTCGGTCTCGCGGGCCGAAGTGCGCTCATCGTAGGCAAATTTCTTCACCGCCAACACCAAATCCGAGATGCGCGAGATGCTTTCCTCGATAGACCCGACCAGCGAGACGCTCGAGACCAGCGCCTCCAGCCAATTCAGCGCGTCCGAGAAGCCCGTTCCGTCGAAGGCCTTGCGGGCACAATCGAGCTCTTGATGGTCAAATCCGATGGCCACCAGCGCCGGGCCTATGGCATAAGCATTCTTGACTCCAGCACTTGCCAGCCACTCCGACATTGCCTCTTCGACTTCCGATTGCGCGAGGGTGCTCAGCGCCGGCACATGGGAACTTCGGACCGCGAATTCCAGCAGTCTGTGCATGCATTCAGTTTGATCCGGTGTTTTTGGCTTGACACTGGAGCGCAAGCTGAGTTCCTGCAGGCGCAGCAGGTTTTCGCGCAGTTGCGAGGCGGAGCGGCGGGCGGCCGATCCCGGGTTGTGCAGTTCGTGCATCAATCCCGCGGCCATTGTGCCCAGCGAAACCAGCTTTTCGCGATGCAGTGCTTCCACCTGGTGAGCTTGCAGACGTTGATTCAAATTGGCTAGTACAACTTTGCGCGCCGCCGGGCAGCTTGCCAGCAGGCTCCAGAATTGATCTTCGTCGAATCGGACCAGGAGGGACTCCCGCACCGCCAACACATAGACCGGTATCTGGGTCTTGCCCGTCAGCATGGGCGCTTCGCCAAATCCTTCGCCGGCGCGGGCAATTCCGACCACCGTGCGCGACCCATCGGGTTCCGGCTTTTCGGCGCGAATCTCACCGTTCAAGACCAGCCAATAGAACCGATTCGCCTCACCGGGCCCCACCAGCACCGCTCCGGCGTCGACACGCACACGATCCAGACGATTGATATTGTTCCCGCCGTTGAGTCCGCCCAAGCCGCAAACATCGGTTCCGGAAAAGAGGTTGGTTCGAAGCAACGCCGTAGCCAGTTCCTCAAATGGGATGGACTCAACTTCAATGCGCGGTTTCCCTTGGCTCATCTTTCGTCTCAATCCTTCGCTCAGAATGACGCCAGATATTGATGCACGAACTGCACCGCGATCGAGCCTTCCCCTACAGCGGACGCCACGCGTTTGACAGACCCTCGGCGGACATCGCCTGCCACAAAAACCCCTGGCACACTTGACTCCAGCAGGAACGGCTCTCGCCGCTCCGTCCAGCCCTCCGGAAGCTTGCCATCCCGACGAAGATCCGGCCCGGCCAGCAAATAACCACTCTCATCCCGCAGCACGCACCGGGGAAGCCACTCCGTACCCGGCGCCGCACCGATGAAAACGAATAACGACGTCGCCGGAACCTGCTTATCGCCTTCCGGCCCCCGAAGCAGCAAACCCGACAGCCGATCCTCCCCAAACGCCTGCAAAACCTGCGTCTTCGAGTGCAACACTATATTGGATGTGCGTTCGATCTCATCGATCAAGTATTTCGACATGGTCGCCGACAATCCATTCCCACGCACCACCATCATGACCTTGGAGGCGAATTTGGCAAAATGCACCGCCGCCTGCCCAGCCGAGTTTGCCCCGCCGATCACGTAGACTTCTTCGCCCTTGCATGCCGCCGCTTCCACCAGCGCCGCGCCGTAATAGATGCCTCGCCCGGTCAGACGTGCAGCGCCGGGCAGTTCCAGCTTTCGGTACTGCACGCCCGGGGCCAGGAGCACTGCATGGCTGGAAACCTCTCTTCCATCAGCCAGTTGGACAAATCGGTATTGCCCCTCGATGCGTAGTCCCGTTGCCTTCTGGGTCAGGAACTCCGCACCCAGCCGGGTGGCCTGGATGTGCGCGCGTCTGCCCAGGTCGTCGCCGGTAATGCCGGCGGGGAATCCCAGGTAGTTCTCAATCCGCGAAGTGGAGCCGGCCTGTCCTCCCGGTGCTTCGGGCTCAATGACCAGGGTGCGCAGTCCTTCACTGGCCCCGTAGACCGCTGCCGCCAATCCAGCCGGGCCTGCGCCCACCACCACCAGGTCATAGAACTCCTGGGCCGCCAGAAGACTCAGGCCCACCCGGCCTGCCAGCAGTTCCGGTTCCGGATCGACCAGCGAAGTGCCGTCGGCAAACAGCACCACAGGCAACACCTTGTCCTCGAGTTTCCGGTCGTCCAGCAGCTTGCGCGCCTCTTCGCTGGTGGCGAGGTCGAGCCAGCGGTAAGGGACATGATTGCGGCTGAGGAAACTTCGCACCCGGTGATCCTTGAGCGACCAGCGGTTGCCCACCACGCGCAGTCCCTCGAAGGGAGGAACGTAGCCAGCTCGCCAGTCTTCGAGCAGGTCACTCAAGACCGGGTAGAGCTTCTCCTCCGGTGGATCCCAAGGCTTGTTGAGGTAATAGTGAATCCGTGCCGTATTGATGGCTTGGATAGCGGCCTCGGTATCGGCATAAGCGGTCAGCAGGACCCTTTTGGCCTCTGGATAAAGCGTCCGGGAGCGCTCCAGGAAGTCGACTCCGGTCATACCCGGCATGCGCTGGTCGCTTAATAGCAGCGCCACGGGTTGCTGGCGATCCTGCAGTTGCGAAAGCGTATCGAGGGCAGACTGGCCATTGCCCGCACGCATGATCCGGTATTCGGCGCCGTATTGCCGACGGAGGTCCTGGACCACCGCCTCCAGAACGCTCGCATCGTCGTCCACCGCTAATAGAATTGGCCTTGCCATAGCTCTCAGTCTACGACCAGTCGGCCTCGCCGACGGCACCAAAACGCCGTCCCAAAAAACGTTGTAAATGGCTGAAATCTAATTCACGAGGTTTTCCTGCATTGAAAAATATTCCGAATTGACCCGATGGCCGAAGGAACGGGTCTCAGTTTCCCTGTTCAAAAACGCTACACTGACAGAGAATTAATTCATTCTGCCGATAGGAACCGTAGAGGCGGAATCGATTGCCAGAGTCTGCACCGGCAGCGTGGGTTAAAACCTAGATTCTTGCCACAGATAAGGATCGGCTTCAAAAAGAGGAATCATGAAGCGGACGAGGCGCACACCATGAACAAAGTTATTCTTGCCGATTCACAGGCGATATTTCGTGCAGGCACCGCCAAGGTTTTGGCAATGGACGAAGATTTGCGCATCATCGCGCAATGCACCGATCTGGACCGAATGCTTCACGCCATCACGACTTTTCCGTCCTCGATCGTGCTTTTTGCCGCCTCGCTGCGTCCGGAGCTGGCCCGCTTGCGCACCATGCTGGAGTCGGTGGGAAGCCGCGGGATCGTAATCGCCGAGAACAATGAGGCTGCCGCGACCTATATCCAGCACGGTTTTCGTGGCGTCGTCTATCGCAATGTGACCGGACCGGGGTTGATTGAGTGCGTTCGTCGCGTGGCTGAAGGCGAAATTTCGATGCCCCCTCAGATCATGCAGGTCGAGGCACACGATGACGACATGGTGGGAACGCGAGTGCGCGACCGCCTCACCCCCAAGGAAATGCGCATTGTCGCTCTCATCGTGCAGGGCTGCAAGAACCGGGAGATCGCAACCCGCCTCAAAACGACCGAACAGGTGATCAAGAACTACCTGCGCTCCATTTACGACAAAACAGGTGTGGGTGACCGTTTGGAGCTGGCCCTGTTCACCATTCATCACCGCGTACTGGCGCAAGCCGCCGCCGAAGTCGGCAGCAAACTCGAAGCAGAAGAGCAGGCTGAGCCCACCGCCGTCGCATAAGCGACCGGGCTAAGTCCAGGACTCCAGCTCTGCACTTGGTACAAACGACCTTTCCCCCCATCAAAGAAATGGGTATCCGGGGCTCCGATTTTGGGGCCCAGGAGAACAGGGAACCGCTACCGGCCGTGTCCCTCAACTCGAGAGCCTTTCTTCACTCCCCCCAAAAAACTTCCAGCGCCACCACAGGTCTGAGCTGCCACGCCCCGTTGTGCGTGCCTGCGGCTGGCGACCGATGCGCCGCAGGTGCAATTTATACTGGCTTAGCAGTCCGTGACGAAGATGAGCCCCGTTTCAGGCACGTTGCCGCCGGCTTCGGGAGTTTTATCCGGCGCCACAGGTGTTTTGTACGCGCGAATGAACGCGAGAGCCGACAAGCGGCGCAGAGCAAGGAGCGGGAATTGAGTCAGACAGTTCAGGCAGAGATTGGCATCATCGGGGGCAGCGGGCTTTACTCCATGCCCGGATTCACGAACGTGCGCGAAGTCCGCGTGGAGACGCCCTTCGGCGATCCTTCGGACCCCTTTGTCCTCGGCGAACTCGAGGGCCGCAAGGTTGCCTTCCTCGCCCGCCATGGCAAGGGACACCGCATTCTGCCCTCGGAGCTGAACTTCCGCGCCAATATCTATGCCTTCAAGAAGCTGGGTGTCGAGCGCATCCTCTCCGTCTCCGCTGTGGGATCGCTGAAAGAAGAGCACAAGCCCACCGACTTCGTGATGCCCGACCAGTTCATCGACCGCACCTTTGACCGCACCGCGACTTTCTTTGGCGAAGGCATTGTTGGCCACATCTCCTTTGGCGATCCGGTCTGCGCGACCGTCTCCAGGACGGCATACGACGCCTGCGCTTCGGTGGGTGTGGTGGGCAAACTGGGCGGCACCTACGTCTGCATGGAAGGGCCGCAGTTTTCTACCCGCGCTGAATCGAACCTCTATCGCAGTTGGGGTGCCGACGTGATCGGCATGACCAATCTGCAGGAGGCCAAACTGGCCCGCGAGGCGGAGATTTGCTATGCCACCATCGCCATGGTCACCGACTATGATTGCTGGCGCGAAGGCCACGACTCCGTCACCATTGAGGAGATTGTCAAGGTGTTGCACCAGAACGCGGAGAACGCCGCAAAGGTGGTCAAATCCGCCGTTGCCGCACTACCCAAAGAGCGGACCTGCGCTTGCGGATCGGCGGCGAAATACGCGGTGCTGACCGCGCCCGACGCGATTCCCGCAGCTACCAGAGAGAAACTCGCTCTTCTCTTCGGCAAGTACCTCGGCCACTAACAGATTTTTATGGTTCAAAACATAGAACCACGATCAATATTGTCAGCCTGAGCGGAACCGAGAGATTCGACACCTCCTGATGACCGTTTCGTCGAGGAACAGCAAGGATTTCTGAGCAACAGAAAGAGAGATTCATGGCAATTACCGTAGTGGGCAGCGTTGCCTTCGATTCGATTGAAACACCGGCGGGCAAGCAGGAGCGCTGCCTGGGCGGCGCGGCAACGTATTTTTCGCTTGCAGCAAGCTTTTTTACCGATGTGCGGGTCATCGCGGTGGTCGGCGAGGACTTTGGACCGGCCGAACAGGCGGTCTTCGACGCGCGCAAGATCGATACGCGGGGGATTGAGCACAGCACCGGGAAGAGCTTCTTCTGGGCCGGGTCCTATATGGACAATCTGAACGAAGCCAAGACCACCATCACCGATCTGAATGTCTTTGCCTCGTTCAATCCGCAGATTCCCGACGCTTATCGCGACTCCGATTTTCTCTTCCTCGCGAATATCGATCCGGTTTTGCAGCGGCGCGTTCGCGAACAGATGCCGGACGTGAAGCTGGTGGCCGGCGACACCATGAATTACTGGATCAACGACCATCGCGAAGCCCTGCTGCAAATGCTGAAGGGCCTCGACATCCTGCTGATCAACGATACCGAAACCCGCGTGCTGGGCGGCAATACGAATATGGTGCAAGCGGCCAACGCGGTGATGGGCATGGGACCGGATACGTTGGTGGTCAAGCATGGAGAGTACGGAGCCACGCTCTTCAACGGCGGAAGCTCCAACACATTCAAAGTTCCTGCCTTGCCTCTGTCTGAGGTTGTGGACCCCACGGGCGCGGGGGACAGTTTCGCCGGCGGTTTCTTCGGCTATTTGGCGTCGCAGCCTGCACTCACCCCAGGCGCGTTCAGGCGCGCGATGTTCTACGGCAGCGTCATGGGCTCGTTCGCGGTGCAGCGCTTTGGCACGGAACGGATGCAGGAGCTCACCCGCGAAGAGATCGACGCCCGCTTCAAGCAGTTCGTGGAATTGACCCACCTGGACTAGGTTGGCGCACTTGGACAGTTTTTAGCTTCTGCCACCGGGTCTAAGCCCTCCGCCTTTCAGGCGGAGAGCTTCCAGCATCTGTGCTGGATAATGGTTAGATGGTCGAGTACAGGGAGAATTCACACTCGG
>Ga0302320_10020060_pt1 | contig 13371 bp, 12 predicted proteins | sample Bog_T0_3_FD_202130 | JGI IMG/M metagenome (GOLD analysis project Ga0302320, IMG submission 202130) | Peat permafrost microbial communities from Stordalen Mire near Abisko, Sweden - Bog_T0_3 | ecosystem: Environmental > Terrestrial > Soil > Wetlands > Peat | place: Sweden: Abisko, Stordalen Mire...
ACCCGCAAGTCGGCTACGGATGTCAGCTACATGGCCTGCGCCAAAGCGATGTTGCGCAGCGACCGACTGTTCCCCGCATTCGCCACCCACAACGCCCTGACGGTGGCCACGGTCATGGAATGGGCAGGCGCGCGCCGCGACTTCGAGTTCCAGCGCCTGCACGGCATGGGCGACGGACTCTACGAGGGCCTCATGGCCGACCGCGGCGTCGCCGTCCGGGTCTACGCCCCGGTGGGCGGATATCGCGATCTTCTCGCCTATCTCGTTCGCCGACTGCTGGAGAACGGCGCCAACACCAGCTTCGTCCATCAGTTGGCCAATGCGGATGTCAGTGACGACGAGCTGCTCACCGACCCCGTCGACGAGGCGGTGGCAACGGGGTTCACGCCCCATCCGGCCATTGCCGCACCAGCCGATCTCTACGCTCCGGAGCGCCGGAATTCGGCGGGACTCGATCTCTCCGATGCGGCGACGGTTGAAACTTTGACCGGGGAGATGGCCACCGTCTGGTCCAGACCGCACCGCGCGGGGCCCATCGTCGGCGGCGAGCACGTCGCCGGTGCGGAACAGACGGTGCAGGATCCCGCGGACAACACTAGGGCGGCAGGTGCGGTGGTCGAGGCCCGGACATCGGACCTGCACCGAGCCCTGGACATCGCTGTCCGCGCACTGGGCGACTGGAACCTGCGGCCGGCCGCCGACCGAGCAGTGATCCTGAGGCGACTGGGCGATCTGATGGAGCGCGATCGCAGTCTGCTCATGGCCCTGGCCGTGCGGGAGGCCGGCAAGACGCTGGCCGACGCCCTGGGCGAGGTGCGCGAGGCGGTGGATTTCTGCCGCTACTACGCCGCCGAAGCCGAACGGCACGGCGCGCCCATCCGCCTGCCCGGGCCGACCGGTGAACTCAACGAGCTCTCTCTCGCCGGACGCGGCGTCTTCGCCTGTGTAAGTCCCTGGAACTTCCCTCTGGCGATCTTCATCGGTCAGGTCGCTGCAGCCCTGGTCACCGGAAACGCCGTGGTCGCCAAGCCCGCGCCCCAGACCCCGCTCATCGCCGCCGCGGCGGTCCGACTGGCTCTGGAGGCCGGCGTGCCGACGGGAGTGCTTCACTTACTTCCAGGCGGCGCCGAGGTGGGCGCAGCCCTTGTGGCCGATCCGCGGGTGAAGGGCGTCGTCTTCACCGGATCCACCGGCAGCGCCCGAAGGATCGCCCGATCCTTGCTCGACGACGAGTCCCGTCCCTTGGTTCCCCTGATCGCCGAGACCGGTGGCCTCAATGCCATGCTGGTGGACTCCACGGCTCTGCCCGAACAGGTGGTGGCCGACGTGATCGCCTCGGCATTCCTGAGCGCGGGTCAGCGGTGCTCGGCGCTGCGGCTGCTGTGCCTGCACGAGGACATCGCGGAATCGACGTTGCAAATGCTGTTCGGCGCCATGGATGAACTGATCATAGGCGACCCTGCGGATCCTGCGACGGATGTCGGCCCGGTAATCGACGCTGCGGCAAGGGAACGGATTGAGACGCATATCAAGACGTGGAAAGGTCGTGTGGTCCACGCCACAGCCATGCCGGCGGGTCTGGAGCGAGGAACCTTTGTCGCTCCCACGGTGATCCGGCTGGACGCCGCCGCTGACCTCGACGTCGAAATCTTCGGTCCGGTCCTGCACGTGGTCACCTGGAAGGGTGGCGAGATGAACGAGACCGTCGATGCGGTCATGCGTTCCGGCTATGGCCTGACCCTGGGTGTCCACACCCGCATCGGGGCGGCGGCCGACGCCGTGCGCGCCCGCGCCCGGGTGGGCAACCTCTACGTCAACCGCACCATGATCGGGGCCGTGGTCGGGGTTCAGCCGTTCGGCGGGGAAGGCCTTTCGGGGACCGGTCCCAAAGCCGGCGGCCCGCACTATCTGCCGAGGTTCTGCGTGGAGCGGACCTGGACTGTGGACACGACCTCGGCAGGGGGCAACGCCAGCCTGCTGAGCCTGGAGTCGTGACCGGCGCCGCCGACCTGATCGTGATCGGTCTGGGTGCAGCAGGCAGCGCCACTCTCTATCAGGCGGCCAAGCGCGGCGCTCGGGTGATCGGGATCGACCGCTACGTCCCGCCGCATAACCAGGGCTCCAGCCACGGGGAGACCCGCATCACCCGACAGGCCATCGGGGAGGGGCTTGATTACGTCCCGCTCGCCCTGCGCGCCCACGAACTCTGGCGCGAGATCGAGGCGGAAACCGGCGAAACCCTCATGCTGAGCGTCGGAGCTCTCTTGATCAGCAAGCCCGACCTGGGCGCGGTGCACCACGGCAAGCACGATTTCCTCGAACGCACCTTCGAGGCGGCTGAAACATTTTCGATTCCGCATGAGCGACTGGACGCCAGGGAGATCCGCTCCCGCTATCCCCATTTTCACCCTCGCGACCCGGAGATCGCCTATTTTGAACCCGGCGCTGGGATGCTCTACCCGGAGCGGTGCATCGCGGCCCAGCTCGGCCTTGCCCGCAGGCACGGCGCCCGCGTCCTCGCTCCGGAGACCGTTCTCGCGATAGAGCCGATCCTTGGCGGCGTGCGCGTCGTGACTGATCACGGGAGGCATGAGGCGGCCCAGGCGGTTGTCAGCGCAGGGGCCTGGGCGCCGGTCCTGCTCGGCGGCGTCTATGGCGACCGCCTCTCACTGCACCGTCAGACCATGCACTGGTTCACCCCGGGCGACCCGGCGGCCTTCGCCCCGGAACGGTTCCCCGTCTTCATCTGGATGCACGGGACCGGACCCAGCGACTGGTTCTACGGCTTTCCCACCCCGCCGGGCGCCGCCGGCGTCAAGGTGGCGTCGGAGCAGTTTGAGGTGGCCGTGGCCGCGCCGGAAGGTCTGGACCGCGTCGTGACGCAGCAGGACGCCCTGGCGATGCACGCGAGGCACGTCGACGGCCGGATCGACGCTTTGCCCGCCAGATGGCTGCGCTCGGCGGCCTGCGTCTACACCACGGCGCCTGGCAGTCGGTTCCTCATCGGCGCCGATCCTGACCGGGAGCACCTGATCCTCGTCTCGGCCTGCTCGGGTCACGGGTTCAAACACTCTGCTGCGATCGGGGAGGCGGTGGCCGGACTGGCCCTCGATGGTGTTGCGCCCCCCGTTCTGGAGCCTTTCAGCCCCGCCTTACTCAGACCTTGATCGGATCGGCCCTGGGTCGGCGCACGAGATAAAACGCCCCCACCGCCAGAGCGAGGACGCCAAGGCTGGCAGTCAGCTGCGAGCGGAGGGACGGGGTGAAGGCCATGGCCGCCAGGATCGCCAGGATCGCCGCCACGGTGAAATAGCTGCCGAAGGGAAAGAGCCACATCCGGATGGTCAGCCGCCCCGGCTCCTCCGCTTCCAGCCGCCGCCGCAGCCTGATCTGCGCCAGTGCGACGATGAGATACACCAACAACATCAGCGCCCCCGAGGCATTCACCAGAAACGCAAAGACGAGCTGCGGCGAGAGCACGGACGCGGCGCCGGCGGCCAAGGCGAAGGCGGCGGCGACCAGGATGGCGCGCACGGGCACCTTGCGGCGGTTGAGCCGCACCAGGGCCGCGGGAGCGTCGCCCCGCGCCGCCAGGGTGAACAGCACCCGTGACGTCACATAGAGTCCGGAGTTCAGACAGGACAGAACAGCGGTCAGTACGATGAGATTCATGATCAGGGCCGCGCCTGGAATCCCGACGCGGCCGAGGGCGATGGCGAAGGGCGAGTCGCCGGGATGAATGGACGTCCAGGGGACCAGGGTGACGATCAGGAACAGCGAGACCACATAGAAAAGCAGGATGCGCACAACCACCTGACTGGTCATACGCGCGATGGCCTTGCCGGGCTCAGGGGATTCGGCCGCCGCGATGGTGGCGATCTCCGCGCCGCAGAGGGCGAACACCACGCTTGTCACCCCGCCCAGCACCGACAACGTCCCGAAAGGGGCGAAGCCTCCATGGGCCTGAAGATTGGCGAAACGCCCGCCGGCGCCCGGCGCATGCACGAAAAGGAAGATCCCGGTCGCAAGGATGAAGACGATGATGGCCGCTACCTTGATCGAGGCGAACCAGAATTCGAACTCGCCGTAGGAGCGCGTCGACCAGAGATTGGTCGCCAGCATCAGAGCCACCAGTCCGAGCGCCAGGGCCCAGATCGGCAGGGCGATCCAATGAGCCAGAAGGTTGGCGCCGGCCAGGGCCTCGATGGCCACCACCACCACCCAGAAATACCAGTAGAGCCAACCCGCGGCGAAACCGGCCCAATTGCCCAGGCCCAGGCGAGCGTACTCGGTGAAGGCGCCGGTCTCAGGGTGGGCGGCAGCCATCTCGCCCAGCATGCGCATCACCAGCAGCACCACGACGCCGGCCAGCAGATAGCTGATCACGATCGCCGGCCCCACGGTGGCGATCCCCGAACTGCTGCCCACAAAGAGGCCCGCTCCGATGATCCCGCCGATGGAGATCATCGTCACATGCCGCTGTCGAAGATCCTTTGAGAGGCCTGCCGTCGGCGGGGGAGGCCCGTTGGGTGACTGCATTCTTTTCGGGGGCCTTGCGCGGGGACGGGGGTTGGTCGAAGGATTACCGCGTCAGACGGAGCGGTTCCATGGTCCATGTCACCTACGAGATTGTCGAGCACGACGGCGGCTGGGCCTACAAGGTCGACGGCGTCTTTTCCGAGACCTTCCCCACCCACGACCGGGCCCGCCACGCCGCGGAGCGGGCCGCAGGCGAGCAACGCGTCTCCGATGCAACGCGGGGCATCTCTTACGAGACTTCCGACGGCAAGTGGCACGATGAGATCGCCGACGGAACCGACCGCCCCGGAACCGACGTCGAAGGCTGAGTCTCGGCGCCGGTTGTGTAGCGCCGCAACACTCCGCGCGCAAAGCGAGCGCGCCGCCACCGGACCTCTGTCGCAGGCAGTCGGAAGCCCCTATGGCGGTTGTGTAATGGGGCCGTCATTTTCGCCAGCGATTCGCAAACCCGTCGCCGTGGCGACGTGGGTCCTTGCATGCTTGGCCTCTTCGTTTTGTCTGGCCCAGGCGCCGGCGCTCTCGGCCGCCGACGGCGCCGCAATCGAGCGCGCCCTCAAGGCGGCGCCCGAGTTCGCCGCGCCTCCCGATGTGGCCGGGGCCGTGGGCCGGCTCTCCAGCCCTGATCCGGCGGTGCGCCGCGGGGCCGAGATCACCCTGGTCAGCGCCGCCAAGGCTCTGGCGAGGGGTGAGCGCGGGACCCTGCAGGAGCCTGCGACCATCGATCCTGACTGGGCCTTGCGCGCGGCCTACGACGCCAATGCCGAATTCGCCGCCGCCCAGGCGCACGGCGCCATCGCCGCCTGGGCGGACTCTCTGCCGCGCAAGGATCCCGCCTATCTGGGCCTTCTGGCCGCCTGGCGGCGCTATGAAGCCATTCGTGTCGCGGGAGGCTGGAAACCGCTCCCGTCAGGCGGCGCCCTGACGCCCGGGGCCAAGGGTCCGCGGGTGGCGGCGCTGAGGGACCGTCTGGCGTTGGAAGGCTACGTCACGCCCGCGGCGGCCGATCCGGCCGTCTTCGACACCGACCTCGCCGCGGCCCTTGCGGATTTCCAGCATAGGCATGGCCTCTCCTCCGACGATGGCTTCACCCCCGAGACGCTCGCCGCTCTCGATGCTCCGGTGGAGGAGCGTCTGGCGACCTTAAGCGCAAATCTGGAACGCGCGCGCTGGCTTCCCGACCGCCTCGCCCCCGATCGCATTGAGGCGGACATCGCCCAGGCGGAGGTGGCCGTCATTCAGCACGGTCAGACCACCATGACCATGCGGTCCATCGTCGGCGATGTGAAACACCACACGACCCTCTTTGTCTCCCGCGTATCCTCGATCGTTTTCAACCCGCCCTGGGTGGTGCCGGCGTCCATCGCCAAGGCCGAGCTCTACCCGAAGGAGCGAGCTTCGCCCGGCTACTTCGCTCGTGGCGGGTTCTCCGTGATCGACGGCCAACTGGTGCAGCACGCCGGGCCCAAAGCCTCGCTCGGCTATGTGAAGTTCGATATGCCCGATCCCTACAGCATCTATCTGCACGACACGCCTGCGCGCAGTCTGTTCGCCCGGGAGGACCGCGCGCGCAGCCATGGGTGCGTGCGCCTGGAGAAGCCTCGGGAACTGGCGGCCGCGATCCTCGCCCCGCAGGGCTACACGCTCGATACCGTGAACGCAGCCATCGCCGCCAAGACCACCAAACGCGTCATCCCGACGGCGGTCTACACGGTCTATCTGGTCTATCGGACGGCCGAGGCGACGCCCGATGGGGAGGCAAGCTTTCATCCCGATGTCTATGGATGGGACAGCCGCACGGTTGAGGCTATCAATCACAAATCATGACCTTGTGTTAACGCATTTGGGCGTTAATCCTGCGTTTTGGGGCCACAACCTGGGAAGCGATTCATGACCTTGGCGCGGCGCGTGCTGTTGAAACGAGGCTTTGGACTGGCCGCATTCGGGGCCGCCGCGGGAGCGGCGCCGGTGGCTATGGCCCTTTCCGGCGTGCCTGCACGCCGACTGGCGTTCGATAATCTCCACACCGGCGAAACCCTCGACGTGGCCTATTGGGAGAACGGCGCCTATGTCCCCGGCGCCCTGTCGGCCGTGAACCATGTGCTGCGCGATCATCGCAACAACCAGGTTCACGTGATCGAGCCCACCTTGCTTGACCTGCTGACCGCGCTTTCGGCCATGCTGGATACGCGCGAGCGGTTCAATGTGATCTCCGGCTACCGTTCGCCCGAGTCCAACGCGATCATGCACGAGCACAGCGGTCAGGTCGCCTCCGGCAGCCTCCACATGCAGGGCATGGCGATCGATATCCGGCTCCCGGGCGTGGCGCTGGATCGTGTCCGCGGCGCGGCCGAAACCCTGGCGATCGGCGGCGTGGGCTATTACCCGACCTCGGACTTCGTCCACGTGGATGTGGGCAAGGCGCGCACCTGGAGCGGCACCTAGGGCGCTTTAGTGAATCGCCGCGAATTCGCTATCGCCGGCTCGGCCCTGGCCGCCGCCGGCGTCCCTGTCTCAGTTTTCGCCGGACCGTCGCCGACACTTCTGGCGGCGGTGAACGGGCCTCAGCGCAGTGCGAAAAACAAGGCCCGCGATCCCTGGCGCCATCCCGCCGAAAGCCTCGCCTTCTGGGGCCTGGCGCCGGGCATGACGGTCGTGGAGATCGATCCCTCAGGAGGATACTGGACCGAGATTCTCGCCCCCTATCTCAAGGCCACGGGCGGTCGCTATATCGCCGCGCTGGACGGCGACCCCACCACCTTCAAGACGCGCTTCTCGGACGTCTCCATTTGGGGACCCATCGAGATCGCGGCCTTCGACGACGGGGCCGGCGCTCTGGCGGCGCCGGGCTCGGCGGACTTCCTGCTTACGGCGCGCAACATCCACGATTGGATGTGGACGCCAGGCGAGCTTTCCAAAGCTCTGGCGAGCTTTCACGCGGCGTTGAAACCCCGTGGAATCCTGGCTGTGGAGGAGCATCGCGCTGATCCCCGGCCGATGGTCGCTGACGCCAAAGACGGCTACGTCTCCACCGCGTTTCTGACAAAGGCCGTCGAGGCCGCCGGGTTTGCGCTCAAGGCCAGCTCCGAGATCAACGCCAATCCAAAGGACACCAAGGATTATCCTTTCGGTGTCTGGACACTGCCGCCCACTCTCCGCACCCATGCAAAGGACCAGCCGACGCCGGCGAGCTTCGACGCCGCCAAATACCCGCCGATCGGTGAGAGCGATCGGATGACCCTACGCTTCGCCAAGGTCTAGGGTCTCCCGCCCGGAACCGGCCGGGCGGATTTCACGTTTCATAGAGCGACGCCGCGCGAGCACCCGCGCTGGGCAAGGCTTTGGGAGACGGATCATGTTGGGATGGGCCATCGTTTTTGCGGTTCTCGCCCTTGTGGCGGGCGCTCTTGGCTTCTTCGCCCTGGCGGGCATGGCGGCGGTGATCGCCAAATTCCTGCTGGTGGTTTTCGTCGTGCTACTGGTGGTCAGCTTCCTGGTCAGGGCCCTGAGAGGCGGATCGCCGGTCTAGAGAGGCTCGGGGCGTTGATGCCTCACTACCGCCGCCGCACGTCGTGGCCCTTGGGGGCGACCCAATCCCACAAGACCGTTGCGCCTCGGCGGGTTTTGACGACATGAATGCGTCAGCCCGGCGCGGCGCCGCCGATCCTCGATTAGGCGGACCGCGCTCCCAGGATTGACGCCGAATACGGCGCAAGGAGACGCCCATGACCAAGCAGGAATTCTCCCGCACCGCCAAGTCGCCCTACAAGGCCCGCTACGGCAACTACATCGACGGTCAGTGGGCCGAGCCGGTCTCGGGCCGATATTTCGAAAATTCCTCTCCCGTGAACGGGCGTATCCTCTGCGAAGTAGCCCGCTCCGATGCAGCCGATGTGGAGCGCGCCCTCGACGCCGCGCACGCCGCCAAGGACGCCTGGGGTCGCACCAGCGCCGCGGAGCGCTCGGTGCTGCTCAACCGCATCGCCCAGGTGATGGAGGACAATCTCGGTCTCCTGGCGCTCGCCGAGACGTGGGACAACGGCAAGCCGATCCGCGAGACCACCGCGGCTGACGTCCCCCTGGCCATCGACCACTTCCGCTACTTCGCCGGCTGCGTCCGGGCGCAGGAAGGCGGCATCTCCGAGATTGACTCCGACACGGTGGCTTATCATTTCCACGAGCCCCTTGGCGTGGTCGGACAGATCATTCCCTGGAACTTCCCGCTGTTGATGGCCTGCTGGAAGCTTGCTCCGGCCCTGGCTGCGGGCAACTGTGTGGTGCTCAAACCCGCCGAGCAGACGCCGGCCTCGATCCTGCTTCTGGCCGAGTTGATCGACGGCATCCTGCCGCCGGGCGTGCTCAACATCGTCAACGGCTTCGGCCTCGAGGCCGGCAAGCCCTTGGCCTCAAGCCCGCGCATCGCCAAGATCGCCTTCACCGGCGAAACCACGACCGGCCGGCTGATCATGCAGTACGCCAGCCAGAACCTGATCCCGGTCACCCTCGAGTTGGGAGGCAAGTCGCCCAACATCTTCTTCGAGGATGTCGCCGCGGAGGATGACGCCTATTTCGACAAGGCTATCGAGGGCTTCGTCATGTTCGCCCTCAACCAGGGCGAGGTCTGCACCTGTCCCAGCCGGGCGCTCATCCACGAGAGCATCTATGATCGCTTCATGGAGCGGGCGTTGAAGCGCGTGGAGGCCATAGTCCAGGGCGACCCGCTCGATCCCGCCACCATGATCGGCGCCCAGGCCTCCTCCGAGCAACTGGACAAGATCCTCAGCTACTTCGACATCGGACGGCAGGAGGGCGCGGAGGTGCTCACTGGCGGTGAGCGCAACCACCTTGCCGGCGACCTCGCCGGCGGATTCTACGTCAAGCCAACGGTCCTCAAGGGCCACAATCGCATGCGCGTCTTTCAGGAGGAGATCTTCGGGCCGGTCGTTTCCGTGACCACGTTCAAGGATGACGACGAAGCGCTCGCCATCGCCAACGATACGCTCTACGGCCTCGGCGCTGGCGTCTGGAGTCGCGACGCCAACCGCTGCTACCGCTTCGGCCGGTCGATCCAGGCGGGCCGCGTGTGGGTCAACTGCTACCATGCCTACCCTGCTCACGCCGCTTTCGGCGGTTACAAGCAGTCGGGCATCGGCCGCGAGAACCACAAGATGATGCTCGATCACTACCAGCAGACCAAGAACATGCTGGTTAGCTACAGCCCAAACAAGCTCGGCTTCTTCTAAGCCGACATGGGGGCGGTCCGCGAGGGCCGCTCCCCGCATTCGTTGGATGAGTCCATGCCCGACCGGGTCACTGCCACGCCTGCCGCGCTCGTCCTGATCGAGGCTCTAACGGCCGAATACGGGCCGATCCTCTTTCACCAATCCGGCGGCTGCTGCGATGGCTCGTCGCCCATGTGCTATCCGCAGGACGACTTCATCGTCGGCGACCGCGACGTCCGCCTGGGCGAGATCGGCGGCGCGCCGGTCTATATCGGGGCGTCCCAGTTCGATCTGTGGCGACACACCCAGCTGATCATCGACGTGGTTCCCGGTCGCGGGGGAATGTTCTCGCTGGATAATGGCCGCGAGGAGAGGTTCCTCACACGCTCCAGAGTCTTCTCGCCAGAGGAATTGTCGCGGCTGGAAACGGCGCCAGCCTGACGGGCGTCAGTCTCCGCGGAAGTTGAGCTCGATCTTCAGGCCGTCCGGGTCGTGGACGAAAAGCTGACGGACCCGGGCGCCGGGAACGAGATTCTCGCCGAACGGAATCGCCAGTCCCTCAAATCGCGATTTGACGCCCACGAAATCCTGCGCTTCGAACGCCACATGATCCAGGCTGCCCGTGTCGGTTCCACTCATCGCGTCGCCGACAAGATGCACCACCGGCCGGCCTCCCAGATAGAGCCAGGCGCCAGGGAACGGAAAAGGCGGCCGCTGGCCGTCCTCCATGCCAAGCACGTCGGCATAGAAGGCGCGGGATCGCGCCAGATCGGCGCAGTTGACGGTGACGTGATCCAGTCCCTGAAGCGCCATGCGATCAGCCTTTGGAAAGGACGATGGTGGATGCGACAGGGATTGAACCTGTGACCCCCTCGGTGTGAACGAGGTGCTCTCCCGCTGAGCTACGCATCCGTCAATCGCCGAAGGGACCGGCCTATACCGGCTTGGCCCGCGCCGGACAAGGTGGAGACTAGGCCGGAACAGGTAAGAGGCGGGCGCAGGCCTCGGCGAGCTCGTCGAAGTGATCGATCAGAATGTCCGCGCCCAGGTCCTCGACCGGAACGTCCGTATAGCCGAAGCTCACCAGGATCAGAGGGATGCCGGCGCTCCGAGCAGCCCCGGCGTCGGAGGCGGAATCGCCTACCATGATCGCGTGCCTGTGGTCGCCGCCGGCCCGCTCCACCGCGGTGAGCAGATGCCGCGGATCGGGCTTGGCTGCGGGCGCGGCGTCGGCGCCGATGATGCTGGCGAAGCGATCGGCGAGGCGCAGGGCCTCCAGCAGAGCCACCGAAAGGTCGGTTCGCTTGTTGGTGCAGACGCTCAGGATCGCTCCGGCCTGCGCCAGGCGGTCGAGGGATCCGGCAAGGCCCGGGAAAGGATGGCTCCCGTCGGCGATGTGCGCGCGGTAGTGGGCGATGAAGCGCTCGAAGAGCGCCGAAAGGCGCGGCTCCTCGATCGGTGCGGCCGCCGCCTCGAAGCCTCGCGCGATCAGGGCCTTGGCGCCCTTGCCGATGAGGACCCGTCCGGCCTCATAGGGCAGAGGCGCGATCCCCTCCTGCTCCAACAGGACATTGAGGGTCCCGACCAGGTCCGGCGCGGTCTCCACAAGGGTTCCGTCGAGGTCAAAGACGATGGTGGCGCCCCTGAGGTGGGCGAGGTCGTGGGCCACGGGCGAACTCCGATGAGATGTCGTGGCCCTTTCCGATAAAGGTCGCCTCGTGGCAAGGGTGGGCCGAACCGCATGAGGATTCGCCCATGACCGCAAAGCCGTCCCGGCCACGGGCCGCCGTCATCCTCGCCGCAGGAAAGGGCGAACGCATGCGATCGCCGCTCCCCAAGGTGCTGCATAAGGTCGGCGGGCGCGCTATGCTCGACCACGCGATCGACACGGCCCTGGCCCTTGGTTGCGAGCGGGTGGTCGTGGTCGTCGGCGCCCACGCCTCGTCGGTGAAGGATCATGTGGTCGCTCGGCTGGGCAAGGCCGCCGTGGCGGTTCAGGATCCGCCTCTGGGGACGGGCCACGCCGTGCTGGCCGCCAAGGGCGCCCTGGCCGGCTTCGTCGGCGATGTTGTTGTGACCTACGCCGATGTACCCCTGCTCACCCCGCAGGCTGTGCAACGCGTGTTCGATCGTCTGACCGGGGGCGCTGATCTCGCAGTGCAGGGATTCGAAGCCGCCGTGCCGGGCGCCTATGGCCGCATGATGCTGGGCGCCGATGACACCCTGCTGCGGATCGTGGAGGCGAAGGACGCTACGCAAGAGGAACTGGCGATCAACGTCTGCAATTCCGGCGTGCTGGCGGCGGAGGCGAACCTGCTCTTCGATCTTCTGGCCAGGGTCACAAATCACAACGCCAAGAGCGAATATTACCTGACCACAGTGGCGGCGCTGGCTTCGGAGGACGGCCGCGCGGTGCGGTTGACCTGGGCGACCGAGGCGGAAGTCGCCGGGGTCAATTCCCAAGCTGAGCTGGCGGCGGCGGAAGCGGCCTTCCAGGACCGGCGGCGATCGGACCTCATGGCCGCCGGCGTCACCATGACCGCCCCTCGAACCGTCCACCTGGCCTGGGACACCAAAATCGCCCCAGGCGCAGTCATTGAACCCAATGTCGTCTTCGCTCCCGGCGTAACTGTGGGCGCCGAGGCCGTGATCCGCGCCTTCAGCCACCTCGAAGGCGCAGTGGTCGGACCACGCGCCCTGATCGGTCCCTATGCGCGCCTGCGCCCCGGCGCAGACATCGGCGAGGATGCGCACATCGGCAATTTTGTCGAGGTCAAGAAAGTCAGGGTCGGCGCGGGCGCCAAGGCCAATCACCTGAGTTACCTGGGGGACGGCTCGGTGGGCGCGGGGGCCAACATCGGCGCCGGGACAATTTTTTGCAACTACGACGGCTTCGACAAGTTCGAGACGACGGTGGGGGAGGGCGCCTTCATCGGCTCCAACAGTGCGCTGGTGGCGCCGGTGACCATCGGTGCGGGCGCCTATACCGGCTCAGGTTCGGTGATAACGAAGGATGTGGCGGCGGACGCCCTGGCCCTGGGCCGGGGCTCACAGGTGGAAAAGCCGGGGTGGGCGGCGACGTTCCGCGAGCGCAAGCGCCGCAAGAGGGCGTCCCGATGAGCCCGGACGATCAGAAACGGGTAGCGGGTGCAGGGGCGGCCGAACTCGTCGAAGACGGCATGATCGTGGGCCTCGGCACCGGCTCGACGGCGGCCTGGTTCGTGCGCTCCTTGGCGGTCCGGGGCCTGAGGATTCGCTGCGTCCCCACCTCCGAGGTCACGGCCGCCCTGGCGCGATCGCTCGGCATGACGGTGATTGATCTGGACGACGTCCAGCAGGTCGATCTCACCGTGGACGGCGCCGACGAGATCGGCCCGGCGCTCGCCCTCATCAAGGGCGGCGGCGCCGCCTTACTCCGGGAGAAGCTGGTCTGGACGGCCTCGCGACGCTGCATCGTGATCGCCGACGCCAGCAAAAACCTTTCAGCGCTGGGCGCCTACCCGCTGCCTGTTGAGGTCGTCGCCTTCGGCCATCTCGGCACCGCGGCCCGTGTGGCCGACGTCCTGGCCGGTCAACGCATCGCCGCTCTCCCGGTCCTGCGTATCAAGGAGGG
>Ga0302320_10020061_pt1 | contig 13370 bp, 12 predicted proteins | sample Bog_T0_3_FD_202130 | JGI IMG/M metagenome (GOLD analysis project Ga0302320, IMG submission 202130) | Peat permafrost microbial communities from Stordalen Mire near Abisko, Sweden - Bog_T0_3 | ecosystem: Environmental > Terrestrial > Soil > Wetlands > Peat | place: Sweden: Abisko, Stordalen Mire...
CTGCGCCCTCGCCAGCGGCTTGCGCAGGCTTTGCCGCGGCGCGCGGCGACGGCTCGCTGCCGCCGGCAAATTCCATCAATCGGCGCAGCGGCTCGGCGTCGCGTTTCTGTCTGAGTTCGGCGAGCGCCGGTTCGAGTTCGGACGCGTCGCGGCCGAGCGAGCGAAACAACCCGCGCACGGTGCGCGCCACCGCTTCGAAACGGCCGGACTCGATTTCCGCGGCGCCGGGCGTCAACCACGCCTCGATCTGCTCCCTCGCCAGCCGCTCGCCAAGGGTCGACTCATGCTGGACGTCCGTCGCGACGAGCGCCGGCGGGAAAGAGATGGGCGCCGTGAACAGCGGCAGCCGGTGGGCGATTCCGGTCTCGATCGCCGCGATCAGGGCTTCAATTTCGGCAGCCCGTTCGAGGCCCGAACTTTCCAGATGGGCCGCGCACCAGCGCAGCGCCGAGGCCTGCAGGCTCGCCGGCGCGGTGATGCCCGCCAGCGCGGAAATCGAGTTCGACAGCGCCTCGACCTGACCGGTTTCGAGTTGGCGTCGCGCCAGACGGGCGAAATCGCGGAATACCGGCCCATCGGCTCGAGCGCCGACGGGAATGGCGAGATCGGCGGCCGCGATTTCGACGATCTCGACGCGCTCGGCCACGTAGCGGAAATGCTCGGCGAGCGCGGCCGGCGCGGCGTCGCTGACGCCCTGGAACGTGAGCCAGCATTGCAGCGGATCGACCGTATCGAGGGCGCCGAGCGTTCGATTCGGCACGACCCGCAAGACCAGCACGCCCGGCGCGTGCCGAACCATCGCCAGCGGATCGTCGCCGCGGAAGAAGCAATCCTCCTCGGGCTCGAATCGCCAGGCCGCCAGCGGCCGCCGTGCCGCCACCTTGAACGCCGCAAGCCGCTCGGTCTCGGGAAGCTCAGCCAGCCATTCGACCGTTCTCCGGGCCGCGGCCGCCGAGGACGCGGCGACCGGCTGGCCCGCCGGCTTCGACTTAGCGAGCCAGCCCCTCAATGCAACGGAGCGCTGGCTCGATTCGTCCTCCGCGTCGTCTGGCAGCGCCTCGCGCCGCTCGAGAGCATCGATCCAGCGTCCCACCACGTCGAGATTGCCGAGCAGATTGTCGACGATGTCGGAACTGAGCTCCATGCCGCCGGCGCGCGCTTCCTCGAGCAGGTCTTCGGCGGCGTGGACGAGGCGGGTGAGGGGACCGACCTCGAACAGGCCTGACGAGCCTTTGAGCGTGTGAACGGCGCGGAACACGTCGTTGATAATGGCCCCGTCGCCGGGGCTCGTTTCGAGTTGGAGAATGCCGCTCGCGGCGCGATCGATGAGGTCGCGCGCCTCGGGGATGAACTGAGCCAGCAGCGCATTCATGAGGGGTGTCCGCTCATAAGGGGCGCGCCCGTCATCAGGCGCCCGTATTCGACCAGAATTCGAGGATCGATCGGCTTGACGAAGTAGACGTTGGCGCCCGAAGCATGCGCCTTGATGCGATCCTCGGGCCGGTCCTGAGTGGAAATGACGATCGCCGGAAGCCCGCGGATCTCGTCCCGACGCCGCAGTTCGCGAAGGAAGGTGAGGCCATCCATCTTCGGCATGTTGATGTCGACGATCAGCAGATCGAACGGCTCCGTCATGGTCTTCTCCAGACCTTCGAGGCCGTTCAGAGCCTCGTCGACCTTAAAGCCGGCCGCTTCGAGCGTTTCACGGTAGAACATCCGCGTGGTGCTGGAATCGTCGATAACGAGAACGTTTGGCATGCGAAGCTCTCTTCACAAAGGCTTTTGGTAGACGATGGCTTCCGGAAACTTCCGCAACTCGAACAGAGACGAAATCCGGCTCATCGATTCCGAATGGCCGAGGCAGATGAAACCACCCTTCGCCATGGAAGCGAACAGCGCCTCGCCCGCCTCGCGCCGCGACAGATCGTCGAAGTAGATGAGCATGTTGCGGCAGAACACGACGTGGAAATCGCGAAAGGCGCTGTCGTCATGGATGTCGAGCAGATTGGCTTTGGTGAAGCGGATCGAATCGCGCAGCGCCGGGACGACGCGTCTCATGCCTTCGCCTTCGTCGGTCGTATATTTGTTCAGCGTTATCTGTGGCACGTGCTGCAGCGAGCGTGTGTTGTAGCGGCCCGCCTTGGCCTTGCCGAGCGCTTCCGTGTCGATGTCGGAGGCGACGATCTCGATCTCGTAGTCATCGACGAGCCGCCAGTGTTCGAGCAGATAGAAGGCTATCGAATAGGGTTCCTCGCCAGTCGAACAGGGCATTGACCAGATCCGGATCGTGCGGCCGCCGCCGAGCGCCTTGATCACATCGGGAAGGATCGACTTGACCAGACATTCGAGTTGATAGAGCTCGCGGTAGAAGTATGTCTCGTTGACGGTCATCGCGTTGACTAGCGACTGGTATTCGGCGCCGTCGCGGCGCAGGAAGTCGAAATAATCGCGGAAGTTCGTCCGGCCCGATCTGAGGATGCGATCCTGGACTCGGCGGTCGACGAAATAGCGCTTGTTGGCGGCGAACTGGATGCCGGTGCGGCGGTAGAAGTAATCGGCGAAGAATTGAAAATCCTCGTCGGTGAGATCAGGCGGCTGGTCGCTGCGATTAGCCAAGAGCGCCATCGGCGGCCTGCCCCATCTTTTGCAAGGCCGCGCGAACGGCGAAGCGGATAAAGGGATGACCCGGGAAGCGCGGCGGAACCGTCTGCAACGCCGCCGTCATTTCCAGTGTGCCGCGGCGGGCCAGGACATCGGCCGCCGCCGCACAAACATTGACATGCGGATCGCCGAGCGCGACGCGCAACGCCAAGGCGGCGGCGCGGGGATCGTCGATGTTTTCCAGCACACCGAGCGCATAAATGCGCAGATTCGGATCGGCGTCGGACAGCACCGGTTCGATAAAGGCGATAGCGGGCGCGCCCAGGGACGACAGCGTCTCGATCACGGCATTGCGCAACGAGACGTCTTCAGCGCCAATGAACTCGATCAGCGCCGCAATCGACGCCTCGCCGCCGAGCCGCGCCAGGCTCGTCAGCGCCGCCTCGCGGGCAAGCCCATGACCTCCGGCGAGGATTTCGGCGAGCTTCGGCGCATCGCCGGCGCGCGCCGCTTCGCGCACCGCCGTCAAGGCGGACGGGGCATCGTCGGAGGTCTCGGCGCGGGAGGCAGCTCGGATCAACGGCATGTCGGGCTCACGAAATCCAGCTGGTGAGTTGATCGGCGACGCGATCGCAGGGCAGAACTCTTGTGGCGCCGCCCATGCGGATCAGTTCGCCGGGCATGCCGAAGACGATGGCGGTCGACGCGTCCTCGGCGATGGTGCGGCCGCCCGCCTTCAACAGACGTGTCATCGCCTTGGCGCCGTCGTCGCCCATGCCGGTCAGTTGCACGCCGACCAGCGAGTTTGGCTCAAGCGAATTCATCGCCGAGGCGACGAGACGGTCGACGCTCGGATGCCAGAGAAAGCTGTTGTCCTCGGGCACGGATTTGACGATCGCGCGCCCGAGCATGCGCTCGACAACGATGTCGGCGCCGCCGCGACCGATGTAGACATTGCCGCGCGTCAGCGGCGTAGTCGAACTCACCTCCTGCACGTGCAAAGCGCACAGCGCGTCGAGCCGGGCCGCGAACGAGGCAGTGAAAGCGGCGGGCATGTGCTGGGCGACGACCACCGGCCAGGGAAAACTCGCCGGCAACAAAGGCAGGATATCTTCGAGCGTGCGTGGGCCGCCCGTGGAAACGCCGACCAACACCAGACCGGCGATCATCCGATCGGCACCCGAAGCACGCGCCTTGGGCGCCGACGCCTCCATCCGGCTGCGCGCGGCGCTGGCGATGGCTTTGGCGATTCTCGGCCTCGCCCGCGTCGCAGCGTCGACTTTGGCCAAGATTTCCCGGCTCACGGTTCCGATGTCGAGTGACACGGTCCCTCCTGGTTTTTCGACAAAATCCACGGCGCCCAGGGCTAGGGCTTCCAGGGTCGCCTGCGCGCCCCTACTCGTGATCGAGGACACCATCACGATCGGCCGCGGAAAGCGCGCCATGATGTGCGACAGGCACGTCAGGCCGTCCATCTCAGGCATGTTGACGTCGAGCGTGACGACGTCGGGGTTGAACCGTTCGATCTGCACCAGCGCGTCGGCGCCGTTGCGCGCCGTCTGGACGTCGTAGCGCTTCTGCGCGAGGAACAGATCGCGCAGCGTTTTCCGCATCAGCGCGGAATCGTCGACGATGAGCAGTTTGACGATTGGCGCCGTCACGAAATCGCTCCACGATGTCGCGCCGCATCCGGCTGGATCGCCGGAAGGGGGCGCACGGTTCGAAATTTACCGATCAATGGGTTCGGCTCAGCGAGGCTATCTCGCTTTCGCTGAGCAATTTCTCCGCATCGAGCATGAGAATGAGACGCTTGGCGTCGACGAGATTGGCGACACGGCTCACCGCGCCATCGTGATCGCTCGCCAGCTCGGGAGCCTCCGAGATCTGGGCGCGCGAAACCTTGAGCACTTCGGAGACCGAGTCGACGATGAAGCCGGTTCTCACGCCCCTGACGACGAACACGACGATGCGCTGGCGGTCGTTGTGCCGCATTTCGGGCAAAGCGAAACGACGGCGTTGATCGATGATCGGCATCACCGAACCGCGCAGGTTGATGATGCCTTCGACGAAGGCCGGCGTCATCGGCATCCGGGTGATCTGCTCAGGAACACGCACGATTTCCTGTACGGCGTCGATCGGCACGCCGTATTCCTCATCGGCCAAGGTGAAGATGACGAATTGCTCTTCGTCGTCGGCGCCTTGGTCGGCGCGTCGTTGCTGGCTCGCCATATGCTCGTCCTCCGCGGCGCCGCCCGCGTCGGACGCGTCGCCGATTTGATCGTTCAGGAACAAACGCTCCGGCGCCATGATCGACACCAGTCGCCTGCCCTCGTCGAGTCTACACAGGCTTTCGACTTCCTGCCGCCCGCTGCGCGAGGCGAGGAGCCGCGGAACTGGATCGACCGCCGATTTCGGCGCCCGCACCACCTCTTTCACCGTGTCGGTGACGAGGCCGACCGAATGCGTGGCGCCGGCGATCTCGCGCGAGACGACGACGATGCGGCTCTGCTGGTCATCGGCCGCCACCGGCAGGCCGAACATTGAACGCAGGCTGACGAGCGGCAGCATGCGATTGCGCAGATTCATCACACCGAGGAGATGCGCGCGCGAATTCGGCAGGGCGTTGATGTGGTCGGGCAGTTGCACGATCTCTTCGACACTCTCGATCGGCAGCGCATATTCCTGACCGTCGACTTCGAACGAAACCAGCCGGATTTCGTCCGACGCTTCGCGTTCGCCGCGCTTCTCGGCGACGCCGATGTTCGCGCTGGCGCGGCGCTCGCCGCGCGCCTTGCCCTCACCACCACCCTGCAACAGCTTGGCGGTATCGAGGATCATCACCATGCCGTCGGGCCGCTTGACCACGCCCTGCAACATGTCGGAGGCGACGGTGGCGCGGATGCTGCCGACGCCTTCGACTTCGCGCGTGTCGGCGGCGATGACGCGCTCCATCCGATCGACGATGAAGCCGATCGGCGCGGCCGCGTTCATGACGACGACGCGGGTGGAATCGTCGGCCACGCTCTCAGCCATGCCGAACACCCGCCTGAGACTGATGACCGGCAGCACCGAACCCCTGAGATTGGCGAGGCCCTTGAGGCGTCGCGCCGACAGGGGCACCTCGACGATGTCGGGCAGGCGAATGATCTCCTGCACTTCGGTGAGCGGAACGGCGAACGTTTCCTTCTCCATGCGGAAGGTCACGAACTGTCGCGCCGTTTCGGCTTCGGAGGGCGGGGCGCCGGCGGCGTCCGGCGTTTGGGTATCAATCACAGCGGACATGCGAACCTCTCGAGGCGCCTGGATTTCAGCTCTGGTTCTGCAATTCGTCGGCGAGCGCGGAGATCTCCTCGACCGCGGCGGCGAGTTCCTCGGCGCCCTTCGACTGTTCGTTGGCGGCCTGTTGCGCCTGTTGCGACGCCGTTCCTGCCTGGGCGGCCGCGGCGGCAATCTGCTCGCCGCCCTTCTTGGCCTCGGCGAGCATCTGCACCATTTGTTCGGAGGCGGTGAGAATTTCGCGATTGCCTTTGGTGACGGCGCTGAGATCCTCGCGCACGGTCGAGATCAAGGCGCCGATGACCTTGTTCTTTTCGACCTCAGTGGCGGTGGACGCCGAGATTTCGTCGAGATCGCGCCGCACGATGACGACCTGATCCTGGATCGCCTTGACGAGATCCTTGATGCGCTCGGAGTTCTCGGACGAATCGCGGGCAAGATTGCGGATGTCCGTCGACACCACCATGAAACCCTTACCGAACTCACCGGCGCGCGCGGCTTCGATCGAGCCGTTGACCGCGAGCATGTTTGTCTGGATCGCCACAGTCGAAATGGCGTCGACGATCTTGTCGATTTTGCGGCTCACCTGTTCGAGTCCGCCGACCTGGGCGCGGATCTTGTTGGTCTCTTCGAGCGAGCCGTTGACGCCAACTATCAAGGCGTTGACGCCCTGTATGCTCGATTCGATCTTGTGCGTCATGGCCTCGGTGCTCGCGAGAGCCTTGGTCGAGCGGTCCACCGAAACCACGGCGCCCCTTTCGATCTGGGTGATGGCGGCCGTTGCCTGTTGCGAGGCGGAAGCCTGTTGCTGCGCGCCGCGGTTGATCTGGCCGAGCGCGGTCATGATCTCACTGGCGGCGCGGTTGATCTCTTCGATCGCGCTCGACAATTCTTCCGAGGCCGAGGCGACGCTTTCGGCGCTCTTGCCGACGTCGCTGGCGTTCCTGAGATCTTCGGCGAGCGCGGAGAGTTCGCTGGCGGCGGTTTCGCTCTGCGCAAGCGCCGTCGTCTGCTGGCCGACGGTCTTGAGCGCCTCTTCGCAGGCCGAAGATTGCTCCTCGGAAGCGGCGGCGATGGTCTCGGCGCCCTTCTGCGCCTCGATCGCGGCGCGTTCGCTCTCCAGCGACAGCTTCAGCACTTCCTCGGCGCCGGCGAGAATTTCGTTCATCGCGGCGCGAATCTGGTCGAGCTGTTCGCTGATCGCCTTGCCCTTTTCGACCTCTTGTCGCGTGGTCTCGGCTGAGCGGTTGACGCCCTCGGCAATGGACTTCACTTCGCTCTGAATCGAGCCAATCAGCTGCTGGATTTCGCGCGCGCTCTTCTCCGAGGTTTCCGCGAGCGTGCGCACTTCGTCGGCGACCACGGCGAAGCCCTTGCCGTGTTGGCCGGCGCGCGCGGCTTCGATGGCGGCGTTGAGCGCGAGCAGGTTGGTCTGATCGGCGATGCGCGCCACTGCGCGCACGATGTCGCCGATGTTCGCCGCCTGCCGCTCGAGTTCGAGAATCATCGCGACCGAATTGGCCTGACGATTGGCAGCGGCGCCGATGCTGGCGACGCTGGCGCCGATCTGCTTGCTCACGTCGCCGACCAGGCCGCGCAGGCCGTCGGTCTTTTGCCGCGAGAGTTCTGCGGAGCCTTTGGTTTGCAGCAGGCCGGAGCCAACGGCGGTGATGGCGCGACGCGATTCTTCGGAAGCGGAAGCCGCTTCTTCCGCGCCGGCGGCGATGGATTCCATCGCCTTGCGCAGTTCCTCTGCCGCCGACGAGGATTCGGCGACGCCCGCGGCGAGCTCGCCGGTCGCCGAAGCGATGCGTTCGGCCGCCTTCTGCTGGCGCGCATGGGTGCGCACGGTTTTGCGATTTTCGTCGGCGACGCGCGTTAGGCGCGACATTGCCGGTGTATCAATGTTGCGCGATGAAGATGAAGCTTCGATCGTCGCCTTCTTGGCAAGCGCCATGGATAGTCCTCCTTGGGCGCTCCGGCGCCGTAGGTTGTCGGGATGGACGCACTTTTGGTCGTGAAGATGCAGACGCGACGCTTCGCTGGCGGCAAAGACGGAAGGGAAGAGCAGGCCGCGAAAAGTGGCATAAATGTCCAGCATTGCGTGAACCTGTGCACGCGGCCTCGATTGGCCGATGTCCGTCGAGACTCTTCGGACTGTCGAGGCCTCGGGGCGCCAATTGACAACCGCAGAGAATCGACGAAGCGGCTTGACAGAAAAGGGCGGCAAGCGCAGATGCGCTTCATGATCGTTTGCCTGCGCCTGCGTCGTCGTATCCCCGAGCCCTTACCGGCGCCGGATCGCTGACGCGCATTCAACAAGCGAACGTCTCGAAGCCGCGCCCACAGCGCGGCTTTTTTTATTTCCGCTCCCTACCTATGTCCGGAGATCGCCATGACCGCTCAGCCCCCCGACCCGCTCGCGCCGATCAGGGCCGTGGTGCGCCGTCGCGGCGAGACGGTCGATGTGCTGGGCTTGGAAGAGCGCGGGCTCAGCGCCTGGCCGGCGCCGCAGAACGTCTATTTCGGCGGCTGGGTATTTCGGCTGGGCGGCGGCTTCAGCAAGCGAGCGAACTCGGCCAATGCTCTTGGCGACCGCCAGGATTTCCGCTCCGATTCGATCAACGCCTGGACGCCCAAGCTCGATTTTTCCGCGGTGCGCGCCGAGGCCGAGCGGCTCTATGATTCCAAAGGCCTGCCGACGATCTTCCGGCTGACCCCGATCGCCGGCGCCGCTACGGATCTCGCGCTGGCGAACGCCGGCTATCACGCGCTCGAACCGCATACGGTGATGACCACGACGCCCGACGCCTCGATGCCGGTCGCGGACGTGCGCCTGGAACCCGGGCCGACCCCGGATTGGCTCAACGGCGTCACGGCGGCCAACGGCGTCGCGCCGTCGCATCGGGCGATCCATGACCTCATCGTCAAATCGATCGCGCTGCCGGCGGCCTTCGCGACCTGGATCGTCGACGAGCGCGCCTTGGGTTTCGGGATGGCGGTGCTCGACCGCGGCGCGGTCGGACTGTTCGACATCGTCGTCCAGTCCCAAGCGCGCGGTCAAGGCGGCGGCCGCAAACTGACGCGGGCGCTGATGGCGTGGGGCCGCGAAAACGGCGCGACGACCGCCTATCTTCAGGTCGTCGACGCCAATGCGGTCGCGCGGCGTCTATACCAAACCCTCGGCTTCGAGGACGCCTATAAATACCATTACCGTCGCCGCGAGCTTGGCGCGGCCTCGGTTTGACCGGGCGCCGCCATTGACTTTCGGGCGGCAAGCGGGGAAAGACCGCTCGTTCGTCTCTCCAGGTTCGGCCATGTCACACGACGCCCTTCAAGCTATCATCGAACGCGCCTTCGAAGATCGCGCCAAGATCAACGCCCAGACGCACGGCGACGTCCGCGACGCGGTCGAAACGGTCCTCGATCTATTGGACGGCGGCCATGTCCGGGTGGCGGAAAAAATACCCGGCGCCGAAGGGCCGCAGTCCTGGAAGGTGAACCAGTGGCTGAAGAAGGCCGTGCTGTTGTCGTTCCGCCTGAACGATAACGCTATCATCGGCGGCGGTCCTGGCGGGGCCGTCTGGTGGGACAAGGTTGCGTCGAAATTCGAGGGCTGGGGCGCAAACCGGTTCCGAGACGCCGGCTTCCGCGCCGTGCCCGGCTGCGTCGTGCGACGGGCCGCCTTCATTGCCCCGGACGCCGTGCTGATGCCGTCCTTCGTCAACCTCGGCGCCTATGTCGATTGCAAAACTATGGTCGACACCTGGGTCACCGTCGGCTCCTGCGCGCAAATCGGCAAGAACGTGCATCTCTCCGGCGGCGTCGGCATCGGCGGCGTGCTGGAGCCGCTGCAAGCCAATCCGACGATCATCGAGGACGATTGCTTCGTCGGCGCCCGTTCTGAAGTCGTAGAGGGCGTCATCGTCGGGCAGGGCTCCGTCGTGTCGATGGGCGTCTTCATCAGCGCCTCCACCAAGATCATCGACCGGGCGACGGGCAAGATTCACGTCGGCTACGTGCCGCCCTATTCCGTCGTGGTTTCCGGCTCGCTTCCTGGCAAGCCGTTTCCCGACGGCTCGCCGGGGCCGTCGCTGTATTGCGCGGTGATCGTCAAGACGGTCGACGCGCAGACGCGCTCCAAGACGGGCATCAATGACCTTTTGAGAGACTGATGCCCGAAGCCGAACGCCAGGACCGGTTCCGCTACCTTTATCGGCAAACCGAGGGGGTGATCGACCGGGCGACCTGGACGCGCGCCAGCGTCGGCCCGCTCGGAATCGCCTGCGTGCTCACGGTCATCGCCTGGTTCGTCGCGCCCAATCAGCCGCGCGACCTCGGCTCGCAGGCCTTCTTCAGCGTCGGCATGGTGCTGGCGCACGCCTATCTGATCCTCTACGGCTTCGCTGTGTTCGTCTGCGCGGTCGCAGAGTATTTCATCAGCGCGAAGCGTTTCCGCGATCGCGGTAGGTCCCCGGAACTCGCTGGCTTGGCGCCCTTCGCGTTGCTCGTCACGGGCGCAGCCCATTGGTTCCAGCCGCGCTCCGAAGGCGCGATGCCCGAATGGGCGACGACGGCGTTCGACGTCGTGGCGCTGGCGATCGTCGTCTGGACGGTCGCCGAACTCGCGTTCGGACCCAAGCGAACGGCGAAATCGTAAATTACCTCATATACAACATATAGTTAGATCGTTTTCCGTAAAGATGTCTTGCCAAACTTCGCCGTCAGCGCGATATTGATTAACGATGGGAAGAACGCGTTCGCGACCCCATACCCCGATGCGCGCAGGCCGCGCAATCCCGTGTCGAACATCGGAACCTCTTATGCCGACTCCCGACGCTCCATCGCGTGCGCGCAAACCCGCGCGCGCCCGCCTGGGTTCGAAAATTCTCGGCGCACTCGTCGCCGGCGCGACCCTCGACGAAATCGCCAAGGCCGAACGCCTCGCGCCCAAGCGGGTGGAAAAACGGATGCTTCACGAACTCCAACGACCCTTGCTGGCCCCCACCCGGGACTATGCGCGTCTGCAGATCGCGCGCCTGGAGCCGATTTACGCCAAACTCGAGACGCTCGCTGAAGAGAGCGATCTTCGCGCCATCGACAAGCTGTCGCGCGTACTCGATCGCCTCGATCGCCACCATGGCTCTGGCAAGCGAACGGTCTCCCCGCGCGGCTACGACGAGAACGCGCGTCAGCGTTTGCTCGCCAAGCTCAATCAAGCCGCCGCGCTCCTGCCCGCGCCACAGAAGGGCGAAGCGTGAGAAGGCCGCGAGGCCTTCCAGGTCCGCGCGTCGGCACCATTGTTGATTTACTGGCGCTGGAACCGGCGGACCGGGCAAGGCTGCTCGCGAGCCTCACGAACCGCGAGTGCGACGAACTTTTCTTTGATTGGTCCCTATGGGCGCGAATGGATCAACGTCCGCCTCCGGGCGACTGGGTCTTCTGGTTGATCCTCGCGGGGCGCGGTTCGGGCAAGACGCGCGCCGGCGCCGAAGCCGTGCGCGAGTGGTCGCAGGACTTTGCGTTCGTCAATTTGATGGGCCCAACCCATGACGACGTCCGCGACGTCATGGTGGAGGGAGAATCCGGTCTGCTTGCGGTGTGCCCCGAAGGCGAACGGCCGACGTTCTCGCGGTCAGCGCAACGTCTCGATTGGCCCAATGGCGCGGTCTCTCTGCTGTTCTCCGCCGAAGAGCCGGATCGGCTTCGGGGCAAGCAGCACATGAAGCTTTGGATCGACGAACTCGCCGCGTGGCGCCGCCCCGACGCCTTCGACCAAGCCGTCTTCGGCCTCCGATTGGGTGACAAACCGCAAGCGGTCATAACGACGACGCCGCGGCCCATCAAATTGATCAAACAACTCGTCAACGACAAGGACACCATCGTCACGCGCGCCTCGACCTTCGATAACACCAGTTTCCTTGCGGAAGCCTTCATCAAACGGATCGCGGCGCGCTTCGCCGGCCGCTCCATTGGCCGGCAGGAATTGTTTGCCGAAATCATCGACGAGGCCCCCGGCGCGCTCTGGACGCGCGAACTTCTGGAAAAGCAGCGCCTGCCTGCAACCCAAGAATACGAATACTCACTCATCGTCATCGGCGTCGACCCGCCGGCGAAATCGGGCTCCAAGGCGGACGAGTGCGGCATCGTCGTCGTCGGCAAGCGTTCCAACGGTCAGATCCACGTCCTCGCCGACCTCACGAGCCAAGGCGAAACGCCCGGTCAATGGGGCGCGCGCGTCGGCGCCGGCTATAGGCGCTACAAGGCCAACCGCGTCGTCGCCGAAATCAACAACGGCGGCGAAATGGTGGTCGAGGTTCTTCGCCAAGCGGAACCCAATCTGCCCGTGCGCAAAGTTACGGCGACCCGCGGGAAATTCGTTCGCGCCGAACCCGTGGCCGCCGCCTACGAGCGCGGAATCGTCCACCATCTCGGCGTGTTCAGCGCGCTCGAGGATCAGCTCTGCACGCTCACCCCCGATTTCGATTCCCGCATCGCCGGCTATTCGCCGGATCGCGCCGACGCGTTGGTCTGGGCGGTCAGCGATCTGATCGATCCCGAAATCGCCCAGACGCTGCTCGAATATTACGCCAGTTTCAGCAAGCCTTAGCGCCGCGGATCGAATTCCGGCGCCGACACTTCGTGCAATGCGTCGCCGAGCTTCCGGTGAAATTCCGCGGCGGTGATCTGGGCGTTGACCATATCGGTCTTGTCGTCTTTCGCCGCCGGGCATTGCGCGATAGGTTGCGCGACGCCGCGCGACCTCAAATAAGCGCGAAAATCGCCCTCCAGCCGCTCTCGTTCGCGCGTGGGGGCGAAAACGCTCGTGATCCAGATATCTTTGCCGCCCGAGCTCTCGGCGACGCAAAAAGTCCAACCTGCGCGCGCGACCGCTGGCGCGCCGAGTGCGCATAGGCCGACGAGAATGCCCGCGAATTTTCCGCGCATCAGGACGCCTGTTTCCACGCAAGACGCATTAGCCCTGCCCACCCCACAGCGCAAGGCGGCCGAGAACGAGAACAAAATAAGAACTTTTTTCTTGACCGCTTACGCCGCTGATGGCATAGTCGACTACAATGAGATTGGTGCGAGCGGCCGACACGGCGGCTTCGAGAGGCGCCATCTTCCTCACCTGAAACAACTGAGCATCGGCACGCCGCCCCCGCGCCCGTTCGCGTTGAAGCGATCGCCTGCCCCCTTCCCCATTCACGGAGACGCGACCGCGATGACAACGCTCGCCATGTTCCTGCCGCTCGCCAAAGTGGACGTCGACCAGCGCATCGTCCAAGGCATAGCCACCGCCGAGAAGCCGGACCGCGGCGGCGAGATCTGCGACTATGCCACGACGAAGCCCTATTTCAGAGCTTGGTCGGCGCAAGCCCACGCGGCGAGCGGCGGCAAGTCGCTGGGCGCGGTTCGCGCGATGCACGGTCTCGTGGCCGCCGGCAAACTGACGAACATCGATTTCGACGACGACAACAAACGCATCGTAG
>Ga0302320_10020063_pt1 | contig 13368 bp, 12 predicted proteins | sample Bog_T0_3_FD_202130 | JGI IMG/M metagenome (GOLD analysis project Ga0302320, IMG submission 202130) | Peat permafrost microbial communities from Stordalen Mire near Abisko, Sweden - Bog_T0_3 | ecosystem: Environmental > Terrestrial > Soil > Wetlands > Peat | place: Sweden: Abisko, Stordalen Mire...
GGGTGGCGAACTCGCATACGACACTAACTCCGCCCGCGCAGCTGACAAAGAACACGCCTTCTTCCTCGGAATCGATATTCAACATCGTCTTTCCGGTGAGATGGTCGGCCTTGAGGGCATGGGCCCCGTCCATGCCGGTCTCTTCACTGGTGGTGACGAGCATTTCCAGCGGCGGATGGGGGATGTCCTTGCTGTCCAGGAGGGCCAGTCCACATGCCACGGCGATGCCGTCGTCCCCGCCGAGGGTGGTGCTGTCCGCCCGCAGGAAGTCTCCTTCGATCTTCAGGACCAGCGGGTCCTTGGTAAAATCGTGCTTGGACCCCTTGACCTTCTCGCAGACCATGTCCATGTGCCCCTGGATGATCACGGCGGGTGAATGCTCGTAGCCCGCGGTTCCGGGTTTCCGGATGATCACGTTCAGGGCTTTGTCCTGAAAGGCTTCAAACTTCCGCTGCTTGGCGAAATCGACCAGATAGTCGCTCACCTGCTTTTCGTTGCCTGAGCCTCGCGGGATCTTGGTCAGTTCTTCGAAGAAGTGGAATACCTCTTTGGGCTTCAATGCTTCCAACATTCCGATTCCTCCCTAAAATGACTGTTCAAGATTTCTCAATTCGGTTCCTGTAAGCAATTTCAGAACCAATCGTTAACATAGATATAATTTTAATAGTTAGGTCGCTATTGATGACCACCACGTCGTGAACTCACTCAAAATGACCGGACGTCCTTTCATATCGAATGAAAGCAAGCCGGCGACCCGGTTCCGAGCGCACCCCCGGCCCGGTCCCGCTCCCGTGGGCCCGCGCACCGGCAGGGGGTGGCGCGAATCCTGCTTGGGCTTGCGCTTGGTGCGGGCCCATCGAGCCGCGAACTGCATTTGGATGACCCGGAGTCCGAACATGCCCAACCGTGTCGAGAAGGATTTCCTCGGGGAGCGCGAGATCCCCGACAGCGTCTACTATGGCGTGCAGACCCTGAGGGCCATCGAGAACTTCAAGATCACCGGCGTGCCCATTTCGGCGGAGCCCTTCTTCATCCAGGCCTTCGGCTACGTGAAGAAGGCCGCGGCCCTTACCAACCGGGAGCTGGGGGTCCTGCCGGCTGACGTGGCGGACGCCATCGTCCATGCCTGTGACCGGATCATCGCCGGGGAGTTCCTCGACCAGTTCCCCACCGACATGATCCAAGGCGGCGCGGGCACCAGCACCAACATGAACGTCAACGAAGTCATCGCCAACCTGGCCCTGGAGCACCTGGGGCGCCCCAAGGGCGATTATCAGCGGGTCAGCCCCCACGACCATGTCAACCGTTCCCAGTCCACCAACGACGCCTACCCGACTGCCTTCCGCATCGCCCTCATCAACCGCCTCGGCAGCTACTCGCAGGCCCTGGCCCGGCTGCGGGATGCCTTCCGCGACAAGGGGACAGAGTTCGCCAAGGTGCTGAAGATGGGCCGGACCCAGCTGCAGGACGCTGTGCCCATGTCCATGGGCGATGAATTCCACGGCTTCGCCACCAACCTGGGCGAGGAACTGGCCCGCATCGAGGACGCCAAGGGCCTGCTGGCCGAAGTGAACATGGGCGCCACGGCCATCGGGACCTCGCTCAACACGCCCCAGGGCTATCCGGAACGGGTGGTGCGCCACCTGGGCCGCATCACCGGGCTCGACCTCAAACTCTCCGCGGACCTGATCGAGGCCACCTCGGATGAGGGCGCCTATGTCCAGCTCTCCAGCGTGCTCAAGCGCACGGCGGTCAAGCTGTCCAAGATCTGCAACGACCTCCGCCTGCTGGCCTCGGGTCCCCGGTGCGGCTTCAACGAGATCAACCTCCCGCAGATGCAGCCGGGCTCCTCCATCATGCCCGGCAAGGTCAATCCGGTGATTCCCGAGGTGGTGAACCAGGCCAGCTTCTACGTCATCGGCGCCGATCTCACGGTCACCCTGGCCGCCTCCGCTGGCCAGCTCCAGCTCAACGTGATGGAGCCGGTCATGACCTTCGCCCTGTTCAGCTCCATCATGACCATGGAAAACGCCATGAAGACCCTGCGCGACAAGTGCGTCATCGGCATCACCGCCAACCCGGAGCGCACCCGGGACATGGTCCTGGGCAGCCTGGGCATCGTCACCCTGCTGAGTCCGATCCTGGGCTACAAGCTGTGCTCCGAGATCGCCCTGGAGGGCTCCGCCCACGCCAAGTCCATCCACCAGATCGCCGTCCTGGAACGAAAACTCATCTCCCAGCAGAAGTGGGACGAACTGTTCTCCATCGAGAACCTGCTGAATCCCAATTCATAACCGCACTTTCCGCAGACGCAATGCGTTGCCGATGACCGATATCGAACTCATGCTCATGGCGGCCCCGGCAATGATCGGGCTGAGCAGCAACCCGAAGAACGGGTAGAGCGCTCCAGCCGCCACTGGAATGCCCAGGCCGTTGTGAGGGCGAACTGCAGCCAGCGTGCGGTTTCGCCGGTGACCCACTCCTTTCGGCCGAGCGCCGGGATCAGGTGGGCCATCGCCAGGAGAAACACCGGAAGGGCCAGCACGGCGCCGACCCACAGGCGCCGGGTCATGTGGCGAAGTTCGGCGCTTTCCGCTTCATCCGCATGGCCGGTGGGGGTCTCCAGTTCCAGTGCCATGCCGCATCTGGGGCAGGCGCCGGGACTGTCCTGCCGCACCTCGGGGTGCATGGGGCTGGTGTAGATCTGAGGTCCCGGCGCAACCGCGCCCGCCACTGGGGAATCCCATGCCGCGGGCGAGGTCAGGCCAGTGTCGCTCATGTCATGCGGGTCAGCCGCATCAGGGTCAGGACTTCCCATCCGGCCTGGCGGCGGACGCAGACAGGAACTTCTGCATGCAGCTGTCACTGCAGAAATAGGAGGTCTTCCCGTTGCGGTCGGCATGAAGCGCCTTGGCCGGGTCCACAGTCATCCCGCAGACAGGGTCCTTGGTTACAGTATGGGTCGTGCTCATGGTCATGCTCCCTTTCGTGAAGGTTGAGTCACAACCTCTCAGCACCAATCGAGCCATTATGCAAATAGTTGTAATTAAAAAATTTATAAAATTGTTCTGACCATTTCAGGGGCCGTCCGATCGAAATGATGTTGAGCCACATCAGATTCGAGGAGGGTCGCCGGCGGTCCCTTTTCGTTGTCCCGGATCTGCGAACCCGGCCGGCCCGGGACGCGGTTAGGCTATCCTCATCCGGAAGGCTCTTTCTTGCGTAGCAGAGTGTGGGAGGGAGAAAACCTTGAATTGGCTCCGCTTCCGGATCACGAAGCCCCTGCTGGGCCTGCTCAAGAAGGGCCTGAGCCCCCGGGGTCTGGCCTGGAGCGTGGCTGTGGGCGTGGCCCTGGGCGTCTTTCCCATGGTCGGGGTCACCACTGTCCTCTGCGTGGTGGCGGCCCAGGTCTTCAGGCTCAACCAGCCTGCCATCCTGTTGGCGAACGGCCTGGCCTACCCATTGCAGCTGGCGCTGCTCATCCCCTTTTTCCGGCTGGGCGCGCGACTCTTCGGTGTCCAGTCCGGATCCCTTTCGATCCCCGCCATGCTCGACGCCATGAAGATCGACCCCATCGGCGCTCTGGTCCATTTAAGGTCCATGATCTGGCACGCCACGGTCATCTGGGCATTCTTGGCCCTGCCGGCGATGGTCGTGATGGCGTTCCTGTTGCGGCCCGTGTTCGAGGCCGCGGGCCGCCGTTTCCGGGCGGAGGACCGGGGTCCTGGCTGACCGGTCCGGATGAACTTGAATTGCCGAGGAACCGGGAGGCCGGCCACGGGTGTAAGCTGGGGTCCGCATCACCTGGACTGGATCGGGACCCAAGGGGCTCATTCCGGTATGAACGAATTCTCATCCTCTCAACGAGCGCCTGTCCCCGGCGAACCCACACCGGCGAGCCTCACTGATTCCGAACTCCTCCTGGCCATCGGCCTGCAGGACCGGGAAGCCTTCCGGCACCTGTATGACCGGTACGCCGGCCGGCTGCTGTCCTATGTCAATGCCATGGGGAGGGGACGCCTCCCGGCGGAAGACCTGCTCCAGGAGATCTTCGTGGCGGTCTGGCGCAAGGCGGGGCAGTACCGGACTGAACTGGGCACGCCCGAGGCCTGGATCTTCACCATCACCCGGAACAAGGTCTGCGACATCTGGAGGACGCGTCCGCCCGTAGAGGAGAGGGGAGACGTAGAACTGGAGACGCTCATGGATACCACGAAGAACCCCGACCCGGCGCTGGTGGCGACCATCCGCCAGGCCCTGGCCAGCCTCCCGGAGGATCAGCGCCGGCCGCTGGTGCTGGCCTATTTCGGCGGGTTCACCTACGAGGAAGTGGCCCGCAGGCTGGCCATACCTGTGGGCACCTTGAAGTCCCGCATCCGCACGGCGCTGGGACAGCTCAGAATCCTGCTGGGGGCACCTTGATCCCGCGCTTCCACCCCTCGGAGAACCGGCTGCTGGACCATGTCGTCGGCGGCACTGACGCCGCCGCCCGGGCCCTCATGGACTGCCATCTGGCCCTGTGCGACGCCTGCGCCGCCCGGTTCCACGACCTGAGTCTGGGCGGCGGCTTCTTCCTTGCACAGCAGCGTCCGGCCGCCGTGCCCCCCGGCCTGTTCACCCGCATTCTGGACCGCATCGGCCAGGAACCGCCGCTGCCTTCGGCCCCGCCCTTCCTCCGGAGCCTCGCCCCCTTCCTGCCGCCGGACCTTTCCAGGGGATGGCGCGGCGCGCTGGCGCCCGGGTTCCGGTTCCTGGAACTGGCGCCGGATCTCCCCGAGGGGGTCAAGCTCTACCTGGTCCGCCTGGCGGCGGGGATGCCGTTTCCCGGCCATCGGCACCAGGGCCTCGAGGAGGCGGTGGTCCTTTCGGGCGGCCTGGTCGATGAGACCGGCCAGTACGAGGCGGGGGACTGGGATGCCATGGATGAAGGCTCCAGCCACATCCCCCGGGCCTTGGAGGATGAGGACTGCTGGCTGGTGGCGCGGCTGGAGGGAGAAATCCGCTTCTCCGGCTGGCGGGGGCTGATCCAGAGGCTGGTCTGAATCCAGGCCGGGCCTGGGCCATCCAGAATGTCCTTTCGACCGTAAGGGTAGCCAAGCAATGCCAGGACCCATTTCCCCGGTGCCCTAATGACCTCCAGACGGTTCAACCTGACCCCGGCCACCGCCGCCTTCGCGGCCATGCACCTGGCCTGCCTGGGGGCCTTCCTCACCCCCTTCACCTGGAAGCTGGGCGCCCTGGGTCTGTTCCTGTATGCCAGCCGGATGCTGCTGGTCACCGCCGGCTACCACCGGTACTTCAGCCACCGCTCCTACCGCACCAGCCGGGCCGGGCAGTGCGTGCTCGCCTTCCTGGCCCAGACCAGCGGCCAGAAGGGGGTGCTCTGGTGGGCGGCCATGCACCGGACCCACCACCGCGACGCGGACACCGAGCGCGACGTGCACAGCCCGCGGGTCCAGGGTTTCTGGTGGTCCCACGTGGGGTGGATCCTCAGCGACGCCCATGACCGGTTCGTTCCCGGCAGCGTCAGGGACCTGGAGCGCTTCCCCGAGCTGAGGTTCCTGGACCGCCGCCACTGGATCTGCCCGGTGGCGCTGGGCGCGGCCACACTCCTGCTCGGCGCCTGGACCGGGCTGGGCGCCTGGCCTGCGCTGCTGTACGGATTCATCTTCTCCACCGTGCTGCTCTGGCACGCCACCTTCACCATCAACTCCCTGGCCCACATCTGGGGCTCCCGCCGCTTCGCCACCCCCGACGGGAGCCGCAACAACGCCGTCCTGGCCCTGATCACCTTCGGCGAGGGCTGGCACAACAACCATCACCACTGCCAGGGCGCCTGCCGCCAGGGCATCCGCTGGTGGGAGCTGGACCTCGCCTTCATCTGCCTGAAACTGCTCTGCTGGGCCGGCCTGGTCTGGGACCTCAAGCCCCGCCCGGAGCACCGCGCGGCAAGGGAGGCCTCGTGAGGATCGCCGTCATCGGCACGGGCATCTCCGGTCTGGCCTGCGCCTACCGGCTGAGCCGGGCCCACGAGGTGACGGTCTTCGAGCGCGACAGCCGGATCGGCGGCCACACCCATACCGTCACCACCCCTGACGGCGCCAGGGTGGACACGGGCTTCATCGTGCACAACGGCGAGAACTACCCGGAGCTGGTCCGGCTCCTCGCCGAGCTGGGCGTGCCCACCTGCCCCAGCGACATGTCCTTCGCCTGCCAGGGGCCGGACTACCTCTGGTGCAGCCGCGGCCCGGGGGGGCTGTTCGCCCAGCGGCGGAACGCCTTCCGGCCCGGGTTCTGGACCTTCCTGGGGGAGGTGGCGCGGTTCAATGCCTGGGGCCTGCGGGCGCTGGCCGGCGCGGGCGCGGAAGCCGCCCTGGAGGACGCCCTGGACCGGGAGGGGTTCAGCCGGGCTTTCCGGGACAACTACCTGTACCCCATGGCCGGGGCCGTCTGGTCCACGCCGGTGGCGGCCATGGGGTCCTTCCCGGCCATGACCCTCCTGCGGTTCTTCCACAACCACGGCATGCTCGGCCTGACCACCCAGCGGCCCTGGCGCACCATCGCCGGAGGCACCGCCCGCTATCTGGACCCGCTCACCCGGCCGGTCCGGGACCGGATCCACACGGGCGCGGTGATCCGCACCGTGACCCGGGCGGCCGGAGGGGTCCAGCTCAAGCTGGACGGGGACGAGGCCCGCAGCTTCGACCACGTGGTGTTCGCCTGCCACGGGGACCAGGTGCTGCCCATGCTTGGCGATGCCACGGCCCTGGAAAGGGAGGTCCTGGGCGCCTTCCGCTACCGGGCCAACCCCACCTGGCTGCACCAGGATCCGGCGGTGCTGCCGCCCCGGCGCCGGGCCTGGGCCTCCTGGAACGCACGCCCCGGGCCCGGGGGCATGCTCCTGACCTACCACATGAACCGCCTCCAGCCCCTGGACACGCGCCAGGACTGGTTCGTCAGCCTGCATCCGGAAGGGCAGGTGGACCCGGCCAGGGTGGCGGCGCGCCTGCTCTACGAGCATCCCGCCTACGACGCCGCCGCCCTCGCGGCCCAGGCCCGCTGGGGCGAGATCAGCGGCCGGGACCGCACCCACTTCTGCGGCGCCTACTGGGGCTCCGGATTCCACGAAGACGGCCTGCGCTCCGGCTACCGGGTGGCCCAGAGCCTGGGCGTGCCCCCATGACCACCCCCGGAGTCCCCTTGTCCCCGTCGCCCGCCATCTACCTGGGCACCATCCGCCACCGCCGGTTCAGGCCCAAAGCCCACCGGTTCAGCTACCCCCTGTTCATGGTCTACCTGGACATCGACCGGATCCCCGAGGCTCTCCAGGCCTCCCGGCTGCTGAGCCACGGGCGCTGGAACTGGGCCAGCTTCCACGAGGAGGACCACCTGGGGGACCCGGCCCTCCCCTTGCGCGAGCGCCTGCGCAGGGACGCCCGGGAGCAGGGCCTCGAACTCCCGGATGGCCCCGTGTTCCTGCTCGCCCACCTGCGCTACCTGGGCTACTGCTTCAATCCGGTTTCCTACTTCTACTGCCATGACCCGGAGGGCAGCCTGCGCTGCGTCATGGCGGAAGTGCACAACACCTTCGGGGAACGGCACACCTACTGGATGGACGCCTCCCGGGGGACGAGGCGCAAGGGCGTCCTCGCCTTCGACGTGCCCAAGGCGTTCCACGTTTCCCCCTTCCTCTCCATGGACTGCCGCTACCGGTGGACCTTCAACGAGCCCGGCAAGGAACTCCGGGTCCTGGTGGCGGAGTCCGAAAGGGGGGCCTTCACGTTCTGCGCGGACCTCAGCATGGTCCGCCAGCCGTGGTCTGCCGCCTCCATCCGGAGGACACTGTTCCGTTTTCCCTGGATGACCCTCAAGGTCATCGCTGCCATTCACTGGGAGGCCCTGTGGCTATGGATCAAGCGAGTGCCCGTGTTCACCCATCCCCGGAAGCTGCCTGCGCCGCCGGCCTGAAAGGGCGGTTCGCCCGGGACCTCATGCTCCGGTCCCTGCGGGCCCTGACCCGGGCCTGCCTGGAACTGGAGACTCCCGAAGGGCGCCTGCTCCTGGGCGACCCCGCGGCCAGACTGCGGGCCCGGGCCGTCATCCACGACCCCAGGACCTACGAGCTGGGGGCCTTCAGGGGAGAGGTGGGGCTTGGCGAGGCGTACGCCCTGGGCTACTGGAGCAGCCCTGACCCAGTGGCCGTGGTGCGCCTGGCGGTCCGCAACCTGGCCGCCCTGGAGCAGAGCCGGGGCTGGCCGGCCCGGGCCGCCATGGCCCTGGCAAGGCTGCGGCACCGGCGCCGCGGCAACGACCTCGCCGGTTCCCGGGAAAACATCCACGCCCACTACGACCTGGGCAACGCCTTCTACCGGCTGTTCCTGGACGAGACGATGGCCTATTCCTGCGCCTTCTTCGAGACCGCGCGGGACAGCCTGGAGACCGCCCAGCGGAGGAAATACGACATCATATGCCGCAAGCTGGGACTCTCGCCCGCCGACCATCTCCTGGAGATCGGCACCGGCTGGGGCGGATTCGCCGCCTTCGCCGCCAGCCGCTATGGCTGCCGGGTGACCACCACCACCCTCAGCGCCGAACAGCATGCCCAGGCGGGCGCCCTGTTCCGCGAGGAGCGGCTGGGCGACCGGATCACGCTGCTGCTCGAGGACTACCGCCAACTGAAAGGTACCTTCGACAAGGTGGTCAGCATCGAAATGTTCGAGGCCGTGGGGCTGCGTTACTATGACGCCTTCTTCGGCGCCGTCCAGGGCCTGCTCAGGCCCGGGGGCGCCTTCCTGCTGCAGACCATCACCATGAACGAACCCCATTTCCACGACTACATCCGGGGGACCGACTGGATCCAGCAGTACATCTTCCCCGGTGCGGAGCTGGTGTCGGTGGTGGAGATCCTGCGCAGCACCGCGCGGGTCACCCGGCTCGGCCTGGAGCACTTCGAGGAGATCGGTCCCCACTACGTCCGGACCCTCCACTACTGGCGGGAGCGTTTCCTTGCCAGGAGGGAGGAGGTGCGCGGCCTGGGCTTCGACGACCGCTTCCTGCGCACCTGGGACTACTACCTGGCCTATTGCGAGGGTGCCTTCGCCGAGGGCTACATCGGCGATGCGCAGCTCCTGTTCCGCATGGGCGATGGCGGGAGCCGGGCCTGATGCCCGGGCCGCAGCTGCTCGCCTGGGGCGCGCTGGTGATGCTGGCGCTGGTGCTGGCGGCCTGGGCGCTGATGCTGCGCACCGGCAACGCGGCCTGGGTGGATGTGGCCTGGGCGATCGGAATGGGCGCCCTGGCGCTGCTGTTCGCGGTGCTGGGACCGGGCTGGCGCCCGCGCCGGGAGCTGGTGGGCCTGCTGGGCGGCCTCTGGGGGCTGCGCCTGGGTCTCCACCTGGCCCTGCGCACCGCCGCGGACCGGCGCGAGGATGCCCGCTACGCCCGGCTGAGGCAGGCCTGGGGCGGAAACATCGCGCTGAAGTTCCTGGGCTTCTTCCTGTTCCAGGGACTGCTGGACCTGGCCCTGGCCTGGCCCTTCCTGGCGGCCTGCCTGGATACCCGGGAGCCCATGGCCGGGGTCGCCTGGGCGGGCGCAGGGGTCTGGAGCGCGGCCCTGGCCGGGGAAGCCTTGGCCGATGCCCAGCTGGCCCGGTTCAGGGCCGACCCCGGCAGCCGGGGCAAGGTATGCGCCGCCGGGCTGTGGCGGCTTTCCCGGCATCCCAACTATTTCTTCCAATGGCTCGCCTGGGTCGGCTGCTTCCTGGTGGCCCTGCCGGCGCCCCTGGGCTGGACCACGGCGGCGAGCCCGCTGCTGATCCTGTTCTTCCTGCTGCGGGTCACGGGGATCCCCGCCACCGAGGAGCAGGCCCTGGCCAGCCGCGGCGATGCCTACCGGCGCTATCAGCAGGCCACCAGCGCGTTCATCCCCTGGTTCCCCCGGAGGCGGCCCCATGCTTGAAACCGTGCTCGAAAAGAACCTGCTCCCCGATCCGGTCCTGCGCCTGGGCATCCGCGGGCTCCTGCGCCGGAGGCTGCGCATGGAGGGGCGGGGCGGGCTTGAGGCCACCCACGACCGGTTCATGCACTTTCTGGAATCCCTGAAAGCCGGCCCCATCGCCATCCACACCGCGGAGGCCAACGATCAGCATTACGAGCTGCCGCCGGAGTTCTTCCTGCGGGTCCTTGGGCGGAACCTGAAATACAGCAGCGGCTATTGGGCCGAGGGGACCCGCACCCTGGACCAGGCCGAGGACGCCATGCTCGCCCTCACCGCCCAGCGGGCCGGCCTCCAGGACGGCCAGAGGATCCTGGAACTGGGCTGCGGCTGGGGCTCCTTGACCCTGTGGATGGCCGAACGCTACCCCGGCGCCCGGGTCACCGCGGTGTCCAATTCGGCGCACCAGCGGGAGTACATCCTGGCCCGGGCCCGGGACCGGGGCCTGGGCAACGTCCAGGTGCTCACGGAGGACATGAACACCTTCGATCCGCCCGGCCGGGACTATGACCGGGTGGTCAGCGTGGAGATGTTCGAGCACATGCGCAACTACGAGACCCTGATGCGGCGCATCGCCTCCTGGCTGGTCCCGGGCGGGCGGCTGTTCGTGCACATCTTCACCCACCGGGAACACGCCTATCCCTTCGAGGCACGCGACGAGACCGACTGGATGGCCCGTAACTTCTTCACCGGCGGAGTCATGCCCTCGGACCACACCCTGCTCTACTTCCAGCGGGACCTCCAGGTCCAGGCCCACTGGCGGGTCAACGGCAGGCACTACCAGGCCACCGCCAACGCCTGGCTGGAGCGCCTGGACGCCAGCAAGGAACCAGTCCTGGCTCTGTTCCGGACCACCTACGGTGCGGACCAGGCGCTGAGGCGCTTCGTCCAGTGGCGGGTGTTCTTCATGGCCTGCGCGGAACTTTTTGGTTCCGGGTCGGGGGAGAGCTGGATGGTGAGCCACTATCTTTTCGAGAAGCCTTAGTGCGCTGCTACCATCGGTTCCCAAGCGGAGTTTCATTCCTTCAGCACTGGAGCTAGGCATGCCCCGATTTGTCGGCATCGACTTGGGGGCCGAGACCCTCAAGATCGTGGAGATCTCGGGAACCTGCGGCCACTGGACTCCCGGGCGCCGCCTGCTGCTGGAGCACCACAAGGACCCGGCCTGCCTGCGCGAACAGCTGCGGCGATGGGCATGGGACCAGGTGGACGGCGCGACGGTCACGGGGCGCCTGGGCAGCCTGGTGGCGCTGCCGCGGGTCCCCCTCCAGCAGGCGCTGACCCGGGGAACCCGGTTCACGCACGGCGAGGAGCCGCTCACCGTGGTCTCCATCGGCAGCCGCGGGTTCTCGACGCTCGAACTGAGGTCGCCGGACCGGGAGGTCTTCCGGGAGAACGGGCGCTGCGCCCAGGGCACGGGCAATTTCCTCCGGCAGCTGGTGGCGCGGTTCGGCCTCGAGGTGGAGGAGGCGGCCCGGCTGGCGGTGGGCATCCCGGATCCGGCCCCCCTTTCGGGGCGCTGCCCGGTGATCCTGAAGACGGACATGACCCATCTGGCCAACAAGGGCGAGCCCAGGGAGCGGATCCTCGCCGGTCTCCTGGACGCCATCTGCGAAAACGTGCAGACCCTGGTGAAGCCCCGGACCTGCCCGCCGAGGATCCTGCTGGCGGGCGGCGTCTCCCGCTCTGCCAGGGTCCGGGACCACTTCAGGCGCTTCTGCGAACGCCATGGCCTGGTCCTCCTGGAGGCGCCGGAAGAGCAAGGCCTCTTCCTGGAAGCCCTGGGGGCCGCCATCCTGGCCGCGGAGTGCGGAGCCGGGACGGTTCCCCTGGATGCCTTGATCAAGCCGGAGGCCGCCGCCCAGGTGGCGATCCTGCCCCCGCTGGCCGCGGCCCTGGGGAGGGTGCGGTCCATGCCGCCGCTGCCTTCCCGGATCCGCGGGGAAGCCACGGACATCCTGGTGGGGCTCGATATCGGGTCCACCGGAGCCAAGGCCGTGGCCCTGGACCCCGCCACTTCGGAAACGGTGTGGGAAGGCTATCTCGGCACGGACGGGGCACCCGTGCGGGCGGCCCAGAACCTCCTGCGGGCATTCCTCGCGGGCCCGGCATCCGTGCATCGGATCAAGGGGTTCGGAGTCACCGGCTCCGGGCGGGAGATCGTGGGTTCGCTGCTGGCCACCTGCTACGGGGCCGAGGCTGTGTGGGTCATCAACGAGATCGCCGCCCACGCCGCCGGCGCCCTCGCCTTCGATGAGCGGGTCGACACGATCTTCGAGATCGGCGGGCAGGACGCCAAGTACATCCGCCTGGAGGGGGGGCGGGTGGTGGACGCCGCCATGAACGAAGCCTGCTCCGCCGGGACCGGGTCCTTCATCGAAGAGCAGGGACGGCGGTTCCGCGGCATCAGGGACGTGCAGCACCTGGGCCGGATCGCCCTGGAGGCGGATGGCTGCGCCGACCTGGGCCAGCACTGCAGCATCTTCATGACCGAGGCCATGGACGCGGCGGTGGCCGCGGGCATGGCCCAGGACCGCATCATCGCCGGGATCTACCATTCGGTGGTCGCCAACTACCTGAACCGGGTCAAGGGCTGCCGCAGCGTGGGCCGGGTGGTCTTCTGCCAGGGCATGCCCTTCGCCGCCAAAGCCCTGGCCGCGGCGGTGGCCGCCCAGACCGGCGCGGAGGTGATCATCCCGCCCGGGCCCGGCCTCACGGGGGCCCTGGGCATCGCCCTGCTCGCCGGGCGTGAGCTGCCCTGGGCGGACCTGCCGGCCCTGGAGGGGGCCCGGTTCCTTGAGGCCGAGGTGCAGGCCAAGGACCAGTTCCTCTGCCAGTCCGCCCAGGGTTGCGGCGGGGCCGGGAACAGGTGCCGGATCGAGCGGCTCACCACCCTGGTGGGAGGGGAGCGGCGGAGCTTCACCTGGGGCGGCGCCTGCGCCCTCTGGGACCATGGCGTCCGCCGCGGCAAGCTGCCCGACCGGGCGCCGGACCCCTTCCGGGAGAGGCGGGACCACCTGGCCGGCGTGGCCCTCGCGCTGCAGGCACCCAGGGGGCTGGCGCGGGTGGCCCTCACCGAGGAGTTCCAGCTCCATGGCGTGTTCCCCTTCTTCGCGACCTTCATCCATGCGCTGGGATTCGATCTCGAGCTGGCCGGGACGGCCGGCAGGGCGGCCCTGAAGCGGGGCATCGGCGAGGCCAGGGTCCCGTTCTGCGCGCCCATGCAGCACTACCACGGCCTGGTGGCGGACATGGCCGCCGCGCGGCCCGACTACCTGTTCCTGCCCATGATCCGGGAACTGCCCAGGGTGGACGGCGAACCCCATTCGGTCCTCTGTCCCATCGCGCAGGGAGCGCCGGACATCCTCCGCCTT
>Ga0302320_10020064_pt1 | contig 13368 bp, 13 predicted proteins | sample Bog_T0_3_FD_202130 | JGI IMG/M metagenome (GOLD analysis project Ga0302320, IMG submission 202130) | Peat permafrost microbial communities from Stordalen Mire near Abisko, Sweden - Bog_T0_3 | ecosystem: Environmental > Terrestrial > Soil > Wetlands > Peat | place: Sweden: Abisko, Stordalen Mire...
GACGCCGCTCGATCCGGGTCGGTACCCGCTGAATCCCTACACCCACCAGGTGAGTAACGTACCGACCGCCAATGTCGTGCTCAACTGGGCCACGGGAAAAACCGAAGCGCATAAGCTTGATGCGAATCTCTCGACCATCACCGTGCGATCGGCCGATGGCTTTAAATTCAACTTGGATGTGTCGCAGATCATTCATATCCCGCGCAGTGATGCGCCCAAAGTCATCGCGCGGTTTGGCGGCATGTCGGCGCTGGTCACGCAAGTGCTCGAACCGACCATTGGCAATTACTTCAGGAACGCGGCGCAGGGATCCGACATTATCGACTTTCTCAAGAATCGCTCGCTGCGGCAGAACGAGGCACGCACGGCGATCTCCGAGGCGCTGGCCGAGTACAACGTCGGCGCGGTGGACACGTTGATCGGCGACATCGTTCCGCCGGATCAGCTGATGAAAACATTGACCGACCGCAAGCTGGCCGAGCAGGAACGGGTTACCTTTGAGACGCAGCGTCAAGCACAGACGGTCAAACAAGAACTGGAACAGGCCACTGCGCTGGCCGCAACCCAGGCCAAAGTGGTCGACGCCGAAAGACAGGTAGCGATTGCCGAATTCAATGCGCGTGCCACGGTGAAATCGGCCGAGGGCAGCGGTCAGGCCAAGAAGATCAACGCGGAGGCCGACGCCAATGTGCTGCGCACGGTGGGCGAAGCGCAGGCCGCGAGGACCAAGGCAGTGGGCGCCGCCGATGCCGAAGTCATTCGCCTGAAAATCAGTTCCATGGAAGCGGGCAACTATGCCGTCGTGCAGGTGGCGGAGGCGTTATCGAAGTCGGGCAACAAACTCGTACCCGACATCGTCGCCGGCGGCAGCGACGGCAAGAGCGGCACGCTGGTCGACGTGCTATTGGCGGGCCTGATTCGCGACAGCATCGAAAAGAAACCGGTCGCGGCGGCTGCAGGCAGCGCGTAGCGGTTGCAGCAAGTCGCGTTTGCAAGACTACGCAGGAGTCGCAGCGCGGCTCCGACCAGGCTCAAACGAGCACAAGCGATGTTTTTGAGCCGGGCCGGGGCTGCGCAACACTAGGTGTGCAATAGCGCGGAGCTCGGAAACTGCTGTGCGAGAAACGCCTCGCCGCTCTCGAGAACGAAATAGCGAAACGCTTCGGCCGCCGGCGACAGCGTCTTGGCTTGATTATTCACCACATGCCAGCGGCGCATGATCGGCAAGCCTTCGGTTTCCGGCGCTGCGATCAAGTGGTGATCCAGCTCAAGCCCTATGGTGTGCAGCGACAATAGCGAGACGCCCATTCCTGCCATGACGGCTTGCTTGATCGCCTCATTGCTCGACATTTGCATGACCACGCGCGGCGCCACGTGATGCGTGCGCATGTATTCATCGAAAACCGCGCGCGTGCCCGACCTTGGTTCACGGACGATGAAGCCTTCCTCCGCAAGGGCTCGGGCTGGCACAATTTCCAGTTGTGTAAACCGATGCTCCACCGAAGTCACCAGCACATGCGGGTGCATGGCGAAGGGCTCGGCGCGCGTCACGTAGCCTTCGGGCGGCCGGCCCATGATCGCCAATTCGATATCGCCTTCCTGCATCAGGTGCACGATCTGCTCGCGATTGTTGGCAACTTGTAGTCGAATTTCTATGCCGGGATGCTCCTGTCGAAATCGAGCCAGCAAACGCGGCAAGAAATATTTTGCGGTGCTCACCATCCCGACATCGAGCGGACCGGTTTGTAGGCCGCGAAATCGCGCCACCAAATCTTCGGCATCGCGCATCGCCGATAGCACGCGCCGGGTGTGCGCCAGCATGTACTCGCCCACCATGGTCAGAGATACCTGCCGGCTGGTTCGATCGAACAGCGGCAATCCCACTTCGATCTCCAGCTCCTTAATTTGCATGGAAATGGCCGGCGGCGTGATGTTGAGTTCCTCGGCGGCGCGAACGAAGCTCAGATGCCGGGCCACCGTCGCAAACACCCTCAACTGACGAAGAGTGGCGTTCTTCATTAAGGAATACTTAACATTGGGGTAACAATAACTGACTGTACGGAAACGATCAACTCCGCCTACAGTCGCTTCGCCACTACACAGACGGTGAGGCCCCTAAAATGCTGAATTCGCTAGAGAAACCTGCTGATACCGCAATCAAAGACGCCAAGAAGCGCTATACGGCCGGGGTCCTGAAGTACCGCCAGATGGGTTACTGGGACGCCGACTATGCCCCCAAGGATACCGACACGCTGTGCTTGTTCAGGATTACGCCCCAGGACGGAGTCGATCCCATCGAGGCAGCCGCCGCGGTCGCCGGGGAGTCGAGCACCGCCACCTGGACCGTGGTGTGGACGGACCGCCTCACCGCATGCGATAGCTACCGCGCCAAGGCGTACAAAGTCGAGCCCGTGCCGAATAACCCGGGTCAGTACTTTGCCTGGATTGCCTACGACATCATCCTGTTCGAAGAGGGCTCGATCGCGAATATGACGGCGAGCCTCATCGGCAATGTGTTCGGCTTCAAGCCGCTCAAGGCCGCTCGGCTCGAAGACGTCCGGGTCCCCGTCGCCTACGTCAAGACCTTCAAGGGTCCGCCGACCGGCCTCATCGTCGAGCGCGAGCGACTCGATAAATTCGGCCGTCCGCTGTTGGGCGCCACCACCAAACCGAAGCTCGGTCTGTCCGGGCGTAACTACGGCCGGGTGGTGTACGAGGGACTCAAAGGCGGTCTTGATTTCATGAAGGACGACGAGAACATCAACTCGCAACCCTTCATGCATTGGCGCGACCGCTATCTCTACGTCATGGATGCCGTGAACAAGGCCAGCGCCGCCACCGGCGAGGTCAAGGGTTCGTATCTTAATGTCACGGGCGCCACCGTCGAAGACATGTACCAGCGCGCGGAGTTCGCCAAGGAATTGGGTTCCGTCATCATCATGATCGACTTGGTGGTCGGCTGGTCGACCATTCAGAGCATGTCGAACTGGAGCCGAAAGAACGACATGATCCTGCACCTGCACCGCGCCGGACACGGCACCTACACCCGTCAAAAGAATCACGGCATCAGTTTTCGAGTGATTGCTAAATGGCTGCGCCTCGCGGGTGTCGACCACATGCATACCGGCACAGCGGTTGGCAAGCTCGAGGGCGATCCCATGACGGTGCAGGGCTACTACAACGTCTGCCGCGACAGTTTCACGAAACAAGACCTGCCGCGCGGACTGTTCTTCGATCAAGACTGGGCGGATTTGCGCAAAGTCATGCCGGTCGCCTCGGGCGGGATCCACGCCGGGCAGATGCATCAGCTGCTCGACTTGTTCGGTGATGACGTCGTTCTGCAATTCGGCGGCGGGACGATCGGCCATCCGGGCGGAATCCAAGCGGGGGCCGTGGCCAACCGCGTGGCGCTCGAGGTGATGGTCAAAGCTCGCAACGAAGGCCGCGACATCAAGAACGAAGGGCCGGAGATTCTCCGACGCGCGGCAAAAACATGCAGCCCGCTGCAACAGGCACTCGATACCTGGGGCGAAATCAGCTTCAACTATGCGTCGACCGACACGTCGGATTACGCGGTCACCCCCGCCGCATCGAACTAACTCTCGAGGATCGCACCATGATGACCAACCCAGTCGGCCGAATCACACAAGGGCAATTCAGTTACCTGCCCGACCTCACGGATGAGGAAATCTCCATGCAAATTCAATATGGTCTCAACAAAGGTTACGCCTGGAGCGTCGAATACACCGATGACCCGCATCCACGCAACACCTATTGGGAGATGTTCGGCCAGCCGATGTTCGATCTAAAAGACGCCGCCGGCGTCCTGATGGAACTGCAACACTGCCGCAAGACATTTCCGCAGCACTACATACGGCTGATGGCGTTCGATTCGACGCGCGGGATCGAGACCATCGTGATGAGTTTCATCGTCAATCGGCCCGACAAAGAGCCTGGCTTCGGATTGGTGAGGCAGGAAGCGGCTGGGCGCACGATTCGCTACACCGTTCACAGCTACGCGACGGACCGGCCGGAGAGGGAACGCGGAAGCGGCGGCGCTTAGGACACGCCGATGGCTGCACCTCTGTATCAGATACCCGGACAGGCGCCCTCGCCCACCGTCGGCGCAGCACCTGCAAGCGGCTCCGCCGCTGAGGCCGTGCGTTCCGGGCCTGCCGAAAATTCGGGCGCGCGCACGGTCGCCGACGTATTGGCGCAAAGCCACGCCGACACCGTCATCGATGAACTCGAACGCGATCTCGTCGGCCTTGCACCGGTGAAAACCCGAATCCGCGACATTGCCGCGCTGTTGGTGATCGACAAGTTGCGCATGAATCTCGGGCTGCAAGCTCAGGCGCCGAGCCTGCACATGTCCTTTACCGGCAATCCGGGTACTGGCAAGACCACCGTGGCCATGCGCATGGCGGAAATCCTGCATCGTTTGGGGTACGTCCGCAAAGGCCATCTGGTGGCGGTGACGCGCGATGACCTGGTCGGTCAATACATCGGCCACACCGCGCCAAAAACCAAGGAAGTACTGAAGAAGGCCATGGGCGGCGTGCTTTTTATCGACGAAGCTTACTACCTGTATCGCCCGGAGAATGAGCGCGATTATGGGCAGGAGGCGATCGAGATCCTGCTGCAGGTGATGGAGAACCAGCGCGATGACCTGGTGGTGATTTTGGCCGGGTATAAGGATCGAATGGATGCATTCTTCCGCTCCAATCCCGGCATGAGTTCGCGCATCGCGCATCATTTGGATTTCCCCGATTATCCGGCGGAAGATTTGCTGCGCATCGGCGACAAAATGCTGCAGCAGCAGAACTATCAATTCGGACCCGGGGCCCGTTCGGCATTCGAGGAGTATCTGGCGCGGCGCATTGGGCAACCGCATTTCGCCAATGCACGCAGCGTCCGCAATGCCTTGGATCGGGCGCGGCTGCGCCAGGCGAGCCGCTTATTTGCCGACAAGCACAAAGAATTCACGCCCGAAGATCTCTCGACCATCGCTGAGCCCGATATCCGCGCCAGCCGTGTCTTTCAAGGAGGCTGACCATGCATCTTGGCCGCACGACGCTTTCGAAATTTCTCATCCAGCAGCTAAGCGGCATCGAGGGCGCTAATGACCTCGGCGCGCTGCTGGTCGATGTCGCGGCAGCCGTCAAGGCGATCTCGGCAATGACCGCCAAAGGCGCGCTCGGCGGCTACCTGGGCGAGCTCGGCAGCAAAAACGTGCAAGGCGAGACGCAGCAAAAGCTCGATGTATTGGCGAACGATGTGATGCTGCGTAGCTGCGAATGGGGTGGCTTGGTCGCCGGCATGGCGTCCGAAGAGTTGGATGATCCGTATGCAGTGCCAAGTGAGTATTCGCGCGGCCGCTATTTGCTGGTATTCGATCCGCTCGATGGCTCCTCGAACACGGACGTTAACGTCTCGGTGGGAACCATCTTCTCGGTGTTGCGCCATGACAAGCCGGCGCCGCCGACCACCCTTGATTATCTGCAGCCTGGGCGCCAGCAAGTCGCCGCGGGCTATGCCATTTACGGGCCGGCCACGATGATGGTGGTCACCGTCGGCAAAGGCACGCACGGATTTACGCTGGATCGCGAAATCGGCAATTTCATTCTCACGCACCCGAATCTGCAGATTCCGAAAGAGACCAGCGAGTTTGCCATCAATACCAGCAACGCCCGCTTTTGGGAGCCGCCGGTGCACCGCTACGTCACCGAATGCCAGGCCGGCAAAACCGGCGATCGCGGCCGCGATTTCAACATGCGATGGATTGCCTCGATGGTGGCCGAAGTGCATCGCATCCTGATGCGCGGCGGTGTCTTCATGTACCCCAAGGACACCAAGGATCCGAGCAAGCCTGGGCGGCTGCGGCTGCTGTATGAAGCCAACCCGATCACTCTGCTGGTCGAACAGGCCGGCGGGCGCGCCACCACCGGGCGCGAGCGCTTGCTCGACGTGACGCCCGAATCGCTGCATCAGCGCGTGCCATTGATCTTGGGCTCGCAACAGGAAGTCGAGCGCATCGAACGCTACCACGCAGAACACGCCAGCGGTGCCGACCGCCCCTATAGCTCACCGCTATTCAACGAGCGCTCGATGTTCCGCGCTGACGCGCGGCTTTAAGGAACATCATCCATGTCCATTAAACATCCCATCATCGCGGTGACCGGCTCCTCCGGTGCGGGAACTACGACCGTGATGAAAAGCTTCGCCAACATATTCCGCCGCGAGCAAATCAAGGCGCAGGTCATCGAAGGAGATTCATTTCACCGCTTTGATCGCGTCGAGATGCGCGAACGGGTGCGTCAGGCCGATAGCGGCGCGGGCCCGGCGATCAGCCATTTTGGACCCGAGGCGAACCTGTTGGACGACCTTGAGGCGAATTTCGCGGAATACGGCGAGTCCGGCGGCGGCAAGGTACGCCGCTACATTCATGATGCGAGCGAAGCCAAGGAGCTTGGCGGCGAACCCGGCACATTTACCGAATGGCAGCCGATGAGCGCCCACAGCGATCTGCTGTTCTACGAAGGGCTGCACGGCGGTTACAAGGAAGGCAAGACGGACGTCGCGCGCCACGTCGACCTATTGGTCGGCGTGGTTCCGATCGTGAACCTCGAGTGGATTCAAAAACTGCATCGCGATCAGCATGTTCGTGGCTACAGCCAGGACGCCGTCGTCGAAACCATTTTGCGGCGCATGCCGGACTATGTGAATTACATCTGTCCGCAATTCAGCCGCACGCACGTGAATTTCCAGCGGGTGCCGACCGTCGATACCAGCAATCCGTTCGTCGCCAAGGACGTCCCGAGCTCGGACGAATCCTTAGTCGTGATCCGCTTTGCCAACCCGAAAGGCATCGACTTCCCCTACCTGATCTCGGTGCTGCACAATTCGTGGATGAGCCGCCCGAATAACATCGTGGTCCCGGGCGGACAGATGGGTCTGGCGATGCAATTTATTTTTACCCCCATGATCCTGCGCTTGATGGACCTGAAAAGGCGCGCGCGATAACCCGCTTGGAGTAGCCATGGCATTCATTTCGCTTCGTCAATTGCTCGATCACGCCGCAGAACACAACTACGGCGTGCCGGCATTCAATGTGAACAATCTCGAGCAGATCCAAGCCATCATGGAGGCGGCAGAGGAGAGCCAAAGCCCTGTAATCTTGCAGGCCTCAGCGGGTGCTCGCAAGTACGCGGGCGAACCCTACCTTCGCCACATGGTGCTCGCCGCCATCGAATCGCACCCCGGTATTCCGGTGGTGCTGCATCAAGATCACGGCGCGAGTCCGGCGGTGTGCACGCAGTCGATTCGCTCCGGCTTCACCAGCGTCATGATGGACGGCTCCTTGCAAGAAGATGCAAAAACGCCGGCGAGCTACGACTACAACATCAATGTGACGCGCCGCGTATGCGACATGGCGCATACCATCGGCGTTTCGGTCGAGGGCGAACTTGGCTGCCTTGGCTCGTTGGAAAGTGGCCAAGCCGGCGAGGAGGACGGCGTCGGCGCGCAGGGCACCTTGACGCACGACATGATGCTCACCGACCCGGAGCAGGCAAGGGACTTCGTGTCGCGCACCGGCGTCGATGCGCTGGCGATAGCCATCGGCACCAGCCACGGTGCCTACAAATTCACACGGCAACCGACCGGCGACATTCTCGATATCGACCGGATCGCGCAAATTCATGCGGCTGTGCCCAATACTCATCTGGTGATGCACGGGTCTTCGAGCGTACCGCAGGAATGGTTAGCCATCATTCGCGAACACGGCGGCGACATCAAAGAGACCTACGGCGTTCCTGTGGAGGAAATCCAGCGTGGCATTCGCAGCGGCGTGCGCAAGGTGAATATCGACACCGACATTCGACTCGCCATGACCGGTGCGATGCGTCAGGCCTTTGCCAAAGACCCCAGCGAATTCGATCCTCGCAAGGCGCTGATCGCGGCCAAAAAAGCGGCGCGCCTGCTGTGCAAGGCGCGCTTCGAGGCCTTTGGCTGCGCCGGCCAGGCGCAGCGCATCCAGCCGCTGGCACTTGAGGTGATGGCCAAGCGCTACCACTGAGGCTGAGTCCGCCGCAATGCTCAAGTCCCTGCTGTGGGATGTCGACGGGACCCTGGCGGAGACCGAACGGCATGGACACCTCAAGGCTTTCAATTTGGCCTTCGCCGCGCTCGGTTTGCCGTGGCGCTGGAGTCCAGAGCATTACGGCGCCCTGCTCGCGGTCGCCGGCGGTCGCGAACGATTGTTGCACGACATGCAAACTCAAGGCCGCGGCCCGGAAGACTGCGAGGCGCGCAGTGCGCTCGCGCGACGCATTCACGACCTCAAGAACCGACTGTACGCGGACATCGTGGCCGCCGGTGAATTGCCGCTGCGCGAGGGCGTGCGCGAGTTGCTGGCAGACTGCACCCGGGCAGGGCTTCGCATCGGCATCGTGACGACGACCAGCCGTTCGAACGTCGAGGCGTTGCTAAGCGTACACCTCGGCAAGGACTGGGCGGCGGGATTCGCGAGCGTCGTCACCGCCGAGGAAGCGCCGAATAAAAAACCCGATCCTGAAGCCTACGTGCTCGCGCTACAAGCCTTAGATCTCGACTCGCATGAGGCGGTCGCGATGGAAGACGCGCCGGCGGGACTCGCCGCGGCCCAGGCAGCCGGAATCCCCGTTATCGTGACGCGGAGCTTTTACTTTGCGGCGATCGAGACCCAAGGCGCCTTGGCCGTTGGACCCTCCTTGGGTCGTACCGAGGGCTGGGCTCCGGCGGCGGCGCCTCACGCATCGCGCATCGACTTGGCACAGATCATTCGCTGGTACGAGCACGCCGAGGTCGGTTCTAGATAACGCGCCCGCTGCCGTCTGGTCTACTATGACGGCATTAGAATGATGAAGACGACCTTCCCCGCCGATTCATTGGGCGCCGCCCGCGAGCCCACGCAGCGTCTGCGCGGAATCGCGTATATGGTGGCCGCGGTATTTGTGTTTTCGATCATGGATGCGCTGCTGAAGCGTCTATCGAGCCACTATGAGCCGCTGCAAGTCTCATCGTTGCGTTGCATTTCATCCTGGCTGTTTCTGCTGCCGCCGATCATCGCACGGCGCTTGTGGACAACCTTGCGGCCGAGCCAGATTCGGCTGCATTTGTTTCGGGCCGTGCTCGGTATCGCGATGCTCGGCAGCTTCGTCTTCGCTGTGCACCGCCTGAGTTTGGCGCAGACCTATTCGCTATTTTTGGCCGCGCCGCTGTTGATGACCGCGCTATCGGTGCCGATTTTGGGCGAATCGGTACCTACCCGGCGATGGCTGGCGATCGCCGCCGGTTTGGGAGGCGTTCTCGTGATCCTGCAGCCCTGGGGAAACACAGGAAGCGCCAGCTTCTCGATGGTCGCAGCGGCGGCCGCGGCGCTCGCCACCTTGTGCTATTCGCTGAGCGCTCTCACGGTGCGCGCTTTAAGAAGCAGTAATTCCAGTCTGTCGATGGTGTTTTGGTACCTGCTCCTGGTCGCGATCGGTTGCGGAGCGTTGGCGCTCGGCGACTGGCGGCCGATCTTAAACGGCGATTGGGGCTGGCTGGTTGCCGTCGGCCTCACCGGTGCACTCGGCCAGTTGTGGCTGACCAATGCCTTTCGCCACGCTCCGCCATCGGTCGTCGGGCCGTTCGAATACATGGCCCTGCTCTGGGCATTTGGCATCGATTGGATATTTTGGTCGGCGTCGCCGTCGCTCAGTTTGATCGTCGGCGGCTGCGTCGTCATCATCAGCGGCATCGTGGTGTTGGTGGACGAGCACCGTCTCAGTCGCCTGGCGCTGAATCCCGCGAGTCCGCCGCCGTAATCGCTGCTATCGCAACGCCGCCGGCCGGGCCGTTTGCACCGCGACTTTCTGCAGCGACGCGGCGCGCTGGCTGCAAGAACCCTGGCCCATGAGCGAGACCACCGCCGCGCAGGCATCGATCAGCGCCGTCGCAGCGCCGGTCCCTTCAGTCCGTAGGCTGGTATCGCGCAACAAGCGATAAGCGTCGGCCGCCGATAGGGCGGCGTTCTTCGCCAGCAGCAGCGCGAGCACACCGCTCACCTGCGCGGTCGCGATCGAGTCCCCGGACGCGAAGTCATAATGGCCCCCTGGCAACAGCGTGAGAATTTCAGTTCCTGGCGCGTACAAGGCGGATCCCGACTCGGGGCCGTCGGCGCTTGCGACTTCGATGACCCCTGGCTGGTGCATGAATTCCCCGGTGGCGCCGACGAACAGCACGCCGCGGCGCAGACCCTCGTGAATCAGTTGATTGAGCAGCGGATCGGCGGGACCTGCGATGCTCAAATTGACGATTTGCGCGTGCGCGTCGAACGCCGCTACCAGCGCTCGCGCCAAGGTAAATGAGTTGCAGCGAGCGGCATCGGCGTCGGGTTCGACCTGCCAACACGCCTTGAACAACATGAGGTGCGCGCGCGGCGCAATGCCGACGATGCCTTGCCGATTGTTGGCTACCGCGGCGATGACTCCCGCCATCTCCGTGCCGTGCCGATCGTGCTGGAACTTGAGGGTGTCGTCATCGACGAAATTGGCGGCGGCCACGATGTTGCCAAGCAGATCCGGGTGATTGATGTCCGCGCCGGTGTCGATGATCGCAACCTTCACGCCATCGCCGAGCGACCAAGGGTGAGCGTCGGCAACATCCATTTGCTGGAAGCCGCGCTGCAAGTCGACATAGGGATCGTTATACGCGCCGGTACGGGTTGCAAAACTCTGCAGCGGCTGCGCCAGTTTGATGCGTTGATCGTGTGCCAGGGTCGCCAAGAGCGCTGTGCGATCCGCACCTTTCGGCAGCTCGAGCACCGCGCAATGCATGTGCAGAGGCTCGATCGGCCACGCGCTCACCTCGCGCAGGCCGTATTCGGCTTCCACGGCGCTCATCATCTGGCGCGCCGTATGGCTCGGCCCGTACGCTGCGATGCTGTCGTAACCCCGTGGCGTGCTGCCGGCGCGCGCGATGAAAGCGCCCGAGTCGTTGTCGATTCCCGCGACGATATACTGCTCCGGAGAGCGCGCCACCTGATCGCTGAGCGCGCGCGATTCGATGCGTACCGGCGTGTTGGAGCAGGCGGCCGCGGCCAACAGGACGAGCAACGGCGCCCAACGCCTCATGGCGTATCGCCCGGTCCCACACTGAATGGCGTACGCTCCGCAAATCGAACCTGGTCGTGCGCGCGCAGCAAGGCGAGCGCGGAAGCAACCGGCCGCTGCGAATTCGACGCCAACGAATACACTCCCGCCTCGCTCGGCCCGGCAACGATTCGCAGCTGCGCCTCATCGAGAATCGCCTGCAAATCGACCAACGTGATCGCCGGCGCGAACACTGCGCGGATCACCTCGCCGGAGGCACGCGGTGCCGGCGTCGTCACCGTGTAGTAGCTGCCCGCCGCGGCGCGAGCACGCACTTGCATCCATCGGTCAGCCGCCAACAGCGACAGTGCCACGGCGATCACCGCAATCGAGGCCGCCATCACGGCCTGCCATGGCATGCGCCGCGCACTGCGCTTGGCGGCAGGCGTCGACGCTTGAGTGTCGGCGCCGCCCGCACCGTCAATTCGAGCCTGCAGCCGCTTCAGCGACGCCGCCGGCATATACGCAATATTCGTCTCGGCGGTCATGCCCTGGTAGACCCGCCGCTCTTGCTCAAGGTCATCCCGGCACAGCGCGCATTCGCTCAAGTGCAAATCGATTCGCCGCCGCTCGGACTCATCGATGCTGCCATTGACGTACCACGGAATGAGGGCCGAGATTCCCGGCTGTCCGCAGCCGAGACGGCCGCGCTGCTCGCTCATGGGCTGCTCGCCGGCGCATCGCCGCGGCCGCCGCCGAGACTCGGCAAATATTGCCGCAACTTCTCGCGTGCGTGAAACATGCGCGCTTTAACGGTGCCGACTGGGCAGTCGGTGATTGCCGCGATTTCCTCCAGCGAGTGTCCCAGGTGATAGGCTAGCTCCAGCGTCAGGCGTTGCTCGATGGGCAATCGACTCAAACCCTGTCTCAGCCAATCCTGCGTTTCGGCGTCGAACGTGGGGTCGGTGGTCTGCTGTGGAGACTCATCCAAGCTCAGTGCATTGTTGTGATTTTTTTGCCGCCGCAGCGATTTGAGCGCGGTCCGATAAGCAATGCCGATAATCCAAGTCGACACTTGCGAGGCACCGCGGAAATCTTTGGCGCTCTGCCAGACGACCATAAAGGTGTCGTTGATGATCTCTTCGACGTTCTCGTAGCGCGCAGTGAACCTCGATAGGAAACGCGCCAGCCTGCGGTGATAGCCTAAGTACAATTCCTCGAGCGCGCGACGATTTCCCGCGGCGACTGCCACCAGGAGTTCATTGTCGTGCTCTCGCGCCGAATTTTTTGCTTGGATGGTCATCGCTGCTCTGTCTATCCCATGCCCCGTAAGTACCGGCTGCGGGGCAAAGAGTTGCCGTGCCACGATCAAAAGTCAGAAACGCCAAATCACCGTGGCCGTCAACCGGCCATCGGCGGCGGCATTATAAAACAATGTCTTAGCGGCTGCCGTAGTGTTGACATAGGACACGGCCAAGGTCACGGGCGCAAGGTCGTAGGCAGCACCGACGCTCCAATAGCCGTAGCCTGCCGAATCGGGACCTGACAGGTAGGCATAGCCGATTCCGCCGGTCGCCGAAAGGTGGCCTAGCAGCGCGTGCTGCAAATTCACCTCGGCGGCCTCCGAAGAGACGCCGATGAGACCGCGGTAGGCGATGTAGCGCGGCGCGTTGGGCGAATAGGTCACCGCGACGCCCAGCCAATCCTGAAATCCCAGCTCGAGGTTCAATTCGTCATAATCGTAGCTTGAACCGAGCTTGTTCCAGGGATACGCATAGTGGCTGGCGAGAATTCGGCCGCGCCAATCGTTCCCGGCGCTCCAAGCAAATCCCAGAAAAGCGTCGAGTTCGACATCGCTCGGCAGATCCGGATCAACGTCGGCATTCGATGCAAACAATCCCGCTACGAATCCACTGCTGCTCACGAAATGCAGATCGAGCTGCAACGCCGCGCGATCCGCGCTTCGTGAAATGCCGCGCACGAAATAGTCGCTGGTAACCGACAGCGAGCCGCCCCACACATCGGCCGCGAAGCTGTATGGCGTTCCAAGCGCGAGGGCGAGCGACAGCGCCAGGAGCCAAGCGGATACACGCGAAGTCACCGCGACAGATTAAACCTTTCTCGAATCATTCGGGTACTTACTCCTCGTCGTCGTCATTGAGGGGTTACCTATGGGGATTTTGCGAAACCGCTCATCGGCGGCGTTGCTGCTGGCGTGTGCCGCGGGCTGCGCCGGCAACGGCAAAGGGCTCGA
>Ga0302320_10020068_pt1 | contig 13367 bp, 8 predicted proteins | sample Bog_T0_3_FD_202130 | JGI IMG/M metagenome (GOLD analysis project Ga0302320, IMG submission 202130) | Peat permafrost microbial communities from Stordalen Mire near Abisko, Sweden - Bog_T0_3 | ecosystem: Environmental > Terrestrial > Soil > Wetlands > Peat | place: Sweden: Abisko, Stordalen Mire...
CAGTGTCAATGCAAATTTGTCATGCTTGAACCAGTTGCGGTCATAGACCATGTAGCCGACAAAGCTCTGCTTTGGATTAACTCCAGGATTGAAATGGCCAGTGGTGTCGTTGGGATTTCTATTCGTGGCAGTCGAGTTCAACCCAACCGAATTCGCATCCTTGGTGTCTCCGTGGCAACCCACGCCCTGTATATAGATTCCTTGCGAAGTTGTGGTGGAAGGCCCAAACTCGCATCCCGCATCGAGAGTAATTGAAATCGCCGACTTATCCCAGAACTTACTCGGCTTATCGTAGTACTTGACCTCGACGCTGTTATCGGTGTGAATGCGGCCGCGATTCGGCGTGTATAGATCGTCGTGACCCAATCCATAATCATTGCTGAGGATGTTAAGCCAGGGCCTCGGCGTCCACTTGATCTGCCCGCCCAATCCTTTCCTCGAATTGGAGGACCCATACGACTGCCATCCATTGATAAGCCATGGCTCGATCTTTAGGTGAGCCGTGGGAAAAACCTGTACGCGTATTCCCTGGAAGAACCATGGAGTGTTCGAGGAAACATAAGAAGGTTGGTACGCCCAGTTATCGAAGTTATAGTAGCTGAACAGCCCAACGTAAGACATGAAGATACCGGCGTCGAGATTGATACCGTGCAACACATTAAGATGGTATCCCCCGTAGGCCTCGGCCAGGTAACGGTCGGCGTTATCAAGATTCCATTGTCCCTTTGCCGGGCTGGGATCATTCCTGATCGTTGCCTGGGAATATTCGCCGAACTGGGTCATGAACCTGGCGCGAACGTTGTCGAAATGAAAATCGCCGCCGAGGCCAAGCTGCTCCAGTTGCATTTCGTTCGAGCGGAAGAGTTCACTCGATCCACCCATCGAGTTATCGATAGGTTTGTTGAAGTCATAGGCATAAGTCATGTCGACTCTAATCTCCGGCGTGAAGAACTTCGAATCAAAGGCAGTGTCTTTATTGCGCGGATTGCCATTCAGCCAGGTCCAGTCCCAATCTGAGAACGGCTCGATCTTCGCCGGTTTTGCGGACGCCACTTCAGGAACCGCCTTGGGAGCAGTCTGCGCCACCATCGGGGTTGGAACTGGCACAGAGGGCACTGGTGTGCTCGTACTAACCGGGGCTGCTGACTGTCTATCTCTACTGGCCTTCAATTGGGCCTCTAGCTGAGCGATGCGTGCTGCCATTGCGGCAAGCTCTTTCTCAAGTGCCTCGGTATCTGGGATGGACGAAGACGCGGTATCGCCGCCTTGTGCCTGAGATTGGGCGGCAACGGGAGTAACTTGAGCAGATACAAAGCCGAGGGCAAGTACAAAAGGAAAAGCGATGATCGCAATAGCTTTCTTGAAAACGGTTCTCACGCGAGTTTCTCCTTGGACAGCCTTCTAATTGAGAGTACGCGGGCCCCGATAAAGGTCTCCTAAAACGTTCCTAAATACTTCCTAAAGAAGCGTCGCGAAGAAGCTCCCCGGAAATGTTTGTGACAGAGCGAATAAGTGGTGCGAGAGTAAGACAAGGCAGAAGCAAGCACGAGAGTGATCCAGCGTAATGAATGGGCTGTATAAGTGTGCAAAGGTCCACAACTGGGTTGTAGTGTTAAGTAACACTCAACGGACAGACATGGGTTCGTAGTAAGTCGGGTCAATGGGGCGACAGTCAAAGAGGAAAGCACTGAGCACGTGCTTTCCTCTTTGACTGTCGTAAGAGCGAATTGTGCAGTTACTGCGCCGCCTTCTCATTTCTGTAAGATTCGGCCAGCACCGATATGTAGTGCTTGACCTCCTGCCCTTGCCGTCCAAAGCGGTGTACATTGTCAAACAACTGCATCATGCATGCAGGACACCCCGTGGTCAGCGTGTCCGCTTCCGTTCGCGCCGCGTCCTCCACCTTTCTCGTGGCAATTTCAGTGGACGTGCCCCAATGCGTCAGCACATACGATCCACCGCTGCCGCAACATGCATCCGGCTGAGACATTTCCTTGAACGTGACTCCCGGAATCCCCTTCAGTATTTCGCGTGGCTCACGAGAAACCTTCATAGTTTTCTTGAGATGGCATGAGTCGTGATAGGTGACTACCGAATCCACCTTGCCTTGCGGCCGACGATATTTCACCACGTCCACCAGAAAACTTGAAATGTCGTACGTACGTGCGCCCCAGTACGCGGCCTTCGGTCCATAGACCGGATCGCTGCTGAATATCTCGTTGTATTCATGCTGCCACGCGCCACCGCAGGAGCCGCAGCCTGTAATCAGATACTCAGCCCCGCTGCGGTCCATCGCGTCGAGGTTTCGTCTCCCCAGTTCGCGAATCGTTTCAACGTCGCCATGTACAAATACCGGAATGCCGCAGCAGCCCTGTCCCTTCGGGATTGCAACCTCAACGTTGTTCTCCTTCAACACGGAGAGTAAGTCCTCGCCGGTTTCGGGATAGAAGTAGTTCATTGAGCATCCGGTAAAGAATGCAACCCTGGTCTTCGGCTGCTCTACCTGGATCAGTTCCGGCACGCGAGCACGCAACGGTGTTGCGGCAAGCGCGGGAAGTAACCGGTCTTCATCGAAGCCTGCGTGCTTGCCTACAAACGCAAACGGCGAACGCGGAGCAATCGCCTTTTGACCGGCACTGCGGAAGGCCACGCCGCTAAGGAGTGCGCCCACCTTCATGCCGCTATCGAACAGATCCTGATGCTTCAGCGTGCTGAAGATGGCTTTCTTCAGCCACGGCAATCCGTTCTTTCTAACAATAGCGGCTCGCAAGGCCAGCATGATGCGAGCAAAATCAACCTTGGTAGGACAACTCTGCATGCATGACTTGCACACCAGGCAGTTGAATAACATGCTCATGACTTCCTGGTCATCGAGCGCCAGTGTGCCATCCATCACCGCCTCGGCCACACCGAGCTTGCCTCGCGCTACTCCCGCTTCAATCTTATCGGTCTTGTAGATTGGACAGACGGCCATACATGAGCCGCAGCGCATGCATTTATCCAACTCCGCACGGACAGCCTTTAACTCGTCATAAGCTCCCAGTCCGCTCACCGGTTGATCAGCGGGTTGCATGGGCCACCTCCGCTAGTACATGTGCTTCCGGCGCAGGAATAAGCTTTCCTGGGTTCAGCATATGCGTGGGATCAAGCGCATTCTTGATGCTCCGCATCAGCCCCAGTCCGGTCTCGCCAATCTCATTTCCCAAGTACTTCATCTTGGCGACTCCGATGCCGTGCTCGCCGGAGAGCGTGCCGCCAAATCTCAGCGCCGTGGCAAAAATCTCATCTACCGCCATGTGTACGCGCGCCATCTCGTCGAGGTTGTTCTTGTCTGCAAGGATCGTCGGATGCAGGTTGCCGTCGCCCGCGTGTCCAAACGTCCCCAACACGAGGCTGTACTTGCGGCCGATAGCCGACAACGCCAGCAGCATATCCGTAATCTTGCTGCGCGGCACCGTCGCGTCTTCCAGCACCACGGTGTTGTTCAGCGACGCCAGCGCCGGAAGCGCCGCGCGCCGGGCGGCCCACAAGCCATCGCGCTCCGCATCGGAGGTTGCCACGCGGAGCTTGCCTTTATTCGCGTTTACCACCTTCACTACGGCTTCGGCTTCGCGCTCCACCACTTCTTCGGCCATGCCATCCACTTCAATCAGCAGCAGCGCCTCTGCGTCGAGCGGTAGTCCGACGTGGGCAAAAGCCTCCACGGTACGGATCGTCATGTTGTCCATGATCTCAAGCGTCGCTGGTATGACCTGTGCCTTGATAATGCCCGCGACCGTATTCCCCGCGTCTTCCACTGTGCTGTAAGTAGCCAGCATTGCCCTGCGGTACTTTGGCGACGGAAGCAACTTGCAGGTGATTTCGACGATGATGCCGAGCGTTCCCTCGGATCCCACAAACAAGTTGGAGAAATCGTAGGCAGTTACGTTCTTCACGGTTTTGCCGCCAAAGCGGACGCGTTCGCCGTTGGCCAGTACAACTTCCATACCCATGACGTAGTGCTTGGTTACGCCATACTTAAGGCCGCGCAGACCGCCTGAGTTCTCCGCCACCGACCCGCCCATGGTGGCTGTGGTTACCGTACCTGGATCAGGCGGATACATCAGGCCGTGTGGTGCCGCGGCATTATTCAGTTCCTGAATTACCACTCCCGGCTGAACCGTTGCGGTCAGATTCTCGGCGTCAACTTCGAGGATCTTATCCATCTTTTGCAGCGAGAGTACGATCCCGCGCTCGACGGGAATGGTTCCGCCACTCAGGTTCGTGCCTGCGCCACGCGGGTAGATCGCAATCCCATGCTTGCGAGCGAGGTTCACCACGCTTTGGACTTGCTCAACGCTAGTGGGAAGAACGATGACATCAGGTGTTCCCTTGGGAACGTCTGCCGTAGCGTCATAACCGTAGGTCGTCAGGTTTACCTTGCTGGTTAGTACCTGATCATGGCCGACAATAATAGCGAGTTGCTGGATGATAGCTTTATCTAACATTGGATATGAACCTCTCGGAATGAAATGATGCGCGTGGCTGGGCGCGCCGGAACGGCTCCCAAGTTGCGATTGCTGGGCCGGCAGGGAACTTGTCTGACTGCATGCCGTGAGTATGCCTTTGAACCTTGGAGTGGTCAAGTGGTAAAACCACTGCAAGAAAAGTTTGTGTACATTAGACAAGCAATCATCGAGAATCTGGTGGATCAACATCATCAGGCTTGGCGTCATGCGAGGGACTGACGGAAATGAAGTTCAAACCGGTAAAAACGAAAAGACTTTATGAAGAGGTAATGGAACAAATCAAAGAGCTGATTGCCGGGGGAGAACTGAAACCAGGAGACAGGCTGATGTCTGAGCGCGATCTGGCAGACCGCCTGGAAGTGAGCCGGCCCTCGGTGCGTGAGGCAATTCGATCTCTTGAGATGATCGGAATTATCGAGATTCGGCGCGGCGATGGGACGTTCATTCGCAATTCAAACGCAGACGACATCATCCGTCCTCTCGCAATGTTTCTGACGGTAGAGAAGAGTTCGTTGCTGGACATGTTTGAGATTCGCCGTCTTTTCGAAACGGCCAGTGCAAGGATGGCAGCCGAACGCGCGACGCCTGAAGAGATCCTCCGGTTGCAGGCGGCTTGGGAGGGGATGAAAGAGCGGATCAACGTACAGGATTCGGAGCGCGGAGAAGAGTACGACATCCAGTTCCATTACGCAGTTGCGGAAGCCACGCACAATGCATTGTTGATCAAACTGTTTCGCACGATTTCAGAGGAGTTCTCGCGATCCGTGTCCGTGGCGCGGAGGCGGTTGTACGTCGATGCGATGAATCCGCAAAAGATCGTGGAGCAGCATCGCCGGATCTATCGTGCGATCAAAGGGCGCGATCCCGAAGCTGCCGCGCACGCAATGCTGCAGCATCTTTCGTATGCGGAACGCGAGCTGAGAAAGAGAATTTAGTTGTAAACATACAGGCTGGCTTTTCGAGAGGTGTGAGAGAAAAGCCTAAGTCAAACCAGCTTTGGCCTTGCAAAACCAGCCACTAGCGGTAGAATTCCATCGACTCAGCTCTGAACGTTTTATTGATGAATACCCAGTGGACTTACTCCGCCTGTACGGACATATATCCGTTTCTTAAGGAGCCACATGAAGCCGAAGCCTGCCCTGGCTACATTCATTATTGGTCTCGCCCTCTACTTCGGACTACCGCATCTTGCGCCGCTGCCTGCTGCTCAGAGTTTCAAGGGAATGCAGGCCTCGGCCAAAGTTGGCGCCGCCGTCTCCAAAGCCGCAGCCCCAGGCACCGGAAGCGCGAGCGAGGCGGCAGGGAAGGTGGTGAGCGAAACTGAGCTCCAGGCGAAGGCCGCGCAGGAAGACAAGCGTCGCTCTGACTGGCTGAAGGCTCTGCATCTTCTGGCGATCTTCATCACCACAATCATAGGCATCATCCTGAAGCCGCTGCCCATGGGAGCAATCGCCATCATAGGTATCGCCATCACTGCAACCACCGGGACACTGCCAATCGCGGATGCGCTCAGCGGCTTTTCGGATGTGGTGATCTGGCTGATCGTGCTGGCGTTCTTCATCTCTCGCGGATTTATCAAGACCGGTCTAGGCGCGCGCATTGCCTATAACTTCATGGCCTTGCTTGGGCGGCGAACACTTGGCCTGAGCTACGGTCTTGCCGCCACCGATCTGATACTCTCTCCGGCGATTCCCAGCAACACCGCGCGCGCCGGAGGAATTGTGATGCCCGTTATGGCCAGCCTGGCCCGCGCTTACGGCAGCAATCCCGGGGATGGAACCGAACGCAAAATTGGCGGCTTCCTCACGGTCACGGCGTACCAGGTCAATTGCATTACCAGTGCCATGTTTCTCACGGCCATGGCCGCCAATCCTCTGGCCCAGAAACTTGCTGGCGATCTTAAGATCAGCATCACCTGGGGCGGGTGGGCTCTTGCGGCGCTGGTGCCGGGCTTGGTCAGCCTGATCCTGGTTCCCTGGGTGATTTACAAAATCTATCCGCCTGAGATAAGGGAAACTCCGAACGCAGTGAAATTGGCGAAAGAAAAACTGGCGGAACTGGGACCAGTCTCCACCAAAGAGTGGATGATGATCTTTGTCTTCGTTATGCTGCTGGTGTTGTGGATCTTCGCCAAACAGTTCGGAGACATGAACGCCTCCACGGCTGCTCTTATCGGTCTGAGCGCTTTGCTAGTGCTGGGCGTACTGGGATGGGATGACGTTAAGAATGAAACCGGGGCATGGGACACGCTGGTGTGGTTTGCGGCTCTGGTGATGATGGCTAGCTTCCTGAACAAGCTCGGCATGATTCCATGGTTCAGCCAGTTCATTGGAAGCATGATGGGCGGCCACGGCTGGATCTTTGCCTTCCTTGCGTTGAGCCTCATCTACTTTTACAGCCACTATTTCTTTGCCAGCAACACGGCCCATGTGGCATCGATGTATGCGGCCTTCCTGGGCGTATGCATAGCTGTGGGCGCTCCGCCGGTACTGGCAGCCCTGTTGCTCGGTTTCTTTGGCAACCTGTTCGCAGGCCTGACCCACTACGGAGCAGGGCCGGCCCCAGTTCTGTTCGGCACAGGCTATGTGGAAGTCGTCACCTGGTGGCGCCTCGGGTTCGTAATAAGCGTTATCAACATCGTGATCTGGATCGGCATCGGCGGCCTATGGTGGAAGGCTATCGGGTTGTGGTAGCACCACGGCCACCGGCTTCATCGTGATGTACCGTCCTCGTCTCGCTACGTGACTTGCTTACGCTTGCTCTACTGCATCGGCGATAGCTTTGCCCAATTCGCTGGTTGTGGCCGTGCCGCCAATGTCGCGCGTAAACGGAACAACGGCGGGGCCGGCGGCCAGCGTCTTCTCAATCGCGCGTACCACGTCTGCGGCAGCCTCGGGATAGCCAAGATGCTCCAGCATCATTGCGCCGCACCAGATTTGACCCACCGGATTGGCCAGTCCCTTGCCCGCAATATCGGGCGCTGAACCATGAACCGGTTCAAACAAGCTGGGATAATTACGTTCGGGATTGATATTGGCGGATGGCGCGATTCCGATGGTGCCCGTGCATGCCGGGCCGAGATCGGAAAGAATGTCGCCAAACAGGTTGCTGGCAACCACCACGTCAAACCAATCGGGATGCTGCACGAAATTTGCGGTCAGAATATCGATGTGAAATTTGTCTACCTTTACGTCAGGATATGCCTTCGCCATCAATGCCACGCGCTCATCCCAGTACGGCATAGTGATCGAGATTCCGTTTGATTTTGTCGCCGAGGTCAGATGCTTTTTCGATCGCTTCTGTGCAAGTTCGAAGGCAAACTTCAACACCCGGTCCACCCCGATACGCGACATCACAGTTTCCTGGATGACTACTTCACGCTCGGTGCCCTCATACATACGGCCTCCAATGCTGGAGTACTCGCCCTCGGTATTTTCGCGCACAACATAAAAGTCGATATCGCCCGGCAGCCGATCCGCCAGTGGACATTTGATTCCCGGCATCAGCCGCACCGGCCGCAAGTTCAGGTATTGATCGAAGCGTCGCCGGAACTGCAACAGCGATCCCCACAATGAGACATGATCAGGCACGATTGCCGGCCACCCCACGGCACCGAAAAAGATTGCGTCAAACTTGACCAGCGTATCGAACCAATCGTCGGGCAACATTTCGCCGTGCTTCACGTAGTAATCGCAGCTTGCAAAGTCGAACCACTCAAACTCGAAATGGATTGAGAACTTCCGCGCTACGGCATTTAGCACGCGAATGCCCTCTGGGACCGTCTCTTTGCCAATGCCGTCTCCGGGAATGACAGCGATACGATGCGATTTCATCGTGCCTCCTCAAGAACGATTGCTGAATCGAAGTATATTCCAACAGCCTTGCACCCATGCCACCGCCGCTTCTGTTGCCGCAAGTAGCCACCACTCAGGCGGAACTGTAGAATAGGTTCCGCTTGTACTTCCAGTACAGAGATGCAAGCAAAGCGGGGTAAAGCAATGCCCATCTCAATTGAACCACCACGCAATTATCAGCCCAGGCGCGGACGAGGCGTTTTCGTGCTTCTCGCGGTTCTCGCCTTCGTCGCGTTCATTGGCCGCGCATCGCTGGGGTATTACGTCGATGTGCTCTGGTTCAGCTCTCTTGGTTACGGGGAAGTGTTCTGGAAAGCTTTGGGTCTTCGGTGGGTGGTGTTCGCGGCATTTACCGTGGCCACGTTAGTCATCCTGTACGGATCGTTTCTGGCTCTGAAGCGTGCCAGTTTCTCAAACTTGCCGAGCAGCCACACAATCTTTATCGGAGGACAGCCGGTGCAGTTGCCGGTGGATTCCGTTCTGCGTGTGATCGGACCGGGTGCGTCGCTGTTCATTGCGGTTGTTACCGGCATAGGAATGATGGCGGAATGGCCGACGCTCGCCCTCTACTGGTATGCGCCGCGCGTCGCTGGTGGCGTGGTTGATCCCATTTTCGGCAAGCCGCTGAACTTCTATCTCTTCACCCTGCCGGCGTGGCAACTCATCGCCGGCTGGCTGTTATTCCTCGCTGTAGTGGTCTGCGCGCTCGCCGCCTTCTTCATCCTTATTACGGGAGGCACGCGCGCGCTTGCCTCACGCCGCGACAGCTACATCCCTTTGCCTTGGCGCGGATTCTCGGTTGCCTTTGCGGCCCTGCTGCTGCTGGTTGCAGTGCGTTTGTACATCAGCAGGTTCGAGGAACTGCTGGAGCCTCATACGGTTTTCAGCGGTGTGACTTACGTTGACGCGCACGTCATGCTGACCGGACTACTGGTAGTTTGTGCAGCGCTGGTGATCGGCGCGGGGATCGCAATTGCAAATGCTATGACGGTACTGCCCGGCGGACGCAGGCTTGTTGTGGCAGTGGTTCCGGCGGTGGCATGTTACTTTGCGCTTCAATTGGCAGGCTGGTATGTTGCCAGCTTCATTGTGAAGCCGAATGAACTGGTTCGCGAGCAGCCCTACATTGCGCACAATATCGAACTAACACGGCGGGCGTACGGATTAGACCGCTTCGACCAGCGCGAGTTTCCTGCAGAGACCACCGTAGAGGCCGCTGATGCGGCCAACAATCAGGCAACGCTCCAGAACATCCGCCTGTGGGACTGGCACGCTCTACAGGACACGCTTCGTCAGATTCAGGAAATCCGGACGTATTACGACTTTCCGGATATTGATATTGATCGCTATGAAATCGACGGAGCAAACCGCGAAGTAATGCTCGCCGCGCGCGAGTTGAACGTGGAGAAACTTCCGGAGAGCAGCCGCAACTGGATTAACGAAAAGCTCATCTACACCCACGGCTACGGCATCACGATGAACTCCGTAAACGGGTTCACGCCAGAAGGCCTACCGACGCTGATGTTAAGCAACATGCCCGTCCAGAGCTCTGTGAGCGGTCTCAACGTAAAGCGGCCGCAGATTTATTTTGGCGAGCTGACAAATACGGATGTGTACGTCAAGACAAGACAGCAGGAATTCGACTATCCGCAAGGGCCGAGTAACAGCCTCACATCTTATGAGGGAACGGGCGGCATCGTCCTGGGAGGATTCTTGCGCCGCACCATCATTGCGTTTGAACGCGGCGATCTAGCGAAGTTACCGTTCAGTGACGATGTGAACTCCGGAAGTCGTTTGCTGATGCGGCGCAATGTGCGGGAGCGTGTATCGGCCCTGGCGCCATTCCTCAAGTTCGATTCTGATCCATATATTGTGCTCGGCGACGATGGCCGTTTGTCATGGATCATGGATGCGTTCACGGTTTCGGATACCTATCCTTACTCAAGCCATTACCGTCAGGATGGAAGCCTGATCAACTACATGAGGAACAGCGTCAAGGTGGTCATTGACGCATACGATGGCACTACTACGTTTTACGTATTCGACCATGAAGATCCGATCATAGCGGCCTACGTCCGGATTTTTCCGAGCCTGTTCAAGGATGCTTCCGCCATGCCATCCGGATTGCGGAAACATGTGCGGTATCCGGAACTGCTGCTCAAACTGCAGGCTGAGGTGTATGGCCTCTATCACATGACCAACGAGGGAGCATTCTATAACCGCGAGGATCTGTGGACGATAGCTACCGAGGTCGGGTTGAGCCAGGGAGGCGAACAGACCACGCAGACCATGGTGCCGAATTTTGTGATGATGAAACTCCCCGGCGAAAGCGGAGAGGAATTTGCGGAGATTCTGCCATTCACCCCCGCGAACCGGAACAACCTGATTGGATGGATTGCGGGACGCAGTGACGGCGCGCACTATGGTACGGCGGTCGTTTACGACTTTCCGAAAACCAAGCTGGTGGATGGCCCGCTGCAGATCGAGGCGCGAATCGATCAGAACGCGCAGCTTTCAGGACAGTTGACGTTGTGGAATCAGCAAGGTTCGCACGTTCGTCGCGGAACACTGCTGGTCATTCCCACCGGAAAAGCGCTGTTGTACGCGGAGCCGATCTACCTGCAAGCCGACCGGAGTCCGATGCCGGAGTTGCGCCTCGTGGTGCTCGCACTGCAAGACCGCCTGGCATACGGGCCGACCTTCGAATCGGCTATGGCGGGACTCTTCGGTGGAGCAACCTCTTCTACCAGCGCTGCCGAACCATCCGCACAACGTCCATCGCCAACGCCGAATGCAAACGCAAACGCCGCGGCGCCTCAACCTGCAGCCGGTCTCAATGAACTGATCGGTGAAGCTGCGAGAGATCTTTCTGACTACCAGCACCTCACTGCGGAAGGCAAGCTTGGCGAAGCTGGGCAGAAGCTGGAACAGCTCAAGCGCGCACTGGACAAGCTGAACGCATTACATCGATAACATCAGGCGATGGCGGTGGAAGGCCTTCTGCTCGCGGTCTGGCGTTTCTTTGATTCACGCACGAGCAGGGACTGATTAAACGCGTACTCCAATATGTGACGTGCAGCGGCAATCTTCTCTGCCTGCTTGCTGCGTGGAACGTACCCGTTGGCGATGATCTCAATGCGGCCATCACTCAGGCTGACCGCAACTGTGCTGATCGTGTGGTCGTGCTCACTATCGAGACTGTCTGCAAAGCGCAGAATCCCTCCAAGGCAATCGACCATGTGCTGATCTTCGGGTGACAGTGCTGTATCGCTCTCCTGCGCGGTGGGCAGGGTGCCGCGATGATAACGCGCCACCAATGCTGCAATCGCAACGTCCTTAGGCGACCAGTCCGGTGGGACATCCAACTTCTGCAATAGCCGGCTGCTGACCTTGTGCCGTGCCTTGTTTCTTCCATTGTGCCCGGCGCCATGAGTAAGCGCGGCAACTTGAAGCAGATCGCGCGGGCTGACCGCACCAACGCTGCGCGAAGGCAGCAGTCCGCCTGTCTGCAGTGCGTCGTAGAGCTCAAGGCTGAATCGTGTGACCAACTGAGTATGGGAAGGATCGGAGTCAAGGCTCGCCGCCCAGATCTCAAACCTCTTCACCACGGCCTTGTGCAACTGCTCTCCCGCCGGCAATCCGCTCCTCCACTGCTGCCACAAGGAGTGACGTCCAAGCATTTTGTCGCGGTAGGCCTGAACGCGTTGTGTACGCTCACTGGAAACAGCAGCGTACCATTGCTGTCTTTCCAGCGGCGACACGAAGGCATGGATCTGCCGGGCGGTGTTCGACAACACGTCGAGGTCATGTACTTCACCCAGTAAATCCTGGATGCGCCGGAGATCTTTTCCCCAGCTTCGGTCCTGTTCCGGAAGGAAGTTTTCCACGATGTAACGGAATTTCTTGAGACCGATTCGCAACTGGTGCAGGGATACCTGACTGCGATTCCGCAGCGCCGCGGCGTGGAGTTCGCGCGCCGACAGGTAGCGTTCCAAGGCGAGCACCTGAAAGACTTCCGTGGGATTTCCCAGGGCGCGCACCAGTTCATCCAATTTGTGCGCCCATTGCAGCCAACGCTCAGTATCAAATTTATCAACCACATCGGAAGCAGTCGTCTTCAACTCCGTCTCACGTTGCAGACAGTGGCTGTTGAGGCGCTCCGCAACGGCAGGGCAGCGGCTTCGCAGACGCTCCACCCACTCCAACAAGACCTGGGTATCGCGCAGTTCACCGAGAGCGGAAAAGACCACCTTACCGGCTCTGCGCATTTTTCCCCAGGATGGGTCACCGTTTACGCTCTGGAAGCCCTCTGCCATGGAGCGGCAGCGGCGCAGGGCCACGCGAAGGTCATGCACGGCGTCAGCGTGAAAGCTCTGGCTGGCTTTCTCGCGCTCTGCTATAACCCGTTCCATCCAGTATGCGATGCCGCGTTGCAAGGGATTAACGGCTGCCGCTTTCGCCATCACGAACCTCCGGCAGCGTTATTCTACGCGAGAATAGAACTTCAATTCAGGTGAGAGACAACTGTGCGGGAGCATCCTGCGGTTACGCGGAGGACGGCTTGATCTACGACACGCTCTAATTCGTCTGCATAAAATGCAGGACGTTCGTCGCGCAAACGCCGCTTGGCCCCCTCAGCGGAAAACCATCGCGGAGTGCGGAAAGCTTCACGGGGAGTCTCAAGTTGCAACACTCTGCATAAGTGCGCGTCCACGGTGTGCGTGGCACCGGCGTTCTTGTGATGCTGATAACGAGTGAAGGCCCGGGGTTCCACGCGTCCAAGCACGCCAGCCTCTTCATGAGCTTCGCGGGCGGCGGCGACAGCAGCCGTGGGATCGCCATCGACTCCTCCCTTCGGAAAGGTCCATCGCCTGGCGCGGGTGCGCACAAGAAGGAATTCAATCTCGCCATTCGCCTGCAGGCGATAGCAGACGGCCGCGACTACGGTTCGCGCAGGAGAGCGCCAGCAAAGCAGTTCCTGGCGTAACCACTGCCTGAGTCCCAG
>Ga0302320_10020071_pt1 | contig 13365 bp, 9 predicted proteins | sample Bog_T0_3_FD_202130 | JGI IMG/M metagenome (GOLD analysis project Ga0302320, IMG submission 202130) | Peat permafrost microbial communities from Stordalen Mire near Abisko, Sweden - Bog_T0_3 | ecosystem: Environmental > Terrestrial > Soil > Wetlands > Peat | place: Sweden: Abisko, Stordalen Mire...
CGGCGAGGGATTTCCCTGCTGCTGACGGTTGCCGGATTGCCCAGGGTAGGTGCCCGGTGTCTGCTGCTGGGCAGCCGGCATGCGCCGGGACGGGACCACTCCCAGCCCCAAAGCCACAACCACGAACGCTGTCCACGTTCCGATCTGAAGGTTCTTCATGCTGCGTCTCCTTCCGTTAGCGCAGGCAGCCGCTGTGCTCCGCCGCGCGTCTTAGTCGATAGGCCGTTTGATATCCACATCCTGACAGCAATTCACGAGACGCACTTATCATGCCCCTAAGCGCACCTTCTCCACAACTGTCTGATTCACTGCCCCAGGACGAACACTTCTTCCACCACATCCTGCTGGGATGGCGCAGCGACCTCGCCCATTTCGTTCAATATGGCCTCCCCCAGGTACTGGTAGCGCTGTTCTTGTCTTTTATCTTGGTGCGCATCGTCCTCTTCTTCGTGCGCCGGATGCACCACCGCGCCGACTCCATGGTGGGCAACTCGCAGCGCGCCGCCCAACTGCGCACCATGGCGTCCATTCTTCGCGCCACCACCTATGCCGTGGTCGGATTCTATCTCTTGATCCAGGTCCTTAGCGGCATCGGCGTCTCGCTGGGGCCGTTCATCGCCTCCGCCGGAGTCATCGGCCTGGGCATCAGCTTCGGTGCGCAGTCCATCTTCAAGGACATGCTCACCGGCATCTTCATCCTTATCGAGGACCAGTACACCGTCGGCGACACCATAAAGATCGCCGGCCTCACCGGCACGGTCGAGGACCTAAGCCTGCGCGTTACCAAGCTGCGCGACGGCGATGGTACTGTCTACATCGTTCCCAACAGCCAGATAACGACCGTCTCCAACCTCTCCCGCGACTTCGCCGCCGGCACGCTGAACGTCTCCGTCGACGCCCGCGAAGACCCCGACCGCGTGATGAGAGTTCTGAGGAAACTTGCCGGTGAGGTCCGCAACGACGTGGCGTTCAAGGACATCGTCATCGCCGACCCCGACATCCCCGGCGTGGACAAGATCAGCGGCTACGAGGTGATCTATCCCATCAATGTGCGCGCGATGGTCAACCAGCGCGACGGCGTGCTTCGCGAGCTGCGCCGCCGCATCCTGCTCGCCTTCGCGAAGGAGGGCCTGGCCTTTGGTTCCACCAGCAGCACGCTGATTCTGCAAAATCCGGGACCCGCGAATCCGCCTAAGCCGCCCGAGCCTCAATCTACACAGCCGCAATGAGCGCGTCGTTCAATTCGTCTACTGTCGCTATCGGTGGCAGACACGTATTGCCCTTGCAGACCACGACGACACTGCCCTCACTCGGCGGCAGATGCGGCAGCGTCTCGGCCAGCGCCGGCGGCAGCGCACTCAACTGATCGCGGCGCAGCCGGATCACGCTCTTGTTCACCGCATAGCGTTTCATCGCGGCCGATTCGAGTTCATCGGCCTTCGCATCGTCGCCGATAACGCACACCTGCACCGGAGGCTCCACTGCGCGGCGCAGGGCCAGTCCATAGCTCGCCGCATACAAACCAAAGTGCTCCACGACACCCGCGAAGGTTTCCAACGTGTCTCTCGCGCGTGATTCATAGAGAGCGTTGCCGGTCAGCGTATAGAGCCGCAGCAGCAGCGTCGCCGCCACCGCATTGCCCGCCGGCGTGGGCGAGTCCTGCAGCGGCTTGCGCTGTGTGCTCAACGCACCAATTGCCTCCGGGTCTTTCTCGGTGTCGAAGAAGCCGCGGCTCATCGCGTCGCCCGGCTCGGAGTCGCAAAACCGCGTCAGCATCGCATCGCCGATGTACTTGGCCGCCACATAGTACTTGAACTTACCCGTGGCCTCCCACGCATCCAACGACGCGTTCGCGACAAATGCATAGTCCTCCAACACACCGGCGATCCGCGGCGCGCTCACTCCCTCGCCATACGCAACGACATGAGCCACTCCCAACTCCGGGTCAACAACCTCTTCCAGCAGCCGGTCCAGCGACTTCAGCGCAAACTCTACCGGCTCCTTCATCCCCAACGCGCGCCCAGCTGCGATGTACGCGCTGATACACATACCGTTCCATCCGGTATAGATCGTCTTGTCGACATAGGGCGTCTTACGCAGCAGCCGCGCCGCATACATCTTCTGCTTCGCCGACTTCAACACCTCTGTCGGCGTGACCATGCCGCACGACGGCACATGCAGCACGTTCTTCTGCGGATTGTGGTGCATGTCGCCCACCGCGCGAATGTTGTAGTACGCGGCCGCCGCCTCGAACTCCTCCGGCGTCAGCACCGCCTCTGCCTCTGCGCGCGTCCAGGTGAAGTAGTCGCCGTCATCGTCCAGCGAGTCGTCCGCATCCTGCGAGGCATAGAACCCGCCGAGCTCACGATCACTTAGCCACTCATCCATCCAGCGCAAAATGTCCTTCACCACCGCCGCGAACCTCGGATCCGGAGCGCACTGAAACGTGTGTGCATATACCTTCAGCATCTCGCTGTTGTCGTAGGCCATCTTCTCGAAGTGCGGCACAATCCAGCGTTCATCCACGGAGTAGCGATGGAACCCCCCGGCAAGCTGGTCATAGATGCCGCCCGCGGCCATCTTGTCGAGCGTCACCACTACGACCTTCTTCGCCGACTGGTCGCCGCGCTGCGCCGCATCGATCAGCAGGTCCAGCGCGGCAGGATGCGGAAACTTCGGCTGCGACCCGAAGCCCCCATTGCGCTCGTCGAACTGCTGCGCGGCTGCGGCGATCAGCTTGTCCACCAGCGGTGTGCCCAGAGCTCCGCCGCGCCCGGAGAAGCTCTCGTTGTACTCGATCGCCCGCAACACGCTGCCCGCCGACTCCTCCACCTCTTCGCGCTTATTTGCGAACGCCTCGGCCATGGTCAGCAGCACACGCTGAAAGCTCGGCCGGCCATAGCGCTCATCCGGAGGAAAGTACGTTCCGCCGAAGTATGGCTTGCCCTCCGGCGTGAGGAACGCCGTCAGCGGCCAGCCACCCTGCCCGCTGATGGCCGACACCGCTGCCTGGTAGCGCGCATCCACATCCGGGCGCTCGTCGCGGTCCACCTTCACAGCTACAAACTTCTCATTGAGGATTGCCGCGGTCTTCGGGTCTTCATAGCTCTCGCGGTCCATCACATGGCACCAGTGGCACCACACCGCGCCAATATCCAGCAGCACCGGCTTATTCTCGCGCTGCGCCTTTGCGAACGCCTCCGCACCCCACTCGTTCCATTCAATCGGCTGATGCCGCGCCGAGCGCAGATACGCCGACGCCGCCTTGCCTAAAGCATTCTCCTGCCCTTCACTCATCGAAACTCCATTCACCCCCAGTATCGCAGCTCACCGAATTTAGCTTCGCATTCCGCAAAAGCAACAGGACCGCAGCATCTCGCTGCGGCCCTGTATTTCCCCGATGCCTAACACCCGCCTCTCCCTGCTTCTCCTGCCTTCCTACACCGGCGGAGGCGTGGAGGACAGCGGCTTGGGCGGAGCCGGCGGCTTGGGCGCCGTCAGTCCCGGAACTTGCGGAACCTGCGTCACAATGCCGCTGGCTGCGTCCTTCAGGCTGATGCCGTAGCGGTCCAGCGTGTTGGCGAGAATCTGCTGCAGTGAAGAGCGATCGCGCGCATAGGCTGCAGTCGCCGAGATCAGATTGTCCTCCGCCGTCGCCAGATTGCGCTCCTGCTGCAGCACGTTCGCCGTGGTCGAGGCACCCAGCTTGTACTTCTTCTCTTCCGCGTCGGTGGATTGCGCGGCAAAGTCCCGTGCTGCCTGCGCCGCATTCACGCCGGCACGATCGTTGGTCAGCGCATACTGCGCGTTGATCACCTGGATGCGCAACTGCGTGTATAGCTGCTGCAGCCGCATCTGCGACTGCCGGTACTCCATCTGCGAACGAGCCTGGTCAGCCTGCGCTGTGCGGTTGCGCAACGAGATGGACAGGTTCGCGCCAAAGCCGTAGTCCGGCGATGAGTTGTTCAACGTATTGTTGAACACAGTGCCGTACCCTGATCCGGTCACCGTACCCGGAGGGCAGGCAACGAAGGTCGTTGTGCTCGTGCTGGTAGCGCAGTTCAGGCTGGGACTCTGTGCCCCACCGACGCCGCTGCCGCCATAGAAGGCATAAGCATCGAGCGTGGGCAGAAGACCGTTCTTCTCCGCCTTGATGGTGATGACGTTGTTCTTCATCGTCAGCACCGCCTGCTCGACCTGTGGATTGTTGGTATAAGCCTCGCGTACCAAGTCTTCGGTGGCCATGTCCTCTTCCGGCAGCCGTTCCAGTCCCACACGGTCGGTGGGCACCACCGGCGCATTGGCCAACTGAGGATCGTTCAGGTTGCGAGCGATCGCCTGCTTCATCAGCAACTGTTGGTACTCCAGGTTGCTCTGCGAGGTAATCAGCGACTGCTTGTCTGTCGAAACTGCCGAGTCTGAGTTCACCACATCCAACGGGGCTAGCGTTCCTATCTCCAACTGCTTGCGATTGTCGCTCGCCAATTGCGTGGACTGTACCAGCGCGCGCTCCTTGGCCTGCTCATCCTCATAAGCGCTCACCAGAGCCCAGTAGATGCTCTCCACCTGGTTGACCGTGTAGATCACCTGCTGCCGGAACGCCGAGTCCGTAATCTGGCGGTCGTTCTTGGCCTGCACGATAAACCGCCGGTTCAACGCCAGTCCAAACCCCTGGAGCAGATGCTGCGTGGCCGTCGCGCGGAAGGTCGTACTCAAAACCGGGCTGTAGCTCGAACGCTCACTATTCGTCGTCTGCCGCGTGTTGTTGAAGCTCATGGTCAGAGCGGTACCCGTGGCAAATCCCTCGGTGTAGCCGAAGTTGTAGGTCTGCGTGGTGGTATTCAAACTGTTGGTGCCGGTGAGAAAGGTGCTGCTCTGGGCCGTGTTCGCGGACTCATACTGCAGCGTTCCGGTCAGCACTCCGTCGCGCGCCTCCGGCAGCGGGCCGCCTCCGTTGGTGCTCAGCACCAGGCCGGACGATCCCGCACCCGACCCACCCGAACCGTTAGCCGTTCCACCTGGACCGCCTCCGCCGATAATCGTCGAACTCGATCCGCCCAGCGTGTTGGTCACCAGTCCGGTCGAGACGCCGCGCAGCGTCGATCCCGCCTTGGCGCGCAGGATGTCCGTGTCCGCAATGTCCAGATTGATGCGCGCAATCGCGATGTCGTAGTTGTTCTCGAGCGCCAGCGTCACCGCATCGCTCAGGCTCAGGTAGATCTTGCCGTCGCGCAGCAGGTCGTCCAGCCGCGGCGTGTTGCTCAGCCGCGTGGCCGGATAACCCAGTGACGTGTAATCGGCAAAGGGATTCGGAAAGAACTTCTTGCCGTTGGTGTAATCCCTCTCTGTAGGCCGCAGTTGAAACGGCACGGTCATCGCCGGCGCCGGGGCCTGCGGCAGGCCCGGAGTTCCGGTGGTATCGTTCTGCACCGCTTGCGGCGGCGCGGGCTTGTTCGGGCTCACCTGCGTCTGCGTGCTTACCGTCTGGGTGTGCACTACGCTCGGAGCCGCAACTGGCGCAGCGACAGGAGCCGGCGCAGCAGCAGGAGCTGGCACAACGGCCGGAGTTGGCACAACGGCAGGAGCTGACGCGGCGGCAGAGGGCGCAATGCTCTGCAATATTTGTTCCTGTTGCTCCTTGGTAATGTGGACCTGGCGCTTGCTCTGGTCCGGCGGCGGAGGCATCACAGGACCCTGCTGCGCAAACGCCTGGGTCTGCGTCGTGCCCTGGGCGGTTACGTTCCACAACAAAAGGGCGACGCAGGCGCTCGCCTGCCAATGCCTCAGTCTCACGATTCTGTCTCTCCAACTTGCTGCGCTGTTTGTGCGGCTTGGCGTTGATACGGTCCGGTGGCACGCTTAGTTCCAACAGAGCCGTCGTTTCCTGTGCCGGGGTCGGATTTAGTATATCCCTCCCGCTCCCGGTGATACCTTCGCGTCAGGCCCGCATGACGCCTTGGAAGATCATCCTAAGCTACGACGGCACCCCCTACAGCGGCTGGCAGGTACAGCCCAATCGCCCCACCGTGCAGGGCACCCTGGCTTCCGCCCTGGCCCACATCACCGGGGAGATGGTGCTCCCGCAGGGCTCGGGACGCACCGATGCCGGGGTCCATGCGCTCGGCCAGGTCGCTTCCTTCTCTCTAGCCGCTCCCCTGCCGCCAGAGAACCTCCTTCGCTCGTTGAACCGCGCTCTTCCACCCAGCATCCGCGTGCTCTCAGCGGAGATCGCCCCTCCCGGGTTCCACGCCCGCCACGGCGCTAAGGGCAAGACCTACGAGTACCGCATCTTCGAGAACCATCGGCACAACCGCATCTGCCCGCCCTTCCTCGCGCCCTACGTGTGGGACTGCCACTGGCCGCTTGCCCTGGAAACCATGCAGCAGGCCTCCACGTTGCTGCTCGGCTCCCACGACTTCACCTCTTTCGCCGCCTCCGACCCCGACCTGACGAGTCGGGCCCTCGCCGAGCCAGCCTCTGGACCTTTAGCCGTGGACCCTGGACCCTCACTCGCCCCCAACGCCTGCAAGACCATCACACAATCCAGCCTCCACCGCGAAGGCGGCCTCCTGCTCTTCCGCATCACCGGCAGCGGCTTCCTGCACCACATGGTGCGGAACCTGGTGGGCACGCTGGTGGAGATAGGCCGCGGCGCCATCAAAGCCGATGACCTGCCGCACATCCTCAGCGCCCGCGACCGCTCGCTCGCCGGCCCTACCGCCCCCCCAAACGGCCTTTTTCTGGTGCATGTGGACTACGCCAGTGAGGTCCAGCCATGAGCCCCGCAAAGCAGTCCATCGCCAACCGCCGCATCACGGCACTCGCTTCCGACCGCGCGCTGCATCGCGCCTTCCACTGGCTGCATCTGCATGAGCCCCAACTGCGCCGCTGGCAGCTCGAGTTCCTTCGCATCCCCGCTCCTCCCTTCGCCGAATCGTCCCGCGCCCGCTGGTTCTGCGAGCGTTTCGCTGCCCTCGGCCTGCATCAACCGCACATCGACGCCGAAGGCAACGCTCTTGCCGAACTGTCCACTGGACCTTCGGCCCTGGACCTTGAACCCTGTATTCTCCTCTCCGCCCACCTCGATACCGTCTTCCCCGCGGGCACCGACTGCACGCCTAGCGAAGACGTCCCCGTCATCCATGGCCCCGGCGCTAGCGACAACGGTGCCGGCCTGACCGCGCTGCTTGCCATCGCCGCTGCGATCGCCCACGCCGAACTGACGCCGCCCTGCACCATCCTCTTCGCGGCCAACGTAGGCGAGGAGGGCGAGGGCGACCTTCGCGGTATGAGGCACCTCTTCCGCGCCACGCCCTACTCCGGCCGCATCCGCGCTGCCATCGCGCTGGAAGGGAGCGGCAGCGCCACCGTGGTGGACCGTGCGCTGGGCAGCCGGCGCCTGCGTGTCACCGTCAGCGGCCCCGGAGGGCACTCCTGGGCCGACGCTGGACGTCCCAACCCCATCCTCGCTCTGGCCGCGGGACTGCTGGCTATCACCAAACTCAAGCTCCCTGCCAACCCCCGCACCACGCTCAACTGCGGCACCATTCGCGGCGGCACCTCGGTCAACACTATCCCGGAGTCCGTCACCGCCGACCTCGATCTGCGCTCCACCTCCGCGCTGGAGCTAGATCGTACCGAGCTGGCTGTGCTCGCCACGCTGGCGAAGAACATCGAAGAGGTAGACGGCCTCCACCTGCACATCACCCGCATCGGCGACCGCGCCGCCGGAGCCCTCGCCGCCAACTCCCCGCTGTTCACCAGCCTGCGTGCCGTGGACCGCCACCTGGGTATCGCAACCGACGCGCGCATCGGCTCCACCGACGCCAACCTTCCCCTCTCTCTCGGAATCCCGGCGCTCGCCATCGGCGCAGGCGGAATAGGCACGGGCATCCACACGCTCAATGAGAGTTACGACCCAACCGGCCGCGACCTCGCCCTGCGCCGCATCCTGCTGCTGCTGCTCGATACCTGCAACCTAGTGACTTCGACTTAGGCGACTTCCACCCTTTGAACTTGTCATCCTGAGCGGAGCTTCTTGCAGTTTCATCACAAGAGGCGGAGCCGAAGAATCCGCTTCTCCGTCTTGTTAAACTCGAACGACAAGCCCAATGTCTGTCTCGACAACCCGCTCCCGCTCGCTCCTCGCACACCTGCTGTTGCTGGCGGTTGTTCTGGTGTGGGGAACGACCTTTACGCTGGTCAAGTCCGCACTCACCCACACCACGCCGCTACTCTTCAATCTGCTGCGCATGACGTTGGCATTCATTGCGCTGCTGGCGGTCAATGCGCGCAGCCTGCGTGGTCTTAGCCGCCGCGACCTGGGCTTCGGTGCGCTCACCGGCCTCTTCCTGGCGCTGGGTTACCAGCTCCAAACCGCGGGCCTCGCGCTCACCACGCCTTCCAGATCCGCGTTCCTCACCGGTCTGGTTGTAGTCATCGTGCCGTTGCTAAGCGCCATCCCCGGCGTTGCTGCCACAGGCACCCTAAAGCCTACGCTGGATACATACCTCGGCGCTCTGCTGGCCTTCGCCGGCCTGTTGCTGCTCACCACGCCCGCCGGAGCCGGCTTCGCCCTCTTTTCCGGTTTGGGGCTCGGCGAACTGCTCTCGCTGGCCTGCGCCGTCGCCTTCGCCGCGCACCTGTTGATGATCGCCCGCGCCGCTCCCCTGGTATCCGCGCGCCGCCTGGGGACACTCCAGATAGGCTTTGCTGCGCTGGTGATGCTGGTGACGCTGCCACTAGGCGGACACCCCACATGGCATCCCGCGCCCGTCCTGTGGATCGCGCTGGGCGTGACCGCGCTCTTTGCTACTGCGGCGGCCTTCACCATACAGAGTTGGGCGCAGCAGCATCTGCCCGCCTCCCACACTGCCTTGATCTTTACCCTGGAGCCGGTCTTCGCCTGGCTCACCTCGCTGCTCTTCTTTGGCGAACACCTTGGCACACGCGCTATGCTGGGAGCAGGCCTGATCCTCGCCGGGATACTTCTCGGCGAGCTCCGGCCAACCACACGGCCCGGCTCTGCACTCCTACCCCTTACCGGTGCATAAAGCCTGGGCGGCAACACCCGCCGCGACCTTTCGCGAACTATCGCGTCTATCTAAGCGGCGAACGGATAGCTTCTCGAACGGAGTCATCGCCCCATTGGCATCTCCCGGGCGTTGGCTCGCGGTTCGGCCAAAACACCAGACTGAGGAAGAAACAATCCATGCAATCGATGAAGAACTTCGGCCGCACATTGTGGGCCAATCTCCGCAACGGCCGCCTCTCCACAACCTTCGGCATACTCGCCGCTCTTTCGCTTGGCGTGCTGGCCGGCTCCATGATCACCGGCAGCGTCAGCGCTGGCGGCCAGCACGGAGTGGACTCCAGTGATGCCCGCCCCCTGATGATCCCCAATCCGGTCACCCTCTCCAACGGCTTTTCCGGGATCGTCAAGCAGGTGGGGCCGGCCGTGGTGAACATCAACACCGAGTCGCTGCCCAAGCAGTCCGCCGTGCGCAAAGGCCGCCGCAACACTCCCAATGGCGATAACGGCAGCGACCAGGGCGACATGCAGGACTTCTTCAACCGCTTCTTCGGTGGCCAGAACCCCGGCGGCGACGGCGACGGCATGCCCGACGGCGGCGAGCGCCGCGCTCTGGGCTCCGGCTTCATCGTCGACCCGCGCGGCTACATCATCACCAACAACCACGTCGTCGACAAGGCCGACCGCATCTATGTGAAGCTCTCCACTGACCCAGAGAGCTCCACCGACAATGGCCGGCTCGCCACCGTGGTGGGCGTTGACAAGGATACCGACATTGCGGTCATTAAGATTGACCCCAAGGGCCTGACTCTACCCACCGTCAAGCTGGGCAACTCCGACGGCGCCCAGGTGGGCGACTGGGTGTTGGCCATCGGCAGCCCGTTCGGTCTCTCGCAGACCGTCTCGGCCGGTATCGTCAGCGCCAAGAACCGCTCCATCGACGAACCCAGCCCCAACGGCATCTCCCAGTCCCAGTTTCAGCGCTTCATCCAGACCGATGCGGCCATCAATCCCGGCAACTCCGGCGGTCCGCTGGTCGACATGTCCGGCTCGGTGATCGGCATGAACACCGCCATCTACACGCAGTCGGCGGGCTCAGAGGGCATTGGCTTCGCCATGCCGTCCAACATACTCATCAACGTCTACAACATGCTCATCGGCCCCGAGCACAAGGTCACGCGCGGCTCCATCGGCATCCAGTTCCAGGCCGCGCAGTCCTCGGCCGTCGGACGCATGTACGGCTTCGCCAACGGCGGCGTGCTGGTTGGCTCCGTCACGCCAAACGGTCCGGCATCCAAGGCCGGCCTGCAGTCCGGCGATGTCATCGTGGCAGTCGACGGCGCACCCATCAAGGACGGCGATGAGCTGGTCAGCATTATCTCCGCCAAGCATCCCGGCTCTAGCGTGCACCTCACCTACCTGCGCAATGGCAAGCGTGAAACCGCCGAGGTCGGTATCGCGGACCGCGCCAAGCTCTTCGCCGACCTGGACAACGGCACCGGCGAGGTCAACTCGCCCGACCAGAGCGACGTGGGGCAGAACAAGCTGGGTATCACCGTGCAGCCAACCAGCCAGGCAGTCGCGAGCAAACTCGGCATCAAGGGCGGCGTCACCATCACCGCCGTCAAGCCCGGTTCCTTCGCTGACACCATCAACCTGCCCCAGGGCGTCGTGATCACGGAGATCAACCGCAAACCGGTAACCGACGAGGCCGGCTACCGGGCCATTGTCACCGCCCTCAAGCCCGGCGAGGACGTGGTCTTCGTCATCCGCGACCCCCGCAGTACGGCCGGCGGCAACACCTACGTCGGCGGCACACTGCCGTAAACCACGGTTCCCCTCCTCGTAGAGCCGGGTGGCCCATCCATCGACAGTTTTATCGTCGATGGGTGGGTTGCCTTCCACAGGCAACACGGCCCGTGCCAAAACCGAACGCCCGTACCCCTTTCAGCAATCCCTTACGCCTTGCGCAAAGGCATCTTATTCATTAGCCTGAAACAGTTGGCCTGTCATACAGGTCAAGGCCATCAAGCTATGGGAGGCAAGACAAAGATGCGAACGTCCGCAAAAAGAATCCTGCCATGCCTGTTGCTCCTCGCAGTGCCGGCCTGTTGTTCAGCCGCCGGCCACACCAGCACCCATCACGCTGGACGCACCACCCACGCAAGCCTGCACCACATTACCGGCCACAGTCGCGCCACGCACAGCGCATTCCACCACGACACGGCCGGCATGCCTGCCGAGCGCGCCACTCAGATACAGATGGCGCTCATCCAGAAGGGCTACCTCTCCGGCGAACCCACCGGCGCATGGGATGCTCCCTCCATCGCCGCCATGCAGAAGCTACAAGCGGACAACGGCTGGCAGACCAAGCTCACACCGGACTCCCGCGCGCTGATTAAGCTCGGCCTCGGCCCGCAGACGCAAACTGCTGACTCCACACCACTGACCCCACGCCCGTAAGGCATTTGCCGGCTCTCCATGGCGACCTTTGCGTCTTACCTAGCGACCTTCGCGTTCGTTTTTTTGCCGTTGCTTATTCCCGTCCGCCGCAACACTCTTGCATGGAGGTTCTCAATGAACTGGATTGCGCGACTGGCCGGCGTTGCGCTGCTGGCTCTGTGCGGCACCGCTCACGCGGACAAGATCGCCTGCTGGTACAACGCCCAGCAGCACTTCACCGGTGCGGATTCCGTGCCGGACAGCACGCCTCTGGGCGGACCTACGCCTTCCGGCTCCGGGGACTACACCTGGCGCTTCGTGATGGACGCGCCGAACGGCACCACCTGTCCCAGGCCCAACATGCCTGCGCTGCCAACCCCGGTAGCGCCGCCCGCCGCCGGTGACTTCCTGGTTGGAGGAGGCAGCAACGGAAATGACTGCTTTGCGTTGCTGCGGCACCCGGACGGACACATATCTCAGATCCTGGACCCCTACAACTTCCGGTTTCCTGACGGGGCCATCGCGGCCATTACCGATGCGCGCCTTCTCGCGGCCACGGAGGCGTGGGCCATGGTGGTGCACAACGACGGCTCGGTCTCCAGGTTTGGACCACTGGCACCCAAAGTGGCGCACGTGAACCCCGACATCATCTACATCTCTTCTATCCTGATGGCGCTGCATCAGGACGGCAGCACCACCGACATCTTGTCCAAGGGCCCGTTTGGTGCGCCGTACGCAACCATCGACTGGAAGAACGTCGCTGCGCTGACCAACGACGGCAAGTACGCGCTCACCAAGGACGGAAAGATACTCGGCGACAAATCGGATCGCGGTTACCCCGTCTTCAGCAAGATCACCACGGCCCGCGCTGTCGCCAGCAACATTCATCAGGGAGTGGCCCTGCTCGCGGATGGCACGCTCGTGGCCTGGGACACCGCCTTCGGCCCTCCCAGCAACCGGGATGCCTACAACCTGCCCCATCCTCCAGCCGGTCTCACCGGCATCACCGCCATCGCCGCCGGCAATGCGTTCTTCCTGGCGTTGAAGTCCGATGGAACCGTCGTGCAGTGGGGGTGGCAAAAGCGCGACACGCAGCCCCCGGCAGGGCTCAGCGGCGTCACAGCCATTGCGGCGGGTTCGGGTTGCAGTCTTGCCGCGGCCCTCAAGAGTGACGGCAGCCTAACAAGTTGGCACATCATCCTTTGAGCCACTGGGTGACTCGGCAGACCTTCCGCACCTATCTAGCCTGCTCCGGGAACGGCACAAACTTGTCTGCGCACGACGGCAGCGACCCCGCGCCCGGCTTGCCACTCGCGGTAGAGTCCAACCCCGGCATCTGGAAGTTCACCGGCCCCGGCCCCAGGATCACGTCCGCGTGGTTCACCACAAACTTGTAGCTGCTCGGCGAATCCAGCGTCACGCCGTCAAATTGGATACCGATGCGGTGCGTCGTATCGAACCCGTTCAGTTGGATCTTGCCTCCGCCCGAGATACGGACATCGCGCAGCACGATTCCAGTGAACACGGGAATAAACCCTGACCCCGGCTTCGGATTCGCCGAATAGTTCGTGTCCAGTTGCACCGGCGTCTTGGAGTTGCGGATGCAGATGTCGTCATAAACCGTGTCACGCACCAACCCGCCGTAAGCCTGCTGGCTCTTGATGCGGATGCCCGCGGTCGTGCCGTCCAGGGACAGGTCGGTCACCCGCAGAGCGCTCACCCCCGCTTTGGTCTCCGAACCAATCGACATGCCGTGGCCCCAGTAGAAGTGGTTGTGGATCACGCTCATGTTCGTGACCGGCCCGCTGCCGCCCTTGATCGCGATGTTGTCGTCGCCGTCACGGATATACGATTGCGTCACGGTAATGTTCTTCGATGCCCCCGGGTCAACT
>Ga0302320_10020076_pt1 | contig 13363 bp, 10 predicted proteins | sample Bog_T0_3_FD_202130 | JGI IMG/M metagenome (GOLD analysis project Ga0302320, IMG submission 202130) | Peat permafrost microbial communities from Stordalen Mire near Abisko, Sweden - Bog_T0_3 | ecosystem: Environmental > Terrestrial > Soil > Wetlands > Peat | place: Sweden: Abisko, Stordalen Mire...
ACACCGGGGCGGGGACGGCTCGTCCCCATGCTGTAGCGGATTCAAAAACCGGGGTGGGGACGGCCCGTCCCCATACTGTGGCGGACTCAAAAACCGGGGTGGGCACGGCCCGTCCCCATGCTGTAGCGGACTCAGAAACCGGGGTGGGGACGGCTCGTCCCCATGGCCTGTTTACTAAGAAACTCAAAGTTCGTGGTTTCATCCCGAACTCCGAAGCTGGGGAGCACGCCCGCCCCGGGCGTCGCTGGGCGCGCCCTCGCGGCCAGCAGTTTTTGAGCACGGCCCCACGCACAAGTGGCGCAATCTTCAGTTCGCCCGAGGTTTTCCCCGCGGGCGCGGAAAACTGTGCCCGGGGCGGGTGCGCTCCCTGTTCTGTTTCGGAGTTCGGTTTCATTGATGATTGGATTTTAGATTTTGAAGTTTCCCCCCGGTCCACACCGGGACAAAGTGGAACCACTGGGTGGCATATTGCCGGATGACCGGCTCGAACGCATGCAGAATGTCCTGGGTCAGCCCGCGGCGGGTCGCGCGGTTGCCGATGGCCGCCCGGTCATATGCGATTTCCGGCAGAATTTGCGCGCGATACCCGCCCGTCGCGCGCACGATGAACACCGGCACGATGGCGCACCCGGTGGCGCGCGCCAACTCGGCGGCGGCGATCGAGGCCGCGAACGGCCGGCCGAATAAATTGACCTCCACCGCCGTCGGCGCGGGGGGGCGGTCCGCCAGCATCGCCACGGTGGCCCCTTGATTCAGCCGTTTGATGATCTCGACGAAAGCAAAGGCATCCTCCCCCACCACCAGGGTTTCCACACCCCGGCGCGTGCGCGATGCCTGCCGCAGCGCGGTCAGGCGCGGGTCGGGTTCGGATTGCGTGAGCACGAGCAGCGGGCAGCCATGTTGCGCCATGAACGCGCCCCCGAGTTCCCAGTTGCCCAAATGCGGGGTGACCAGCAGGACGCCGCGGCCGCGGTCGGCCGCCGCCTGGAAAATCTCCCAGCCGTTCCAATCCACAAACCAATTCCTGGCCGTCTCCCCGCCCTCGTAGCGCCACAAATCCGCGAGCTTGAGCGCGAATTCGGTGATCAACCCGCGTGCCGCCTGCGCGGCCAGGCGGCGGTCGCCCGCAAACACCGGGGTTAAATTTTCGATGACGGTTTCACGGCGGTGCGCGGCGATCTGCCAGTAGAGGGCGGCGGCGGATTTGGCGAGCGCGTCGAAAAACGGCCTGGGCAGCAACCGGGTCAACACCAGGCCGGTCCGCCAGAGGCGGGCGCTGTAAAACTGCGAGGGGGCGGCAGGGCCGGCGGCCGGGGCGGGACGAATTTTATCCCCGACCAGATATTTCCACCACACCGGCAGCAGCAGCACGGAAAACAGCATGTTGCCGGCGATGCCCACGGCACATACCCGGCCGAGGCTGGACATCCCGGCGTTGTTCGACATACCGAGCGAACCAAAGCCGGTGATCGCCGTGGCCCCGCAGAGCAGCAAGGCGCGGCCCACCGAGCGGTGGGCCCGCCGCAGGTCGCCGCCCTCCCGCCGCAACGCGAGCTGCATGAAGATGCTGTAGTCCACGCCCGTGCCGAGAATCAGCGGCAGCGCCATGAGGTTGAGCAGATTCCACTGCCAGCCAAAAACCTTCATGGCCGCGAGCAGGCACAATCCGCTCAGCGCCAGCACCGCGAGGCTGGCAAAAATTTCCGCGAACCGGCGGAAGGCCAGCCAGAGGGACAGCAAAATCAGCCCGGCCATGGGCGGCAGCAACTTCCAGAGGTTTTGTTGGACGGCGGCCAGCACGGTCCCGCCCAGCAGTTCCCAGCCGGACAGGAAGACCCCGTCATGCGTCACTTGCGCATTAAGTCCGGCGAATGTGACGGCCTGGGCGGAGGGGTAAAGAAATCCGGCCGCGTAAAAGTGCCCCGGTTCCCGCGCGGCGATTTTCTCAAAAATCCAGGCGCCGAGCGGATTGTCCGGCCAATATACATTTGTTTGGGCGGCGGCGCTGCGCCACGTTTCCAGAATGCCCCGGGTCAGGCCGAGCGCCTCCTCGGAAAAGCCGTTCGCCCGGGCCGCGGCGCGCAGGGTCTCCAGTTCGCCGGCCAGCCGCCCGGCGGCGGGGCGGTTCGCCGCTTGAAATCCCGGTTGCGGCCAGAGCTGGTCGGGCAGGGTGAAGCCGGCCAGCGTTTGGTTGGAAACCGCGGCCTGGAGCGCCGGTAAAACCGACCGGAGTTTTTGGGCCACTTCCGCCTCGTTGGTCCCGGAGACCACCAGCCAGAGGGGATCACGCTTCTGGCCGAGGTTTTGTTTCACGCGGTCGAGCGTGGCGTAGGCCTGGCTGTCGCGGGGCTGCAGCGCGTTCGCGCTGGCATCCATTTTGGGCAGGCCGGAAAACAAAATTGCCGCCGCGGACAGCACCAAAATCCCGGTGGCCACGCAGACAAGTTGCACCTGCGGCCGGTTGACCGGCGTGGGCGGCGGGCTGGCGATGGCCGCCCCGGTGTCCGTTGCCCGGGGCTGCATCCGGTGGGGGAACAGCGGCGGCAGAAAGGCGAAAATCATCACGCACGCCGACAGGGCCACCCCGATGCCAACCAGCGAGCCGAGTTGGGCGAGGCCCGGCAGCCCGCCGAAATTGAGAATGAGAAACGCGGAGATGGTGGTGACCGCCGCCCAAAAGATGCTCGGCGCGATGGCCCGGCGAATGGCGGGTATGGACAACCCGGGCTGCGCGAGCGCCTCCTGGTAATGGACCACGGCGTAGTCCACCGCCAGCCCCAGCAGAATCGCCGCGAACCCCATGCTGACGACGTTGATGGCGCCAAAAATGAGTCCGCCGAGCGCCAAAGTGGCCGCCAATATCAAGGCCAGCAGCGTCAGCAGCCAGAGCATGGGCTTCAGCCGCCGGTGGGCCAGCCAGAACAACACCGCGATGATGATGGACGTGCCGCCCACGGACCATATGATGTCGTGTTTCATGCTGCCCGAAATCTCCGCCACAAACGCCGGCCGGCCCGTGTACCCAACCGTGACCTTCCCGCCCGCGGGCACGGCGGCGGCGGTGATTTTTTTCACGGCGTCGAACCAAGCGGTGCATTCGCGGTAACCCGCCAGCTCGCCGCGCGCCTTCACAAAAATGATGCGAAACGTCCCGTCGGCGGAGGCGAATAATTCCTCTCCTTGGCCGAAACCGGGGGCGGCTCCCATGACCGCTTCCGGCAGCCGGGTCAGCCCAAACGGATCGTAACTGGATTGGGCGATGTCGGCGGGCGACAGCGAAACGGCGAGTTGATCGCGGGTGGCGGCCAGGATGGCGTCCAGGTTGGTTTCGGCAAGCCGCGCGGCGAGTTGTGCGAATTGCTCCGGCGGTTGATTCAGCCAAAGATACGCGATGAGTTCGGCGGTTTGATCCGGATGTTCCAGCCAGGGCGGACGCCAGGTTGCGTCCGCGACCAGATTGGTCTGCCGCAGCAAGGTGTCGGCCACCGCCGCCGCCGCTTGTTCGGCGGTGTCCCGGTCCGGCGCCTGCAGGCCGATGATCAGCTCGCTGGCATTGGCAAAATGTTCCTGGTACAGTTTGAGCCCCTGCACGGCGGGGACGTTCGCCGGCAGCAAATCCAGCACCTCGGCGTCAAAGTGCAGGCGGGCAAATCCGGCGATGATCGGAAGGAGCAGCGCCAGCCACCACCAGCGAAGCCGTTTCATGGTGAAAACACGCCCTCCAATTTCTCGCCGGTGCGCGGATTCTCCAGCCGCCACGATTCCCCGGCCGGCCGGGCGAAGCGCCAGGCGCCCGCCGGGTTTGCGCCGCGGAGCGCCCCGGGCAGTTGCAGCCAGGCAAAGCGGGCCGACGGCGCGCCTTCCCCGTGCCTGGTGTGTTCCTGCGCGCCGAACTCAATCTCCCACCGGCCGCCCGAAATCCGCGCGGTCACCAGCGGAAATGGCATTTTGGAAAACTGGATGAAGCAGTCGCCATCGGCGTTGGTGGCCAGCAGCAGATCACCCGCCAGTTCCGGACGGTGGGCCGGGGGATGCCAGACCGCCTGGCCGGATTGAACGTTCCACCCGGGGGCGGAAAAATCGGCGGGGGGCAGGGGGCCGGGCGAGCGGCAGCCGGCGCAGACCAACAGCAGCAACGCCGATGAAAAGAAAGGCGAACGCATCAGGAAATGTTGGATTTTCGGGGGCGGCGCGGCCCGAAGGAAATGCGCGGCACCAGCGGCCAGAGTTTTTGCAGTTTGACGAGCAGGAAAAAATATTTCAGCCGCCAGCGCAGGCGCCAGCCGCCTTCGACTTCGCCGGCCAGAACGGCGATCACGGCGGAGGGCAGGTCTTGGTGTTTGCGCGGCTGCAACAACAATTCCATGAAGGGTGTGGTGTAATAACTTTCCACCACGTGCCAGTAAAACCTCAGGCCCTTGCGGACCCGCTTTTCGTAACCGGCAAAGAGCCGGTGGTCGGGTTTTCCCTGCGCGATGGATTGATCCACGGTTTCGGCGGCAATTTTTCCCGACCACATGGCCAGAAACACACCGGCCGAAAAAATCGGGTCCATGAACCCCGCGGCATCGCCCACCCGCAACAACCGGTGGCCGATGAAACTGCGGTTGTAATAGCTGAAATCAGTGGTCGTCTGTATCGTGTTAACCAGCCGCGCTTTAACCATGCGCTCTTTGACGGCCGAGCTGGCGTCCACCCAGCGCTGGAATATTTCTTCGGGCGGGCCGCTGGATTGGGCGAATTCATCCTTGTCCATGACCAGGCCGACGCTGGTCTTTGTGGCGGAGAGCGGGATGACCCAGAACCATTTGTTTTCGAGTCGGACAATGACGGTGTCGCCATCGGCCTCCCCGGCGTCGCGCCGGACGTTTTCAAAATGGCCGAAGACCGCGAGCTTCTTCCATTTCGGATGCATCTCCCGCAGTTTCTCCTGGTTCCCGGTGAGGTTGCCGCGTCCGCTGGCGTCAATCAGGTAGGCGGCGCGAAAATGGTGCGTTTGGCCTGCGGGATCGCGCGCCTCCACCTCCACGCCCTCGGCGTCCGAATTAAAACTGACGACGGACCAGCCTTCGCGCACGTCCGCCCCGGAGGTCCGGGCGTGTTTGAGCAGGATATGGTCAAACTTCGAGCGCTCGACCTGGATGGCCTCCGGTTCCCGGTTGAAAATGCCCTCCCGGAACACGAACCGGGTGGCGACGGACTCGTTGCCCAGTTCAAACCGCGCCCCTAACTTGCGCAGAAAGCCCTCGGCCTGCAGCGCGGGCAGCACCCCCATTTCGCGAAAAATGGTCATGTTGCAGGGCAGCAGGGATTCACCAATGTGAAAGCGCGGGAAGACTTCCTTTTCCAAAACGAGCACCCGCCGTCCGGCGCGGGCAAGAAACGTCGCCGCGCTGCTGCCCCCCGGGCCGCAGCCGATCACCAAAACGTCATAATTGGATGACATCACCAATAAAGTTTTGTTTATGTAAAGACCGTTGGCAAGCCTCGAAACCGCCCGCCCGCCGGGACCTCAAGCCTGCCGAAAAAGTCGGGGTGGGGACGGCTCGTCCCCACATCCGGCCACCGCCTCGTGCCCCCGCCCTTCGGGTTTGCCGTCCAGCGATCTCCCCGCAGTGCCTGGCTTGCAGTCCGGAGGCCCACCCGGCTTGCGTTCGCTCACGTTCAGACTTTGTCGGTAGCCTTGCCGCCGGCCGTGCCTCTTTAGCCGTAACCATGCACTAGAAACGCAAGTGGTTGCGCCGTGGATTTTTGCGTAAGGCGAGGAGTGAGGTGCATAGCATATCCTTCATGGATCTGGAAGCACCTCACGACGACGTCCTTACGCAAAAAGACCAAACCAACACTGCGTTTCTATTGCATGGTTACGGCTTAGCCGGGCCCAGTGTACCCCGAGGTTGTTGGTGCAATTTTTGCACCACCGGCCTCAAAATCCATGGCCGCCAAGTCTGCAAGGCCACAAAACCAACGCAACCTGTTTTAATACAATTGGTTATATTGAATATTTTGACTAAAAATAACCAAAAACAACCATAAATAACCAAAATCACAGTTTCGTTTTTTTGGGCGACCGAGGGGTACCCAGCCGCCGCACCTGATCGCCACCTTCTAGGGGCACTCAGCCTCCTGCTCCGCGGACCATCCCGCCGTCCATCCGCCCCATTGGCGCGTCCGTCCAACCTTGCCCACAACTTCGCGATGCCCGGGCCGGTCCGGGTGCGCAAGACGGTTCAGGGGGCAATTTTATCGCTCACCCATTGGCGGGCTTCCGTAAAACTGTTCTGCAAGGAGGCATAGGCTTTCTTGGTGCCGTCCTTGACACTGTCCCAAGTGGAATCGGTGGCGTTTTGGGCGTCCACCAACTGCTTATTCAATTTCGCCGCCTGGTCGCGCAGGGCCTTCAGCTTGGGTTTGGCTTCGGCCTTGAGGCTGTCGCTGGAGCTGTCAATTTTAGCCGAGAGTTTGTCCAAATCCTGGTTCAACGCGGTCAACTGGCCCTGCATGGCGGCGACGAACTCAGCCTTCTGGGCATAGGTGTAATCCTTCATGTCCTGGGCGGCCTGTTTGGTTTCAGTTTGAACCTTGGCAATCTGTTGCGAGGCGTCTTTGTCCTTGTCGCATCCCGCGATAAAGGCGGCGGAGGCCAGCAAGGTGAGGAGCAATGCTTTATGTTTCATGGCCGCCACCATCGCCCAAAGGCCTTCGGGAAGCAATGGGGTGAAACCCGACCCGGTGGACCGGGAGAGGTGAATTTCAAAGAGCTTGCCTACAAACTGCCGGGCGTCGAATTGACCCGGACGCGCCAACCTGAACTTCTGGCAGCACGATCATTGCGGAAGCGGGGCCTTTTTGCCGTCTTGGACATTGACCATGACCGCTTCGGTCGAGAAGACCTCGCGGCCCAGCGTGAGGTTTTTGGCGGCCACCCGCACAACGCAGGAGGTGGTGCCGGTGTGCACGACCTCACTTTGGATTTCGATGATGTTGCCCAGCTCGGCCGGGACGTGGAAGTTGAATTCCTTGAAGAGCTTCGTCACGAAATTGGCCTTGGGATAGGCCAGGGTGGCGGTGATGTACACTTGCTCGTCGGCCCAGCTCATCATCAGCCCGCCGAAGAGGTGGGCTTGGTGGTTGAGGTGTTCGGGCCGGATGACCAGCAGGTGCTTTTGCTTCATAGCTTATTATTTTTCATCTTAACCTCTCCGGACCGGCCCCTCTCCCGGATCACGATGCGGTGGTGGCCCCGGCACGGCCGGCAAGGAATGCCTGGCGATTGGCGTCAAAAAATCCGGCGGGAAAGCCCTCGCGCAAGGCTTCCAGCCACTCGGCTTCCGGCAACGGCAGATGCACGCTCAACGCGCCGAGCAGCGCCACATTCAATGATTTCTTGTTCGTCAGTTGGTCGGCCACCACCGCGTCCGGCGTGATCAATTTCCCGCCGGGTTTGAGATAATGCTTGTTCGCTTCCACTTGGGTCGGCTCGAGCACGAGCAAATAATCCGCCTCGCCGGGGGACACCATGGGGCTGAGCACCTTCCGGCCAAACCGCACGTCGCTGGTGACCGAACCACCGCGCTGGCTCATGCCCTTGATCTCGCTTTTCTTCACGTCCAGACCGGCGCGCAAAGCCACATCGGCCAGTATGTCCGAGGCTTTGAGCACACCCTGGCCGCCGAGACCGGCCACCACCACATTGATCAGTTGGTTGTTCATGGGGCCGCCTTCTCTTCACAGTCGCATTGTTCCAATTCGCGCAGCCGTTTGACGATCAGAATGCACGGCCGCCGGACGATGATGACGCACAATTCCCGGCTCGCGAGGCTTTCATCCAAAAGGCGTTCGAATTCATTCGATCCGAGGCGCGGCTCGACCACATGCACCCGCTTCACCCCCACGCAACGGGCCAGGTCTTCCAGCACGAGTTTGTGGGTCGGCTCATGGTCGAGCTTCCGGCCGGTCGCAGGATGTTCCTGGTGGCCGGTCATGGCCGTGGTGCCATTGTCGAGAATGATGAGCACGTGTCCGCCCGCCGGCGGATTGTAAACCATCTCCACCAGTCCGCTGATGCCGCTGTGAACAAACGTGCTGTCGCCAATGACGCTGACGACGCGACGCGCCTGTTCCGGCGGCAACACGTGGCGCAACCCCAGGCCCACGCCCAGACTGGCTCCCATGCAGACGACGGAGTCCATGGCCTCAAAGGGTTTCAGCACGCCCAGCGTGTAGCAGCCGATGTCGCCCGCCACAATGCAATCACGCTGGCGCAAGGTCTCGAACACCAGGCGGTACTGGCACGCGTCGCACAATTGCGGCGGCTTGCCCGGCGGCGGCACCGGTTCGGGGCTGACGTCGTTTTTGAGAATCCGCCGCACGCGCGGCACGTTGAGCTCGCCAAAACGGTACATCTCCGCCTTGCCATCCACCTGGATTCCCGCCGCGCGGATGGCCTCCACGAGGTACGGGTCGCCCTCCTCGATGACGAGGCACCGTTTCACGCTTGCGGCAAACGCAGCGATCTGTTTGATCGGCAGCGGATGGGTAAAGCCGAGCTTGAGCACCCTCGCTGCTGGCGCGGCTTCGCGGGCGTGCATGAAGGAAATGCCCGAGGTGATGATGCCCAGTTGATTGTCGCCTTGGGTGACGCCATTGAGGGCGCAGGTTTCATTCCATTCGGCGATTTCGGTGAGCTTATGCCGCAGCCGGATGTGCGCGGGGCGGGCGTTGGCCGGAGTCATCACGCGGGCACGAAGGTCGCGCTCAAAGTTCGGCGCCTTCGGCGCTCCGTTCAGACGGCGCGGCTCCACCACGGTGTAACTGTGGCAGACCCGCGTGGTGGCGCGCAAGATAACCGGCAGGTTCCAACGTTCGGAAATTTCAAACGCGGCCAACAGAAAATCGTAGGCTTCCTGCGAATCCGACGGTTCGAGCATCGGCAGACCCGCGGCGACGGCATAACGGCGGTTGTCCTGCTCGTTCTGGCTCGAGGCCATGCCCGGATCGTCCGCGGAAATAACGACCAAGCCCCCGGTCACGCCGGTGTAGGCTACGGTGAAAAGCGGATCGGCGGCCACATTAAGGCCGACATGTTTCATGGTCGCCAGAGCGCGGGCGCCGCCAAAAGCCGCGCCGATCGCGACTTCCAAGGCAACTTTTTCGTTGGGCGACCACTGGCCGCGGCCACCCAGTTCGGAGAAGCGTTCCAAGATTTCAGTGGACGGCGTGCCGGGGTAACCGGTGCCGAGGTTCACGCCGGCATCACGCGCGGCCAATGCAATGGCTTCGTCGCCACTCAGGAGTTGTCGTTTGGGTGAAGGCATGTGCTTCGCAGTCGGTCAAATGGAGCAAAAAGTGCCGATCAGGACAAGGACGGTCTTTACGAAATCGAGATCGCCCGCAAGTTTGGCACTCAAATCTTGATTTTTCCATTCTTTTTACCACATTTTTGCACGAATTAAGCGTAGTTGTTTCTTTGCATTGAACCACCTGCTATCTGCAAAGATACCATCATCCAGACTCGACAGACTTGGAATTGTTTTCAATTCTATCTTGATTCTGCGAAATGGGCATCTGCCATTTTTGTGGCGAGTCGCCAAATGCGAGAGCCGTTGCAGAACCGCAAGATTAAAATCAGATCCTCAGGCGCTGATCAGACCTGACCGTCGTTATTGAGGAAATTACGGACACGCTCTAAGCATTTACACATCCTAAATTGCAAAATGATCCGGTGCCAGCGGGCGGGTTTCGTTTCACCGCCGCCTCCGCGGCACCGGCCAGACCGCTATGTTTTGGGACCAAGCCATCGAAACCATTGACCGCGCCGCGCTGGAACGGTTGCAGCTTCAACGCCTGCAGGAAACCGTCCGCCGCGTGGCCGCGCACGTGCCGTTCTACCAGCAGAAATTTGCGGAACTGGGCGTGAAGCCGGGCGACCTCCGCTCGCTGGCCGATCTGCGCCGCTTGCCGTTCACCACCAGCGCCGATTTGCGCGCCAATTATCCCACCGGCCTGCTCGCGGTTCCCTACGACGATGCCCTCCGGTTGCATACGTCGAGCGGCACCACCGGCAAGCCCAAGGCTTTGTTCTTCTCGCGCCAGGACGTGGATAATGCCGGCGAGTTGTGCGCCCGATCCTTTGTAGCAACCGGAGTTACGAAGCAGGACGTGTTCCAGAACATGATGACCTACGGCATGTTCACCGGTGCGCTGGTCACTCACTATGGCGCCGAGAAAGTCGGCTGCTTGGTCATTCCCGCCGGCCCGGGCAATTCCGAGCGGCAATTGATGCTGATGCAGGATTTTCGGACGACGTTCCTTCACGTCACACCCAGCTACGCCCTCTACCTGGCGACATTCATGGAAGAGCACGGGGTTGACCCGCGACGCGGTCTGGCGTTGCGCAAGGCGTTCGTGGGCGCCGAACCCTACACCCTGGAAACCTGCCGGAAGATTGAGGAAAGCCTCGGCCTTGACGTTTACAACTCCTACGGTCTTTCGGAAATGAACGGCCCCGGCGTGGCTTTCGAGTGCGAGCAAAAGCATGGCATGCATCTGTGGGAGGACCATTTCATCGCGGAGATCATTGACCCGCAAACCGGCGAAACGGTGCCCGAGGGCGAGACGGGGGAACTGGTCATGACGACGCTCTGCCGCGAGGCGATGCCCCTGCTTCGCTACCGCACCCGCGATATCACCTCCCTCCTCACCACGCCCTGTCCCTGCGGGCGGACGCATCACCGCCTGAACCGCATCGCCGGCCGTTCGGACGACATGCTCATTGTGCGCGGGGTGAACCTCTACCCCCAACAGATCGAGCGCGTCCTGATGGCGGAGCCGGGGGTGGGCAGAAATTATCAGATCGCGCTGGAAGGGCTCGATGAGATGACGGTCAAGGTGGAATTGGAGGAAGCCGGTTTCGAGGCCAAAGTGGAGCAACTGATGAAATTGCAGAATCATCTGGCTGAGAAATTGCGATCGGAAATCTTGGTCAAACCCCGGGTCCAACTCCTGCCGCCCGGCTCGCTGCCGGTGAGCGATGGCAAGGCCCGGCGGGTGATTGACAACCGCAAACTGTAAAACCACGGAGAACCCCATGAAAAATGTCAAATTGGTGGCGGCTTTTGCGGAGAACAAGCCGGGGCAGGTCGCCCGCTTCACCCAAATTCTCGCCCAGGCCAACATTAACATTCGTTGGCTCGCCGTGGCCAGCACCGGCCCGTATGGCGTCATGAAGTTCCTCGTCAGCGATCCAGATTTGGCCTGCCAGGCCTTCAAAGACAAAGGCCTGATCGCCAAATTGGTGGACGCGCTGGCCATTGAAGTTGCCGACAAGCCCGGCGGATTGCAGACCATCGCCGATTGCCTGGCCGGCCACAACATCAACCTCGACAACGCCTCCGGTTTCATCAAGAACGACCGCGCCTTTGTGGTGATCGAAGTCTCCGAGCATGCCCTGGCCCGGGAGGTCCTGCAAAACCACGGCTTCCGCGTCTTGGAGCAACCGGAATTACCCTTGTAACGGCGCCCGGTACATCCACACCGTGTTCTAATCCTTCCAACCCTGTGAATCCCATCATCTACATTTCCCTCGTGGTGCTCTACGTCTTCGTCATGATCGCCGTCGGCTTCTGGTGCATGCGACGCACCAAAAACGTCGGCGATTTCTTCTTGGGCGGCCGCTCGCTCGGCCCGTGGATGAGCGCGTTTGCTTACGGAACCACTTATTTCTCCGCCGTCCTCTTTATCGGCTACGCCGGACGGCTCGGTTGGGGCTTTGGCATTCAGACGATGTGGATCGTCCTCGGCAACACCTTTGTCGGTACGCTGCTCGCCTGGCTCGTCCTCGCCGGACGCACCCGTGACATGACGGTCCGCCTCAACGCCCTGACCATGCCGGAGTTTCTCCGGGCTCGCTACGGCAGCCTGCCGCTTCAGGTCATCTCCGCGGTGATTGTTTTCGTGTTTCTGGTGCCGTATTCGGCGTCGGTTTACATGGGGCTCAGCTATCTGTTCCAAAGAACCATGGGGCTGGAATATAACGAGGCCCTTGTTTTCCTCGCCGCGTTGACCGGCGTCTATCTCGTCATGGGCGGCTATTTCGCGGTGGTCATGAGCGACTTCATCCGCGGCTTCATCGAGTTTTTCGGCGTTTTGACCATGGTGCTGCTGCTCGTTCGGATGAAAGGCGGGCTGGGTGCGTCCTTCACCGCCCTGCACGCGCCTCAATTCGTGCCCGCTCTGCACGCGCTGCCGCCGACCGGTCCGCCCTTCCCCGGATGGGTGATACTGCTCTCGCTCGTGCTGATTACCAGCTTCGGTCCGTGGGCCTTGCCGCAGATGGTGCAGAAGTTTTATTCCATCCGCAGCAAAGCCGACGTGAAGCGGGCCATGACCATCGCCACCGTGTTCGCCCTCTTCATGTCGTTTGGCGCGTATTACAGTGGCGCATTGACACATCTGTTCTTCACCGACCCCAATACTGACCTCGCGCCCATCGTGGACGGGACCACCCACAAGCCAAACCTCGACCTGTTGATGCCGTTCTTCATCACCAGTTTCTTGCCGCAATGGCTGGTGCTCATCATCCTGCTGATGGTGTTCTCGGCCTCAATGTCCAGCCTCTCGTCACTCGTGCTGGTCAGTAGCTCAGCCATCGCGATTGATATCTACGGCGCATTCGGCAACCGGGAGGCGAAATCCAAAACCACCATGATTCTCATGCGGGTGCTGTGCGCCGTGTTTGTGATCTTGTCGCTGTTGATAGCCATGAGCAAGGTGGACGTGATTGTCAACTTGATGGTGATCGCCTGGGGTGCGCTGGCCGGAGCTTTCCTCGCACCCTATCTGTACGGATTGTTCTGGCGGCGGGCGACCAAAGCTGGCGCGTATGCCGGCATGTTCTCCGGCGTTGGCACCGCCGTGGGGTTGTTCTTTTTATGGGGAAAAGCACTGGTTCCCGTCGCCGGCGCCATTGCCATGTTCCTGCCGCTGCTGGTCGTCCCACTAGTTAGCCTGCTGACGCAACCGCCCAGTCGCGAAACCATCGCCACCGCCTTTGGCGACCAGACATGCACCCCGCAGGCGGACCAAAGCCCCGCTCCCACGGTTGGCTGACCGACTGAAACGGTTCCGGGCGAGGATGGATGTTTTGGCTGACGACCGCCGTCAAGGGGTGTCAAGCCAAGGACTGGAAGTTTTGATTTTTCCCGGCGGCGTGGATCTTCCGCCACCCGCATCTGTTTGATAAAATAGTTTCAAATGCTTTTGGGGTCATTTTTCAAAAATTTTTATCCCGAGGTTGCCCCAGACCGGCTCGCAGAGGCAGCCGGCGGCCGGCAGGCGACCTTGAAGGGCGTGACTGGAAAAA
>Ga0302320_10020081_pt1 | contig 13362 bp, 15 predicted proteins | sample Bog_T0_3_FD_202130 | JGI IMG/M metagenome (GOLD analysis project Ga0302320, IMG submission 202130) | Peat permafrost microbial communities from Stordalen Mire near Abisko, Sweden - Bog_T0_3 | ecosystem: Environmental > Terrestrial > Soil > Wetlands > Peat | place: Sweden: Abisko, Stordalen Mire...
GCCCTCGAACCGTTTGGCTCCGCGTCCGCGGACCTCATGATGTCCAGAGCTGCCTGTTCTCGGCGGCTCATCAACAGGACGGATACCCGATTGCAACCGACTCTCGCTGGTCCTCAATCAAATGTTTATCGAATCACTACTTGACAGAGGAGTCCATACCCGATGGTTAGGCGACCACCCGGAGCTTGTCACGAAGGAATTCGGGAGCGAGATCAGCGCCATTGGGCCAAACCAGCGTGCGCAATTCGGGATGAAGGCTGAACCGTTTGAACTCTTCAACATTGCGCAATGGTGCAAAAATCGGCCCTGTAAGTTCCTGCGATAGATCGACGTCGCCCTCAGCACCGTCACTGAATCGAACCCAGATCTTAAAGCCGGCGATGTAATGAGCTTCAACTATTCTCGGCAACATACCATTCACTCCAATGGTTGGATCTTGGGAAGCGATTGTTGAGCCTGAGCGAGACGCCAAGCCTCCAGTAGCTCATTCTGATGCAACACGCGCCATTCTTGCAGTAGCCTCAAATTCGCCATAAATTGCATGAAAGTGCGCCGGCCCATGATCACGGTAGTACATGGCTATCACGATGCCTAGAAATCGACTGAGCTCCGGCATTTGGCAAATTATAACGCCGGAGCCCGATGATTTCGCCTAACGATAAGGTTGAGCGACGCGGGGATGCGCCGACACTGAACGAAGCTGATTTATCCAGATCATCGACCCTTATATGGACGCCTCCCGATGTGCAAGGGTCTCTTTGGTATGATGACCGACAGATAAGGCTGCAGGTTTATAATTATACGTCGGTCGCAGCTTAAAGACGTACGTCGTATCTTGTTCAAGGCGACGTTCGCCGGACCTTCACACCTCCCGCGCGCAGTGCGCGCAGCATCTGAGCTGTAGTTTTCGTCGGCACCACCAGCAGACTTGCGGCCTGCAGCGGTGCGATGACAAAGGCAGAGGCGGCCATCAGCTTTTCACTCGACGCGAGCACAATGGTCTCCGCGGAGCGTCCGTGCAGCGCCCGTTTGACAGCGGCTTCCTCGGCATCGCCGGTGCTCAAGCCCGCGTCCGGGTGAACTCCAGTCACTCCCATGAAGTACATATCGGCCCGTAAGCGTGAGGCGGCGTCGATCACGGTGGCACCGACGCTGACCATTGAATGGCGGAACAGCCGCCCGCCGAGGACAATGATTTCGATTAACGGGTGGACCGCCAATTCCACCGCCACAGTTGGACTATGGGTGACGATTGTGGCCCGCAGGTCCGGGGCCAAGTGACGCGCCACTTGCAGCGCCGTTGTCCCGCCATCGAGGATGACCACTTGGCCTGGCTGGATCATCGCGGCACCGAAGCGGCCGAGCAGCCTCTTCTCTTCCGGGGACACCTGCTCGCGCACGTTCAAGTCGCCGACGGCAGAGGACGCGGGCAAAGCGCCGCCGTGCACTCGCTGCAATTTGCCCGCCTTGGCGAGCTCGCGGAGATCGCGTCGAATCGTATCCTCGGAGGTACCCAACTCCCGCGCCATCTCCGCGGCAATGATTTGACCCTCCGCTGCGAGCCGAGTGAGGATGAGTTTCTTGCGTTGCGTTGTCAGCATCGGTGCGTGTGCGAAAAACTTGCGCGGCGGCTGTGAAGACTTTATGATTGCACGAAGTTGCACGATCATACACGATAATGTCGAAATCAACCACACCACCTGTTTCGCCAATCTCTAGCACTACCGGGGATCGGGTTCGCATCCTCGAGGAGCAGCTGCTGTCGGATGATTGGTACGTTCTCAAGAAGACCCGCTTCGAGTATCGGCGCCGGGACGGCCAATGGCAGGTGCAGGTCCGCGAGACCTACGATCGTGGCAACGGTGCAGTGTGTTTGTTATTCAATGTCGAGCGCGATTCGGTGGTGCTCATTCGGCAGTTTCGTTACCCCACCTATGTCAACGGCAACGCCGATGGCTTGCTGATCGAAGCATGCGCCGGTTTGCTCGACGGCGATGACCCATTGACCTGCATTCGCAAGGAAGCCGAAGAAGAGACTGGATATGTGGTGCATTCGCCGTTCAAAGTATTCGAGTCCTATATGAGTCCGGGTTCCGTCACCGAGAAGCTGCATTTCTTCGTGGCGGAATATCAGGATCAGACTCGAGCCACCGCGGGCGGCGGCGATGCCACCGAGGGTGAGGACATCGAGGTTCTGGAACTGCCATTGGCGCGAGCGCTTGAAATGATCGCGAGCGGAGCGATTCAGGACGGCAAAACCATCATGTTGCTGCAACATGCAGCCATGCAGGGCCTCGCGAGACTCCAATCCACGTGCCGAGGAGACGGACCACCGGCCGCAAGTCCCGCCGCAAAGCGCTAAAGGCGCCTCTCTCAAAATTCTCACCGCGCGCGGCAAGCGTAGTCATGCCACTGCCATTTCTCTTGTGCCATGATTGCGCCGCGTAACAGTGCACGGGAGACTTCGATGACTTGCAACCCGGATTTGCTGAAGAGCGTGCCGCTCTTTTCCCTGCTGGATGATGACGAGACCGCGGTGTTGGCCAGCCAGGTTGAACTGAAGACATTTTCGGCGCGTGAACGGATTTATAAGATCGGATCGCCGGGTGGCCAGGCCTACGTGATGATCTCCGGCCGGGTACGCGTCTCTACGGTGGACGAAGAGGGGCAGGAAGTCGTCGTCGACGAGCCGTCGGTCGGCGAGTTCTTCGGATTCGCCTCGATGCTCGAACAGACTCCGCATCGCACCAACGCAGTGTCAATCGAGGACACGAGTTGCATCGAAGTGGATCGCGATGACATCACCGTGTTGCTGCAGCGAAAGCCGCACGCAGGGATGGATCTTTTGACGGTGCTCGGACGACAAATCCATGCCGCGCAGGAGCTGGCGCGGGCGCGGGCCGGCCGCAGTCCGAACGACATCATCGAGAAGGAAGCGACCTTCGGCGAACGAATTGCGGACTCGGTCGCGGGTTTCGGCGGATCCTGGACTTTTATTTCGTTGTTTGGGTTCGTTCTCATCGTCTATACGCTCATTAATATCGTATTGGGGAAGAGCGCCTGGGACCCCTACCCTTTCATTCTGCTCAATCTCTTCCTTTCGATGCTGGCGGCTATCCAAGCGCCCGTGATCATGATGAGCCAGAATCGGCAGAACACCCGGGATCGCCTGCGCAGCGAACTGGATTTTGACGTGAACCGCCGCGCCGAAACCGAGATCCAAGGGATCGCGCGCAAACTCAACGTCTTGGATGACAAGATGCACGATTTCGATACGCTGCTGCGCCAAGCGGCGCGGCTCGGCCCAGAGAGTTCCAGGTAGGAGCGGCCCGTATGACGACCTCACCATTCGATCTCAGCGGCCGCGTCGCCGTGGTGACCGGCGGCAACGGGGGAATTGGCCGTTCCATCGCCATCGGCTTGGCCCGCGCCGGCGCTGGCGTCGCGATTCTCGCCCGCAGCGAAGAGAAGAATCAGCGGGTGCTCGCCGAGTTGCTGGCGCTCGGCGTGCCTGCGCGCGCGTTGCATCTTGATGTAACTGAGCGGGCGAGCTTGGCGCCGGCGATTGCTAAAGTCGAGCGCGACCTGGGCGCCATCGATATTCTGGTGAACAACGCCGGCATTGCGATCCGCAGCGGCGGCGTGCTGCACGAATCCGAGGCGATATGGGACACGACCATAGAAACTCACCTCAACGCATGTTTCATGCTGTCTCAATTGGCCGCCAAATCCATGGTCGCTCGAGAACGCGGCAAGATCATCAACATCGCGAGCATGTATTCGATCTTCGGTTCCAGCATCGTTCCTTCATACAGTGCTGCAAAAGGTGCGATCGTGCAGCTGACGAAGTCGATGGCAATCGAACTTGCACCTCACAATATCCAGGTCAATGCGATCGCGCCGGGTTGGATCGAGACCGACATGACGGCCGCGATTCGCGATGATCCTGGTTTTGCGGCGTTCAACGCAATGATTCTGACTCGCACCCCCGCCGCCCGTTGGGGGCACGCGGACGAGCTTTCCGGCGCCGCCGTGTTTCTGTCCTCGCCCGCCGCCGACTTCGTCACCGGCACGACGCTTGCCGTGGATGGCGGGTACTCGATCGCCTGACAGAACTTGCCATCGCCTTACATTGTCTACAGTGCAGTCGGATCACGCTTGAGGATCAAAATGAAAACTGGCGCGGCGTTTGCTTTGAGCCTGCTTGTGCTGCCGTGTTTGGGCCGCGCAGGTGCGCTTAATCTCGCGACGCTCACGTGCGGAAAGTACGAAAACGAAGTCCTGCCCGCGGCCGCCACCAATCCGACCGCCGACTCGATCAATACCGTGATGTGGTTGTTCGGCTACGCGGTCGCCAAATCCGGCGGCCACGTCATGTACCCGGACGCGTTAGCACCCTTCGGCTTCGCGCTCGACGGCGAATGCAAGAGCAACCCGTCGGAGAGCATGCTGGATGCATTGAGCATCGTAAAGCCCGAGGCCAAGAGTCCGATGGATTTGAGCGCCGTCGAATGCGCGTCGTTCGCGGCTCGTCATGCCGAGTTCGCGCGCAGCGACCCCGAGAGCGCGACCACCATCATGATGTGGCTGAACGGTTTTTCCGTGGCGGCCTCAGGCAGCCACATGTTCGACGCGGATTCCGTGCATAGCTTCGAGACTTCGTTGCTGGCTGATTGTGCCAAAAATCCGAACGCGTACTTGCTGGATGTGCTGAAGCCACTGAAGCCGACCAAGCCCGCCAAGCCGGCGGCTCACTAGCGAGTGCCCTCTTCAACTGCGGGACCGTATTTGACTTATTGGGTACCCCGCAACGCACCGGTGGCCGAGGTCCATCTTGAGAAAGTCGGGATGCGGGCTTAATGCCTGTAAATCAATGATTTAGATGCTGCACGCTTCTGCCTCGGCTGAGCTGACTGTGGCCGCATCACTCGGAATCTCGATGCGACTTAAAGGTTCGCTCCCGAAGCGTCCCGCGTTCCACCCAGTGCGCGCTCACGGTTCATTTACCGCTGTACTTTCAGCGGATCAGAATCCATGATTTAACGTCCCGAGGGCTTCCAACCACGTCTTGCGCTGGGCAGCGTATGATCCGATTGCTATGACAAATCCAACCGCCGACGAGCGGGTCAATACGGCGACTACTCGCAACGACGACAAGACTCAGATTCGAGGCTTCACCAATGCGCCGCCGCTGACCGCGCAGGCGGGACACTTGGACACCGATGCGCTCGCGTTGAATGTCAGCGCGCTGCCGTTGAACCTCGACTCCCTGCCACCGCAAACGAATTCTGACTGGGTCGACCCCAACCCTCAGGCGCCGGCGCCGGAGACCGCCGTCGGCAGCTTGCTGGGAAACCGCTACTTGCTCGAGTACAAGGTGGGCGAAGGCGGCATGGGCGTCGTGTATCGAGCGACGGATGTGGAGGTCAAGGGCGAGATCTTTGCCGTCAAGGTGTTGAAGCCCGCGATTCAGCAACGTCCGGAAGCGCTGAAATTGATGCGCGAGGAAGTGCGCAAGACGCGCGGTCTGAAGCATCCCAACATCGTCGGCGTGTACTCGCTGAATTCGGATCCGAGCGGCGCTTACATGTTGATGGAATTCCTGGAGGGCAAATCGCTGAGCACCCTCATCGATGAGGAATTTGGCCGCGGGATGCCGCTGATGCGTGCCTGGCCGTTGATCAACGACATCGGTTCGGCCTTGGCCTACGCGCACGATCACAACGTCATTCACAGCGACTTAAAGCCGTCCAACCTTTTTGTGACGGTGTCGGGCAAGGCGATGCTGCTCGATTTCGGCATTGCCCGGGCGGTGCGCGCAAGAGCCGACCGGTTCGATACGGGTTCGCTCGGTGCGTTGACGCCCGCGTACGCGACTTCCGAAATGATCGCCGGCAATACGCCGGATCAAAGCGACGATGTGTACTCCTTCGCCTGCGTTATTTACGAGATGTTGTCGGGCAAGCATCCTTTCAACAGCCTCGGCGCCGTCGATGCGAAGCGCGTGGGCAGCAAGTTGATGCCCCTGCCCACCTTGACCCATCGTCAGAATCAGGCGCTGGCGCATGCACTGGCGTTTGACCGCGCGCAGCGCACGGCATCGGTCGAGGCGCTGCTGGCGGGACTGCGAGGCCCCGGGCGACGGCCGCCGCCGCCGCGATGGATTTGGCCTGCGGCCGGCGCCGCCGCCTGCCTCGTCGCGGGCACCGTCGCCTGGCTGATGTGGCATGGCCGCGCGCCTGAGCATCAGATCGCCTCGGCAACGCCGGTGGTGGCGAATACGCCCCCCGCCGCCGTGCCGATGGCTCCGCAACAGGATTCAGTGGCTCACGACACCCCGGCCGAGAAGCCTCGCGAAAAACTGACCAGTCCAGCGGCAACCGCCCCGCCCCCGCCGCTGCGCGAGGCGACGGGCGCGACGCTCGCCGCGGCGCCATCGCCGGCCAATCCGGTTCATCATCCCGCCTTGCCGGACGCGAAGCCGCTCCCCGCGCCGGCGATACCGCCATCCTCGACCCCGCCCGAGGGTGCGGCGGCCGGCCCCGACGTCGCGACCGTATCGCCGACGCCATCGAGCGGGTCGGCGGCGCCGCCGGACGCGAGCGATGCCGCGTCGATCGATGCCCCGCCCGCTGCGCCCGCCGCGCACATCGACACCGGGGGTGCTGCGCCGATCGGCAAGAAAGTTCCGGCCATCATTCCGTTGCCGGATGCCGCGGCCAAACTGGCCTCGTGTCCCTATCCGGAAGAAGCGCGCCGCCAGGTGGAAACCGGCACTGTCGTGCTGCTCGTATACGTATCGGCGCAGGGCGCCGCGGCGAACACGCAAATCGAATCCTCCAGCGGATCGACCTCGCTCGATCAAGGGGCCGTGAGCTGCGTGCAGGAATTCGGCCAATTTGCGCCGCACCTTTCCGGTAAGCGGGCGAGTGGGTATTGGGGCCGCATGAAGTTCAATTGGTCTTTTGGGGAGTAGTCGCCGACCCGCGTTTTCAGCGTTGGCGCTCGATGCGCTGCAGCTCAAGGATGACAGCAAGGGCGCTTCAAGGCAGTCATGCACAAGAACAAAAAGCATTCCAAGAAGCACTCCAAATCAAAGTTCGATGGCGGTGAACTCCGCCGTGACGTCGCAGAACGGGTCGCAGTCGAGGGCCGATGGCGCATCGTTGGCGACGCCAAGCCGCCGAGCGGTGTCGTTCACAAGTACAACTACGTCGACGAACTCATCCGCTTACAGCTCGAATTGCTGAAGATGCAGGAGTGGGTGCGGCTGCAGGGGCTGCGGCTTTGCGTGCTATTCGAAGGGCGCGATGCCGCGGGCAAAGGCGGCGTCATCAAGCGCATCACCGAATCGCTGAACCCGCGCGTCTGCCGCGTGGTAGCGCTCAGCACGCCGACCGAACGCGAGCGCACACAATGGTATTTCCAGCGCTACGTACAGCATTTGCCGGCCGCCGGGGAGATCGTGCTGTTCGACCGCAGTTGGTACAACCGGGCGGGCGTCGAACACGTGATGGGCTTCTGCTCGGACGAGGAATACCGCGAGTTCCTGCGCGCCTGTCCGTTGTTCGAAGACATGCTGGTGCGCTCCGGCATCTACCTCGTCAAATATTGGTTCTCGGTCAACGACGAGGAGCAGGAAGCGCGCTTCGCCGAGCGCATGCAAAATCCCATCAAGCGTTGGAAGCTGAGTCCGATGGACCTCGAAGCGCGCAAGCACTGGGTGGAGTACTCGCGGGCGAAGGACGAGATGCTCGAATTCACCGATACCAAGCGGGCTCCGTGGCACATTGTCGACGCCGACAATAAGAAGCGGGCGCGGCTCAACTGCATTGCGCATTTGCTGCGGCAGATTCCTTACAAGGATCTGCAGCCGGTGATACTCGATCTGCCGAATCGCCAGCCGGACTCAGGGTACAAGCGCCCCAAGAAGTCGCAGCAACGGTGGGTCAGACAGATTTACTGACGCTCGCGGCGCGCGATTGACGATGCAACGCGGCGAGCATAAATTTGGGTGAGTTCAGCTTTATTCAGCCTCACACCCCGCCCCCCGGGGAGAACTCACATGGTGAAAAAGACACCGGCGGAAATTGGCGCGGAGATCAAACGCTATTTTCCGCACTTTGGCGGCGGCCAGAAATTCAACAAAACGTTTGCCGCGAAAGACGATGGCGCTTCCGTCTACCTGTCGAAGAACGAAGGCGGTTCCGACATGTTCAACGATTTCTGCCAGATTGGTGCCTTGCTCACCGACCGCAACCGCTGCCTCTACCATCTGGAGGCACTCAGTTTCGAGCTCGAAAGAGAGGTCGACCGCCAGATTCAGAGTCACGATGTGGCCTCGCACCGCGCCGACCCGCGCGTGCGTCTCACGCCGGGCGACGCCGCAAAATTGAAAGCTCAAGTGGTCTCCAAAGACACGGTCGGCAAACCCAATGTGGCGGATCGACCTTTCGATGCGTCTCAGACGCCGAAATTCCAGATGGCCCGGCGCGAGCAAAACTGCGTTTCGACGATATTTAGGCGCTCAGCGCCTCGGATGCAGTTCAAGGGGATCGTCGGTGAGGTCTAATCAGGGTTGTCACGGCAGACCCATTGGAGCACTGGCCTCGGCTAGCTCGGATGCCGACGACATTGGGTCGGCGCATGGTGGTGTTGACTATCGGTCGTCGTCGAGCCTTGAATGCGCGCAGATTTGCAAATGATGCAGCGTCAACATCCCGAGCTCGTGATGCAAGGCGACTCGCGCCGGGGCGGCTTGACAGGTCGCTGGGGTCGGCCCCATTATACAGACTGGTCTGCGCGACAAACCAAAGGTAACGAGCGTGTTCCGTGCCTGATCCAATATTGGCCGCCCGCATCCGATCCCAGAGCTCCTGGTACTTCGCTGATGGCCTGACTGAAATCTGGCTCGGTATTTTTATCTTGCTCCAGGCCGCCCTGATTCCCTTTCACGGCTCCTGGTTTGCGGCCCTGGTCTATCTCGTTGTACTTATTGGGTTCGTACGCATCATGCGCGGGGTTCGCGAGCGAATCCGATACCCGCGTAGCGGCTATATGGAGCCCGGCGAATCGATGCGTAAAGGTCGCACCTGGATCGTCGCCGTAACCATTCTGACCATCCTCGCCCTCGCGCTGGCCGGCCGTTACCGCGACGTCATTGGCTGGGACCCGGATCGGCGGGGACAGTCGTTGCCCGCAGTGGCCGGCCTACTGACATTGGCAATTTCAGCGTACCTGAGTGTGCGCCATGGATTGTTGCGGTGCCTGCTGGTGGGGTTGTTCTCCTTGATCCTGGGCGTTGCGGTGGCTATCGAGTGTTCCCGGACATTGGCGCTCGAAATATGGGATGCCGGCAACGGCTGCGCCTGGCTTTGCGCCGGAGGTTTCACCCTCAGGAATTACCTCCGGAACTCGCCGCTCATTGCATACCGGACATGAGCAACCGCCTCCGGCAAATTGCCCATCTGGATCGTTTAATTCACGAGCCGGCGCGTCTCATGATCGTGGCGACGTTGTATCTGGTGAAGGAAGCTGACTTCCTGTATCTGCAAAATCAAACGGACTTAACGAAGGGGAATCTCTCGAGCCACCTGGCGAAGCTCGAAGAAGCTGAATACGTGGAGATCGAGAAAACCTATCGCGGCAAGATTCCGATGACCGTCTGCAGCCTCACCAAGAAAGGTCGAGCATCCTTCCGTGCCTACGAAACTGCCATGCGAGATGCCTTATCCGAGTCACCGCGAACGGCGCCTTTCAAGCGAGCAGATAACCCATTGTAAAGCCAGGGGCCGGTAAGCATCGCATACCATTTGTGCCGGCAGAGGCATCGAATTTCCGTCCGTCGATCGGGCGACAGCGTTGGATGTGGGACGTGCTCTGCGATTGTTTCACGGGGAATGCCGGGGAGGATTTTATCGGCCCGCGCAGCAGCACGGCGGACAGCAAGGCTCTATGGGTGCATCGCCAGTAGACCCCGGCGGACCATGTCCCGAGCGCCGGATGCGTGATATCGCAGGCGCGAGACTTACGTGACCGATCGCGACGCGATCAATGGGTCGCGTCAGTGCCGGGCAAAGTGCCGGTCGCTAAATAGCCGAGCTCAGCATCGGACAGAACCGATGGCGCCAAAAGATGTTGCGCCCGCTCCGCTGCCAGCGACGGCACTCTGACCTCCCATAGGCGCGCCTCCCCGATCCCGCGGGAACCCTCGCCCACTTCCGCGGGAACAAGCTCCGCATTAAGCAAGGCCGCAAGGCTGTGCGCCGTATGGATATCGTAAAGCGAAGCCACCACGATCCAACTGGATTTTGACGCAAGCTCCATTGCTCTATTTCTTGGACGCCGTCACTGAATGGCTCGCAGCGTGTATATGCCCGCGCAAGTCACCATGGCAAGGCAGGCTGTGAGGTTGGCGGTATGCAGGAGTCGAGAGATCGACGCAGGTAAGTTTAGGCGTCTAACTCGAAGCACCGATCGAACCGCGAGACAGATGTACGCGACACCGAGGAAGACCCACGCGACAATCGGGCGCCAAATGATCAACCCGACAAAACCGGCGGCGACGAGAATGCTGAGCAAACGGGTGGCCGCAGCAGCGTCGGTGAGGGCAACCTTGGCCTCAGGTTGCATCAGTGATAACGCCCGTTCGGTGAGCAAAGCAGCGACCATAAATCCGCCGAGGGCAATGAAGAGAGGGTAGAAGTTGAGCATGGCCGCACTTGACCTCTGACGTCTAGACTCCGGGCGCAATCGAACTCGCACCGATGCTCGCTTTGTACTACGGTGCGCCTCCCTCGCGCAGCCACTTGCCGCCAAAGAAAACTAGGTTCGTCTCCGGTGCGCCGCGCTTTGTGTTCAATTCACGTTGCGCCCGTTCCTACGTACCTACGCGTTGCGTAAGCGGTCGAACCTTCGATTGCTGCAGGGCAGCGAGCCGCGGTGCAAAGAATGGGTGTACCGGTCCCCATACTAGAGGGTCCGGGTCTCCCGCGACACATTTAGTGATCCTATCGGATATTGACCGCGTGCTTCGCAGTAACGCAGTATCGGTTAGCGTTCAAACGAAGACGCTATATTCGCGAACTGGCACTGTGTCCAAGGCCCCCATCTCGGATCCCCGACGGATCAAACTCATTGAGTGAAATAGCGTCGGTTTAATAAGTCCCCCACTTTAGTTGTGCGGCGGCGCACCTCATTGAATATCGGACCATCTCCCTGCCCGCTGAACTCTCGTTTACGGTTCGGAGTCATCTCGAAGTTCCCAGGACGCCCTCACCTGTTGGAGCGCAATCGGCGGTCACGACACGATTTACACCTATATGAAGGTTTTCCCTGACAACCCCGCTGAGGTGATTTGTTGGCAAGCGCGATTTGGTCACGCCGTATCGTGGAGCCGCCAGAGAATTTGAAACTCGACGCTACGTGGGTTACCAGACAGACAACGCGCCGCATTGTTGGCACAAGTCAAGACATCATGCGGGAACTTCTGCAACAGATTGACCTCGATTACTATCGGACGGCGCGACTCCTCATCGTGCACGCCGAGCTTGAGCATTTACGGGCAGAACGTCCTGCAGACGCAGAGAGGCCACGAATTGACAGTAGCCAGGGAGACGTACGCATCGTTACTGCCAGCGCAGCGCTTCGCGCCAAATAAATCCATCTTCGCACTCGGCGAGCTTTAGCCTGCCGACCATGACGCCATCGGCCACAAGTCTGGGGATTTTCGACACAATCGTCACGCGTGAGGGCATGCGGGTCTGACCGCAGTGGTCAAGGAGCTGCAGATGGCCAGCCAAACAGGCAGATCAATTACACTTCAGCGTGAATCGCAGTTCGGTGTGATCTCGGTAGGATGCATTGTCCGCAAAGTCCTCCACGGAAGTCGGAACTATCTTTACCGCTCGAGTGCCTTTGCCTAGCTGACTAGATCAAGGTGTTAGCGGTGGCCAGCTCGATCGAACCAAGTTGGTGAAAAACTCTCGAAGAGACCGACCGCCGTGTCCTGATTCAGTTTAGACAATGTTGAATCACTCGACTGCAGCCTGCTGCATCATTCGGGTCTAAATTTCCTTTCAGCGCGAGATGCAATACCGCCCATAGTCTTCGTGAATCCTTTGGGATCGGGAGCCGTGCACAAACACCGAGGAAGATTTCCCGCAGTTCATACATCGACAGGGTCGATTCGCGAGCCAGGTTTCGCATCATTCGCACCAACGCAGGTGCGAGCGACGCGCGAGCGCCATCGAAACGCGAATGCTTGCGGCATGTTTCACCCGGCTCGTCACCGCAATTTCTCGCGCCGCAAAGGTCAAAGATACATACTACGCAAAGGGCCTGCAGCGCCTTTTTTGACCGATTTCTTCGCAATAGATGATTCGCCATTGTGCGATACACATTTCGACAACGTAGAAGATTCCCTTCACGCGCCGTCTGAATAGCCTGTTTTTTTAACATTTCCCACATCAACTCATCGTCGGGATTGGGTCGTTCAATCCGACTTGGCTGTCGATCATTTGCTGCGACTACCGCTCGCGCTGCTCGTGCTGAACACTGTAGGAGCTCTCCCGCATAGCCCAGAAGCCAGCCGGTTGGATCGACAACAAGCAGCCGATCGACGAGCTCGTCTACACTGCCCGTGGTTTGAAGGCCGGAATCGAGACACAAGCTGCGCAGGTCGCTCTCGCCTTTTCCATGGCACAATCGAGCGCGCGCGTCGTTCGGCTCGACGAGTAAGCCGTCCTCCCGCAATGCCCTTATTACCTTGGTGGAAGATTCACCGGCAATTTTTGCGCAACGGGCGGATCTTGCAACGGCATGAGAGGAGTTGGGCAGCATAAACTCCGACAGGAGTCGGTGCTGCAACCTGGACAATCGAATTTCTTCTGGTAATGGCACACTTTTGAGAGATCCCTGTGCCTGTTGGTCGAAGACGGACTCAGAACCCAATAATCTAAACAGCCGATCTTTGATTTTAGCATTCATACGCTAACTGAGGATCGAATGCGACTTGCGCCCATTCGCACTTTTTCCACCATTTTCATTTTTTTTTCCGTTCGCTACCGAACATTCCAAATCACAATCGGTGCGTTGACACCCACACACCTACCGGCTCCGACCATGCCGTCATCTAGCGCGCTTCAATACCTGCGACACACCCCACGAGTTGCAACGCGTCCACGAGAATAGCGATCGCCCACGCGATCAAGGCCGCATAGCGCTGTATCGCTGCACCGGCTATGAGGGCTTAACCTATTGGGTCAATGTCGGCGTTGCACGGGCGCGACTTATTGGAGCGGGGATACACACTCGAACCGCCGGTGCTCATGCCGCCAACCGCAGTTCGCTTATCTGTGCCTC
>Ga0302320_10020082_pt1 | contig 13362 bp, 17 predicted proteins | sample Bog_T0_3_FD_202130 | JGI IMG/M metagenome (GOLD analysis project Ga0302320, IMG submission 202130) | Peat permafrost microbial communities from Stordalen Mire near Abisko, Sweden - Bog_T0_3 | ecosystem: Environmental > Terrestrial > Soil > Wetlands > Peat | place: Sweden: Abisko, Stordalen Mire...
CACCACGGAGGCCGCAAGGCCGCCTGACGTGTCCCCCGGCCGACCGGGCCCCTCTTGTTCAATGCGCCTTGCTTCCTGGCGGACTGTCTGGCGCCCATGGCCGCTGAGGTTACCCACAGGCCGTGGCTTGATGGCGATTGCCGTCGCCTGATGGGCTTACCCACCGCCCGCCGCCGCCAGACTCGCGGGGCGGTCGCTCCGGCGGACCGTGGATAAGCCCACAGGCCCTATCGGGTATAGATCATAGAAGGCTCACGAAAATCCCGCCGCAATATCAACGGCTTGGGAGGGGGGGGTAGCTCACCAGCTATGAGCTAGGGGTAGCTCACCAGCTATGAGCTAGGTTTGCACGAAATCCGCTCACCTTTGGTTGACGCTCGTGCAAAAATGGCCGAATTTTCCTGCTCATAATCGGTGCAACGGTGTTGGGATTTCGCGCACCAATGAGCTAGGGGTAGGTCATGGCAGCGAAGCCCAAACAGGTCGGCTTGACGACCGCGCCAACGGGGTCCTGGGTCCAAACGGACAGGGCGGCGCACGAAAAATGGGCGAAACTTGCAGTCGGGCACCCCCGCGCGTCGTCTGTTCTTCATGTGCTAATTGCACAGATGGGGCGAAACAACGCGCTGATCGCCAGCCAAAGCAATATAGCGCGCGCCGCTGGCTGTTCGGTGGCCACCCTGAAGCGGGCGTTGGACGTCCTCAGAGAGCACAATTGGATTGAGGTCCGCCAGATCGGCCCTACAGGCACGGCCTGTGCTTATCTCATCAATGACCGTGTTGCTTGGTCTGGCAAGCGTGACGGTATCCGCTACAGCCTGTTTTCTGCGACTGTACTGCTGTCTGACGACGAGCAACCGGACAAGGCGGAGCTCGGCTCACAGGCCCCGCTGATCGGCATCCCCGCGCTGTATCCCGGCGAACGCCAGCTACCGACCGGGCCCGGTTTGCCGCCCCCTTCCGATCCGCCTTTGCCCGGGCTGGAACCGGATTTGCCCGCCACTGAGAAAGTTGCGGATGCCATCGGCATTGAGCCCGTTGTCACCGGCCCAGCCGCACCCGCCACAAACCGCCCGCTTCCGCGCCTGCCAGGACGGCGCAAGACCGAGCGGAAGCCGTGATGGCCAGGCGGCCGGCCGGCGGACTTGCCGGATGACCGTAAGCCCGTCTATAAACCTCCCCAGCAAGTCGTAAAGCCTGGTAGGTGGCCAGATGGGTGTCCTGACGGTCACGTCCCGCAAGGGCGGGACGGGCAAGACCGTGATCGCCACGGTTCTGGCCGCCTCGCTCGCCGAGGCCGGCGCCGACGTGGCGCTGCTCGACGCCGACCCGAACGGCGCGGCGCACCGCTGGGCGACGGCCACCTATGCCGGCCCGGCCATCCCCTCGCACGCCGAGGCGGACGCGGAACGGCTGGCCGAGCTGCTGCCCACGCTGGCGGCGCGGCACGCCGTCCTGATCATCGATACCGCAGGCTTCGGGAATCAGGCCGCCAATGGTGGCTGCTGCCGGCGCCGACCTGGTGCTCGTGCCGGTGACGCCGGGCGAGGGCGACGTGATCGAGGCGCAGCGGACAGTCGGATACGTCGAGGGGCTGGGCCGCAGCACCCGCCGGACGATCCCGGTCCGGGTGATCCCCAACCGCATCCGGCGGGCGACGACGCTTTCCAGGCACGTCCTCGCGGAGATCGACAAGCTGGGCCTGCCGCGGCTTCAGGCCTCCCTGAGCGAGGCGGTGGCGTACGGGGAGATCGGCTTTTCAGGGACGCTGCCGCGCGAAGGCGCCGCCGCGGACGAGATCGACAAGCTGCTCGCCGAGCTGCGCCGGGAATCGTGGTTGCCAGCGGCGGAAAGCAGGGAAGCCGGCGAGGCGGATAGTCGGGAAGGTGGGAAGGGGTAAAGCCTGATGGCAACCAAGCAACTCAAGAGCGTGGCGGCCGACGCCGAAACCCTGCGGCGCGTGGCGGCGGATGCGGGGCGGTCGATGCCGCCGGCCGCTGTCCGGCCGGCGCGGCGGACGGTTCTGATCAACGTGAAGGTGGCGGAGGAACTGGCGCTGGCGCTGGTCGATCGCGCCGAGGCCGACGGCGCGACACAGAAGCAGGTCATCATGCGGGCGCTGGCTGCGGCTGGCCTGCCGGTGGACTCCCAGGACCTTGAGGACAGATCGAACCGCCGCCGGCGGCCGGGCAATGGAGCGTGAGCAATGACAAAAGCCGACGAAGAAAGAGCCCGCGGGCTTCTTGTACACTTGGAATTAATGCGCCGCGCGCGCGGCATTCCGCCGGACGGCGCTCCAGAAGAAGACAAGGCAATGCCTGAAACGGAGCGGCAGCCGCGCCGGGAACTCGTGGCCGCCGCGCGCGAACACCTGCGGGCGCTGCAGGAGATTATCAACGAGCTGACGCAAGACGACGGTGGGGCATGAGCACATCCGCGTTCGCCCGGATCGAGGCCGCCGTCCGGGCAATCAACGGTGACCGGACGGGCGACCTGTTCGGGCACCTGGTCGAGCGGATCGCCTGGTCGGAGGAGACGCTGGACGAGCTCGCGCGCCACCTGCTGGCCGCCGGCATCGCTGAGCAGCGCCTGCTCGACGCGGTGCGCGACGCAGCCACGGCGCGGCGGAACCGGGCACAGCTGCTGGCCGGCGGAGTTTGACCTAGGCTTAGCCAGCGATGCGGCTCAACGCGGCGAATAGGTGTACCAGACCTATCGCCACGTAGAGCAGCGCCAAGAGCATATCCGCGCTCATTGAGATTCGGAGCGTCAATCATGATCACGGGTTTGTTATCAAATTTCCTCACGGACCCGTGAGGAGCGTGAGGCGGAAGCCGTTTACCACGGCTCCGGCTCGTTCTAAATCCGGCACATTATGAAACTGATCCTCTCCGTCGCCCTCGTTGCCTGCCTGCTGGCGATCGGTCCCGCCCAAGCGTCCGCCACTGATGACCCCGAAAGGTATCAGGTGGTCTCGCTAACGAAACCTGACCAGTTGGGAGGTACCGCGCTGATCACCAATGCCGCTTCCGCCGGCACCACCTTGGGCAGATGGGCTATCAAACCATTTCCAGACATCCCCCGTTTTCGTGTCGATGTTCCCGGCACCGCACCCGGTGAGATCGTCGCGCGCCACGGCTATAGGCTTCCGGTCATCCAACGGTCTCCGAAGTGACCACGGCCGGAGGGCCACGATATGGGCATTCTGCGGCTTTTCCGGCCGGCCAAGAGGCTGGCGAATATCTCGGTCTACTATATGAGCGCCATTGTCGATGGAGACGTGAAGGCGTCGCCGATCGGCATAATTCCGAGGTTTTCTGCGGCCTACGAAAAGACCATTCGAGAGGCGCACCGGCCTGCCGGAACCTGCTACGTCAACGAGACCATCGAGGGCGTATCCGTGATATTCTATTGGGCGGCCGATAAAATCGAAGCCGTCTCCTTCTTGTCGGCCGATGACGCGAGGGCCTTCCCCGGCTTCAGGGAAATTCCCGAGGCGGATCTCGCCGTGCTCGATAGGGGTCTCGCACATTTTCCGCGATGAGTGCGGCGCGCCCCAAGCCGAGGCGGGAGCCAAGCACATTATCAAGCTGCTCCCGTGCGCCGCCCTCGCCTTTCGCAGCAAGGAAAATATCCGATGAAAAGATTGCTCTTGACGGCGACGCTGGCGCTGTTGGCATGGGGTGTGGCGTGGGCGGGTCCGTTCGAGGACGGCTTTGCTGCTCATCAACGCGGTGACTATGCGACTGAATTACTGATAATGCGCCCGCTTGCAGCGCAGGGAAATGCGGAAGCCCAGGCCACTGTCGGGATGATCTATGAAGAAGGGTTAGGCGTGAAGCAAAGCTTCGCCGAAGCTTTTAAGTGGTACCGACTGGCTGCGGCGCAGGAAAACACGGCGGCGCAAAACAATCTCGGATTAATGTATGAAAGTGGGGCGGGTGTCCCACAAGATTATGTGGAAGCAGTCAGGTGGTATCGATTGGCGGCGGCGCAGGGGTATGGTCAAGCACAATTCAATCTCGGCTCGATGTACAGCAACGGGCTAGGAGTTACACAGGACTACGTTCAAGCGCACATCTGGTTCAACCTTGCCGGCGCATCGGGCGAGGCCGATGGAGTAAAATGGCGTGAAGTCGTTGCCGCGAGGATGACACTGCAACAAGTCGCCGAGGCGCAAAAACTGGCGCGGGCGTGCCAGCAGAACAACTTTAAGGGCTGTGGCTGAAAATGGAGGTGAGCCGGTGCGTGATGTAAGATTTCGAGGTTGGTCGGATGACCGCTAGCTACGTGGAAAAACTGCTCCTGTTCTTTCCGGCCATCAGGCAGGTGTGGCTGATAGGGTCGCAAGTGTCCGGCACGGCAACACCATCATCGGACTGGGATTACATCGTGATGGCCGACCAACCCACGCTGAATGACATCGCGGCCAGTCCAGCGTTTAACGAAGCCAACATCGACTTGCTGGTCGTCTACGATGGAGACCGTTTCCGGAAACCGTGGCCGGATGGTGCCCGCCAGAAGCAAGGCTCCTTATCCGGCTGGCAATGGGAAGAGCAGACCGCCGCAAGCGCGACATACCGGGCAGTGAAGCCGCGCGACGATGACGATTTCTATGTACGTGTGACAGCTGGCGTGGCCAGGCGCGTCTACCCGTGATCTCATTCAAGTGCGGGATCGGCCGTCGGCCACCAGCCATTACCTTTTTGCCGCCGGCCCAACCGGCCAGCCGGCGGCCCGGCAAGATGGCTGCCCGGTGCGGCCTTCCCGCAAGGCTGGTCGGCCTGGTCGAGAAGTTGGTCAGGAGGGGTCACGGTCAAACGATCACCAAGTTTGTCGAGTCTTTACCCAACATTCGCATAACGTTGGACGAACGGTCTCTTTCCAGTTTGAAGTCGTTCCTGAATAGATAAACGGAAAAACCGATGTAACCCGTCGCGGGGAGCAACCAGCCACACCGTCCGTTGCCTCGCCCGGCGCGCCGCTGTCCGAATAGGGCAAGGTCCATTGCTACGTCCGACGCTGTATCGGATTTCTGGGAAAACGTGTCCGATTGGAGTGTGTATTTACCTTTCGGACGCCCTGGGGTAAGAAGTCTAGACCCTAGTCGGACGAATGGAGGCGGACAGTGCTGGTCGGATACGGACGGACATCGACGGCGGAACAGGAGGCCGGACTTGCTGCCCAGGAGCGCGATCTGCGGGCGGCGGGTGCGGAACGTGTGTTCACGGAGCAGCGGTCCAGCATGGGCACCCGGCCGGCGCTCAAAGAGGCGCTGGCGTTCATGCGGGATGGCGACGCGCTGGTTGTTTGCAAGCCGGACAGGCTGGCACGCAACACGGCTGAGCTGCTGCGGATCGAGTCCGACCTGACCAAGCGCGGTATCGGCCTGGTCGTATTGAGCATGGGAGGCGAACGCCTCGACACGCGCAATCCGACATCGAAGCTGATGCTGACCATCCTTGCAGGCGTGGCCACGTGGGAACGCGAGATCATGCTGGAACGCCAGCGCGAGGGCATTGCCAAAGCAAAGAACGAAGGCAAATACACAGGTCGCAAGAAGAGCATCGACGACGCCAAAGTGCGCGCCCTGGCCGCGCAAGGAACGGCACCAGCGCAGATTGCCCGCGATCTCGGCATTGCTCGAAGCTCGGTTTATTTGGCGCTGCGGGGGACGGTAGCGGACAGCAGCGGGACTGCTACACTCGCGGCCTAATTAGCGGACCGGGTGGCGTCGCAAGCGCCATCCCGGCCCTGGCACGAACATGGGGAAGCCATGAACGACGCTGGTGACAGGATTACCACGCCCGGGCGGCTGGTGTGAGCGGGGATGAAGGCGGCCGCCGTCTGGTCGTGAGCCTTCCTTGGTACATACCGGAATGGGGTTCGAAATACGGCGAACCGCGTTACGGCGGACCGGCGGCGTCCCCCGCGGGCTGGCCGCCGCGGGTGTCGCCGGTGCCAGGGGAGAATCTGGCGGCCTTGTTGGGGCGCACCATCGCTGATCCGTTCCTCCAATTCGTCACGTCACGCACGGTCGGAGGGGCGTTGCCGTCATTGAACGGGAGGCACCCGGCGGAGCTGACTTTCCAGTGGTGGAATGACAGATGGCCCGACAGGACGGACTTTGCGCCGCCCGAGTATCACCGTGATCGCGTCTATTGGCGACTCTTGGCGGCGCTGTTCGGACAGCTTCGCGCCCGCGATTTTGTGGCGCGTTTCCCGCACCCCGATGACCCGTATTTGTTGCAGGACGTGGAGTCGGAATGGTGGGGCCACATCCACATGGCTCTGCGCTTCGCCCATGACGGCTGGCGTCTTTGCCCGGAGCCATGGCACGGCACGGCGCCGCCGCCAGGTCTGCCGTGCTTTCACGCGCTGAGGCTATGGCCGGCGCCCGCCCCCTCGCAGGCGCATCCCGCAGCCGAAGCAGCCGCCGAACCGACGACGCAGCCGCCTCCGCCCGCAGCCGTCGTCGAACCGAGGGCACCAGGCCGCCCGTCGGGTACGCCTCTGCTGTACGCTGAGCTCGCCCGCCGGAAGGAGGCAGGCGAAGTGCTGGGCACACAGGCGGCGGAGGCAAAGGCGCTGCGAGCGTGGCTGATAAACGCACACCCAAAACAGCGGGCGCCAGACGCCCTAACCATCGAGAACGTGCTGCGCGTGGAACTGCGACAAGCGGTGGCCGACGCAAAAGCAAAAAAACCACGAAACCACCCCACGAAATAATCGGCGTGGGGTATTTCGTGGGCCTATTACGTGGGGTCCCCCATCGACACTTGGCGATCATCCGCAACCAAACGCCGGGTATCGCCAGTGACGACCGCCCAACATGCTGAAGCCGACGTTCCACAGCAGCGCACCCGCAAACGCCTGCGCCCGCCGCCTGATCCGATGGCTTTCGCGTTTACGCTGGAGGATGCGCAGCGAATGGGCGCACCGGGCCGGACGAAAATATATGAGATGTTCCAGACGGGGCACCTCAAGCGAATCAGTGCGGGCGGCCGCACCCTTGTGGAAGGCGATAGCCTCCGCGCGCTGTTGCTGGGCGACACGCCGGCCGCCGCCGCCGCGGCGGCACTCCCCAAGGCGAAAGCCAAGGCAGGCACGGACCGCCTCACAGGGACAGCCGCCGCATCCGCATCCGCCACGTAGCAACGCCGGCTCCGAGACGTTCTCAGAACCGGCGGGCTGCGGCGTGTCGTGACGGGGGCAACCGTTACATAGCTCCAGCCAGCGGGTTTTCAACGCCTCCGGCGCCGGCTCCTCCCGATGGAGCTGCGCATGTCGTCAAGTTTCGTATCCAACGCACCCTCGCCGCCGCCGCCAGCGCCGCCGGAAGGGTGCGAAGTGAGCGCCACCGACCGGGAAGCCATGATCCGGGCGGAGGTTTATCTGAGCACGCCGCATCCGCCTGATCCGCCATTGACGGACCCTGTGCTGCTCAGGTGGTTCGGCACGCCGGAACAGAATGCAGCCGCCATCCGGGCTGCCGCCGTCGCGAGCGTCGATGAATGGCTGTCGCTGCCGGTGGTCGAGTGGACGCCTGGGCAGTGGAAGCCGTCGCGGCCGAGGTTCGTGGACTATCCCGTCCGCTGGCGCGCCCGCGGCGGCTGCGAGGATTGCCGGCGCAGCCGCGACTGCCACACGGCCCGCCACGCCACTGGCAACGGAACCTGGCGGCTCGATCCGGCCGGGAGCGCGGCGCCGTGATGGAAGCATCGCTCGGTTCCCTGCGGGCGGCGCAGCGCTGGGTCGCATGGCAGACTGAGGAGCGCGAGGCCGGAAAGCCTGCGACGAAGGTTCCTTACTCCGCCTGCGGAAACGGAAAGGCACGCGCCGACGATGCGGCGACGTGGGGCACACGGCATGCCGCCGAGGCGCGCGCCGCGCGTCTGCCGAAGCCGTTCGGTCTCGGCGGCGTGGGGATCGAGCTGGGCGACACGGGCGACGGCATGTCGCTCGGCGGCATCGACCTGGATAGCTGCCGTTCGGATGACGGAGCGTTCGCGCCGTGGGCCGCGCAGGTGATGGAGCGGTTCGGAAGCTACGCCGAGGTTTCGCCGAGCGGCACCGGTGCGAAGGTTTTCTTCCGGTTCCCGACTGCGGACTTGCCCGCGATCCGCGAGGCGATGGGGACGCTGCACAGCAGGCTGTGGCAGCGCCGCGGTGATGGCGCTGGACACCCGCCCGCCATAGAGCTGCACTGCGGCAACAGATATTTCTGTGTCACCGACGAGCGCCTTCCCGACATGCCGGCCGAGCTGCGCGTGGTGGGCCTCGATACCCTGCTGTGGCTGATCCGCCAGGCTGGCCCTGGTTTCTCCGGAAACGGTCACGGTCCTGACGACGAGGGGCTGTTCGACGCGCCCGATCTGCTTGCTCGGATAGAAGCCGCGACCGCGCGCTGGCCGGCCCTTGCGAAGCGCTGGCGCGGCGACTGGACCGGACTGAAGGACCAGTCGCGTTCCGGCAAGGCAATGTCGCTGATCGCCGCGCTGAAGAAGTCGGGCTTCACCAGGGAGGATGCCGCCGCCGCGCTGGCGCTGCATCCGGACACACGCGCGTGGGCGGCCGAAGCGAACCCGCGCGACCTTGACCGGGCATTTGGCAAGTCCGGCACTGGCACGAAGCAAACCGGGCTCGGCACCGGCGCGCTTGTCACCGAAGGCAGCGTCGCCGCAGCCTTCACCGCAAGGCACAGAGAGACGATGCGCTATTGCCACCACACGGGGGCATGGTTCCGATGGGACGGCGCGATCTGGCGTAAGGAGGAAACCAAGCTCGCGTACAGGTTCGCGCACCAGGCCGCGCACGATCTGGCGCAGGCTACAGGCGACGGGCGGGTGATCGTCCAGGCCGGCAAGGCAAACTTTGCTGCCGGCGTCGAGAGGATCGCGCAAGCCGGCGAGGCGTTCGCCGTGACAAGCAAGATTTGGGACTGCGATCCATGGTTGCTCGGCACGCCGGCCGGCACAGTCGATCTGCGCGCCGGCGTCCTGCATCCGGCGCAGCAATGCGACTACATCACGAAGGCCACCGCGGTCGCGCCCGCCGATGCCGCCAATTGCCCGCGCTGGCTTGCGTTCCTCGAGCAGGCGACGGCCGGTGACGGGGCGCTGATTGGTTTCCTCAAGCGCTGGCTTGGGTATTGCCTGACCGGCGACACGCGCGAGCATGCCTTGGTGTTCGTCTATGGCTCGGGCGGAAACGGCAAGGGCGTGCTGCTCAACACCATGGCCGGCCTGCTCGGCGGTTATGCCACCACCGCGCCGATGGACACTTTCACCGCGTCGCAGGGCGAGCGGCATCCTACCGATCTCGCCGGACTGCGCGGAGCTCGTTTGGTGATGGCAACGGAGACCGAAGAGGGGCGATGCTGGGCCGAGGCAAAGATCAAGGCGCTGACTGGCGGCGATCCGATCAGCGCGCGGTTCATGCGGCAGGATTTTTTCACCTATCTGCCCGAGTTCAAATTGATGGTTTCCGGCAACCACAAGCCGACGCTCCGGAACGTGGACGACGCGGCCCGCCGCCGGATGAACCTCGCGCCGTTCACCAACAAGCCACCAGTGGTGGACAAGGAGCTGGGCGCCAAGCTGGAGCCCGAGTGGCCCGCGATCCTCCGCTGGCTGCTCGATGGCTGCCTCGAATGGCAGCGGGATGGCCTGCGCCAGCCCGAGGCCGTGCTGCGCGCGACCGCGGAATATTTCGACGAACAGAACACGCTGGCGCAATGGATCGAGGATTGCTGCGAAGTCGGCAAGGGCAGGTCCGACACCAGCGCCAGCCTGTTCGAATCGTGGCGCAACTATGCGGCGGCGAAAGGCGAGGAACACCGGACCGCCAAGTGGTTCTCAACTGCGTTGGGCCGTCACTCGGACAGTTTCATGCCGGTCAAGGACACCGACCGGTTCCGCGGTCGCGGCTGGCGCGGCATCGCCGTCCGGGTCGTCTCGGCGTGGGAGCACGAGGCATGAGCGGCGCCGCTGCGACGACTGCGACGCTTGCGACGGATGCGACGGGTTTCCCCATTAGTCCTCACACGTGTGTACACGCGCGCGCGTGTGGAGACGAACCCGAAAATCCGTCGCATCCGTCGCATCCGTCGCTGGGAAGATCGCCCAATGGGTGACGCTCCCGTCCTGCGGCCCTACCAATCGGATCTGATTGAGGCGCTGCGGGCCGCGTTCCGTATGGGCTTCAGAGCTCCGCTCCTCCAGCTCGCGACGGCCGCCGGCAAGACCGTCATCTTCGCGGCGGCAGCGCATGGCGCCCGGGCAAAGGGCCGGCGCGTGCTCGTGCTGGCGCACCGGATCGAGCTGGTGAAGCAGGCCGCGGACAAGCTCGCCACCGCCGGGGTGCCCGCCTCCATGCTGGTTGCAGGCGGCACCGTGCCGGCTGACACCTGCGCGGTTGTCGCCAGCATCCAGACCATCGTGAACCGGCTGGATACCATCGGCGACTTCGGCTTCATCGTGCTGGACGAGGCGCACCACGCCACCGCGCCGACCTGGCGCAAGGTGCTCGCCGCCTGCCCGGCGGCCTGGCTGCTCGGCGTCACGGCAACGCCCGTGCGGCTCGACGGCACCGGGCTCGGCGTCGAGGCGGGCGGCCTGTTCGACGTGCTGGTCGAAGGCCCGGCGATCGCCGAGCTGACCCGCATGGGCTACCTCGCGCCGGCCCGCTACTTCGTGCCCGAGCGGCGGCTCGACACCAGCGGGATCGCGACCGTCGGCGGCGACTATTCGGCGGCCGGGCTCGAGCGGCTCATGGCCGCGGACAGCCGCATCGTGGGCGACTGCATCGACGCTTACCGCCGCCATGCCAGCCACCAGCCGGCGATCTGCTTCGTCGTCACCGTCGCCCACGGAGAGGCCGTCGCCGCGCAGTTCCGGGCGGCGGGATACCGGGCCGCCTGCGTGCACGGCGAGCTGCCAGCCGCCGAACGCGACGCACTGATCGCCGGCCTGGGCAACGGCCGGATCGAGGTGCTGTGCTCGTGCGAGCTGATCAGCGAAGGGCTGGACGTGCCGGCGGTTGGCGCGGTGATCCTGCTGCGCCCGACGCAAAGCCTTGGGCTGCACCTTCAGCAGCTCGGGCGCGGACTGCGGCCGGCGCCCGGCAAGGAGTGCCTGATCGTGCTCGACCACGTGGGCAACGTGCTGGCGCACGGCCGGGCGGATGACGCGCGGCGCTGGTCGCTGGCCGCGGGCGCGGTTCGCGGCACGGGCGAGGCGCCGGTCAAGCGCTGTCCGGAGTGCGGCGCGGCAAACGCCATCGCGGCGCGGACGTGCGAGAATTGCGGCGCCGACTTCCCGGTCGGGGAGCGCGACCTGACCCCCGCGCCGGGCGAGCTGGTGGAGCTGACGCGCCAGCGGATCGACTGGCTGTCGCACCAGCCGCACCATCGGCTGCGCGGCATGGTGCTGTCCGAGGCGGAGGTCCACGCGGTCGGCCGCGAGCGCGGATACAAGCCGGGATGGGCACGGTTCTATCTCCGCGAGCAGGCGGAACGCATGGGAGGGCCGCCGCATGCCAATCAGTCCTGAGAATCCCCTGACCTGTGAGGCCCCATGAGCAATAAACCTCCGCCCGCCGCCACGGGCGCCAACGGCAAGGCGGTCGCCAACATCGCCCGGCCGGCGCCGCTGACCGTGACGTGCAGTGAGGGGGCGGACGGCCCGGTGGTGAAAGCTGGGGTGGAGCGGTCCACGCTCCATCTGGCGACCGGGTCAATGTCCGAGCCCTTCAGCGAAGTGCTGGTTGCCGAAACGTTTGGCTGCATCTGGGTTCCCGCCAGCGAACCGGACGGGGCACCCAAGCGCATTGCCGCCGCTCATGCCGCCCTGGCTGCCTTCAAGCCCACGGACGAAATCGAAGGCATGCTGGCGGCGCAGGCGGTGGCGCTGCACTTCGGCGCAATGGAGTGCCTGCGCCGTGCGCTGCTGCCGGACCAGCACCCCGACCTCGCCAGCAAGCTGCGCAAGGACGGCGCCAACCTGGCGCGCGCCATGACGGACATGCTCGACGCATTGGACCGCAAGCGCGGCAAGGGCGGCGAGCAGCGGTTCCGCGTCGAGCACGTGCACATTCATGGAGGCCAGAACGTTGTCGGAAACGTTGCAACCGAAAGTAGAGGGGGGAGGGGGGAGCAGCCCGGAATGCCCGGAGAACCCCGCGACCCCCGGCAACTGGCGCACACAACTGGAGATGGCGTGGACCTCGCCGCGCTGCTTGGCGAAGACCAGGCGAAAGACCTTGTGCCAGTGCCCGGCGATGCCGAACGGCCGGTGTTACCTGCACGGAGGCGCCAGCACGGGACCGCGGACGGCTGAGGGGCTGGAGCGGATCAAGGCCGCGCGCACGATCCACGGACGCTACGCCCGCGAGGTGGTCGAGCTGGTCCGCGATCTGGCCGAGCTGAAGCGGGCGGCGAGGCGGGCGATTGCGAAGGTCTAGGAGGAATCACGATGAACACGAAGACCGGGGACCTGAGCAAGGATGAGCTTCTGGCGATCATGCAGTCGGACGCGCCGGGAGCGGCGGACGTTCGCCGTGAGATCATCACCGCGATCACGGCATTGAAGCGCGGTGAATCCCCGTTGCTTTCATCGACGCCCGCGTTGAATGCCATCCTGGCGCTGTTCGGCGCCAAGCCGGTGCAGCCCGACGCGGACGCGAGCATCGTCCCGTTTCCCTCCCTGCCGCCAGGATCGCCGCGGCCGAGCGCGACGTGGCGGAGCTTGAATGCTCAAAGGTCACGGAAAGCGTGGCCGCGACCACAGGGGCTCTGGCGGCGATCCGCGCCCACGTCGAGCGCCGGGTCACGGACGCGGAGGCCGGCGGCGATAGAGCTGGGCGCCCGGAGGCTTCAGGAGGTGCTGGAGCAGGTTGACCTGCGCCAGCGCCTGGCTGACGGACGCCGCGGGACGGCGTGACGCGCATCGGGCAACGCCGAATGTCCCGAAATGTGTTGCACGGCCTGGATAACGCGTTGCCCGGATCGGCCGGCGACGGTCCCGAAATGTGTTGCACGGGTGCCGGAATTGCGTTTTCGAACACCCGAGTAACGGGGGGACGAGCCAGCCGCACCGTGAACCTCCCCGCCATGCCAGCGCGCGGCCTGGGAGGGCCGTAGGGCGGGCCGCCGCTTCAGCCGCCCGTTGGGCCACCGGCATGGGCGTCAGGCGGCTCTGGCGGCTTCCCTGGCGACTCGGCGGGGTGATCTGGTGGCCCTTTTCCTTTGCCGGCTGCCCGGATCAGCCCTTGCGTGACTGGGCCGACGCGGCGGCGATCATCGAACGGGCCTCGGCGAGCAGGCTTGGCCACAGCGGCCCGACACCGGGCCTCAGCAGCTCG
>Ga0302320_10020084_pt1 | contig 13361 bp, 8 predicted proteins | sample Bog_T0_3_FD_202130 | JGI IMG/M metagenome (GOLD analysis project Ga0302320, IMG submission 202130) | Peat permafrost microbial communities from Stordalen Mire near Abisko, Sweden - Bog_T0_3 | ecosystem: Environmental > Terrestrial > Soil > Wetlands > Peat | place: Sweden: Abisko, Stordalen Mire...
CACATCGCCGGAGTTCTCATACTTCAACACCCGCGCCTGATTGGCTCCCATGCGTTCGGCAAATACCATTGCAGCCACGATGGGCGCGCCACCGCAAGCTTCCCACACGCGCGACTGGAAGTTGCGCGACATGCTGAAGTAGTCCCACGACTGAAGCGCGTTGAGCGTCTTGTGGTCGATCTTCACCGCGTCATCATAGGTGTGATAGTGCGAGAGATCGGAGCTGGCGAGGACGAGTGTGTCGCCGGGATTGGCTTCGCTCTTGATGAGCTTTGTCAGCGCAACCCCCAGCGCGCGACTGTTCTCATAGCTCTGGTCGCCCATCACGATGGGCACGATTTCAAAGTTGCCCAGCACCTTTTGCAGCCAGGGCAACTGCACTTCAACCGCGTGTTCGCCGCCTGCTGATGTGGGTTCGTGTCCCTGGGTGGAAAGCCGCATCGTCGAACTCATCTTCACAAGCTGGCGCGCGAAGGCCTTGTCCACCGGCACGTTTCCCAGCGGAGTCGCATAGGCGTCGCCATCATAGACAGAGCTGTAATCAAAACTCTCGTAGTGCGATGGAGCAATGATGACGACGCGCGCATACTTGTGTCCCTTCAACTGCGCGTAGGTATACGCAGCGACAGGGCCGGAGTACACGTAACCCGCATGCGGCGCAACCACCGCGAGAATGTGATCGGTGATTGGCGGCTGCGAGACGCGCGCCAGCAGACCGTCAATCATCGCGGAAAGCTCCTTGGGGTCAGCCGGATAAAAACCGCCTGCAACGGCCGCCTGCCGCACCTTCTGCGCATCTTCCGCGCGGGCGATACTGAACGGCGGAATCACCACAAAAGCCAGCAGCGGCGCCGCCAGCCAATAGGCGTGTTGAGTCAGCATAATGTGCATATGCGAAACCTCCTCTGCTCTTTCATACGTGCCATACGCCGGGAATCGGCTGCCGGCAGAATGGGCAACAGTTCTTCTGAATCAGCATCTCGCTGGCGGTAAATCCTACGCGCTCGACCAACATGCGCTTGCACTTTGGACAATACGTGTTCTGCGCCGGATGCCCAGGAACATTGCCGATATAAACGTAATGCAATCCCTCGGCGTCGGCAATGGCCTTGGCGCGTTCCAGCGTGGGCACCGGCGTGATGGGCAGATTCTTCAGCAGGTACTCGGGATGAAACTGCGTGAAATGCAACGGCACATCCGCGCCCAGATTTGCCTTGACCCATTGCGCGAGGCCACGAAACTCCTGATCGCTGTCGTTGAGCCTGGGCAGCACCAGAAAGACAATCTCAATCCATTTGCCCATCTTGCGCAGAGTCACAAGCGAGTCCAGCACCGGCTTCAATTGGCCCGTGACTACTTGGCGATAGTACGACTCGGAAAAGGATTTGAGATCGATTTTGATGGCGTCCATCTTTCCGTAGGCCATCTTCAACGCGTCCTGCTGCATGAAGCCATTCGAGACCACGATACTGCGGATGCCGGCCTCATGCCCCGCATCGGCCGCATCCATCAGAAATTCGGCGAAGATGACCGGCTCGCTATACGTGTAGGCAATCGTCGGACAGCTATACTGCTTGGCTAGTTCGGCCACGCGCCGCGGCGGCGTGTACTGCGCGGGAATCTGCTCGGGGCGCGATTGCGAGATGTCCCAGTTCTGGCAGAATTTGCAGTTGACGTTGCAGCCGGCCGTGGCGATGGAGAATGCAAGCGATCCCGGCAGATAGTGAAAGAGCGGCTTCTTCTCCACGGGATCAACGTGCGCCGCGCAGACCCGCGAGTGAACCAGGGTGTAGTAAGTGCCGTCGCGATTTTCCCTCACCCCGCAGTAGCCACGCTCCTTGTCTCCCACCACACATTCGCGCGGGCAGAGCTTGCACTTGATCTTGCGATTCGGCTGCTTCTCATAGAACTTTGCTTCCACGACGAATCGCGCATCGTCGCTGCTCTCTGATTTCGCATCGGACGCGCTCGCGGCGGCGGGCTGCGCAACGCTTGTCATGCCCAGCGCCGCACCCGAAGCCAGCGCGCACATCAAAAACGAACGGCGATCAAGATCCAACGCACAAGACATTTCGAACCTCCTTGCCGCGCTATCGGCTACACTTCGACGAGCGTAATTCTGCCGGGTTCGTTCGTACCCAGGCGATGCTCGTTATCGGCCGCAGTAGTAATGTAAACCGGCGCGCGCTCCTCGGCGGCCAGCGTCTTCAGTCCCTTTTCAGCGCGCTTGCGCTCGATCATTTGCCAGCCAGTGTAATCGAGCGCGACCGGATCAGTGGAGAGCAGCAGCGCATTCGCATTCCAACTGTGCTCCGGCTTGTATCCCGGCCCGCCTTCGTAGATCGCCGTCGTCGCATCGCAGATCGACAGACGCATCCGGGTGCGAATTTCCAACAGCATATTCAAATCTGCGACGTAGGGATTGCAGCCGTTGGGATGATATTTGTTGGGATTATGAATGACGCCGTACATATTTTTGAGTGCAATCGTCACGCCCGCGCCGTCATGGTCCTTCAACACGGGAAGATTGATGAGCACGCCGGTGCGTTGCGTGAGTATCTTCGATAGCCGGCTGCCTACGCTGCCATAGGCTGCGAGATCCTCCTCGTAGCCGGCGCGGTCGGTGCCGTAACATTGCACACGGTCGCCGCCCATCGCTAGTTGATAGCCGGCGCGCTCCAGTTCGTCGCTCTCGCGGTCCCACACCAAAATGTCGCCGGCCTTGACGCCGGCCTGCTGCAAACGCTCGCAAACGGCCGCGACGAGCTGAATGTTGGTGGAAATGCCGCGGCCTCCGAGGGTATTCACCTTCAAAGAAACCGTCTCGCCGGGATGAACCAGCTTTCTCCACGCATCGATGGGATGGTCGTGGTCAAAGAGAGCCTGCATGGCGCGATCCACCAGCGCCAACATTCGCTGCTCATCAACGGCTGCGCCCGCGCCGCGCAGATGCTCATCGCGAGCCACCACGACTCTGGATTGCGCGCCCGCAGCCAGCGCCTCCGCCGCGCCCCCTGCGCACAGCAGCGCGGCGCCAGCGAAAGATCGCTTGAGAAAATCCCTTCGGCTTCCTTTGCCCTGCGTACGCATCTGCAAACTCCCGCGCCCCCACACGGCTCATCAGGGGTCTCTAATCAACGGCTATGCCAATCCGCGCCCGGTTGCAGTGATGGCCGGCACTCATGGCGCTTTTGGTTCTCTGCGCCGGCCAGCCACTTCCGCGCAACCCAGGTAGCGCGCAGCCTAAGCGGAAGGATACACTGCGCAAGAGGAGCATTTCCATGACCATGAACGCGGAGCCTCTGGGGAAGTCATCCGCACAATCCGTCTACAGCATTTTTCTTCTTGTGGTTGCGGGCCTGGGCGGCCTGCTTTATGGCATCGACGTGGGCATCATCGGCGGCGCATTGCCTTACCTGGAAGCGACCTCGCGCCTGGACGCGGCGCAACTGTCGGCAATTGTCGCGGCGGTGCTGTTGGGCAGCGTACTGTCCACCTTGTTTGCCGGCGTTTTGACCGACTGGCTCGGGCGCAAGCCGATGATGGTTTTCAGCGGGCTTACCTTTGTGGTCAGCATTCCGGTAATTGCTCTTTCGCACGGATTCGCGCCGCTGTTTTTTGGCCGCTTGTTGCAAGGCGTCAGCGGCGGATTGATCGGCGTGGTGGTTCCGCTCTATCTTGCCGAGTGCCTGCCGGCCTTGCATCGCGGCAAGGGAACAGGCCTCTTTCAGTGGCTGCTCACGCTGGGCATCGTGGCCGCGGCCGCGGTGGGAATGTATTACAGCTATCGCGTTCAAGCCGTGGCCGGCGCAGCCGATTCCGCCGCGCTGTTTGCCTTCAAGGATCAGGCATGGCGGCGCATCTTCTGGGTCTCGCTTCCTCCCGGCCTGCTGTTTGTGCTGGGCAGCCTGCTGGTCAGCGAGTCGCCCCGCTGGCTCTTCAAGCGCGGCAAATCCGCCGCCGCATATGCCGCCCTGTTGCGTTCGCGCAGCGGCGAGCAAGCCAGCCTTGAATTGCAGGAGATGGAGAAGCGCGAGAGCGAAGAGACTCTGCGCTCGGCCTCGCGGATGGTGCGCGATTCTCTGCTGCGCCGCAGATATGTAATTCCTTTTCTGCTGGCCTGCATCATTCTCTTCTGCAACACGGCCACGGGAGTCAACTCGATCATCGGCTACAACACCGGCATTCTGCTGCAAAGCGGACTCTCCGATCTGAGCGCCCACTGGGGCTATCTGGTCTTCACCTCCATCAACTTTCTACTAACTATGGTGGGCGTGGCGCTGGTCGATCGCAAGGGGCGCAAGTTCCTGCTTGTGCTGGGCACGAGCGGCATCATTCTCTCGCTCATCTTCGTGGGCACTCTATTTCTGCGCACGGAAAAGGTGAACGTGGACGCGCGCGAGCTGGTGCAATCCCAGGTGCTTCAAGATCAATCGCTGACCCTCCACTTCGACCGGGCTGAAGCCGGCAAGCTGCTGGGAGCGCAAGGCAGCGAGGGCAAGCAGATTGACGCCGACCGCGCCTCGCTGGCCATCATTTACTCCTACGGCGACTTCACCGCCGCCACCAGTTTTGCGCGCTCCGACGACGCCGCGGCGCAACCCATTGAAATCTCGCGCGACCGCTGCGTTCCCTCCAATAAGGTAGTGGCCTTCTTCAGCAATCCCTTTGCCAATCTCGCCGCCGCACAAACCGCTCCACTGAAGATCGAGAAAGCTGTGATCGGCCGTGTGCCCGGCGCGCGCCACGGCTGGCTGGTCGCCGCGGGCCTCTTTTTGTTCATGGGATTCTTCGCGATGGGGCCGGGCGTCTGCGTCTGGCTGGCTCTCTCTGAGTTGATGCCCACCCGCATCCGCTCCAATGGCATGAGCTTCGCGCTGGTCATCAACCAGTTGGTCTCCACTACGCTGTCAGGCATCTTTCTGCCCTTTGTCAGCAAGCACGGCTATTCGTCGATGTTTTTCCTCTTCGCCAGCTTCACGGTCATCTACTTCATCGTCGCCGCGTTCTTCTTGCCGGAGACAAAAGGCAAGACATTGGAAGAGATTGAGGCCCATTTTGAAGGGCGGACGGCAGCATGAGGCCTGCGCTAAAAAGCAGAACCATCATCCTTTCTGAAACGATGAGGTTCTTGTAACGGCCAACGGAGATGACTCCACAGTGTGGGCGCGGGAGGGCGATTTTAGTCACGGTTCTATTGTTCCGGGGATGGAATGATGGGGCAAGATTCGATTCCATCCTGGACAAAAATGTATTGTGACAGGCAATTGGCTGCGCGATAATTGTCGGGGAATATTTGGGCGGGAATTCGGGCAAGGTGGCAGGTCTTTGCGATCTGGAGGGATTTATGACTGGCGCGCGAATGCTGGAACGAAGCTTGGCAACCCTCACGGCATATGGGCTATTGCTGATGTGCGGCTGTGGAGGCGGGGGCGGCGGCATTCCACCAATCGCAGTTTCTGTAACTGTAACTCCATCCTCCGTGGTGATCAAGCTGAACGCCCAGCAGCAATTTTTAGCAACTGTCTCAGGAACCGCAAACACGTCTGTCGCGTGGAGTGTGAACGGGGTTCAAGGAGGAAATGCAGCCACGGGGACGATTACCTCTGCAGGACTTTACATCAGCCCCACATCCGCGCCCTCTGGAGGCTATATCAATGTCACCGCGGTCAGTCAGGCAGACGCGGCTGTATCCGCCACCGTTCCAGTTATCATTCTGCCCCCGTTTGTGACCATTCCCTCGGCGCATCAGTGGACCGCCTCCACCGGCTCCTACACCTTCAATCCTGCTTCGCGCATCGTTATCGATTCCGCCAGTGCGGGTGAGCTGACCACAACGGCTGAAGTCTTTGCGGCGGACCTGAAATACCTGACCGGAGTGTCCAGCCAGCCCGTCGTAGGCTCTCCCAACGCCGGTGATATCAGCCTCAGCTTGCTGGCTTCTCCGGATACCGGCCTTGGATCAGAAGGCTACTCCATGAGCGTTGCGGGGACGGTTTCCATCAGCGCCAACACCGATGCCGGCGTCTTCTATGGGACGCGCTCCTTGCTGCAACTCTTGTCGCAGGGATCCACGATCGCTTTTGGGACGATTCGCGACTGGCCTAACTACCCGCAGCGAGCACTGATGGTCGACGTTGGAAGGATGTATTTCTCCATACAATGGCTGCAGGACCATATACGCGACCTGGCTTATGCAAAGATCAACACCCTCCACTTGCACTTATCGGACAATCAGGGCTTCCGCATTCAAAGCGACAGCCATCCCGAAGTGGTCAGCGCCACCGCCTACAGCAAAGATCAAATGAACAGCCTGATTCTACTGGCTGCTCTGTACCACATCACCATCGTCCCGGAGATAGATTTTCCCGCGCACTCTCAAGCCATTCTTGCCGCGCACCCCGAGCTTCAGCTCACCAACGCATCCGGAGAGACTCTCAATGACTCCTTCGACATAACCCTGCCGGGATCATATAAGCTGGTAGGCGACCTTCTGGATGAATATCTGGCCTTCTTTCCTGGACCCTATTGGCATGGCGGCGCCGATGAGTATCTTGTGAACAGCAGTTACTCGGACTTTCCCCAGCTCGCGGCCTTCGCCAAGGCCAATATCGGCCCCACGGCGACTCAGTACGATACCTATCTCTACTTTGAGAACTGGGTGGACAAGAAAGTGACGGCGGCAGGAAAGTCCACGCAGATGTGGAACGATCCCTATAACACTTTGAGTTTGACGGGAACGGCGGAGGGGCTCAATAAAGATATTCTCCTTGATATGTGGGATCAGGCCAGCGCCCCCCAGACAGCTATCGACGAAGGATATTCCATTCTCAACGCGAGCTTTGTTCCGCTCTATTACGATGGCGGCACCTACGATTACGCGCAAGACTTGTATGAGGATTGGGCTCCCAACCTGCAATTTGGCGGGATCGGAGGATGGATGGTGAAGGCCCAGGATCCGAGCCTGCCCGGAGCTTCGTTTGAAATCTGGTGCGACCCTTCCACTCCGGATGAGACCATCATCGATCAAAATACGTGGATTCCGCTGCGCGAGTTTGCACAGAATGTTTGGGGATCTCCCGCGCTGGTTCCCACCTACACGCAATTTGATTCATTGGCCTCTTCCCTTGGCCGTGCGCCCGGCTTTGGCTCTGCCGGAGGTCCTGTTGTCTACTTTGATTCGGAGCACTCCCAATGATTCACCATGAGATGGTTGTGAAAAGAAATCTTTCGGTTTTTCTGGCTGGATCGATTCTGTTGCTCGCCGGCTGCGGTGGCAGCACCACCAGCACCACCACCACGGGCACGGGCGGCGGCTACACCCAACAACAGACCACACCTGAACTTTTTTCCTATCAGGAGTGTACTTCGACCGCGCCCGTCTTTCCCGGCAATCCTGCCGAACCGGTGATTACACTGAACGGCCCACGGGTTGTAAGTCAGCCCTTGGGAACCCCATATACCGACCAGGGCGCGACTGCCACCGACCCGAAGGACGGAATCATCACCAGCCAGATGATTGTCAGCGGAGCGAGCGCCGTGGACACAACCACGGTGGGCGATTATCTGGTCCGCTATAACGTTACCGACAGCCAGAATCTGCCGGCCGTCGAAGTGGTGCGGATTGTGCGCGTCAACAATGGCACCTTCACGAAGCAAACCGCCAGGGACATCGGCACCACCGGCGCTCACATGGGTTATTACGAGCATCTGCCGGTCAATTACAGCAACGACCCCACGCAGAAGTTTCCGCTGATCGTCTATCAGCACGGATGGAGCGGTGCGCGCTTTCTTGACCCTTATACCGTTCAGGCTCCGCTTTCGATTCTGTCGGGAGACCTGGTCGGGGTCATCAACTCCAGCTATTGGGACGACTCGCGGCCGTTCATCGTGCTTTCGCCGCAGCGCTGCCTGGATCCGCTGGTTGACGTTGTGACCGCGGGCTACACCAAACTCTTCATGGACTACGCCATCAACACCTATCAGGTGGACCCGACGCGCATCTATCTGATGGGGTTCAGCGAGGGATCGGGCGATACCTGGGATTACCTCTGGAACTATCCAAATGAGCTGGCCGCCGTGGTTCCCATCTCCGGCGGCTATGGAAATCAGCTGGGATGCGTCTTCGCGCAGACCCCGGCCTGGGCCTTTAACGGCGAGGCTGACCCGGTGGTTCCCTACATGGATCAAGTGGCGACGGTGGATTCCATCAACGCATGTAATCCCGTTGTGCCGGCCAAGATCACAATCTTTGCCGGCATCCAACACCTGGACGACCCACCCATGGTGCTCGATCCCCTCGGTCTTGGCCAGGGCATTGCCCCTTACGACGTCTATGACCAAAACATCTTCGACTGGCTGCTCCAGTACAGCAGGCCGCAACCTGTTCCGCCCGAATAGTCCGTAGCCTTCACGGGTTCTCCGTACGCTCGATCCAATTCGTGCTGCATCGGACTGCTTGCATCCGCCATCCGGGTGATAAAATCAAACAGTGCCGGGTCCTACGCGACGTAATCCCGCCAACCCCGCCAGGTCCGGAAGGAAGCAACGGTAACGGGCTAGTACGGGCGCAGTAGGTCACCCGGCGCTTTTTCGTGTTTTTGGTTCACCCAACGTCTACACCCAACGTCAAGGAGAATTGCATTGTCTCTCACTGTTCGCCCCATTGTGGGCTGCCGCGCCAAGATTACCGCCTTCGGAACCTACGTCCCCCCGCAGCTTCTAACCAACAAAGACTTGGAAAAGATGGTGGATACCAGCGACCAGTGGATTATGGAGCGGACCGGCATCCGCGAGCGGCACGTGCTGGCTAAAGGCTTGGGCGTGAGCGACATCTGCACCGAGGCGGCCAAAAAATGCCTTGCGGCGCGCGGCATCCCGGCCAGCGAGGTCGAGGTCATCATCGTGGGCACTGTGACGCCGGACATGATGTACCCGGCAACGGCTTGCCTGGTGCAGGACAAGATCGGGGCCAAGGGCGCGTGGGGCTTTGACGTTTCAGCGGGATGCTCGGGATTCGTCTTTGCGCTGCAAGCCGGGGTGAAGATGATCGAGAGCGGCGCGCACAAGAAAGTTCTGGTCTGCGGCGCCGACGCCAACACCCGCATGACCGATTACACCGACCGCACCACCTGCGTTCTCTTCGGCGACGGCGGCGGCGCGGTGCTGCTGGAGCCATGCGCGGAAGGCGAGATCGGGTTTATCGATTTTTGGCACGAGATCGACGGATCAGGCGCGGCGGCGCTGAATATGCCGGGCGGCGGAAGCCTAAATCCCGCCAGCCACGAGACCGTGGACAAGAAGATGCACTACATCCACCAGGATGGGCAGACGGTGTACAAGTTCGCCGTGCGCAAGATGGCCGAGGCCACCACCAAGCTGCTGGCGCGCAACAACGTGACCGGCGCGGACCTAGGCTGCTTCATTCCCCACCAGGCCAATCTGCGCATCATTCAGGCCACCGCCGACCGGCTGGCCGTGGATGCTTCGCGCGTCATCATCAACATCGAGAAGTATGGCAACACCTCGGCGGGAACGATTCCGCTGGCCATAGGCACGGCCGTCGAGGAAGGCAAGCTCAAAAAGGGCGAACTGCTGCTGCTGGCCGCCGCCGGCGCCGGTTTTACCACCGGCGCGGTGCTGCTGCGCTGGGAGATTTAGAAGCAGGGAATAGGGAACAGCGAACAGTTTTTCGCTGCGCTGCCATTTGGAAGCCTGCCTGCTAGCACCTTTTGCAATTCCCCTCAGTTGCTCGCATAGGCGCCAATCACAGGCGGCGTGGTTTGCGCATTGCCGCCGAGGTCCTGCGCGGGAGCGCCATAGGCAGTCGTTCCCTTGCCGATGGCCGGACTACCTGCGGCCAGGGAGAAGTCTCCCGTGGCGGCGGAGTTGAACAGCGGATCTGCGCCGAGAATGTTGCCATTGGCGGCGGTGATGGGCGAGCCGCCGCCGCCCACCGAGCTTTGACCTGCGCTTCCGTTGAAGGATAGATTGTTGGCCCAGATGTTACTCATATTCGCAATATCGTTGGTGTCGTAGAGCGCGTAGTTTGTGCCCGAAGGACGGGCGTTGGGATCGGCATAAGTAATGTTATTGACAACCGTATTCTGGCCTCCACTAAGAACACCGATCTCGCCGGGGTTATAACTGGTGATGAGTGTATCCTGGCCGTCCTTGTACGCGGTGTTGTTGGCCACGGTAATGTTTTCGCTGGAGAAGAGATTGATGCCAAGCCCGCCATTGCCAAAGACGAGGTTGTTTTCGATGAGCGTTTGCGGGGTATAGGCGACGTTCACGCCGCCCGTGTATTGATTGGACTCGCCCTGCGAGCTGGTGAAGTCATCGCACATGATGCCATGGCCTTCGGTTTGCGAAGTGCTGCCGTCGTTCAGCTCCGAGTTATGGTAAGAGATATTGTTGCTGATGATGTTATGAAAGCCGGGAGCCAGGTCCACGGCGACCGGCTCATAGAAGTCGATGCCGCTGGTGGCGTAGTGTCCGCCGATATAGCCCGCGGTGTTATAGACGATGTTTCCCTGCACGGTGAAGTAATCAGAAAAGATGCCTCCAATTCCCGCGCCGCCGACATCATGAACAATGTTATTGAGAATCTTGATGTGGTCGGCGTGGAAAAACTCGATGCCGTCGCCTTGATAGCCGGGCGCCGCTATCCCGGTAACTTCAAAGCCATCGAAGATAATGTAATGCGTATTCTGAATATCGATGTTGGTTGTGCCTGCGGCGGGCTGGGTAATCACTGCGGCGCCGCGCTTGGCGGAACGGAAGACGAGATAGCCTCCGGGAGTATCGCTTGTCCCGTGTAGAGATGCGCCGAGATAGAGGCTCTCCGTATAAGTTCCCGGAGCGACATTGACTGCTACGCCTCCCTGGGGATTGCCGGTAGAGAGCGCGGAGACCGCCTGCGAGATAGTCTTCCAGGCCGTGGCCGTGCTGGTGCCATTGTTTGCATCGCTGCCGTTTACCGCGTCCACATAGTAGTTGGTTGCAACCGTGTATGGAGAGGCCACAAAGGGCATAAGTCCGGGCGTAGTCAAGAAGGCGTAGCCGGGACCGGGCGCGATGTAGTTAGCGGTGACGGTCGCATTGGCGTTCATGGTCACGCTGCAACTGACTGTGCTCGATGTAGTGCATCCGCTCCACGAGGAAAAGCTGTTGCCGCCGGCCGTGTTGGGCGCGGTCAGAGTCACGGTCGTCCCCGGGTTATAAGTAAGCGCAAAAGCTGTGGAGCCGGTAGTCGTTTTATTGTTGTCCGCCGGTAACACGTAGATGGGGACGCTGCTGGCAGGGCTGACAGAATTGACGGTCAACAAGTAAGTTGAGGGCGGAGGAGGAGTCGTGGTCGAGCTGCCGCCGCCGCAGGCAGTTATCAACAAAGTCAATCCACCGGAGATCAAGAAAGCGCCACATTTGCGGACGTTCATTCGTTTGCCATTTCCTTAGCAATTCTAATGCTTGCGCGGCGGCTAAAGCGGCCTTTTATCGCCCCAGCGCCAGCGACGGGTCAGCGGAGAGCGACGGGGCGGCAAATTCGCCGGATTGGAAGCGGGGCCATGCGGCGGCGGCGATCATGGCGGCGTTGTCAGTGGAGAGCGAGAGCGTGGGAAAGGCGACGCGCAGGCCGCGGCGGGCGGCTTCGGCGCTGAAGCGAAGGCGCAGTTCGCGGTTGGCGGCGACGCCTCCGGTGATGAGAATGCGGCGCGCGCCGAGGGATTCGGCGGCGGCGAAGCTCTTTTTCATCAGGTCGCCCACCACCGCGCACTGAAAGCTGGCAACCAGGTCAAGAATCTGTTGCGGGCAGAGCGCGAGGGCTTCTTCTTTGGTTTGCGGAGGGCGCGCCACGGCATTGGGCGCGAAGAGCCGCGCGGCGCGGGCCTGGGCTTCAGGGCGCAGAGCATGGAGTTCGACGTAGCGCAGGACGGCGGTCTTAATTCCCGAAAACGAAAACAGGAAGCGCGGATCGAGATCGGCGATGGGCGCGCTTTGAGCGGCTTTGGTGCGCGGAGTTTTGCCAATCAGGTGAAGCTTGGGCTTGATCCGCGAAAAGGCGAAGGGCACGGCGCGCGGATTGCCGTAGCGGGCCAGGGCATCGATCCAGGGTCCGCCGGGATAGCCGAAGCCGAGCAGCTTGGCGACCTTGTCAAAGGCCTCGCCGGCGGCGTCGTCCAAGGTGCGGCCGACGAGCGAATAGCTCCACGAGCCGTGGGCGGGCTGGGCCAGATATAGATGCGTGTGGCCGCCGGAGACGACCAAAGCCAGCGCCGGCTCGTTCTTGAGATGCAGGTCCTTCGGCTCCCCCTTCTCTTCGCTCAGGGTCCGCTCAGGATGACAACTTAGTGAGGATTCATGCTCATTGAGTAGCACGGCGTGGATGTGGCCTTCAAGGTGGTTGACGGCGATGAGCGGCAGGCCCTGCGCGAAGGCCAGAGCCTTGGCGTAGGTGACGCCGACCAGCAACGCCCCGGCAAGGCCCGGCCCGGAGGTGACGGCGATGGCGTCAAGATCGGCGATGGTGATGTTGGCCTGGGCAAGCGCGGCGCGGACTACCGGGACGATGGCGCGGAGATGCTCGCGGCTGGCCAACTCCGGCACCACGCCGCCGTAGCGGGCGTGGGTGGCGATCTGCGAGGCGACGACCGAGGAGAGAGTGCGCGCGCCGCGCTCGACGACAGCCGCCGCCGTCTCGTCGCAGGAGGATTCGATACCGAGAATGAGGCCAGTGGGCATGAACCTATAGTTTATCGTTGTGGGAGGGATCGGGCAGTTGCGGAGCTAATTCCCGCCTTGCTGTGCTAGTCTTTCCAATGGAAATAAAATCAGGAGGAAATTTGTGCGTATCTCTTTGCCTCAACTTGCCGTAATCGGGATTGCAATCGGACTTAGCGCCACCGGACAGAGTGTTAGCCTGAAGGCGCAAGCGCCAGCCACGGCGCAGCCCGCGAAGACCGCGCCGGTCGCCGTCGCCATGCCAGCCGTGGACTCTTCCGATCCGGTGGCCGATCCCAAAGCGGTGGTCACGCTGGGCCATGCGCGCTTTACCGTGCTCACCCCGGAACTGATTCGCATGGAGTGGGCGGCGGACGGCAAGTTTGAGGACCACGCTTCCTTTGTCTTCCTGAACCGCCGGCTGCCGGTGCCGAAGTTTGAACACACGGTGACAGGCCAGACGCTCGTCCTCAAAACCAGCGCGCTGACGCTCACCTACACGCCATCTGCGGATGGCCGCTTTTTGGCGGACGATCTCTCCATCGAACTGACCGTCGATGGCAAGCCGGTGGTCTGGCATCCCGGCCTCGCCGACCCCGAAAACCTGCTCGGCACCACGCGGACCCTGGACGGCGCGC
>Ga0302320_10020085_pt1 | contig 13361 bp, 13 predicted proteins | sample Bog_T0_3_FD_202130 | JGI IMG/M metagenome (GOLD analysis project Ga0302320, IMG submission 202130) | Peat permafrost microbial communities from Stordalen Mire near Abisko, Sweden - Bog_T0_3 | ecosystem: Environmental > Terrestrial > Soil > Wetlands > Peat | place: Sweden: Abisko, Stordalen Mire...
CAGATTCTCCTCTCGAATACCTATCATTTATTTCTCCGTCCCGGCCACGAACTGATCCGCAAAATGGGCGGCCTGCACAAATTTATGGCCTGGCCGCGTGCAATTCTTACGGACTCCGGCGGCTATCAGGTTTTCAGCCTGAGTGAATTGCGAAAAGTCTCCGACGAAGGCGTCATCTTTCGCTCCCATCTCGACGGTTGCGAACATTTCCTTTCGCCAGAAAAAGCGCTCGAAATTGAAATCGCGCTCGGCGCAGACATCATCATGGTCCTCGACGAATGCATCGAAGCGCCTGCATCCGAGGCGCGCACCCGCGACGCCGCCAAACGCACGCTCGATTGGGCGCGCCGTTCGAAAGACTATTTCGCGCAGCACGGCGATCGGGCGCGGCAAGCGCTTTTCGGCATCGTGCAGGGCGGCACGCACGCTGCGGTCCGTCGCGAAAACTCGGACGCGCTCGTCGAACTAGATTTCCCCGGCTACGCGATCGGCGGCCTGGCCGTCGGTGAATCGCACGCCATCACTTGCGAGATGGCCGGAATTGTGACGCCGCGGCTGCCGCAAGAGCGCCCGCGCTACTTGATGGGTGTAGGCAAGCCCGAACAAATTCCCGATTATGTCGCACTCGGCGTCGACATGATGGATTGCGTGCTGCCTACGCGCAGCGCGCGCCACGGCTGCCTGTACACTTCGCAGGGGCGATTGCTGATCCGCAATGCGCAGTACATCAGCGACCAGCGCCCGATCGACGAAGAATGCACCTGCGCGGTCTGCAAGCGCTACACCCGCGCGTACTTACGCCATCTGTATGCATCGGGAGAATTTCTGGCGACCATCCTGAACACCCACCACAACATCCACTTTTACCTTGACATCATGCGGCGAATCCGAGAGGCTATCCGTTTTGGGATGCTCGAAAAGTTCCGTTCTGACCTTCAGGCTCGTCTGAAATAGACAACCCAGGCAGGTGTTGGGCGCAACACCCGGCGGAGCGGCATCTCTGGACGTAATTTTTTGGCTCGCCGTCCCCGGCCAGCCATCATTTTGCGGCTCAAACGGCATCTACAACTCTAAAGTTCATCCGACGGCGGAAAAAAGGCGAAACGAAAGTGACATTCGCGTTCTCGAGCGCATTCTTTAGCATCGACCGGCTCGCCCTTGCGTTTCAGGCTCCGGGCGGCATCGGTTTAGTCGGCTCGATCCTTCCTTTGATTTTGATCATGGTGATTTTTTATTTTCTGATGATTTTGCCCGCGCAGCGCCGGCAGAAGAAAGTCACCGAAATGCTCGGCGCCCTTAAAAACGGCGACAAAGTGATTACAAACGGCGGCATCTATGGCACGATAGTTGGCCTTGAAGATGACGCAGTTCAGCTACGCGTCGCCGAACAAGTGAAAATGAAGGTCGCGCGCAGCGCGATCGCCGGACTCCAGGCCGAACCACCGAAGGAGAGTTAGCAAGCCCGCATGAATTCCCAGCACAAGTGGAAGTTCGTCCTGATTGGACTCGTGATTGTTGCCTGTATTTTTGGTTTGATCGGTTTTCCGCCGCCCACCTCGCTTGCAGGGTTGAAGCAGAGCCTGGCGGACCGCATTAAATTGGGCCTCGATTTGAAGGGTGGCAGCCACCTGGTTCTGCAGGTTCAAGTGGATGAAGCGATTGGCCAGCGCTGCGACCAGACCGTGGATCTGCTGGTGAAGACGCTGCACGAAAAGAATTTGACCGTCGGCGACGTTCGCCGCGTGGATGACACGCATATCGAAGTGAGCAACGTCGATCCGAACTCCACAGGTGCCTTCCGCGACCTGGTTACCGCACAATTTCAGGATTGGATCTCCAGCGCAGCGCCCGGCGCACAAAACGGCTTCCTGCTGACGCTGAAGCCGTCGGTGATTTCCGATCTCCGCAAAGACACGATGGACCAGGCGCTTGAAACCATCACGCGCCGCATCAACGGGTTGGGCTTGACCGAGCCGACCATCGCGTTCACCGGCCGCACCGATGAAATCCTTGTGCAGCTTCCCGGCGAAGGCGATCCTACTCGCGCGAAAGCGGTGATTCAGGCCGGCGGCCAACTCGAATTGACTCTCGTAGCCGACGATCAGACCTATCCCTCCGAAGCCGCAGCACTGGCCGCACACGGCGGCGTGCTGCCCCCGGGGACGATGGTGATGCCCGGCAAGTCCGAAGCACAGGGCGCTCCGGCAAACTCGCAGGTCTATTACATCGTGGCGCGGTCGCCGATTGTGACGGGCACGGATTTGCAGAGCGCCACCACCAGCCCAAGCACCAATTTTCCCAATCAATACCAGGTGGACTTCGTTCTATCGACTGCTGCGGCGTCGCGATTCGGTCCGTTCACCAAAGCGAACATTGGCCGCCGCATGGCGATTGTGCTCGACCGCAAAGTTCAGACCGCTCCCACAATTAATGGCCCGATCGAAGATCGCGGCATGATCGAGGGCAACTTCAGCGAAGAGTCCTCGAAGGATCTCGCGCTGGTTCTGCGGGCAGGAGCGCTGCCTGCTTCCATTAAATACCTGGAAGAGCGGACGGTTGGTCCTTCGCTCGGGGCGGACTCGATTCGCGCTGGCGTGCGAGCGTCGATCGGCAGCTTGATCGTGGTGATGATTTTCCTGGTGTTCTACTACCGGTTAAGTGGTGTGAACGCTGTCGTGGCATTGATTCTGAACTTGCTGATCTTGATCGCGTTCATGGCCCTTGCGGGTGCAACGCTTACGTTGCCCGGCATCGCCGGCGTGGTGCTCACCATCGGTATGGGCGTCGATTCCAACGTGCTGGTGTTTGAGCGGATCCGTGAAGAATTGCGAAACGGAAAATCGCCTGCTTCGGCGGTCGATCTCGGTTTCAGCAACGCGTTTCGCACGATCATCGACACGCACGTCACGACACTCGTGTCGGCGGCTTTCTTGTTGCTGTTCGGTTCCGGTCCGGTGCAGGGATTCGCGATTACGTTGATTATCGGTTTGCTGGCCAACGTTTTCACCTCGATCTTTGTGTCGCGCACCATCTTCGACTGGCACTTGTCGCGGATGGGCCGTCAGGAACCACTAAGTATCTGATTTGGAAGGGAATGCAGCCCGTAGAAATCTTTAGTGAACTGGTGCTGGCGGGGAACAAACCCCCAGTACCTGGTGTCCAATAAAGGCGGAATACTAACGCATGGAATTGTTCAAAAACGTCAACGTGGATTGGATCGGCAAAGCGAAGTACTTCGCCGCGCTTTCGCTGATTCTGCTGGTACTCGGTTGGGCCTCGATTTTGAAGAATGGCGGCCTGCGTTATGGCATCGATTTTCGCGGTGGTACGCTGATTTACGTTCGCTTCGCGGGCACGCCTCCGGTGGATCAGATCCGCAAAGGACTTTCGGCGGCAGGTCTTTCCGACAGCACGATTCAGACGATCAGCGACTCGGTCGTCGGTGGTTCGCAAAATGACGTTGTGATCGGTCTTGAGCGCAAAGACCAAAGCGACGAATCGTTGAATGCCGGCAAGCAGGCGATCCTCGACGTGCTTCACAAGACGTTTGGCACCGCGGAAGTCGCCGGCAAGGCCGATTTCAACTCCGCGACGAAGGACTCTCTGGCGGCCGTACTTACGCAGAAAGATCCTCTGTCCTTGGGCTTGAATGCCGGGGACCGCTACAACCAGTTGGCGCAGCGCCTGCTCGATGCGCGCGACAAAGATCACGGCGGCATCGTGACGAACTTTAGCGACCTCAGCAATGTGGACGGCGCGAACCCCGCCGTGCTCGCCGTACTGAACGGTAACTTCGCGCTCGACAATTTTACGATTCGCAACGTGGAAGTCGTGGGACCGAAAGTCGGTGCGCAGCTCCGTCATCAAGCGATTTGGGCGACGCTCTACGCGCTAGCTGGCATGCTGGTGTACATCGCTTTCCGATTCGAGTGGGTTTACGGCGCGGCGGCGGTAATCGCCGTGTTCCACGACGTGCTAATTACCCTGGGATTCTTCTCCCTGTTCCATTACGAAATTTCATTGACGGTCATCGCCGCTTTGCTTACATTGGTCGGCTATTCCATGAACGACACGATCGTAATTTTCGACCGGGTCCGGGAAGACACACGATTGATGCGGCGCGACTCGTTTTCAGACATTGTGAACAAGGCGATCAATCAGACGCTGTCTCGAACCATTTTGACGAGCGGCCTGACGTTCTTAACCGTTCTCGTCTTGTTCCTGACAGGCGGACAGGTTTTGCGAGCGTTCTCTTTTGCCATGGTAGTGGGAGTTGTGGTAGGAACGTATTCCAGTTTCGGAATTGCAGCGCCGATCGTGGTGCTGTGGAACAAATATCGAGGGGATGGAACTGCCGTGCGTGCCGGATCCGCAGCCGACAAGCGCGTATTGGCAGAAGCAAGGAGGTAGTCATGTTCGACGATCTGGTGGTATCCAGCGCGAATCCGCAGAAGACGAACAAGCCCTGGACGGTCGCACTCTCCATGTTTATTCAGGTGGGGATCGTGATTGTCATGATCTTGATTCCGCTGATCTACACCGAAGCGCTGCCGAAGGGCATGCTCACTACCTTCCTGGCCGCTCCGCCGCCGCCTCCTCCGCCTCCTCCTCCAGCCGCGGCCGTAAAGATCGTCAAGCCGCAGGTGCACCTGATCCACAACGGGCAGATGATGGCGCCGACGGTGATCCCGAAGAAAGTCGAAATCATTAAGGAAGAAGAGCAGCCGCCCGACGTTGGCGCGTCCAACGGCGTGGTCGGCGGCGTGGCCGGAGGTTCCGCGGGCGGTGTGCTTGGCGGAATCATCGGCGGCACGTCCGGCTCGAACCTGCCTCCTCCTCCGCCGAAGGTCAACAAGCCTTTGAAGGTCGGCGGCCAGGTGCAATCGGCCAATTTGATTCGGCAGGTAACGCCCACCTATCCCCCGATCGCCAAGACAGCGCACGTCTCCGGCACCGTGGTGCTTCACGCGATTATCTCGAAGGACGGCTCGATCGAAGAGCTCACCTATATCTCCGGTCCGCCGCTATTGATGAAGAACGCGATGGACGCAGTGCACCAGTGGCGGTACAGGCCCACCATGCTGAACGGTGAGCCAGTCGAAGTGGATACGACGATTTCTGTGGTCTTTACTCTAGGCGGTTAGGCAGTCACGGTTCGGGCCCTGTTGCGGGGCTGGGGCTGGCAGGGAATGAATTCCGACCGGCAGAATCTGACTGCCGAGATCGTCTTGAAGGAATGGAGGAGCTAACTCATGTTTGCGAATTTACTTTTGGCCACTGTGGTGCTGTTTCAGCAGCAAGCCGGCGAACCGAGCTGGGATTTGGTGTCGATGTGGCAGCACATGGACTGGCCGGCGAAGACCGTCGTATTCATTCTCTTTATTATGTCCGCCTGGTCCGTCGGTATCATGATCGACCGCGCCCTTATGTATAGCGCGGCCCGCAAGCAGTCCCGCGTGTTCGTGCAGCAGGTTGCCGGCGCGCTCAAAGACAACAAGCTCGACGAAGCCATCTCGATCGCCGAGCGCAACAAGAAGAGCCACATCGCCAAGGTCGTCGCCACGGGCTTGTCGGAATTCCAGGCGGCATCGGCGCAGGTCGGCGATGAAGAAGTGATCGAAGCCGCCAAGCGCGGTCTGGAACGCTCGGTCGCCATCGTGCACGCCGAAATGAAGCGCGGCCTCTCCGGTCTTGCCACCATCGGTTCCACGGCGCCTTTCGTCGGATTGTTCGGTACGGTCATGGGCATCATCGGCGCGTTCAAGGGCATCTCGGCTTCGAAAGCAACCGGTCTGTCGGCGGTCGCCGGCGGTATTTCCGAAGCTCTTTTGACCACCGCTCTCGGCTTACTCGTCGCCGTGCCGGCTGTGTGGACCTTCAACTACTTCACCAACAAAGTCGAAGCGTTCGACGTCGAAATGGACAACTCCTCGATGGAGTTGATCAATTACTTCATCACGCGCCGCGGCGCAAAGAAGTAACCCAATGGCCTACAAGCCCAAAGCAGCGCCGGTGATGGCGTCTCCCAATGTCATCCCCATGGCGGATATCATGTTGGTGTTGCTGATCATTTTCATGGTTATCACGCCTATGTTGCAGAAGGGCGTGTCCGTGGACATGGCCAAGGTAAACAATGCCCGGGACCTGCAGGATGCCGACCGCGATGACGCCATCATCATCGCCGTCGCACGAGATGGCAAACTGTACCTGGGCACCACGCAGATCGAGCTGGGCGACATCACTACGCGAGTTAAGGACCTGATCGCCAACCGCCTCGACAAAACCGTTTTCGTGCGCTCGGATTCGCGTGCGAAATATGGCGACGTCGTGAAGGCCGTTGACGAAGTCCGCTCGGCTGGCGTGGACCATCTGGGTCTGCTCACCGAAAAGAATCGCAACAGAGAAGCAACGGCTCCTCCCGCGCCTCCCCCAGGCACCTAGCAGTCGGGCGAGCGCCACGGAGTCGCGTTACGCGGCTCTTTTGGAGATGCCAGTCGGAAACCGTGGCGGTCCGATCTCCGGACCGCCGTTTCAAAGGAGTCTCTCATGGGAATGTCAGTTGGCAATAGCGGCGGTTCGATGTCTGAACCGAACATCGTTCCGCTGATCGACGTATTGCTCGTGCTGATCATCATCTTCATGGTGATCACGCCCACCACTCCGCAGGGTCTGGACGCGCTGGTGCCTCAGCCCACGCCGCCGAACCAAAAAGAAGATCCGAACCTGCTGCAGAAGACCATCGTGGTGCAGGTCACCGCAAACGGCAAAGTGCTGATCAATCAGGACCCGACGGAATGGGATGCTCTAGGTCCCCGCCTGGAAGACATCTTCAAACAGCGCGCCGAGAAGGTCGCGTTCGTGAAGGGCGACGACTCCGTAGAATTTGCCCAAGTTGCCCGCGCAATTGATATTATGCGTGGCGCGGGAATCGATAGCGTCGGCCTGATCACCGCCAAGATCGAAGCGGGCCAGTAGCGCGATTGCCGTGCGCGGCTCCGGCCGCGAGCGTGAAATCCCAGAACACAGGATTTTCCCGCCGTACGGTGCGCGATTTTCCCGCATCGGGCGCGGCCGCCCATCAAGGAGGGCAGGAATGAAGCGTCAGCCCCACACAACTCTATTGCTCGTCGCGGTCATGGCCGCGATTGCTTCGGGAGCCGCCTGCGACAAACTGCGCGCTCGCGACGCTTTGAACAAAGGCGTGCAGGCCTACAAAGCCGGCCAGACCGACGCCGCGATCGAGAGTTTCAAGAAGGCTAAGGATCTTGATCCGAACCTGGTCAATGCGCGCCTCTACCTTGCCACTGCCTACGCCGGTCAATACATTCCCGGAGCTCCCTCCCCGGAGAACATGCGCAACGGCCAGCAGGCGCAGTCGGAGTTCGAACAGATTCTCCAGATGGATAAGCAGGGCGACAATCTAAGCGCGATCGATGGGCTCGGCTCCATTCTTTACAACATGGGCGGCACGCCGTTTGATCCCAAGCTATTCGATCAGTCGAAGGTCTATCACGAAAAGCATATCGCTCTAAAGCCGGACGATCCCGAACCCTATTACTGGCTTGGCGTGATCGATTGGTCGCTCGCGTTCCGCGGAAACAAGGACATGCGCGAGGACTACAACAAGACCGCGAAGAAGACCATTCGCGACACCGAACCCATGCCTGCCGCGCTGGCCGCTCAATTCCAGCAGAAATACGGCGCGATGGTGGACGAAGGGATCACGAACCTCCAGAAGGCCATCAGCCTGCGTCCGGATTATGACGACGCCATGGCTTACCTGAACCTGCTCTATCGCCAGAAGGCCGACATGGAATCGACGCCCGAAGCGCGCGACGCAGACACCAAGCAAGCCGACGACCTGGTCGAAAAGGTGAAAGCCATCAAGCAGAAGAAGATGGATACACCCGCTCCCCAGTAGTCGCTTCGAAAAGCTCAGCAGAATTTCAAAGCCGGCGGGTTTTCGAATCCGCCGGCTTTTTTGTTGCCCTGGCGCGAATTCTTCCCCGCGCTGTAGGATGAAAACCACATAGACTTTCGCGATCGGCAGTCGGGCGCAAATTCGTGCCGCGACTCAAAGGGTGTTATTTACATGCGCAGTGCAAATCGGCTTACCAAAATCTTGCTGGCCACCTCTGTAGGGGTTCTCGTTTCCTTGGCGCTCGCCGCGCTTCCGGTGCATCGTGCCCGCGTCCAGGCCCAGGCAGACTCGCCCGACCCGTGGAGCAGCTCGCAGACCGTCCAACCCGCCGATCTCGCGCTTGAACTGGCCGGCGCTGCTTCGGCGAAGCCGACGGTAATCTGCGTCGGATTCCGGCCGCTCTATCAGGGCGCGCACATTCCCGGAGCCACATTTCACGGCTCCACATCCAAACCCGAAGCCGTCGTGGAGTTGAAGACCTGGGCGCAGCCCCTGCCGCGTTCGACAAATCTGGTGGTTTACTGCGGCTGCTGCCCCATGCCAAAGTGCCCAAACATCCGCCCCGCGTTCACAGCCTTGCGCGATATGGGCTTCACCCACTTGCGCGTCCTAATCCTGCCCAACGACCTCAACACCGATTGGACTGAGAAGGGTTATCCAGTGTCGAAAGGCAATTAGTCAACGCGACGCTCGGGAACCGGGTCTGCCCGTTCCCCGTCGAACCAGCCTTCCTATTCACGCATTGAATGCAATCGATTCATAAAACCGATGGATTCCGCCTCACGTAGATAAGCCGCCTGGACGCGCCCGGGACTAAAATATCCCTTAGCATGAGTACGGCTGGCAAACCCGTCGTCACCCAGGCAGCCAAGCGCAGCATTGACCTTCGCTTCGTCGAACTGATGGACAAGGTCCGCCGCAGCCGCCCCGGCGACGACCTCGAGCTTTTGCGCCGCGCCTACGATTTCGCGGCCGAACAGCACAAGACCCAGCTGCGCCAGTCCGGCGAGCCCTTCCTTTCGCATCCCGTCGAGGTTGCGCACATCCTCGCGGACATGAAGCTCGACGTAACCTCGCTCTGTGCCGCGCTGCTCCACGACGTGGTTGAAGACACCAAGATCCCCCTCACCACAATTTCAGAGCAGTTCGGGCCGGACGTCGCGCGGCTCGTCGAAGGCGCCACCAAGATTAGCCGGCTTGATCTGCTGGCACCCGAAGCGCGCCAGGCGGAAAACGTCCGCAAGATGCTGCTCGCCATGGTCAACGATGTTCGCGTCGTCGTTGTAAAGCTGGCTGATCGCCTCCACAACATGCGCACTCTGGAATACCTTGATACCGACCGCCAGCAGCGCATCGCCCGCGAAACTCTGGACATTTACGCGCCGGTCGCCAACCGCCTTGGAATGGGCTTGATCCGCGGCGAGCTCGAAGATCTTTCCTTCCGCTATCTCGAACCCAACGCGTATTTCGAGCTGCAGAAAAAATTGGCCGTCAAGCAACGCGCCTTCGACAAGTTCCTTGAGGAAGTGCAGGAAACCATCCGCAACAAGATGGTCGAGACCGGAATCCCCGTCGAAGTGCAGGCACGCGTAAAGCGCTTTTATTCGCTGCACACCAAGATTCAAAAGCAGCAGCGCACCATCGATCAGGTATTCGATTTGCTTGCCGTGCGCGTGATCACCGACACCGTGAAAAATTGCTACGCCGCCCTCGGTGTGATCCACCAGATCTGGCCGCCAGTGCCGGGCCGCTTCAAGGACTACATCGCCATGCCGCGGCCGAACCTCTACCAGTCGCTGCATACCGCCCTGATTCACGGCGGGCAAGCGTTCGAGGTTCAAATTCGCACGCAGGAAATGCACCGCATCGCCGAGCAGGGCGTGGCTGCTCACTGGAAGTACAAAGACGGCACGCGCGAAGTTTCCAGTGCCGACGATCAGCGCATCGTCTGGATGCGCCAGTTGATCGAGTGGGTGCAGGAAATGCAGGAGCCCAGCGAATTCTTATCCACGTTGCGCGTCGATCTGTATCCGGAGGAGCTTTACACCTTCACTCCGCTGGGTCGCGTCGTGGTGTTGCCGCGCGCCGCTACGCCGATCGATTTTGCCTACGCCGTGCACACCGAAGTGGGCCATCAGTGCATCGGCGCGCGCGTGAACGGCGCGATCGTTCCGCTGCGCCATCCGCTTTCAAATGGCGATGTGGTCGAAATCATGACCCAGAAGGGCCACGAGCCTTCGCGAGACTGGCTCTCGTTCGTTCAAACCTCCCGGGCTCGTAGCAAAATCCGCCAGTGGATCAATCTCCACGAGCGCGAGCAAGCCAAGGCCGTCGGCAGCCGACTGATCGAGAAAGAGGCGCGCGCCGCGGGTATTTCACTTAAGAAAATCACCGATGAAGACTGGCAGCGCGTCGCCTCCGAATATGGCTGCGGCAAAATCGAGGATTTGCACGCCGACCTCGGCTACGGGAAATGGTCGGCGCGGCAGGTGCTCGCCAAGGCATCCGGACAGGCTCTTACGGAAGGTACCGAGGACGCGCCAAAGCTTGGCTCGACCGTCAAGAAAATGCTGGGAATCAACGACGGCGCAATTCTGGTGCGCGGCCACGACGATCTGATGGTGTACCGCTCGAAGTGTTGTAATCCCATCCCTGGTGACGACATCGTTGGTTACGTTACGCGGGGCCGCGGGATTGCCGTTCACAGCAAGACCTGCCCCAACGTCCAAAATCTGCTCTACGAAGCCGAGCGCCGCATTCCCGTCGAGTGGGCCGGCGAAACGCAAGCCACGTTTCCCGTTCGTTTGCGCATTTTCACCGAAGACCGGCCCGGCATGTTGGCCGACATCACCGCCGTCATCAGCGAAACCGGCGCCAACATTCGCACATTTGAAAGCGGCGGCGGGCACGACCTGCGCGCCCGCATCGAAGTCGCTCTCGACGTTCACAATCGCAAGCAGCTCGAGCGCATCCTAACCGGCATCAAGCGCATTCCCGGCGTCTTCGACATCGAACGCGTGTACAACGTCTAATCGCGCATCATCCGCAATATTCCGCCTTTCGCCCCACTCCCCGGCCCGGTAGAATTCCTACACCTTGAAGCGCTCCGCTCTCGTCTCGCTCGCCGCCTGTTTCAGCATCGCCCTCATGATTTTGCTGTCGGGTTGCGCGGTGCAGCTCGCGCCCGGCTATCAGATCGCCAAGCAGACCGAAGACATCCGCTTCGTGCAATCGCCGCAACCCGAGTTGCAGATTCGCAGTTCGTACACGGTCTCGAACATTGGGACCGCGCCGCTCGACTACATTGATGTCGGCCTGCCCAACGAAAAAGCCTACGGACGCGTAAACGTTCGTGTCACGCTCGACGGCAAAGAAACACAATTCTTGAATCTGCCTGACGAGTATCAATTCTCGCAACCCGACGCACGTCGCATCGCGTTTAGCTCGCCGTGGCAACAAAAGCAACGCCACGATCTGGTGATCGAATACTCGTTCGTCGCGCCACAACTTTCCGGCGCACGAATCTCGCTTGCAGTAGACATGTTTCATCTTGGCGCGCAGGGATGGCAGCCCGCGCTCTTGAAGCCGCATCATGTTTTGTCCGACACGCCGCTCCGGCCGGACAAATCGCAATATACCGTTGAGGTTCCTTCCGATTTTCAGATACTCGCGCGCGGTAGGCAGAGCAGCCGCAAAGAAAATGGCGCGCAAACCGAATATCGATTCGATTTGCGTGCTGTGGATTTGGACGTGTACGTCGTATCCGGGCATTACGCCGAATCCGCCGCTAATGTAAAATCGCCCGTCCAGTTCTGGACCAGAGCGCCGTTGACGGAAGACCCTACGCACGCCGAATCGGAAATCGCCGCCGCTCGCGAAATCCTCGAAAAGGACTTCGGCCCGCTCGACAAAAATATCCGCACCGTTCACGTTGTCGAGTGGCAGGGATTCGGCGACACCGTGCAAAATGCTGAATCGGCCAGCGCCGTGGGATTTCCTGGAGGCGCGCTGGCGAATTCCGCCGAATTCGCGCGCGGCATCAATAGCCCCGAATTTCTCGACGACGCCACCGAAGCTCTCGCGCAAAGTTGGTTTTCCGATCAAATCTATCCCGCGCCCAATGCCGTGATCGGCATCGGTTACGGCCTCGCCGGTTACGCCTCCATCGCCATCGACGAACAGCGCGGTGGCGATGCTGCTCGCCAGAAGCGAATTCTCCAGTTCCTGGAGCGATACGACGACGGAGTAAAGCAGCTTGCCGGAAAGCAAATCGATGGCAAGCCGCTCGTCGAAGAAACGATCATCGTCACCTCGCCATCAGACCCATTCGAGCAGCGCCGCATCAGCCTCGCCAAGGCCCCACTATTCTATGCGGCGCTCGAAGATGCAGCCGGGCCACAGAGCGTTCGTGCCGCCCTGGCGCAGGTGGTGAAGACGCTCCGCGGACAGCAAGTCACCTTCGACGACATTCGCTCCGCCATCGAGAGCGCGTCCGGCAAAAATCTCGCCGGGCTTTTTCGTGCGTGGCTGTTCAATCCCGGCATTCCGCAAGACTTTCGCGCGCGTTACGCCCCCGCGAACGCTCCCAATAAGTAGCAGCGCGAACTTATTCCACTCGAGGAGGGATTCGTGAAGGAAATCGTCGCCACCGAAAAGGGACCCAAAGCGATCGGCCCGTATTCCCAGGCCATCAAAGCCAACGGATTTATTTTCATGTCCGGCCAGATTCCGTTCGATCCCGCCACGGCGAAAATTATCGAAGGCGATATCGCGGCGCAAACCGCGCGCGTCCTCGAAAATCTGAAAGCCATCGTCGAAGCCGCCGGTTCGTCGCTCGACCGCGCCGTGAAGGCCACCGTATTTCTGAAAGATATGAATGATTTCGCAGCGATGAACGAAGTGTACGGGAAATATTTCGTCGTGAATCCTCCGGCTCGTTCGACCATCGAAGTCGCCCGCCTGCCGCGCGATGTCCGTGTGGAAATCGACTTAATCGCGCTGGCGTAGCGCCGCTTGCGCACAACCTCGGGAGGCATCGCACATGAACAAAATCACTTTCGGCCTGTTGCTCGGCGCGTTTCTCGGCATTTTCGACGGGCTCACCGCCTGGTTCACTCCCGAAGTCCGCCCCATGCTGATGCAAATCGTCATCGGCTCGATCATCAAGGGTCTGCTCGCCGGACTGATTATCGGCATTTTCGCGCGTTCCATCCGCTCGTTGCCGCTGGGTGTATTGTTCGGTCTGGCAGTTGGTCTCGCACTCGCGTACGGCGTCGCTCACCTGCAGGGCAAGCACTACCTGGAAATTCTCTTACCCGGCGGCTTCGTCGGCCTAATTCTCGGCTATGCCACCCAGAAATTTCACAGCGCGCCCGCAACGTCCTAGCCGGAATCCCGCAACTCTCCGGTATCGTTATCGAATCACCGCCCTAGCATCCGG
>Ga0302320_10020087_pt1 | contig 13360 bp, 11 predicted proteins | sample Bog_T0_3_FD_202130 | JGI IMG/M metagenome (GOLD analysis project Ga0302320, IMG submission 202130) | Peat permafrost microbial communities from Stordalen Mire near Abisko, Sweden - Bog_T0_3 | ecosystem: Environmental > Terrestrial > Soil > Wetlands > Peat | place: Sweden: Abisko, Stordalen Mire...
GTTCGAGCGCGAGACCTTCGACATGTTCGGCGTTCTGTTCAAGGGCCACCCGGATTTGCGCCGCTTGCTCACCGACTATGGGTTCATCGGGCATCCATTTCGCAAGGATTTCCCGCTCTCGGGCAATGTCGAGGTGCGCTACGATCCGGAGAAAGGCCGGGTGGTGTATCAACCCGTGAGCATCGATCCGCGCGTGCTGGTGCCGAAGGTGATTCGTCACGACAATCGCTACGATCCGCAGTTGACCAATGCTCCGGTGGGCGCGAGCGGCAAACCCAGTGCCTGAGATCCGCAACTACACCATGAACTTCGGACCGCAGCACCCGGCGGCGCACGGCGTGCTGCGCCTGGTGCTCGAGATGGATGGCGAAGTCATCCAGAAGGCCGATCCGCACATCGGGTTATTGCATCGCGGCACCGAGAAACTCGCCGAGAGCAAGCCCTTCAACCAGTCGATCGGCTACATGGACCGGCTGGATTACGTCTCGATGATGTGCAACGAACACGCCTATGTGATGGCGATCGAGAAGCTGCTGGGCATTGAGCCGCCGCTGCGCGCGCAATACATCCGCGTGATGTTCGACGAGATCACCCGAATCTTGAATCACCTGATGTGGCTCGGCGCCCACGGCCTCGATATCGGTGCGATGACCGTGTTCCTATATTGCTTCCGCGAGCGCGAAGATCTCATGGATTGCTACGAGGCGGTGTCGGGCACGCGCATGCACGCCACCTATTACCGGCCGGGCGGCGTGTATCGCGACCTGCCGGAGACGATGCCGAAGTACCAGTACACCGAGTGGCGCAGCAACAAGGACGTGGACAAACTCAACCAGCGCCGCAGCGGCGGTTTGTTGGATTTCATTGCCGACTTCGCGCAGCGTTTTCCTGCCTGTATCGATGAGTACGAAACGCTCCTGACCGACAACCGCATCTGGAAACAGCGCACAGTGAACATCGGCGTGGTCACCCCGGAGCGGGCGATGCAATTGGGATTCTCGGGACCGATGCTGCGCGGCTCGGGCGTGGAATGGGACTTGCGCAAGAAGCAACCCTACGATGTCTATGACCTCGTCGATTTCGACATTCCCGTCGGGGTGAATGGCGATTGCTACGATCGCTACTTGGTGCGCGTCGAGGAATTGCGGCAATCGACCCGAATCGTGGATCAATGCGTGGCGTGGCTGCGCGGCAATCCGGGACCGGTCATGATCGATGACCGCAAGGTGCGGCCGCCGCGGCGCGAAGAAATGAAGGGCGACATGGAGTCTTTGATCCATCACTTTAAGCTGATGACCGAAGGGTACTGCGTGCCCGCGGGCGAAGCGTACGCGGCGGTCGAAGCGCCGAAGGGCGAATTGGGCGTGTATCTCGTCTCCGATGGCGCCAACAAGCCGTATCGGCTGAAGGTGCGCGCGCCGGGCTTTGCGCATCTGGCGGCGCTCGACGAAATGGTGCGCGGACACATGCTCGCGGATGTGGTCGCGGTGATCGGCACCCAGGACATCGTGTTTGGAGAGATCGATCGATGAGCGTGCAGCTGTCCGCGCATGTGCGCGAAGAAATCGACCGTTGGGTCGCGAAGTTTCCACCGGACCGAAAACGCTCGGCCGTGATCTCGGCGCTGCATGCCGCGCAGCACGAGAACAACGGCTATCTCACCACCGAGATCATGGATGCGGTGGCGGAGTACTTAGGCCTGCCGCCCATACACGTGTACGAAGTGGCGACGTTCTACTCGATGTTCGAGACCAAGCCGGTCGGGCGGCACCATGTCTCGGTGTGCACCAACATCTCCTGCATGCTGCGGGGTGCCGAGGAGGTGGTGGCCCACGTCGAGAAGAAACTCGGGATCAAGACCGGCGAGAGCACACCGGATGGGCGCATTTATTTGAAGCGTGAAGAGGAATGCCTGGCAGCGTGTACCGGTGCGCCCATGCTGATGGCGGACCATGTGTTCTATGAGAATTTGACGCCCGAGAGCATCGATAAAATCTTGGATGAATTGACATGAGCGGCAACTACGGGAGCAACCATTAGCCGTGGCCTACGAGCAAGATCTGGTGTTGTTCGAAGCGCTGAAATATGAGCGCCCATGGACTTTGGAAGGCTACCGTCAATTCGGCGGCTATCAGGCGTGGGAGAAAATCCTGCGCGAGCAGACGCCGCGCGAGAAGGTGATCGATGAGGTCAAGGCCTCGGGTCTGCGCGGCCGCGGCGGCGCGGCGTTTCCTACCGGCGTGAAGTGGAGCTTCATGCCGAGAAGCTCCCCGGTACAAAAGTACGCGGTGTGCAATTCGGACGAATCCGAGCCCGGCACCTGCCATGACCGCGACATTTTGCGCTACAACCCGCATTCGGTCATCGAGGGCATGGCGATCGGCGGCTATGCGATGACTGCCACCGTCGGCTACAACTACATCCGCGGCGAATTCTTGGGCGAGCCCATCCCGCGCTTTGAGGCGGCGCTCGCCGAGGCCTATGCGGCGGGGCTGCTCGGCAAGAACATTCTCGGCAGCGGCGTGGATTTCGATTTGCACACCTTCATCGGTGCGGGTGCCTACATCTGCGGCGAAGAGACCGCGCTGTTGGACTCGCTCGAAGGCAAACCTGGCAAGCCGCGCTTCAAGCCGCCGTTTCCCGCGAACTTTGGGCTTTTCGGTAAGCCCACCACCATCAACAACACGCAAAGCTTTGCCTCGGTGCCGACCATCATGCGCAAGGGCGGTGCATGGTTCGCAGGCCTGGGTCCGGTAAATTCCGGCGGCACGCTGATTTTTTCAGTGTCCGGCCACGTCGAGAAGCCGGGCAACTTCGAGCTGCCGTTGGGCATTCCCTTCAAGGATCTGATGGCGCTGGCGGGCGGGGTGTGGCGCGGTAGGAAACTCAAAGCGGTGATTCCCGGCGGATCGTCCTGCCCGGTGGTGCCGGCGGATATCATGTGGGCAACCAATATGGACTACGACTCGGTGAAGAAGGCGGGCTCGTCGGTCGGCACGGGCGCCGTCATCGTCATGGACGAGACCACCTGCATGGTGCGGGCGCTCGAGCGCCTGGCGCGCTTTTATATGTCGGAATCCTGCGGTCAGTGCACGCCCTGCCGCGAAGGCACCGGCTGGCTCGATCGCATGTTGAAGCGAATCATCGCGGGGCAGGGCAGGAGCGAAGATTTGGGTCTATTGCTCGATGTGGCCAATCGCATCGAAGGCCACACGATCTGCGCCTTGGGCGATGCCGCGGCGTGGCCGGTGCAGAGCTTCCTCAAGCATTTCCGGCCTGAGTTTCAGTACATGATCGAGCACAAGGGACGTTCCATCGTCGAAGGCCAAGCCAGCGATGCCGCGGCCGGCGCGGCAGTGGCGGCTTGAGCATGGCTGACGACACGGTCAACATCGAGGTCAACGGCGTTTCGGTCAAGGCCCGCAAGGGTCAGATGATCATGCAGGCGACGGATCCGGCGAACATCTATATCCCGCGCTTCTGCTATCACGACAAACTCAGCGTCGCCGCCAATTGCCGCATGTGCTTGGTCGAAGTGGAGAAGGCGCCTAAACCCCTGCCGGCCTGCGCCACGCCGGTCGCGGAAGGGATGAAGGTGTTCACCAAGTCGCCGAAGGCCGTGGCAGCACAGCGCGCCACGATGGAGTTCTTGCTCATCAATCATCCGCTCGACTGCCCGATTTGCGATCAGGGCGGGGAGTGTGAGCTGCAGGACTTGGCCTTGGGATACGGACGCGACATTTCACGATTTCACGAACGCAAGCGCGTGGTGAAGGACAAGAATTTGGGGCCGCTGGTATCGACCGACATGACGCGCTGCATTCATTGCACGCGCTGCATCCGCTTTGGTCAAGAGATCCAAGGCTATCCGCAAATGGGCACGACCGGACGCGGCGAACACATGGAGGTCGGTACCTACATCGAGCACAGCGTCGATCATGAGCTGTCGGCCAACATCATCGATCTGTGTCCGGTCGGCGCGCTCAACAACAAGCCGTTCCGCTACCACGCACGCGCCTGGGAAATGACGCAGCAAGCGCTGGTGTCGCCGCATGACGCCTTCGGCACCAACCTGTTCGCGCATGTGCTGCGCGGCAAGCTGATGCGCATGGTGCCGCGGGAAAACGAGGCGATCAACGAAACCTGGATCGCGGATCGCGATCGCTTCGGTTTCGAAGGCATGTATTCGCCCGAGCGAGTGTCGCAACCCATGCTGCGAATCGACGGCACGCTGCAGGCGGTCGATTGGGAAGTCGCGCTGAACGCGGCGGCGGAAGGAATGCAAAAAGTCCGCGCCGCCGAGGGCGCCGTCGGCTTCTTGGCCTCGCCGATGGCGACGCTCGAGGAGTTCTTTCTGCTTGCGCAAATTGCGCGCGGTCTCGGCAGCGCCGACATCGACCACCGCCTGCGCCAGTTGGATTTTCGAAATCAGGACAATGAGCCGGCCTTTCCGCATCTCGGAGTCAAGATCGCCGACCTCGAGCGGCTCGAAGGCGTGCTGGTCATCGGCTCGAATCTGCGGCACGAGGTACCGATGCTCGCGCATCGCCTGCGCAAGGCGGCGGTCAGCGGCGGCGCCAAGGTCGCCTTCCTCAATCCGCGTCACTTCGATTACATGTTTCCGGTGGCCGAATACGTCGTCGCCGATAGCGACTTGCTGGGTGAACTGTCTGCGGTGGTGCGCGCTGCGGCGACGGCCGCCAATCAGGCGGCGCCCGCCGGTGCTCAAGGTGGGGACGTGAGCGATGCGCATCGGGCGCTGCTCGCAGCCCTCATGAACGGAACCCGCCGCGCGGTTCTGCTCGGTACGCTGGCGCAGCGACACCCGGCCTATGCAGAGCTCAAAGCCTTGAGCTCGCAACTCGCCGCCCTGACCGGGGCCAGCGTCGGCTGCATCACGGAAGGCGCGAATGCGGCGGGTGCCTACCTCGCAGGAGCGGTTCCGCATCGCGAGCCGGGCGGTGCACCGGCCAAAACCCAAGGCTTGTCGGCTCGCGCCATGCTCGAGACCGCGCTGCCGGCGTATTTTCTGTTCGGCGGAATCGATCCCGCGGCCGACCTCGCCATCGAGCCACGGGTGTTGGCCGGCGCACAATTCTTGGTCGTCGCCGGTACGCATTTGCCGGAAAACCTGCGCGCGCTCGCCCACGTGGTGTTGCCGATCGGCTCGTTTGCCGAAACCTCGGGAACGTTCGTCAACGCGGAAGGCCGCTGGCAGAGCTGGAACGGCGCGGCGAAACTGCCCGGCGACAGCCGACCGGGTTGGAAAGTATTGCGGGTGCTCGCGAATCTGCTCGGCTTGCGCGGCGTCGATTACGTCTCCTCAGAGGAAGTCCGCGAGGCCTTGAAGGTGCTTTGCAACGAGCGGCTCGCGCCATCGAACAACGGCGTTGCGGCATCGAGCGCTGCCGCGGTTCCGGAAGGCGCGGCGGCGGCGGCCCCGTGGGTGGACATTCCGCCGTATCAGTGCGACGTGCTGGTGCGCGGTTCCGAGGCGTTATCGAAAACCAAGGACGGGCGTTTGACTCGCACCGTGCTCTGACATGTGGGAGTGGAGCCCCATTCGAGATTACCTGTCCGGCGTGATCACGCCGTACTGGAGCTCGCCGCTGCTCATCTTGGTGCAGGCGGCAATCGTCACCGTTTGCCTGATTCTCACCATGGCTTTTTATACGCTGGCGGAGCGCAAGGTCATCGGCTGGATTCAGGCGCGGCGCGGGCCGAACCGCATCGGCGGCCTTTTGATACCGGGCCTGGCGCAGCCGTTCGCGGACGTGGTCAAGCTCATGTTCAAGGAGATCATAATCCCGGTCGACGCGAACGGGCTGTTGTTTCGCTTGGCGCCGTTCCTTGCGCTCATTCCATCGCTTGCGATCTGGGCTGTGATTCCGTTTTCGCCGGAACATGCCTTCGCCAATATCGATGCCGGACTGCTGTACATTCTCGCCCTCACGTCGATGGGCGTGTACGGCATCATCTTGGCGGGCTGGGCTGCGAACTCCAAGTACGCGTTCTTAGGCGCCATGCGCTCGGCGGCGCAGATCGTGGCCTACGAAATTGCCATGGGCTTCGCCATGGTGGGCGTGCTGATGGCGGCGGGCAGCCTCAATATCGGCGACATCATTCACGCGCAGCGCGGCCTTTTCGGCTGGAACTGGACCTGGCTGTTCCCGCTGCTGATCGTGTACTACATTTCGGGGGTGGCCGAGACCAACCGCGCTCCCTTCGATGTCGCCGAAGGCGAATCGGAAATCGTTGCCGGCTTTCACGTCGACTATTCGGGCATGGCGTTCGCGCTGTTCTTCATTGCCGAATACGTCAACATGATTTTGATTTCCGCGCTGACAGTGGTTTTCTTCTTCGGCGGCTGGCTGTCGCCCTTCGATGGCTGGCTTGCCGATGATTCCTGGCTCGCGACCCCGAGCTTTTTCTGGTTCGGGTTAAAGACGCTATTCCCCATGTTCAGTTTCTTGTGGCTGCGCGCGACCTTTCCGCGCTACCGCTATGATCAGATCATGCGTTTGGGCTGGAAGGCATTGATTCCGGTGACGCTGGTATGGCTGCTGGTCGAGGGCTTCATGGACTATTTCCACGTCGGGCCGTGGAAGGGGCAGCTGTAAAATGTCGGGCGTGCGCAATTTCTTGAAGACCTACCTGTTGTGGGAGCTGCTGCAGGGGCTGTGGGTGACCCTGAAGGGCTTGTTTGCGCCCAAGGTCACGATCAACTATCCGGAAGAGAAAACCCCGCAAAGCAATCGCTTTCGCGGGTTGCATGCCTTGAGGCGATATCCGAACGGCGAGGAGCGTTGCATCGCCTGCAAGCTCTGTGAAGCGGTGTGCCCGGCGCTTGCCATCACCATCGAATCCGACGTCAGCGCCGACGGTACCCGCCGCACCACGCGCTACGACATCGATCTTTTTAAATGCATCTACTGCGGATTTTGTGAAGAGGCATGCCCGGTCGATGCCATCGTCGAGACGCGGCTGCACGAATACCATATGGAGAATCGCGGCGAGAACATCATGAGCAAGGACAAGCTGCTCGGTATCGGCGAACGTTACGAAGCCATGATCGCGGCGGATCGCGCCGCCGACGCACGGTATCGTTGATGTTTCCGACCATTCTGTTTTTCATTTTCTCAGCGACGCTGATCGCCGCCGCGCTCGGTGTGATCCTGGCGCGAAACCCGGTGTACTCGGCGTTGCTGTTGGTGCTGTGTTTCTTCACCAGTGCGGTCATCTGGCTGCTGCTCGAGGCGGAGTTCCTCGGGATCGTGTTGGTGCTGGTGTATGTCGGCGCCGTGATGGTGCTGTTCCTGTTCGTCGTCATGATGCTCGACATCAACTTAGAGGAACTGCGCAAGGGATTGGCAAGTTATTGGCCGCTGGCGGTCGCCGTCGCCGGATTCGTGATTTTCGCCATGGTGAATGTGATCGTGGTGCGGCACTTGGGCGGCATGAGCTTGCGGACCGCGCCGCCGCTGCCCGCCAACTATTCGAACACCCGGGAGCTCGGCGTGGTTTTGTTCACCCGCTACGCCTATCCGGCGCAGATCGCGGCCGTGATTTTGCTGGTGGCGAGCGTCGCCGCCATCGTGCTCACCTTGAGGCGCCGCACGGGCGGCAAGCCGCAGAATATCGCGATGCAAGTTGCGGTCCGGGCCCAGGACCGGGTGCGCATCGTCAAAATGGCCGCTGAGAAAAGACCATGATCACATTGACCTACGTGCTGACGCTGTCCGGCATCCTGTTCGCGATCGCGGTGGCCGGCGTGTTCTTGAATCGCAAGAACATCATCGTGCTGCTGATGTGCATCGAACTCATGCTGCTCGCGGTCAACTTCAATTTCGTCGCGTTTTCGCGTTTCCTCGGCGACATCAATGGCCAGATATTCGTGTTTTTCATATTGACGGTGGCGGCCGCCGAATCCGCCATTGGTCTCGCAATCTTGGTGGTGGTGTTCCGCGAACGCCGCAGCATCGAAGTCGAAGACCTCGACACGCTGCAGGGCTGACACATGCAGTCGATTTATCTCACGATCGCATTGGCGCCACTGGCGGCGGCCATCATCGCCGGCCTGTTCGGCAAGAGCATCGGCAAAGTGGGCGCGCACAGCGTCACCATCTTTGGCGTCGGCCTGTCCTGCGTGCTGTCTTTCTACGTGCTCTACCAGATCCTGGCGAACGGCATGGCGCCCTACAACGCCAATGTGTACACCTGGCTGGTGAGCGACGGCGTGTCCATGAACGTCGGGTTCTTGATCGATCGGCTGTCGGCAATGATGATGGTGGTGGTGACCTTCGTCTCGTTGATGGTGCACATTTACACCATCGGCTACATGGACGAAGACCCGGGATACCAGCGCTTCTTCAGCTACATCTCGCTCTTTACCTTCTCCATGCTGATGCTGGTGATGGCGAATAACTTCGTGCAGCTGTTCTTCGGCTGGGAAGCGGTCGGCGTGGTGTCCTACTTGCTGATCGGCTTCTGGTACACGCGCGAGTCGGCCATTTTTGCCAATTTGAAGGCTTTCCTCGTCAACCGAATCGGCGACTTCGGCTTCGTGCTCGGCATTGCGGCGGTGCTGCGCTACACGGGTTCGGTGGATTACGCGACCGTGTTTGCGAATGCGGACAAGATCACCGCCGCGCAGATTCACATCAGCAACTCCGTCGCCTGGCCGGCGATTACCTTTACCTGCATCTGCTTGTTCGTGGGCGCGATGGGTAAATCCGCGCAGATGCCGCTGCACGTGTGGCTGCCCGACTCGATGGAAGGTCCGACGCCGATCTCGGCGCTGATCCACGCTGCCACCATGGTGACCGCGGGCATTTTCATGGTGGCGCGCATGTCGCCGCTATTCGAGTTATCGGAAACGGCGCTGTCGACGGTGCTCTTCATCGGTTCGACGACGGCGTTCTTGATGGGACTGCTTGGCATCGTCAGCAACGACATCAAGCGCGTAGTGGCGTATTCGACACTGTCGCAACTGGGCTATATGACCGTCGCGCTCGGTGTATCGGCTTACGGCGCCGGTATCTTTCATCTGATGACGCATGCCTTCTTCAAGGCGCTGCTGTTCCTCGCGGCGGGCTCCGTGATCATGGCCATGCACCATGAGCAAGACATGCGCAAAATGGGCGGCTTGAGGAAATACCTGCCGATCACCTACTGGACCTGCCTGGTGGGATCGCTCGCCTTGATCGGCTTTCCGGGATTCTCGGGATTTTTCTCCAAGGACGCGTTGATCGACGCGGTTCATCTGTCGAACCGGCATTTTTCGGGGTATGCCTATTTCTGCGTGCTGAGCGGTGTGTTCATCACGGCGCTGTACACCTTCCGCATGTTTTTCATGACCTTCCACGGCCAGCCGCGTATGGATCATCACACCCAGGAGCATTTGCACGAGAGTCCATGGGTGGTCACGGTGCCGCTGATCCTGCTCGCCATACCGTCGGCCATCATCGGCTGGTTCACCGTCGAGCCTATGTTATTCGGCGGCTATTTTGGGTCGGCGATTCACGTATTGCCGGCCAACGATGTCCTCGCCCGCGTCGGCGAAGAGTTCCATGGTTCGCCGGTCGAATTCATGTGGGCGGCGTTCGATGCGCTGCCGGTCTGGTTCGCCGCGCTCGGCGTGCTCACCGCCTGGTTCTTCTTTCTGAAGAAGCCCGCGCTTGCCGATGCGGCAGAACGCAACTGCAAATGGCTGCACACCATACTGGTCAACAAATTCTATTTCGATTGGTTTAACGAACATGTCATCGTCGCCGGCGCGCGGCTGCTCGGCGGCGGCCTGTGGCACTTCGGCGATCAGGCCGTCATCGACAATGGCCTGGTCAACGGCAGCGCGCGCAGCGTGGGCTGGCTGGGATCGGTGATGCGCTATGCACAGTCCGGATACCTCTACCACTACGCCTTTGCGATGATCTTGGGATTGGCCTCCTTTCTGCTATGGATTTTATGGCGCACATGATGTTCGGCGGACACCTGTTATCGCTCCTGATATGGGTGCCGATCGTCGGCGGCTTCGTTGTGTTGGGCTTATCCGAGCGCATCGCGGCGGCAAAATGGCTGTCCTTGGCCGTCAGCGGCGTGAGCTTCCTGCTCAGCATTCCGCTGTATACGGCATTTAGAACCGACACCTTCGCGATGCAATTCGTGGAGCGCTGGCCGTGGATCACGACCATCCATGCGGAATACTACTTGGGCGTCGACGGCATTTCGATGCCGCTCATACTGCTCACCACGTTCACCACCGTGCTGATCGTTGTCTCGAGTTGGGAGAACGTGCAAAAGCGCGTCGCGCAATATTTCGCGGCCTTCTTGATATTGGAAGGCCTGATGATCGGCGTGTTTGCGGCCATGGACGGTGTGCTGTTCTATGTTTTGTGGGAGGCCATGCTGATCCCGATGTTCATCATCATCGGCGTGTGGGGCGGTCCGCGGCGCGTGTATGCCACCATCAAGTTCTTTCTGTACACCTTCATCGGGTCTCTGTTGATGCTGGTCGCCCTGATCTACCTGTACTTGAAGTCGGGCAGCTACGAACTCGCGGTGTTCCAGCAGATGTCGCTGACGCTGACCGAGCAGACATTCATTTTCCTGGCGTTCTTTGCGGCCTTCGCCGTCAAAGTTCCCATGTGGCCGGTGCACACGTGGTTACCGGATGCGCACGTGGAAGCGCCCACCGGCGGTTCGGTGGTGCTGGCTGCCATCATGTTGAAAATGGGCGGTTACGGCTTCGTGCGGTTTTCCTTGCCGATTGCACCCGATGCCAGCCGCGAACTCGATTGGCTGATCATCGCTTTGTCGTTGATCGCGGTGCTATACATCGGATTCGTGGCGCTGGCGCAGCGGGACATGAAAAAGCTGATCGCCTACTCGTCGATTGCGCACATGGGGTTTGTCACCCTCGGCATGTTCATCGGGTTTCAAGTGGTGGCGAGCACCGGCAGAACCAGCGGCATCGAATTGGGAATCGATGGCGCGGTGGTGCAAATGCTGTCGCATGGCTTGGTGTCGGGCGCTATGTTCTTGTGCGTCGGTGTGATGTACGACCGCGTGCACAGCCGCGAAATCAGCGCTTACGGCGGGGTGATCAATACCATGCCGAAGTTTGCGGCTTTCATGGTGTTGTTCGCGCTCGCCAATTCGGGATTGCCGGGGACTTCCGGGTTCATCGGAGAATTCATGGTGATCTTGGCCGCGTTCAAAGCCAACGTCTGGTACGCGTTCCTGGCTGCGACGATTCTGGTGTTGGGCGCGGCGTATACGCTGTGGCTGGTGAAGCGCGTTATCTATGGGGAAGTCGCCAACGATCATGTGGCTGCGCTCAAGGATCTCAACGGCCGGGAGTTTCTGGTGCTCGGGGTGCTCGCGGCGGCGGTTCTTTTGGTCGGCGTATGGCCCGCGCCGCTGCTCGATGTGATGCGCGCAACCACCCAACATTTGGCCGAACAGCTCCTCGTCTCGAAGATCGTTCCTTAAGGGTTACGCATGAACGCCGCCACCCAATTCAGTGTCAGCCAGTTCGACGCCGGACTTGTCTTAGCGTGCCCGGAAATATTCATCGGATTAGCGGCCTGCGCAATCTTGATGCTCGACCTGTTGCTGAAGGACTCGCAGCGCGCGTGGACCGGCGTGTTGGCGATCGTCAGCTTAGTGCTGACGGCGCTGCTCGTGGCGATTCAGCCGGTAACCACCAAGGTGGTCGCGCTGGGCGGGCTGTTCGAGCTCGACCGCATGGCGCAGGTCTTGAAGGTCGTCACGCTACTGACGGTCGCGGTGGTTTTCGTTTATTCCACCGACTATCTGCGGCGCCGCGACATCCTCAAGGGTGAGTACTACGTGCTGGGTTTGTTTGCGACCTTAGGCGCGATGGTGCTGATTTCCGCGGGGAGCCTGATTACTTTGTATCTCGGTCTGGAATTGATGTCGCTGTGTCTGTACGCCATGGTGGCGTTCGACCGCGAGTCCGGAATCGCGGCGGAGTCGGGCATCAAGTATTTTGTATTGGGATCGCTGGCTTCCGGCACACTGCTCTACGGCATGTCGATCATCTACGGAGTGACCGGGAACCTCGAACTCGCGGCGATCGCGAGCACCGTGCATACGGGTCTCGGCGATAACGTCGGCTTGGTGTTCGGCATCGCGTTCTTGATCGTCGGTGTCGGCTTCAAATTTGGTGCGGTGCCGTTCCACATGTGGATACCGGACGTGTACGAGGGGTCGCCGACCTGCGTCACGGTGTTCATCGGTACCGCCTCGAAGCTCGCAGCATTTGCGCTCGCCATGCGTTTGTTGCCGGAAGCTTTGGCGGGCTCGCAGGCGGATTGGAGTCAGATGCTCATCGTGCTCGCGGTGCTGTCGATGGCCATCGGCAACATCGTCGCGATCGCGCAAACCAATCTCAAACGCATGCTGGCGTATTCGACCATTTCGCATGTGGGATTCGTATTGCTCGGGATATTGTCCGGAACGCCGCAGGGATATCAGGCCTCGATGTTTTATATGATCAGTTACGTGATCGTCGCCGGCGGCGCGTTCGGCATGATTTTGTTGCTGGCGCGCCAGGGTTTCGAGGCCGACAAACTCGTGGATTTTCGCGGACTCAATGCACGCAGTCCGTGGTTCGCGGGAATGATGGCGATACTCATGTTTAGTCTCGCCGGCCTGCCACCGTTCATCGGGTTCTGGGCGAAACTGGGCGTCATTCAAGCAGTGATCGGGGTGCACTACACCTGGCTTGCGGTGATCGCGGTGCTGTTTTCCGTGGTGGGGGCGTATTTCTATTTGCGCATCGTGAAGTTGATGTACTTCGATGAGCCTACCGATACGATAACGATCGGCGGCTCGACGCTGATGCGGACCGTACTCAGCGTCAACGCCCTGCTGGCGTTCGGATTGGGCGTAATCCCCGGCACCGTGCTGGAACTTTGTCAGCGAGCTTTGCAGTAGGCTCTATTGCATTACCCGAAGCTCCGGGTACAATGGGCGGCTATTCCGGTGCGGGGTGGAGCAGTCTGGCAGCTCGTCGGGCTCATAACCCGAAGGTCGTAGGTTCAAATCCTACCCCCGCTACCAATTTATCCCTTCTAGATCAACGAGTTGCCTCGACTTGCGCTCCGACTGCTCTCGGAGTCCTGGAGATTGCGGGGATTTTGCGGGACTTTTGATCGCACGCCTTCTCCGCCGCCGCAATTAGATTCCCAAGCTCCGCTTCCGAGTAATGCGTGGAGTTGACCCGGTTTAGTGGACACCTCATGGTTAGATATGGAGGTGTTCGAGATGGCGACCAAGAGTGTCAGGTATACGCCGGAGTTTAAGCGGCAAATGGTTGATTTGGCGCGCAGCGGCC
>Ga0302320_10020089_pt1 | contig 13357 bp, 16 predicted proteins | sample Bog_T0_3_FD_202130 | JGI IMG/M metagenome (GOLD analysis project Ga0302320, IMG submission 202130) | Peat permafrost microbial communities from Stordalen Mire near Abisko, Sweden - Bog_T0_3 | ecosystem: Environmental > Terrestrial > Soil > Wetlands > Peat | place: Sweden: Abisko, Stordalen Mire...
TGGCGTCCATGCCCGCATCGCCGCCATGTCCCCCATCATCCTGGGCAAAGACATGGCCGACAATCTGGGCGCGACCGTCGGTTCCGTCGTCCTGGTAGTCAGCCCACAAGGCGAATTGACTCCCTTCGGCATGGTGCCAAAATACAGCCGCTTCCGCGTGGTGGGAATTTTCAGCTCAGGCTTCTACGATTACGACTCTTCGTGGGCTTTTACCCGGCTCTCCGACGCGCAACAACTTTTCGGCTTGGGCGATCTGATTTCGGTGATCGAATTCAAGGTCGACGATATCTACAAAGCCGACCGGGTCGCCCGCGAACTCGAGGACGCGGCCGGCAAAGGCTTCATGACCACAAACTGGATGGAGCAGAATAAAGCTCTCTTCCACGCCCTGAGCCTGGAACGCCTCGTCACCTACATCACCATCGGACTGATCGTTTTCGTCGCCGCGCTGAATATCCTGATTTCTCTGATCATGATGGTCATGGAAAAAACCAGAGACATCGCCGTGCTCCTATCGATGGGCACGCGCACATCCCAGGTGCGGAACATTTTCATTGCACAGGGAGTGCTGATCGGCGTAATCGGCACGGTAATCGGCCTGCTGCTGGGTTATGCGATCTCCTACGCCGGCGGCCACTACCACATGATCTCGCTCTCGCCCGAGGTTTACTCCATCGACTACGTGCCCTTCGCGCCAAGTCTGTGGGATGGCGTATGGGTTGTGGTGGTGGCGGTCGGAGTGTCGTTCGTAGCCACGCTGTACCCGTCCTGGTCGGCGGCGAGGACGCTACCTGCCGAAGCCCTGCGCTACGAATAGGTAGGCGTGGCGTGGGCGCACTGGTCCGCGAATGCGGACATGCCATGAAACTGCAGACCGTCTCTGACGCTCGAATCGAGGGAACTTTCTTCGAACGGCCGCCGTACAATAAACAGGGAAAGAAGGAGGTCTCATCATGTTCGCGTTCCTCCTGTGGTGCATCCTCTTGGTGCTGTGCTGGCCGTTAGCTCTGCTGGCGCTGATAGCCTATCCATTCGTCTGGTTGCTACTGCTGCCGTTCCGCATCGTCGGCGTTGCGGTCCACGGAGTGCTCGACATAATTTTCCTGGCGATTACACTGCCGTTCCGGCTGCTGGCTGCGCCGTTCAGAATCTAACCCGTGTGGAGAGCACGATTTACGTGGCGGCACTTCCAACGCCGCAATGACGGTAACAGAGCTAGAATTGGCTTGTGCCGCAGAAGCGACTCAATGACGCGCCTAACTCTCCATTACCTTTAAACTCTCGCTAACGATCAACGCGGCCTCGGTCGCCCGTTGCACATCCTCCGCCGTCAACCCCGGAGCCACTTCCTCCAGCACCAACCCGCGTTCCGTCACGCGGATGTAAGCCATCTCCGTCACAATCGTGTCCACAACCTTCACGCCAGTTAGCGGAAGCGTACAGGCCTTCAGAATCTTCGGAGCGCCTTCACGCGTGGTATGTTCCATCGCCACCACCGTGCGCCGCGCGCCAGCCACCAGGTCCATCGCGCCGCCCATGCCCTTCACCATTTTTCCCGGGATCATCCAGTTCGCCAGGTTGCCCGCCTCATCCACTTCCATCGCGCCCAGCACGCTCAAATCGACGTGGCCTCCGCGGATCATGGCAAACGAATCGGCGCTTGAAAAATACGAGGTGCCCGGCATCTCGCTGACCGTCTCCTTGCCCGCATTGATCAGGTCGGCGTCTTCCTGACCCTCCACCGGATACGGCCCAATCCCCAGCATCCCGTTCTCGGATTGAAGAATGACCTCCATTCCCGCTGGAACACAGTTCGCGACCAGTGTGGGCATCCCGATGCCCAGATTCACGTAGAACCCATCGCGCAACTCGCGCGCAATTCGATTCACAATCCGCTCGCGCTTCTCGATGTCTTTGCCCGGCTTATTCATCCTTTTGTTCTCGGTACTCGGTACTAGGTACTGACCTTCCTCACCGTCCGCTTCTCAATCCGCCGCTCATACAGCTCACCCTGAAGAATACGTTTCACATAAACCGATGGCGTGTGGACTAAATCACCATCCAACTCTCCTGGTTCCACCAGTTGCTCCACTTCCGCGATCGTCACCTTCGCCGCCGTCGCCATGATGGGATTAAAATTACGTGCCGTTTTGCGGTACACCAGATTCCCCATGCGGTCGCCCTTCCACGCCTTCACAAACGCGAAGTCCGCCTTCAGCCAGCGTTCCATCACATAGGGCCGGCCGTCGAACTCGCGCGTCTCTTTCCCTTCGGCCACAATCGTGCCCACGCCCGTAGGAGTGAAGAACGCCGGAATCCCCGCCCCAGCCGCGCGAATCCGCTCGGAGAATGTCCCCTGCGGCACCAGATCGAGTTGAACTTTCCCTTCCAGCACCATCGATTCCAGCAGCTTGTTCTCGCCCACGTAAGTTCCAATGTGCCGCCGAATCTGTCCCGCCGCCAGCAACGGCCCAACGCCGAACCCATCCACTCCGGCGTTGTTGCTGATGGTGGTGAGATTCTTCGATCCCTTACGCACCAGCGCGCGAATCAGATTCTCCGGAATCCCGCACAGCCCGAACCCTCCGAGCATAATGACCGCGCCATCGCTCACGTCGCGAATCGCCTCTTCCGCACTGGCCACAACTTTATTCATAACGTCCGCATTCTAAATGGAATTGGGTAATGTCGTAATTTAGTAATTGAGTAATTGAGTACTTTGAAGAGCAAGCGCAAAGATTTTCAAATCACCAAATTACTAAATTACACAATTACTCAATTGCCTGCCCTTTTTTCCCCGGACTCTTCTTCAATCCATGCGCCTGTTCAAATTCCTCTGCCAGCGCGCGCGTCGACAGGTTCTCCCGGATGTGCGCCAGCCGCTGCTCCACCTTAAGCAGCGCGTCTTCTAGATTCTTCTTATTGCTGATGGCGATGTCACGCCACATCGAATACGGGCTCGCCGAAATCCGCGTCATCTCACGCAACGCCCGCCCGCCGGCCGGGAGCAGCGGCGCTTCTTCGCCAAACTCTTCCACCAGCGCCGCCGCCAGCGCGGTCGAAATCATTTGTGGCAAGTGGCTGATCCACGCGCAGAGCCGGTCGTGATCTTCCGGTGGCAGCACCGCAACGCGGGCTCCAATCTGATCAATCCATTCCACAAATTCCGCCAACAACCCTTCCCGCAAACTCTGCCCTGGTAGCGGCGTCAAGAACCAAACCGCATTCTGAAACAAATCGGCATCCGCATGATCTACACCGCTGTTTTCCTTTCCGGCCATAGGATGCCCAGCCAGAAACCGCTTGCCCGCGTTCTTCCCGAAGACTTGCAGCGCCCGTTCCGCGATCACCGCCTTGGTGCTGCCCACATCCGTCAGCAAAGTGGTCGCAGGCAGCCCTGGCCCCAGTCGCCCAATTAAATCCACAATCGCAAGCACGGGCGTAGCCAGCACCACCAATTGGCTGCCGCGCACCGCATCTGCAGGCTCGGCGAATCCACTATCGATCACGCCGCGGAGCTTCGCCTTGCGCAGCGCCGATTCCCGATCGCACCCCACAATTCTGCCGGCGAACCCCCGCTTACGCAGTGCCAGCGCAAACGACCCGCCAATCAGGCCGGTTCCGATGATCGTGATTTGGCGGATTGGCATGACGAATTGAGCGATTGCGCGATTTGTGATTGGGAGATTTGAAGAGCGACCTGCAGTGAATGGCACAATCGCCCGATGGCCCGATCACTCAATCACGTAATTTTCCTTCCCACTGCCGGCGCGATCATCCGCAATTCGTCCATCAGCTTCGCGAATTGCTCCGGGAACAGCGACTGCGCCCCATCCGACCATGCCTTGTTCGGATCGCAATGCACTTCCACCAGCAACGCATCCGCTCCTGCCGCCACCGACGCCCGCGCCATGGGAGCGACTTTGTCTCTGCGTCCGGTTCCGTGCGAAGGGTCGGCCGTCATGGGCAGGTGAGAGAGCTTATGAATGATCGGAATCGCGGAAATATCCATCGTGTTCCGGGTGTAGGTTTCGAAGGTGCGGATCCCGCGCTCGCACAGAATGACTTCATAATTGCCGCCCGCCATAATGTATTCCGCGGACAACAGCAACTCCTCGAAAGTTGCCGCGATGCCGCGCTTTACCAGCACCGGCTTGCGCGTTTTCCCCAGTTCCCGCAGCAGATTAAAATTCTGCATGTTGCGCGCGCCCAGTTGCAAGATGTCCACGTACGGCAGCATCATGGGAATCTGCGAAATCTCCATCACTTCGCTGATTACCAGAAGATGGAATCTCTCTCCCGCCTCGCGCAGCAGTTTCAGCGCGTCTTCTCCATGCCCCTGAAAAGAATACGGCGAACTCCGAGGCTTGAACGCTCCGCCCCGCAAGATTTTCGCCCCCGCTTTCGCAACCGCCTCCGCCGTCGAAAAAAGTTGCTCCCGCGATTCCACCGAGCAAGGGCCGGCCATCACCACAACTTCGTTCCCGCCAATCTCCACCTCGTTCGCCAGTTTGACAATGGTGCCCTCGGGGCGAAAACTTTTGCCCGCCAACTTGTAGGGCGAACTGATGCGGTGCACCTCCTGCACTCCCGGCATCAGCTCGATGTTGCGGATGTCAAAATCAATCCCCGCTCCCACCGCGCCCAGCACAGTTTGCCGCGCCCCAGTCGAGCGGTGCACCTCAAACCCCATCTTCACCAAGTGCTCGATTACCGACTGCACCTGTCCCTCGTCCGCTATCTCCTGCATCGCCACAATCATAAGAAAGTCTCGGCTTCCAGCTTCCAGCTCTTAGCTTCAATAACAATGCTTGTCATTCCGAGCGAAGCGAGGAATCCTGGTTTCGCATCCAGCGCCACTGCTCCTCGCGACTCCATCAATCGTTCACGCCCGCATCCAACTCGGTCTGCGCCTTCCCAGCCGTATCCGCGCCCGTACCTTCCTTCTGGATGTTCCGCATCACGTCCATGATCCGTTCAAAGATGCGCACCAGATCGCGGCCGGGCAGCGGACCCCGATTCATCGCCTGCACATTCTCAAACACAATCCGCTCCCGGTCCGGTTCGTAAATCGGCAGGTTCGTATCGCGTTTCAGCCGCCCGATCTCCACCGCAGCCTGCGCCCTCTGGCTCAGCAACTCCACCAGCCGCCGGTCAACCTCGTCGATTTTCTTCCGCCAATCCGCGATGTCCATGAAACCAGCTCTCAGCTGCCAGCCCTCAGTCCCCGAACAAACTCCCCCACCGCCGCCGCCTCGCGCCCGCGATTCTCTTCAATCGTCTGAACAATTGCACTGCCCACCACTACGGCATCGGCGAACTTTCCGACTTCCGCAAACTGCCCGGAGTTCGAAATTCCAAACCCAACCGCGATCGGCAATTTGGTGATGCGCCGCAAACGCCGCACCAGTTTCTGCGCATCGGATGCTAACTGCCGCCGCGCTCCTGTTACTCCTGTCCGCGACACCGCATACACAAAGCCGCGCGATGCCTCCGCGATCCGCTTTAACCGTGCATCCGGACTGGTTGGAGCCGCCAGAAATATCGGCGCCAAGTCATACTTCTTCATCGCCCGCAAATATTCTCCCGCTTCTTCCACCGGCAAGTCCGTCAACAGTACTCCATCCACGCCCGCATGCCGCGCCACTTTGCAAAACTTATCCATCCCCATGCGCAAGATCGGATTCAAATAAGAAAACACAACCAGCCCCGTGGACTGCGCCTGCTGCCGCACCTCCGCGGCCAGCGTGAACACCTGCGCCAAGCAAGTGCCATGCTTGAGCGCGCGCTCACTCGCCCGCTGAATGACCGGCCCATCCGCCACTGGATCGCTGAATGGCACACCCAGTTCGATCACATCCGCGCCCGCCTCGATAGCGGCCAATACCACGGCCCGCGTCGTTGCGAGATCCGGATCCCCGCAGGTTACATACACCACCAGCGCGGGCTTCTTGTAAAAAGATAAAGGCATAAAGAATTAAGTCATTGAGAGATTGAAAGATTGGCTCAATGGCTCAATCTCGCAATGGCTCAATCTAATTTCAGGTTCTGCCGCATGATTCCGATATCTTTGTCTCCGCGCCCGGAAATATTCACGATCACCACGTCGGACTTCTTCATCTTCGGTGCGCGCTTCACCACCTCCGCCACGGCATGAGCCGATTCCAGCGCGGGGATAATTCCCTCCGTCCGCGCAAGTAGAGTAGTCGCCGCCAAAGCTTCCGCATCCGACGCCGGAACATACTCCGCTCGGCCAGCATCCCGCAATGCAGCATGTTCCGGCCCAATCGAGGGATAATCCAGCCCCGCCGAAACAGAATGCGTATTCGCGATCTGTCCCGCCGAATCCTGCAGCACGTAAGAATAAGTCCCTTGCAAAACTCCCGGCGACCCGCCGCGAAACCGAGCCGCATGATCGCCCAGCGCTTCGCTGCGGCCGCCAGCCTCTACTCCGATCAGGCGAACCTGCTTATCTTTTATGAACTCGTAAAACATTCCGATAGCATTCGATCCTCCACCCACGCAAGCGATCACCGCTGCCGGCAGTTTCCCCTCCGCCTTCAGAATCTGCGCCCGCGCCTCCCGCCCAATCACGCGATGAAAATCCCTTACCATCGTGGGATACGGATGCGCGCCGAGAACGCTTCCCAATAAATAATGAGTAGTGCGTACGTTCGTGACCCAGTCGCGCATGGCCTCGTTGATCGCATCTTTTAAGGTCCGCGACCCCGACTCCACTCCTCGCACTTCCGCGCCCAGCAGCCGCATGCGGAACACGTTGAACTCCTGCCGCCGCATGTCTTCGGTTCCCATGTAGACGACACAGTCGAATCCCAGCAGGGCACATACCGTCGCTGTCGCCACGCCGTGCTGCCCCGCTCCCGTCTCCGCAATCACGCGGCGCTTGCCCATGCGCTCAACCAGCAGCGCCTGACCCAGACAGTTGTTAATCTTATGCGCCCCGGTGTGCAGCAAATCTTCGCGCTTCAAATAAATCTTCGCCCCGCCCAGCTTCTGCGTAAGCCGCCGCGCAAACGTCAGGGCCGTGGGCCGCCCCGCATAAGTCCGCAGCAACTCGTCCAATCGTTTCTGAAATTTCGGATCGCGCTTCGCCTTCTCATACTCGCGCTCCAACTCGTCCAGCGCCGCCATCAACGTCTCCGGCACGTAACGCCCGCCGTAAACTCCGAACCGCCCCGGAACGTTCACGGGAACAACAACGCGCTCGATGCCCCGTCCTTCTCGCACTCTTTGCGAGAGCGCGGGGATTTTGACTTTGATTGTTTTTGGAACCGTCGCCATGTTCTAACTCGTCTTCCTATCGGCTTCTCGCACTGCCCTCACAAAAGCCCGTACTTTCTCCGGATCTTTCTTCCCCGGACTCGCCTCGACTCCGGAAGCTACGTCAACCCCCCAAGGCTTCAGAAGCTTGATCGCTTCCTCCACGTTGCAGGAAGTGAGTCCACCGGCCACCACGACAGGAAGCACTTCTGCCAACCCCTGAACCGCAATCTGTGAGCTGCCCCAATCGAAGCGTTCTCCCGTGCCGCCCGGCCGTTCGCCGGAGCCCGAGTCTAGAAGAGCAGCGTAAAACAATTCAGCGAAATCTTCCCCGATGATGACGTCGCCCTCAATCAAATCTTCGGCGCGAATCGCCATGAGCAACTTTAGACCGGCCTCGTGCCACTGTGCCGCCCCTACTAGCGCCGCCCCGCTATAGATCTGGATTGAGGTCAACCGGGCTCGCTTCACAATGTCCGTTACGGCCTGAGGTGGAAGCTCTCCCACGAACACTCCCACCTTCTCCACGCTCTCCGGCAGCTTCTCTACAATCGCCCGCGCCGCGTCGACCGAAATTTTCCGCGGACTCTTCTCATAAAACACAAATCCCACTGCATCTGCCCCGGCATCTACCGCGGTCCGCGCATCCTCGAGATTCGTGATCCCACAAATCTTCACCCAGGTCATAACGTCAGCCGCCCGTCGCCAGCATCCAGTTGCCAGTCGACTCACCGTGCACTCGACACTCGCAATTCGGTACTGGCAATCAGCCCCCGCAGCGCCTCACCCGGCCGCTCCGCCCGCATCAGTGACTCTCCAATCAAAAACGCCTGATACCCCGCCGCCCGCAGCAGCGCAATGTCTTCTCCCGATCGAATCCCGCTCTCCGCTACACGCACTGCACTTTTCGGAAGCAGCTCGGCCAGGCGGAATGCCGTTTCCGCATCTACTTTGAAGGTCCGTAGATCGCGCGTATTCACTCCAATCAAGTCGCACCCGGCATCTAAAGCCCGCTGCAATTCCTTCGCATCATGCACTTCACACAAAACATCCAGCTCGTGGCGCCGCGCTTCCAGGACAAGCCGGTTTAGTTCCGCATTCGTCAACGCGGCCACAATCAGCAGGACCGCATCCGCCGCGTTCGCCCGCGCCTCCAGCAACTGAAATTCATCCACAATAAAATCTTTGCGCAGACACGGGATCTTTACAGCCGCCGATGCCAGCCGCAAATTGTCCAAAGAACCTTGAAAGAAGTCGTCATCCGTCAACACCGAAAGAGCCGCCGCTCCCGCAGCACCCAGTTCCGCCGCCAACTCCTTTGCATAAAACTCCGCTCGAATTAATCCCTTCGAAGGCGACGCCTTCTTCAACTCCGCAATCACCGCCACGCCGGACCTGCTCTTTTCCTCCAGCGCCCGCCGAAAGCCGCGCGGCACATGCTGTTCCGCCCGCCGCTCCAGTTCGCGCACATCGGCTAAGCGCTTCGCCTCAGTCAGCTTCCTGCGAGTGGAACCTACAATTTGATCGAGGGAAACAGGCATAGCGAGTGACTGAATTATACGGGACGCAAGTGGCGAATCTGCATCGGCGGCGGTGGCCGCGGAACCCGAAAAAAGAAGACGTGTCAATCCATGCGGGTTGGGACCCGAATTATTTATTCTGAAAGAAAACTTGGTGCCATCGAAGGGACTCGAACCCCCACACCGTTGCCGGTACATGGACCTGAACCATGCGCGTCTGCCAATTCCGCCACGATGGCAATCTGAATTGCAAGGCAGCGGCGGCCGTCAAACCGCCGTGTCAGGAAGACCTACCACTTTATTCTACAGACACTAAACTCTGTGTCAAACCCGCGAACACCTCTCTCGTTTGCCCCGTTTAAGTTTCTGCGGGAGATAAGCCGCGAAACTTGGCTCTGGAAGCCGGACTGCGCCAATCGCCCGATTGACAGCCTGTCTGCGTGCCCATATACTCCTCCACGCTACGAATGCCCGCCCCCGGAGAACACCTATGTTGAAGCGCGGTTTGGCCGTATTTCTTTTTGCTGCGTTCTCCACTCTCGGTTTTGCGCAGCCACCGAATTCTCACCAGCCCAAGCTTACCCCACAGACCAGCGGTACGACGCAACTGCTGATCGCAGTGAGCCCGGTCAATTCGCAAGTTGTGTGGGCAGCGGGAACGGGCGGAACCTACGTCCTCACTACGGATGGTGGAAATAGCTGGAAGGCCGGCGTCGTGCCCGGCGCAGAAAACCTGCAGTTCCGCGACGTGCAGGGCGTAAGCGATCAGGTCGCCTATTTGCTGTCCATCGGAAATACGCCGGAAACCTTTCGCATCTACCGCACCAACGACGGCGGAGGCACCTGGCAAGTCGAGTTCATCAATCAAATTACGCTCGCCTTCTACGATTGCTTCGCGTTCTGGTCACCCAACCGCGGCGTCGCGCACAGCGACTCCGTGAACGGAGTCTTTCCCGAACTGCGCACCTTCGACGGGGAGAATTGGCCTACCATCGCGCCGAGCATGCCGGCGGCGCTGCCCGGAGAAGCTTCGTTTGCGGCCAGCGGAACCTGCATCACCACTCAGGGAGAAGGCAATGCCTGGATCGCCACCGGCGGCGCAACCACGGCCAGAATTTTGGCGACGACAGATGCCGGCAATACCTGGAACGCCTACGACACGCCGCTTCTAAGCAGTCCCTCGGCAGGTGGAATTTCCGTGGCCTTCCGCGATGGTTCGAATGGCGTGGTTGGCGGCGGCGATCTTAGCAATAACGCCTCCGCGCAGTTTGCGCGCTCCAGTGACGGCGGCCAAACCTGGAACCTCACCGCCAAGCCGCCCGTCAACGGCGCCATTTTCTGTCTCGCTTATGCCAATGGCATGACCCTGGCCGAAGATCAGGATAAAGCGAAAGCAACCGACCAAAATTTTGATCGCACCGTCGTGGTCACCGCCGAGGCCCAGCCCAACTACGATTCCGGGCCCGCCGCCTGGACTCCCGACGAAGGCAACACCTGGTATAAATTGCCCGGCGCGAATGGTTACTGGGCGGTGGGTTTCGCCGATCCACAAGACGGATGGTTTGTTGGCAACAACGGGCAGATTCTGAAGATCAGCTTTTGACCCACTGGTGGCCTCGGACGTACCGACGTCCGAGGCCTGCTTCCCGAGATCCACTTCAACCCAGCTTCGCGCTCATGGAAATCGCCGCGTTCAGCACCTTCGATACCGGACAGCCTTTTTCAGCGGCCTCCGCATACTTCTGAAACGCCGCCGCATCTGCTCCCGGGACCTTGCCTACAACATCAATGTGGCTCTTCGTAATCGTCCACCCGGAATCCAGCTTTTCCATCGTCAGGGTCACATTCGTGCTGATGCTCTCCGGCGTCAGATTGGCCCCGCCCAGTTGTGCCGAAAGCGCCATCGAAAAACACGCCGCATGCGCCGCCGCAATCAACTCTTCCGGATTCGTACCCGGCCCATTCTCAAACCGCGAGGTAAAGGAATACTGCGTATCTTTCAGCACTCCACCCGGCGCTGAAATCGTTCCCTTTCCATCTTTCAATCCGCCCTTCCACACCGCGCTCGCCTTGCGTTCCATCGCGTTCTCCTGAATCACGACTAGCAAAATCAAATCCATCGCCATTGTAGACGGAGACCGTCCGGTATGTCAGGTAACTCCTCGCTTGCAGCGCAAAACTTTTCACATTCAATAAAAATCCGAGCAGCTCAAATAAAACCCACACTGCGGACAACTCAGTTTGCAGCGGCTCTCCTTCAATTCCGCCGAACAATTGGGGCAGAATCGCTCCGGATGCCCCGCACCTGGCCCGGTTTCAGCCCGTTTCACTTCTCTTCGAGTGACTTCAACCTGCTCCCCGCTCAAGTTCATCCGGGCAACATACTCTGGGACGCCCCGGCGCGCAAGTGGAAACCCGTCTTCCTCGCCCGGTTCCCAGCCCTCGCGCCACCGATCCTACAGACGCAAATTTTTTCTTCGGCTATTCATAAATCTTTCCTCCTTCCACAGACCCTTTTGCGCTAGAATGCGTTTGCGTTTGAGAGCGTAGTCCATCTGGCCGTGGACGCCGCTCTTGGCCTTCCCCCAGGAGGTAGTAGATGTATCGGCCCTATTCCAGCTCTCTGGCGGATTCTCGCCCGTTTTTGGACGTGCAGTCTCTCATCGGCAACCTCGCGCAAGATTTCGTCACGTCCTTCAACACCGGCAACTACGACCAAGTCGCCGCTCTGTTCGCACAGGACGGTGCATTCATGGCTCCCCATCACGATCCCGCCTATGGCCCCAAGGCGATCGAGCGCCTGCTTCGCCAGATCGGCGAAGCGGGATACGAAGACCTGCGCCTGGAAACCGTTCGCGTCGAGACTTCCGGCGACCTGGCCATGGAGATTGGGCGCTACACCGTTGCTGTCCGCAAGCCCGACGGCACCATTGTGGCCGACCGGGGAAAGTACGTGAAGGCCTGGCGCCGTCTCGGTGTCTGGTTGATCGTCGCCGATTGCTGGAGCAGCAATCTCCCGGCTCCTCGCTAGCGGTGAACAAACTTCCTATCGCCCTGCGCTTGATGCTGTTGTATTTGGCGCTGTTCCTGCTCGCTCAGGTCGTTATCGGCGAGGGCATGTGGCTTATCCTGCGCCAGAACTTGTTCACGATCGCCGATGCCGCTCTGGAAGCCCAGGCCGCGGATCTGCAGCGACTCCTGGAACCCCCGAAAGACCCGTCTATGGCGCAGTTGCAGGCGGAGGTCGCAGCCCACTTCTCCATCGAACGTTCCCGGGACTACCTGCAAATCGCCGACGCCGCCGGCAACATCATTTATCGCTCGCGTTATCTCGAAGAGCACGCGCTGCCGCCGATCACTCTTGACGATGTAGACAGGCCTATTTATGAGAATCGCAAACTGGGGCAACAACGTTTCCGTTTTCTGAGCAAACAACTGGAAGCCAACGGACGCACCTACATCGTTCGAATCGGCCACCCCATGCGCGAAGAGAGCGCCACGCTCGATGCCCTCCGCGGATTCCTTCTGTGGGCGACTCCCGTCGCACTGTTGGCAGCATCGGCCGCCGGTTATTGGCTGAGTCGCCGCGCGTTGCCCAAGCCGCAAAACAAACCCGCATGGCAGGTTCGCGAGACAGACTCGCACGACAAAATATAGACTGGTGCGGCAATTCGGCATCTCCTATGGCCAACCCCTTTCGACCCCGCCCGATAACTTGGTGCGCAGCCCTCGCCGTATTGACGCTGTTGACCGTCGCTCCGCTCATCGTCCACGCCCAGTCCGCGTCTGCGGTCTCCAACGCCGTCTCCAGTTACGTGCGCGGCGAAATGCAACGCCAGCAAATTCCCGGCCTTGCCCTCCTAGTCTCGCGCGATGGAAAGATGGTGCAGGCCGAGGGGTTCGGTCTGGCGAACGTCGAACTCCAAGTCCCCGTTAAGCCGGAAACCGTTTTCCAGTCGGGATCGGTCGGCAAGCAATTCACCGCAACCGCGGTCATGATGCTGGTCGAGGAGGGAAGAGTCGCCCTCGAAGATCCGCTCACAAAATATTTTCCCGGCGCCCCCGCCGCCTGGAAAGAAGTCACCGTGCGCGAGTTATTAAGCCACACTGCCGGCTTCGGCGACTATCCCGACAAATTCGACTTCCGCAAAGACTGGACCGAAGATGAAGAATTAAAGCTGGTCGAGAGCATCCCTCTAGCCTACCCACCCGGCACCAAATGGGAGTACAGCAATCTGGGATACGCCACGCTCGGCTTCCTCATCCACCGCGTCACCGGAGAATTCTACGGAGATTTTCTGCAGCAGCGCATCTTCCACCCGCTCGGGATGCAAACCACGCGCATCATTAGCGAAGCCGACATCATTCCCAACCGGGCCGCCGGCTACCGCCTCGTCAAAGGCGAACTGAAAAATCAGGAATGGGTCGCGCCCCTGGTCAACACCACCGCCGATGGCAGCCTCTACTTTTCTATTCTCGATCTCGCCAAATGGGACGCCGCGCTCTATACCGAAAAACTACTGAAGCGCTCCAGCCTCGACAAAATGTGGACGCCG
>Ga0302320_10020090_pt1 | contig 13356 bp, 9 predicted proteins | sample Bog_T0_3_FD_202130 | JGI IMG/M metagenome (GOLD analysis project Ga0302320, IMG submission 202130) | Peat permafrost microbial communities from Stordalen Mire near Abisko, Sweden - Bog_T0_3 | ecosystem: Environmental > Terrestrial > Soil > Wetlands > Peat | place: Sweden: Abisko, Stordalen Mire...
GTGTTTGTACATTAAAATGGCCCACTGCTGCGGTTTGAGCGGACCAAAGAAAGGATGTGGGTGCTGCGAGCAGCACGCCGCGCCTTCATTGGCGAAGCGACCAATCGCTGCGATGAGATGCCCCCGTTCTCGCTCGAAGTCGGGGTTGGCTTGGTCCGCGGAAAAGAGCTCCGGCGACGAAGGTGAATTGCGACGCATCGGCTTGTCATTCCCGAAGACCAGCGGCTTGATCAGGAGGCCCATGACGTTGCCAGGGAACGGTGCACGCTTGGGGTTGATAACGCCCATCGCCATCTCTAAGCCAGAAGTGCAGTGGGCAAGTGTCTGGGCGACGGTCATATTACCCCACAGCCGCTTGCTGTGATGATGGAGTTCCATAATGCGCTGCTTTGTATCGCCTGCCGGACTTGAGTCAAAGAGGTTTCTAACGGCAGCCGTTTCTGCGACGTGACTGTCGTGGGTCATTCCAACACCCTTCTAACACGTGAAAACCGGCTCCCAGGGATTCCTCATGGGAAACGCCGTTCATTTGCGCTTCTTCAAGCTTGATCGGTGTTCCCGCTCGCGATTTCCCGGAGGGCCGATTTCGAAAACGCTTCAGGCGACCCGCTCCACGGCTACCGATTCCAGGACGACGGGCTTGTGGGGCTTGTCTTGCGGACCGCGGGGGGCGAGCGAGATTTTGGTTACGATCTCCTGGCCTTCAACAACTTCACCGAAGATGGTGTGGTTGCCGGTAAGCCATGGAGTGGGCGCTACGGTAAGGAAAAACTGGCTCCCGTTAGTATTGGGTCCGGAATTCGCCATGGCGAGTTTGCCGGCTTTGTCGAACTTGTGAGGGGAGCCCTTGGTCTCGTCCTGAAAGCGGTAGCCGGGGCCACCCATGCCGGTGCCGGCAGGATCGCCGCCCTGAATCATGAAGTCGGGAATGACGCGGTGGAAGATCGTGCCGTCGAAAAGCTTCTTGCTGGATTTTTCGCGCGTGGTGGGATGTGACCATTCCTTCGACCCTTCAGCAAGATCGATGAAGTTCTTGACGGTGAGAGGAGCTTCTGACTCGAAGAGGCGAACGGTGATTTTGCCTTCCGTGGTGTTGAAGATTGCGTAGGTTCCTGGTGCTAAGGGCATGAGGGCTCCTGGGGATTCACGGTGCGTTTTGGGTTCGTGCTTTTCGCAGTTCTCAAAAGAGCACTGGATACTCGGTTTGTGGTTATGGTTTAGACGCTTCGGCTGCGGGCAACGGCGGAATGGGCTGCCCCTCGCGCACGATGGTGACCTTCTTGAGGACGATAGGCGTGAGTGGTTTGTCCTGGCTGTCGCGTTCGACGCGAGCGATGGTCTTGACAACCAGAACGCTTGGCTCATCGCATTGTCCGAAGAGGGTGTAGTGCAAGTTCAGCGAATCGTAGGCCTGTTCGGTAATAAAGAATTGGCTTCCATTGGTGTCAGGTCCGGAATTCGCCATCGCCAGGCGGCCGGGCTGATCGAACTTGAGGTCGGGGTCCACTTCGTCGGCGAAGGTGAAGCCTGGATCGCCCATCCCGGTCCCGGCGGGGTCGCCGCCCTGAATCATGAATTCCGGAATCACGCGATGGAATGTGGTGCCGTTATAGAGCGGCTTGCCGTGGTGCCTCTTATTGGTGACTGGATCCGTCCAATCCTTTGTGCCCTCGGCGAGGGCAATGAAGTTGGCGACGGCGTGGGGCGCCTGGCGCTGAAAGAACTGACAGGTAATGCGGCCCATCGATGTATCCAAGACTGCGGTGGGTCCGTTGGGATGGATAAGCGCCGGGCCCGTGGCTTGCGGCGCATCGGGGAGATCGTCCGCGGGTTTGGTAGCGGTTTGCGCAGGCGCAGAGGCAGCAATGGTTGCGGCCAGAGCGGAAAGGAGAAGCGTACGGGTCAGATTCATACCGTGTTCGAGGTTAAATCATGCGGCGGGTGGGCTGCCAGAGGCAAGGGTCGAGACAGTGAACGGCGGCAATGAAAAGGGATGCAGTGAAACGGTGAAAAAGTGAAGCAGTGAAGGGAAAAGATCTGAATCCCTCGAACTCGTAGTCCAATTCCACCGCTCATTCTTCTGCCATCGCTCTCGAATCGCAAGCGTATGTCTGTTCGTTTCGTATTTCACTTCTTCACTCTTTCACCCCTTCACCGCTTTTTGCGCATCCCATTGACTCCCTACCCATAGATAAGCTATATATCAAATCCATGGCGAAGAAACCTGACTTGCTTCCGGGAACCCTGGACATGCTGATCTTGAAGACGCTGACGCGTGCGCCCCTGCACGGGTACGGGATTGCGCTGTCGATCAAACGACTTTCCGATGAAGTGCTGACCGTGGAAGAAGGCTCGCTGTATCCGGCGCTGCAGCGGCTGTTGCTGCAAGGATGGGTGAAGGCGGAGTGGAAGATGACGGAGACGAATCGGAGAGCGCGGTTCTACACGTTGACCGCGGCGGGACGAAAGCAGCTGGGAATCGAGCTTACTCAATTTGAGCAGATGATTGCGGCTATCGGGCGGGTACTGCAGGACGCGGAGGTCTAGATGAACCCCTTTCAAACGCTTTCAAGAAAGCTCTCAATTCTGTTCGGGCGCAAACGGTTCAGAGATGAGCTGGACGAGGAGATGGCATTCCATCGTGCGCAGGCAGAGAAAGAGTTTGTAGCCGCCGGGATGACGGCGGAGGCCGCACGGTATGCGGCGATTCGGCAGTTCGGGAATTCCACGCAGTTGCGAGAGCGCAGCCATGCAGTGGTGGGATTCAGCTTTGAGACCATGGTGCTGGATTTGCGGTTTGCGCTGCGGCAGCTACGCAAGAATCCCGGCTTTGCGCTAACGGCGATTTTGATTCTTGCTCTTGGCATGAGCGCAAGCGTAGCGATTTTTGCCTTCGTGGATGCAGCGCTGATCAAGCCGCTTCCGTATGCGAATCCGACGCGGTTGATGGATGTGACCGAGAGCCTGGCGTTGTTTCCACGCGGCAATCTTTCTTATGCGGACTACGTTGACTGGAAGCGCATGAATACGGTGTTCAGCTCATTGGCGGGTTACACGGGGGATGGTTTCGCATTGACCACGCCAACCGGGACCGAGCCGGTACCAGGCGAGCGCGTGGCCGTGGAGTTCTTGAGGACGCTTGGCGTTGTGCCGGTGCTGGGGCGTGATTTTCACCCTGGTGAGGATGTGCCCGGGGCTTCTCCCGTAGTGATGTTGAATTACCGCACGTGGATGAGACGGTACGGGGGAAGGCCCGACGTGGTAGGCAAGGCTGTGAATCTGAGCGGAGTTGCCTACACCATTGTGGGCGTGCTGCCGGAGAACTTTCAGTTTGCGTTCAGGGACAACGCTGAATTCTGGGCGCCGCAGCAACCGACAAACGAGTGCGAGAAGCGGCGCAGTTGTCACAACATGTATGCGGTGGGGCGGCTCAAGGATGGCGTCACCGTGGCCGCGGCGGCAGCAGACATGAAGTCAATTGCCCAGCAGTTGGAGCGCCAGTTTCCAGACTCGAATCGCGGTCAGGGTGCGAGCGTCATGCCGCTGGCGGATGCGATGGTCGGGGATATCCGCCCGATTTTGCTGGTGCTGCTTGGAGGCGCGGGACTGCTGCTGTTTATTGCGTGCGTGAATGTGTCGAGCCTGCTGCTGGTGCGGGCTGAAAGCCGCAGGCGCGAGATTGCGGTGCGTGGTGCGCTGGGTGCATCGCGGTCGAGGCTCATCTGGCAGTTTGTGACGGAAGGGCTGGCCTTGGTCGCTGCGGGGACTGCGATGGGCCTTATGCTTGCGGACGCCGGGATGCAGGTGCTGACGCGGCTGATTTCAAAAGACATGATGATCGGGATGCCGTATCTTCGCGGACTTGGCTTGAATTTTCATGTCTTGTTGTTTGCGGGACTTCTTGCTGTACTGGCGGCAATCCTGTTTGCAGTCACGCCGATTTTCCACATGGCATTTTCAAACATGAGAGACGGGCTGACGGACGGCGGACGCGCGGCGGCCAGTACCCTGTGGCGACGGATGGGAGCGAACCTGGTGGTGATTGAACTGGCCACCGCGGTTGTGCTCTTAACTGGAGCTGGGCTGCTGGGCAAGAGCCTTTACAAGCTACTGCACCTTGATCTTGGATTTCAAACAGATCATCTGGCGACGATCAACATTGCGTTGCCGGACGCCTTGTTCTCAAAAGACGCGCAGGTCGTTGCGTTCGCACGACAGGTGGTTCAACGAGTGGAAAGTCTGCCAGGGGTGCAGTCCGCCGCGCTTACGAGCTTGCTGCCCGTAAGCTGCAATTGCAACACGGACTGGGTGCGGTTTGTCGGTAGGCCGTATAACGGAATTCACAACGAAGTGAATGAACGCGAGGTGAGCGCGGGGTTCTTTGCAACGTTGCACACGAAACTTTTGCGCGGACGTTATTTCACGGATGAGGATGACGCGTCAAAGCCGAATGTCGTAATGATCAACGAAGCTTTTGCGCGTAAGTATTTTCCCGGCGAGGATCCGGTGGGCAAGCAGATTGGCGACACGCAGTTGACGCCCAGGTCAATTCGCCGGATTGTCGGCGTGATCGATGACTTCAAAGACGCCTCGCTCGATCAGGAACAATGGCCGGCAGAGTATCAGCCTTTCAACCAGAGCCCCGATACTTATATTTCGATGATCATTCGCACCACGCAGGATGAGCAGGCGGTGTTGCCGACGCTAGCAAAGGCGATTCATCAAGTGAGCTTGCAGGCGGCGGTTGAAGAGGGAGCTACAATGACGCAGCGGATCAATGATTCTGAGACCGCGTATATTCATCGATCGGCGGCGTTCCTGGTGGGCGGATTTGCGGTGCTGGCGCTGATGCTGGGGGTTGTGGGGCTGTACGGCGTCATTGCTTATTCGGTGAGCCAGCGGACGCGCGAGATTGGTGTGCGCATGGCGCTGGGAGCGCAACGAAGCTCGGTTTATCAATTGGTGCTTCGCGAGGCGGGGCGGTTGATTCTGATTGGCGTGGTGGTTGGAATTGCGGGATCAATCGGTGCGGCCATGCTGATGGGGAAACTGCTGTTCGGTGTGCACGCGTGGGATGCGGGGACCCTGGCTGGGGTGGTGGTGGTTCTCTCGGTGTCGGCACTCATGGCCAGCTATTTCCCGGCGAGACGGGCGGCGAGTGTGAATCCTACGGTGGCGTTGAGGGCGGAGTGAGGGTCGGACGAGGTGATTTGGGCTTGCGCTTTCCCACCCTTCGACAAAGTATCAAGAAGCAGGTTCTTCGGCTTCGCTCAGAATGACGAAGAATGCGGCACCCGGATTCTTCTTAACGAACCATGAGATGTCCTGTTAAATCAGGTGAAGGAAGCGCGATTGCTGCAGGTGGGCGCCGGGGAAGACTAAGTCGAGGCTGTTGGCGCCGATGGTTTTCTGCACGGCTTCGCCGAGGACCTGGCGGAAGTCGGTGGTGACGGCCAGATCGCGGCCTTCATTAAGCTGATCGTTGTTGAGCCCGGGCCAGCGACCGTAGACTTTGCCGCCTTTAACCTGGCCGCCAAGCACAAACATGGCGTTCGCGTGGCCGTGGTCCGTACCGCCGGTGCCATTCTGGCGAGCGGTGCGTCCGAATTCAGACATGGTGACAAGAGTGACGGTTTCAGCCGAGTCGCCCATGTCGGCCCAGAAGGCAGCGATGCTTGACGAGAAATCACGCAGTCGATCGGAGAGCTGGCCGTTAACGCCGCCCTGATTCTGATGCGTGTCCCATCCGCCTACGTCGGTGAATGCTGCTTCGACGCCGAGGTCCGCTTTGAGCAACTGGGCAATTTGCTTCATGTTATTGCCGAATTCAGAGGTCGGGTAATTGATACCGGGGGCGGTCTTGTATTGTGCGGGGTTGGCAGAGCGAAGCATCTTGACAGCTTCGAAAGTTTCGTCGCCGGTGGCATGCAGGATGTGATCACCGCTCTCCCCATACATGGCTTCAAATGCCGAAGCAGCAGCGGAAGGCGCCGGGCCGCGAGCGCCAACCGAAAAATTGTTGAGATTTGAAAGCGCGATGGCGGGGATGGATCCGGCGAGCGTGCGCGGGACTTGAGAGCCAAGAGCAAGCGCGCGAAAGGCAGTATGTTCCTGACGATGGCGCAGGTCTTCAGCCTGAAGAGCGCGATTGAGCCAGCCGTCATCCGTGCTCTTGACGCCGGGCGTGCCTGACTCCATGTAGTCCTGAGCATCGAAATGAGAGCGGGACATGTCGGGAGAGCCTGCCGCGTGGACTATAGCGAGATGGCCCTGGTCGTAGAGAGGCTTGAAGGGCGCGAGCGAAGGATGCAGCCCGAAAAAGCCATCGAGATCGACAACTTGATTCTCCGGGATGGCGATGTTGGGGCGCATTGCGTAGTAATTTTTTTCGCGATAGGGGACCACGACGTTGAGGCCGTCGGCCGCGCCGCGTTGGAAGATGACGACGAGGCGACGGGTGGGCGCTGTGGCTGTTTCAGCCATAACGGTGCGGATGAGGAAATGCGGAATCGCGGCTGTGCCGGCGATGGCGAGTGCGCCGTTACGGAGAAAGAATCTGCGGCTGGTCTGCATGGGTACCTCGTTTTGGTTCATCGGCGCTGAAACTCGGGTGAGCCTAGTAACAGGCCGGCGAGGAGTTGGTCTTGTTTTTCCAGGGCGCTCGCAGCTTGCGCGGGCTTCATCGGCTTTACAACGGTTGCAACTGGTCCGCCCTGGGTCTGCGCGCTTTGCACTGCGAATTGTTGTAAGACGGCGGAGCGGGTGGAATCGCTCAGGCCGCCGGCAACAAGTAGCGATTCCAACCGCTGTTCTTCAACATCCGGTGGCGCGATGGGGCCGGGAACAGGGGTGGTTAATATGCTTGGCGCGGATACCGCAGCGGTTGGACTTGCAGGCTGGCTCAATTGTGCTGTCCAAACGGTAGCGGGCGCAGTCCAGGAGACGCTCACGCCGGGAAGTTTGTTGGCGGCGAGTTGCAGTGCGAAGTTCATGCGGTTGACGAGCGCTCCGGTGCTGACCCAGGTAGCGGCAGTCCACTTGTAGCCCGTGGGCGGGACCGCGCCGTAAAGCGGCATGCCCATGTCGCGCAGCGCGTTGACCAGCGGTTGCATATTATCCATGTTCGCGTTGCTGGCGCGCGCGGCGGAGACAATGTATTCGATGGGCGTCTTGACCTTGGCGCGATAGTCGCTGTCGGCCCAGAACTCCGGTGAATGGAAGAGCGTCTTGAGAACGACAGCAATGTCGCCGCCGCTGGACATATAGGACTTGGCGAGCCGATCGACTAAAGCTTGCGAGGGGTCGTCACTCACGAAGCGGATAGCAAGCTTGCGGGAGATGAATTGCGCTGTAGCAGGGCGCGAGGCAAGCATGTGCAGTAACTCGCGGCCTTCCAGTTCGCCGTGCTCCTTGATCTTTTTGCCCAGGACTTTCTTAGTGCCGGGCTCGTGGCGATTTTCATCAAATTTAAAACTGCCGCCGCGCTCGGGCCGATCGACGGTCCAGCCGGTTAGGACGCGAGCTACCTGTGTTACGTCGGCCTGGGTGTAGCCGCCGTTTACGCCGAGTGTGTGCAACTCCATCAGCTCGCGGGCATAGTTTTCATTCAATCCTTCAGGAGCTTTCTTCTTGGCGTCCGGGTTGCGGGCTGCGCGTTCCTTGTTCTTTTCGGCGGCGGGTGAATCAGGGCCCATGCTGGTCGCGTTGTCGAGATAGAGAAGCATGGCGGGGCTGTGCGCAGTGGCTTCGAGCAGGTTTTCAAACTTTCCCAGAGCAAGGGGACGAATCACGTCGCGCTCATAACTGACGAGATAGTAAGGGGTCGCCTCGTTTTTGTGGAGGAAGACGTTGAAGTGGTTCAGCCAGAAGTCGGTCATCACTTCCTGAAGCTGGGCGTTGGAATAAATGTCGCGGGTCAGGCGCTGCGCGGCGAGTTCCTCGGCGACCAGGCGCTGCGGACTTTCGAGGGCGGCAACGTATTCCTTCTGAACAGGGGTCAGGCCGACGAGCAATGTGACGCGCTGGGGACCTTTGAGGGTCTTGCGGAAGCTGTCGAATTCCGGCTGCTGCATGGCGGCCAGGCGGGAGACACGCTGTGCGGGCGGACTGGCAAGGATGGCGGCGATTTGAGTTTGATCGAAGGCCGGCGGTTCGGGCTGGTTCGTCGCTGCCATTGTCTCCACTTCAACCGATGGAGTCTTCAAGGCCGGCGCGGAATCGGATGCCATCATGCCGTCCTGCGCCGGGGAATTCATGGCCATTGTGCCGGTTGGGGCCATGGTTGCTGCGGAGGCTTGCTGCTGGTTCTTCTGCTCTTTTTCCTGGCGGCGGAATTGGACGCGGGCAATTTCGTTTTCGTAAATAGGACGCAGCGCTGGGTAGCTGGGAATGGGCGCCTTGCCGTCGGCTACCTGGCGGATGACGGCGTTGCTGGGCAAGCGAAAAAGCAGGTCCTGGGCGCCGAGCTGCATGGCAGGGAATTGCGCCAGGCGGGCGTCGAGATCGGTTTGGTCGATGGTGGCGGGGCGAAGCTGCTGGTCAAACCATTTTTCGAGTCCGATCGTCTTGACGGCTTCAAGATCGCCGGGGCGCGGACCGAAGGTGAAGCGGTTGAGCGCCTGAAGGATGCGCTGATCGCCTTGTAGCTGATTGGATTGGTAAGGCGGACGCGCGCGCTTCGCTGGCGGATTCGGCGGTGTGGCGACGGCCTGCGAGAGTGCGGGTGCAGAGGGAAAGGCAAGGCTGAGGCACATCAGAGCGGCTAAGGATTCTCTGAAGCGTTTCATCATTGCCTCTCCTGCCTTTATCTTCCGCTGGTTGCGGAGGTCGACGGTTCCCGCGACGCGGGCTCTCTGTCGATTCGAACACGGTGCCGGGCGAGAAGTTGTTATGCTGGCCCGGGAAGACTGAGATATGCTGTGGGCGCAACCAGCTCCATCAATTTAGACCATCGTTTCGCGCGAGCGAATATCTCCGAAACACGTCCAGCCGAAGGAGAACCCACAATGAAATTTGCTTTTGGCGTACTTGCGTTTGCCGCTTTGACACTTGGCATTTCATTCGGGAATGCCCGGGGGATTGCGCTTGCGGCGGACTCCGTAAAGCCTGCCCCTCATGCACCAGAGATTAAATACGAGCGTTACAAGCTGGGCAATGGCCTTGAAGTGTTACTCCACGAAGATCATAAGCTGCCCATTGTGTCCGTAGACATCTGGTATCACGTGGGGCCGGTGAAGGAACGGGCAGGGCGGACCGGGTTTGCGCACCTGTTCGAACACATGATGTTTGAAGGCTCGAAGCATGTTGGCGAGAAGGCGCATTTCAAGTATCTCGAATCCGCAGGCGCGACGGATATCAACGGGACGACCTCGTTTGACCGGACGAATTATTTCGAAACGGTTCCAGCCAATCAGTTGGAGACCGCGTTGTGGCTGGAAAGTGACCGGATGGGGTTCCTGCTGGATACGCTCGATCGCGCCAAGTTGACCAATCAGCGCGACGTGGTGCGTAACGAGAAGCGGCAGGGTGAGGGGCGGCCCTACGGGATTGTGGACGAAGAGGTCTACCACCAGTTGTTTCCGAAAGATCATCCCTATTATGCGGACGTGATCGGTTCTCATGCGGATGTGGAAGCGGCGCGGCTGGCGGACGTGCGGGAGTTTTTCACGCAGTATTATGCGCCCAACAACGCGACGATTGCGATTGCGGGTAATTACGATCCGGCGAAGATAAAGGGGCTGCTCGAAAAGTATTTTGGTCCGATTCCGATGGGCCCCGCGGTTACCGTAACTCCGGTGGTGACGCCTCCTATTACAAAGGAGAGGCGGACGGTGGTCACCGATACCGTGCGACTGCCGAAGGTCACGCTGGCGTGGCTTTCAGCGCCGGCTTTCACGCAGGAGGACGCGGCTGCGGATGTTGCGGCGGATGTGCTGGGAACCGGAAAGTCGAGCCGAATGTACCGGGAGTTGGTTTACAAGCAGCAGATTGCGCAATCGGCGCGCTGTTTCAATTATTCGCTGACGCTGGCCTCTCCTTTTATCTGCGAGATGATTGCCAAGCCGGGCGTGACGCCGGAGAAGCTTGAGAGCGAGGCGGAAAAGATCATTGATGATTTCGCAGCGACGGGCCCGACGGCGCAGGAGGTGGAGTGGGCGCGCAACAAGGAAGAGACGGGGCTGGTTTCAGGCTTGCAGAGATTGGGAGGATTTGGCGGCGTTGCAGACACGCTGAATCGCTACAACCAGTACACGGGCGATCCAGGCTATTTGCCCAAGGACCTGGCGCGGTACGACGCAGTAACGCCGGCGACCGTGAAGAAGCTGGTGCAGTCTACCTTGGGCAAGAATCAACGTGTGGTGGTGTACGGGATTCCGGGTAAGAAGGTGCTGAACGACGTGCCGCGCAGCCCGGAAGATACCGACGCCAATATCAAGGTGAACCCGGAGCACAGCGCGGAGTTTGAAGCGTCGCAGGCATGGCGGTCCACTCCGCCGAAAGCGGGACCGGAGCCCGCGTTGGTGCTGCCCAAGCCGGCGGTATTCACGCTGGCGAATGGGCTGACGGTTTACGTGGTTGAGCGGCACCAGTTGCCGATAGTCTCCGCGCAGTTGCTGACGCTGGCGGGGAGCGAGGGGAATCCTGCGGACCGTCCAGGGCTGGCGGGGATCACGGCAGCTCTGTTGACCGAGGGGACGGCCAAACGGTCTGCGGAGGAGATTGCGAACGAGGCTTCGCTGCTTGGCACGGATTTGATTGCTATGAGTGACGCGGACAGTGCGAGGCTCAGCATTTCGCTGCTGTCGAAGCATATGGGACCGGGCCTGGAGCTACTGGCTGATTCTGCTGAGCATCCGGCGTTTCCGGCAGTGGATCTGGAGCGGATCAGGGCGAATCGGCTGACCGGGTTGTTGCAGCAACAGGACAATCCAACGCAATTGGCGATGCGCGCTGGGGCGTTGAATCTCTATGGCAAAGCGAACCCTTACGGATACGACGGACTGGGGACAGAGGCTTCGCTGCACGCAATTACACCGGATGAGATTGCAGCGTTTTACGCGAATCATTACGGACCTAAAACCAGTCTTTTGGAGCTGACGGGCGATGTGACCGTGGCCCAGGCGCGGAAGCTGGCGGAAGAAGCATTCGGTAAATGGAGTTCAACGGCGGTGCCTGGGAAGCCGCCTGCCGCACCCACAGCGCCCACTCGGACAATTTATGTGATCGACAAACCGGGTTCGCCGCAGACGGCGCTGATGGCCTTTGGGGTTGGGATTCCGCGCAGTTCGCCGGACTACGTGGCTGTGCAGGTGATGAACACAATGCTGGGCGGACTGTTCTCATCGCGGATCAACATGAATCTGCGCGAAGAGCACGGGTATACCTACGGCGCCTTCTCGTTCTTCAGGGAGAATCGAGGAACGGGGCCGTTCATCGCGGGTGCGCAGGTGCGGTCAGATGTCACGGCGCCGGCGGCGGAGCAATTGTTCAAAGAGCTTGACGGGATCCGAACAAAGCCGCTGACGGATGCCGAACTGCGGTTGGCGAAGGACTCCATCATCCGCTCGCTGCCGGGGGACTTTGAGAGCGATAGCAGCGTAAATGGGCAGTTGGCGGCAATCTGGTTGTATGGGCTGCCGATTGATTACTACGCCAAGCTGCCCGCGAAGACAGAAGCAGTAACTTCCGCCGATAGTCAACGGGTAGCCGCGCGATACATCCGGCCGGAGAATCTGCTGGTGATCGCGGTGGGAGACAAGGCGAAGATTGAGTCGGGAATGACGGACTTGAAGCTGGGACCGGTGGTGGAGTGGAGTGAGAAGGCTGCGGGAGTTGAAGGAGGCGGGAAGTAGGAGCGGTGCGAGATCGGCTGGCTGATGCAGGGCTTGCTGTTCGGCTCAGCAACCTTTTTTGCAGCGGGCCATGATGGCGGCGTGCAGACGCTCGCGGAGGCCAGTGGGCAGGTCATAGATTTCGTGCGAACGGTAAATCTGAATGGTCTTGCGGGTGGTGCTGAGGGTGACTTCGCAGTGGTCGCAGCCGCGCAGATGTTCCTGCAAATCGGCGCGCATCTCGCTAGTCACCGAGTCATCGATCAGGTCGTCGAGGAGTGCGAGAAATTCAGTGCAAGTCACTTTTCATTCCCCGTTTCCACGGATCTTGTTTCCGCGGGCCTTTTCTCTGCGGCCCCTTTTTTCCTGCGGAAATACCGGCTGAGTCGCTCGCGAAGTTGCAATCGAGCGCGAAGCAGGCGTGACTTCACGGCTGGAACACTCAAGCCCAGCGTCTCCGCGGTCTCTTCCGTTGAAAGTCCTTCCACGTCGCGCAGGACAAATACGATGCGGAACCCCGGGGGCAGGCCCTGGATAGTCTTGCGCAGGATCTCCGCCAATTCGGACTGGGTGTAGTTCTGTTCCGGGTCGGGCGCCCAATCGGCAAGATCGCGGGGAACGCTCCCTTCCTCGGTCTCGACGTCTTCGTCGATCGATACCATTCTCCCCGTACGCCGCTTGCGCAAGCGCATGAGACTTTCGTTGACTGCGATCCGAACCAACCATGTGTAAAATTTCGAATTCCCCTGAAACTGGTCGAGCTTTTCGTACGCCTTGAGAAACGCGTCCTGCATCACGTCTTCAGCATCTTCGCGGTTTTGCGTGATGTGCTGCGCTATCCGAAAAATCTGCCGGTCGTATTTGCGGACCAGCGTATCGTAAGCCGAGACGTCACCCCCGCGCACCCTGTCTACCAGGGCAACGTCGGGATGCGGTTCGAGTTCACCTGCAATAGGTTGGATGGTCGACATGGGAGTTGGTTGCGGGAATTCGTTAGGAGTGGTTGACGATCTTTTCAAAGTGGCGCAAAACACAAGTGTAATAGACCGGGGTGCAAGGGGCCAAACGGGGGGTCGGCGCAGGTAAGAGCGGAGACGGGTGCGGGTACAACTTTCGCCTACATTTCGGTAACGGGGCTGATTCCCGCGCGTCCTACGTTCGAGAAGTCAGCATAGAGTGGAGACATGAGGGTCGCGAATTCCCCAAATCCGACGTTCCAGTTGGCGCGGTGGCTTGCCGGCGGGCTGGCGTTGCTGCTGGCGGTGGCTCCAGTGGCCGGGCAGGCATCCAGCGATGCGGCGCCGGCGCAGCAAACCACAAGTCCGTCTGCTGCCAGCACAGGCGAGAAGACGACAAAGTCAGCAGCTGCCCATAAAAAGTCAGGAGCCGTGCGTAAAAAGACCGGCAGGGCAGCGTCGAGGACCCGGGCAAGCAGCGCCGGCAGGGCGGCCCGCGCGGCGCGGACGGCTCGCATTCGGCAGGCATTTGTGGCGTCGTCGGAGCTGCGGCCAATGGCGCAACAACT
>Ga0302320_10020093_pt1 | contig 13354 bp, 6 predicted proteins | sample Bog_T0_3_FD_202130 | JGI IMG/M metagenome (GOLD analysis project Ga0302320, IMG submission 202130) | Peat permafrost microbial communities from Stordalen Mire near Abisko, Sweden - Bog_T0_3 | ecosystem: Environmental > Terrestrial > Soil > Wetlands > Peat | place: Sweden: Abisko, Stordalen Mire...
CAAACGGTAGGAATAAACAGAACGTGTCGCGATAGCTCTGTTGCGTATTTCGCGACACCCCGCGTTCATGGATCAGATGATCTGAGAGAAAGCGCCGAACCCAGAAGCCAACAGCGGCGTTATCAGGCATGGTCCACCTCCGCGAAGACGTAACGTTCAAAGCAACGATTGGCTTCCTGAAGCAGTTCCCGTGTCATCTGGAGGTAGACAGATGTCTCGTCTATTCCGCAGTGACCGAGGTATGTGGATAGCAGAGGGAGCATCCTCTGAACATCTTTCCCCTCGCGATACCAGGTCACGAGACGAGTGACGGCAAACGTGTGTCGAAAGTCATGGAGCCTCGGTTGATAACGGGCAGTATCAAATCGCAGCACTCCAGCCTCTTTCCTCAACCATTGGAACTGATGGTCGGCGTGATCGTTTCGGATCATCATTCCTATTTTTGTGGCCAGAACTGTCGGGGGACGCTCGTACCCGAAACGCGGCCGATGTCTCATTCGGTAGAGTCTCAAGATGTTGACAAGATCTCTTCCAATTGGAACCAGTCGGGACTTGCCGAACTTCGTTTCCCGGATGGTCAGTGCAGATTTTCTGAAATCAACATCTTCATGCTTCAGGCGAGCCGCTTCACCCAATCGCAGTCCTGCACCGTAGAGCACGAGGAGCAGGGTGCGCATGGTGTCTGGCGACAAGGGACATGCTGGTGAATAGTGCGAATCAGGAACCCCCAGCAACCGCCGCATATCTTCAGTTGAATAAATGTAGGGAATGAAGCGCGGCGGTCTATCCGGGATTGAACTCGGGAGTATTCGGTGCTTCATGTACCCACGGCTGGTCGCGAACCGAAAGAGACAGCCGAGCACTGAATACCGGTGAAACCAAACGCTCGTAACTCTGCCACTATGGCCTAACAGGAATGCATCGACGTGGTGCGCGCAGAGTTCATCGAAATCGACATCTCCGGTCTGTCTAAGAAATGTTTTCAGGGCGCGGGCCGACGTCGTATAGGAGTTTCCCAGTGCCTGCTTGTATCGGACGAACTCTTCGATAGCGGGAGCAAGTCTCATTGGAGGCCTCCTAACCCGAAGTTGGAAACCTCGCGAAGAGACTTCAGTTGCTCTTTTGCCCAGTCCGCCGTAGTTGACTGCGTTTGCGTTCGCAAGTACTCCGTCAAACTCGATAGTCGAACATCGGCAACTTGCCCCAGTTTCGTGCGTTCGACCTTTGCATAGATTGTTGTCGACCGGGTTGAGCGGTGACCGAGTTGATCACCAATCTCCTTGAGCGAGAAACCTTCGTCCAGCAGGTGCGTGGCGCAGGCGTGACGCAAGACGTGAGGTCCATAGTGCGGCAGATGGCTGCCCAGAGTTCGAACTCGAAGAGAGATGGAGCAGGAGGCATGGCGCGGCTTCATTGGCCGATGAGGTCCGCGCAGCAGGAGAAAAACGGAACGAGAGGAGCATTGTGGGCGCACCATCTGCAGATACTTGAGGATGGCGTTTCCCACCTCTGTGGTAAGTGGGAAGTCCTGAATCTTTTTATTCTTCGGACGCCGAATGCGGATCTTTTCATTGGTCCAGTCCAGATCATCCAATGTCAGAGCACAAACCTCTCCGATACGCAGACCGTATACCGCCAGAAGCAGAATTATGGCACGGTCGCGAATATGGCCCGGGCGATCCGAGTTAAGACTCGCAATCAGACTTCGCACCTGCTCCCAACTTGGACCTTCTGGAAGTCCGCTCATTGAATAGATGCGAGGACTCTCGATTGTTTTCGCCAATCCTTGGGCGCACCAATTGTGCTGTTCTGCATAGCGAAAAAAGACACGGAGTGACTGCGCATACACTTTGATCGTTGCCTTCTTCCAGCCACGGGTTTTGTTCTCAAGAAAATACGCCGCGAGAGTCTGAGGCGAAACTTCCTTCAGAGGAACGCCCTGCTTCCCAAGCCATTCGAAGAAAAGTGTCAGTGCTGATTCGCGCGTTGAAAGAGTTTGATCTGTATATCCTCGTTCGTCCCGTAGCTCTTTCAGGAAACTGTCGAGCTCATCCCTGAACTGAGGATTTCGTTCCAGATCACGCCACTTGCCAAGAAATCGAAGCCAATTCTTGGCGATGTAGACAAAACGTTTTGCTGCGGCATCGTGTGTTTCGGCTTTAGAATGCGGCGCGCATGACTTCGCAGCCCAACTCTCCGCTGCTCGGACGATCTGCACTTCCGAGACTTGGGCTGATTGCCGCACGTTCACTCGCTCTGCGATTGCAAGCAAGAACTTGTTGACGTTCCGGAGCGTCCGCACACTATGGCCCTGCTCGTTCAGGTCACACAGAAAGGCACGCCGCTCTTCTGCAAATCGGCCCATCTTGTAAATCCATACCCAATTGCTGCGTTTCATCACCTGGTCAAACATTTGGCTGACTCCTTGGAGTGAATTTGAAATCAGTCAAAGTATGCAGGTTATGTGGCCATCGACGCACGCGCTGGCCCCGTGGAGAGGCGTTTTCGTGAATCATGACAACATAACTGACATCGCAACATATTGAAGTGTGCTCAGGAGAAAATGGAGACGGTCCGAGCTTTGCTCCAGAAGTGCGTGAACTTCTATGGGCAACATATTTGAAGCCACTACGGGATGCCGATCAAGCGCTCTCAGCCGGACGTGGATCTAGGCTTTCGCAAGTCCTTTCGATTACGCCCCAAGTCACTAACACTGGAATTGACTACAACGGCAACACCGCGATTGAACCAGAAATGCTCAGCGTACGTGGCATAGGCGATTTTGCGAACGACCTGCTGGAGAAGCAGGAAGGAGTGAAGGCCGCACGTAATGAAGTAGACAAGCATTTGAAGGGATTCAACCTGAAAGGCGATTACTTCCAAAGCACGATACGCGTAGGAGCAAACTCAAACCAAGATGTGCGTCTGCGGCAATTGCTGGAAAAGCTCGACCTGTCGTTGACAGTTGAAGGAAAGAGTGGCCTGGGATCAAAGAATACGCTCTTCATGGCGTGTGAACTCATTCTTCTTTCACAGGAGACCGAAGCCTGCAAGTTACTCCTGATCGAAGAGCCAGAGGCTCACCTTCACCCTCAGAAGCAGCTCAGAGTCATGAAGGCGCTTCAATCCTTAGCTACGGAAGATCGTCTTCAAATAATTGTTACGACCCACAGCCCGAATCTTGCGTCTGTGATTGAGTTGGATAACTTGGTATTGCTTTGGAAATCACGGGCGTTTGCTCTCAACAAGGGATCGACGAAACTGAGTGTTTCAGACTATAGCTTCCTCCAGAGATTTCTCGATGTGACTAAGGCAAACCTGTTTTTCGCCCGTGGGGTAATGATCGTAGAAGGCGATGCCGAGAATATTCTCCTGCCTACACTCGCCACCATCCTTGAGCGCGACTTTACGGAAAATGGCGTATCCATCGTGAATGTTGGCGGAGTGGGGCTGAGTCGCTATGCCCGGATATTCATGAGAGAGAACTTTGCGGGAACGCCCACTCCTCTGCTTGCTATACCAGTGGCTTGTGTAACCGATATGGACGTGATGCCCAACTGCGCACCTGAGATTATCGGTCGGGTTAAAGCTGGTGAGGCGTGGCCAAACAAAGCTGACCGAAAATGGCGCGCGAAAAACGATTTCACTGATACTGAACTGATTGAAAAGAGAAATGGGAAAATAGCAACGGCATCTGAACAATCCGTGCAAACGTTCGTCTCCAACGAATGGACACTGGAATACGACCTGGCTCTTGGTCCCAAGAATGGTGACAAGTTCTCCTGCGGATTGGCTGAGGATGTTTTTATCGCTGCCTGCCTGGCGGAGAAGGATGACGACATCAATGCCGGAAACACGACAGTGCCAGCGGTCGAAAAACTGGCACAAGAAGCGTTCTCTTGCCACCAGAATGCTGCCTCTTCAATAGATGGATGCACGCCCGAAGAAGTCTTAGCCTCGCGCATTTACGCGATGTTTACGCGAAAGAAAGTATCAAAAGCTATTACTGCTCAGTATCTTGCCCAGAGGCTTCTCTGCAAATCCGAGAAGAAGGAAATTTCCGCTGGTTCTTTGCGTGCAATGCTTCCCGTGTATATCACTGAAGCAGTTGATTATGTGACAGGAGGCTCAATATCACCGCTGAAAGTGGGAGGGCCAAATGTCTAACAGCGATGCTTTTAAGTTTCCAGAGATCGACGACGAGGATTTGCGCTGGGCAGCCGTTCAACTTGGCCTCCCCGAATTGGCGTTTCTCGGAGAACAAGGGAATGATCCACGGAAGTCCGTCATCCAATCAAAAGAGAACATGGATGTCGCCGCATGTCCAGGGAGTGGGAAGACGACGGTTCTGATTGCAAAGCTGGCGATCATGGCCAAGAAGTGGAAGTACAGGGCGCGCGGTATCTGTGTTCTATCGCACACGAATGCAGCAAGGCAGATAATCGAAACTCGTCTCGGCAATTCTAGTGAGGGGCGGCACCTTCTTTCTTATCCGCATTTCATTGGCACGATTCACAGCTTCGTTAACGAGTTTCTCGCAAGCCCCTGGCTAAGGGCACAGGAATATCCAATCAAAATGATTGATACCGAGGTGTGCGAAAACCGCAGATGGAATAGCCTTGCATGGAAGACGACGAACTACCTTGGCAAGCAGAAAATAACATCTGGAGATATCAAGATTATCGACTCCGCCTTCAACCTCGGAAAGAAGAGGGGAACTTTTCCGTGCGGACCGTCAACAGATAGCTACAAGGCAGTTCAGAAGTCCTGCATTAAGGTAGCAGAAAGTGGGTATCACTGCTATGACGATATGTTCGTGTGGGCTCATGATATGTTGAAACGGCAAGCCGGCATAAGCTGGTCAATACAATACAGATTTCCAATTCTCTTTATCGACGAAGCCCAGGACAACAGTGACGAACAAACAGAACTGCTAAAGGAAATATTTACATCGCATGACTCTCGCGTGATTCGTCAGCGCTTCGGCGACGGCAATCAAGCCATCTACGATTTTATGGGAGCGCAAGAAGCTACTACCGACGCATTTCCGTGTGAGTCGATCAGAACAACGATTCCCAATAGCTTTCGTTTTGGCCAAACCATTGCGAATCTCTCCGATCAGCTTGGCATTATCCCCTACCAGATGAAGGGTCACGGTCCCCAAGAAAAGACTATCGCGTCAGAACAAGCTGAATGCAACCACACGGTCTTCGCTTTCGAGAACGAAAACATGTCAAAGGTGTTGGATGCATATGGGAACCTGCTGCTCGACACATTTTCCGATGACGAGCTGCGGCATGGGGAATTCACTGCAATCGGGATGGTCCATAAGCAGCAAGATGATGATGGTCCATCCATGTGCTATCCGCATCGTGTAGGAGACTATTGGAGTGACTATAACCCGAAGCTGGCAGGAGTAGACCCAACGCCTCAGACATTGGTTCAATACGTGCGTGTCGGTCTTGCCACGTCATTCGATGCCAGCGAAGCGTGCTTTGCTGTCGAGAGGACCGCACAGGGTATTCTTCGTCTAGCCGCACTTGGCGAAGGCGCGAAGGGATACAGTGGTCGTAAGCACAGGCACAGGTGGGTTTTGCAGACGATCAAGGAACTACCAGAGCAGATGGCTCAATATGCGGAATTTCTCGATAGCTATGTTGTCAGGCGGGAAGCGCTGGGCGAGGATGCGTGGAAGTCAAAGTGGAAGGAGAACATTCGCGGAATTGCTGAAAAGATATGTGGGGCTAAGCTGAAGGGCGCAGATGTGGATGCATTTCTTTCTTGGGACTCAAGTCCGGCGGTCCCAAACAAATTGGAAGAAGCGCAGACAGCCAAGGGTTGCAATGACAACGTCTATACCCATCAGGATGGCGGTCGAAAGGTTTCTATCAAGGTCGGTTCGATTCATTCCGTCAAGGGCCAGACGCACACAGCAACACTCGTGCTTGATACGGCTTGGTATGGATGCAATCTCGAACATATCGTGCCGTGGCTGTCTGGAGAAAACGTTGGGAGACCAACGAAAAAGAATGCCGCGCGCGACATTACCAGACTCAAAACACACTATGTAGCAATGACACGCCCGTCGCATCTGCTTTGTCTCGCGTTACGCAAAAAAGCTCTTTGCGGTAAGGATGGACAAATTGACTCCAAGCTCCTCGGAAAATTGCGAGGGAGAGGCTGGAAAATAGTTGACGTGGGCACAAGTGATGAGCTATGACAACGGCTCGTTGACTGCGTGTTGGTCTCTAAAAGTGTTCAGGCGTTAAACGCAGAATACGAGTCATTGCGTTGCTAATCAGTCTCGAAGCCGCTATTACTCCCGAATTTCAGCGTCCGACTGTTCTCCGTCACCGTGCGAACCACGTTGTCCGGTACGCCTGCGGGTACTTCTGCATCTATCTCCAGGATAATCTTCACATTTGAACCAACCAGTCCAACGAGATGCGTTACCACCTCATCGGCGATTCTGCTGGCGTCTCGCCCAACTCGCGCAGGATCGAGTACGACCGTGCCGTGGAAGCGTTTGGGCTTCGGCGGTTGCATCGGACCAACCGGCTCGGTAATCGGAATCACCGCTCCAGACCCCGGTGAAGCAGAGCCGTTAGCAGGTACTCCGATTGGAGCCGGCGGCGCTGTCTCGTCATCTATCTGCTTTCGGGCTACCTCAGGCCGCACCAGAAGCCCGCCATCGTCCTCCGTTACTGTAATCTGCGCGCCGTAGCGAAGGCCGCGATACCTCGGAACAGATTCGTCGAAGCTCTCGGCGTAGGCAAAGGCGTCCTTCTCCCACGTCAGCAGCGCCAGTCCCGATTGGATTGCATTCACCAAGATTCCAGGTGTCTGTAATCGCGGCAGGTAAAGATAACGACCGAAGTCCTCAACCAGTTGCCGGACGGAGACAGCATTACCTCGCCACAACGGTACGCGATCCATCTCCATGCGGAGCCGCGACGCGGCAAAGTTCACCAGCAGGGATTCATCGTTCTTCAGCTTCTTGCTGGCACGTTCGGCAAGCGGGTCCGTTCCGGTGAGTCGGATAGTCTGCCACGTGACCGCGGCTTGCGGGGTCTCCTGCGTTGGCACCAGGAGCCACTGGTAGGTCTCAGGAAGCCTGGCAGTTACAGCCCCATCGGCTGCTCCGAATTGCGTCTGAGCCTGCGTCACCTGATGGGGAGAAAGGTCGAGCTTTTCCTTTTCTGCCAGGATGGACTGCCACGCCAGGAACTTCCGGGCAGCCTCGTCCAGATCCTGTAGTCGCGTCTTGTCGGCGGCAAGAAAGATAAGCGTGTTTCGGTAAAGGCGAGGTGCCGTACCCCGTGTCTCGAAGATCGCCTTGGCCGCAGTCTCAGCGGCGCTATTCGGCTCCTTAGAATAGGCGTGGTCTACGCCGAGTACGACCAGCCGAGTGTCCAAATCGTCCGGCACATCGGCACTGGTTCCCGGAATCGGGTGAACCCGTTTGAATTCGCCCATCCTGCGTAGGTTGTCCCGAACCCGCTTGTCCAGCTCATGTACCACCTTGTCGGTGTCACGCTTCAGTTGTTCGGCCCGATCTTCGGCGAGCTTCGTGACCGTGGGTTGCGTCGAATACCAGTAACGCGGGCCGTCCTGATAGAGGTAGGTTGCAGCGGCTGCAAGCCGCCGCAGTGCGTCGCCAAATACTGCGGCAGACTCACCTGGCATTACGCAACCGAGCTTTACCTGCCTGTCCTCAATGCCACGGTTCGCGGCCGTGGCCGTGGGCGCAGAACCCAAGTAGATCGTGCGGGCCACGCGCCGGCAGGCGGCGAACTTGCCGAGATTTGGTAGCTCTCCATCCAGCCGCAGCGGCAGAGAACTGGGGCCGTCCACATCCTTCTCGATAATTGGAGTCCAGTTGTCCGAGAGATACCGAGTCAGTTCAAACTGCACACGCGAATCGTCAATCGAGATGTTGGCAGGCAGAATTAGCGGGTTCTTGTCGCCCTTCTCCCAAAGGCTGTGAATCACCGCAGCCATCAGGCGCAACACGCCGCGAGTCCGCTGGAACTTCACGAGCGTGGACCAATCGGTGTAGAGCCGGTCGAATATCTCTGGATGGATGGGGTACGCCGCCCTGATCCGCTTTTCGTAGTCTGCATCGCGGCACTCGGGCGGAAACTCCGCCTGATTGGCCCGGTACAGATCGGCAAAGGCCCGCGCCACCACATCGCGATCCTTGAACTGAGCCTGGTCGATGAGCGGCTCAAACAGCCGCCGCCGCACAATCTCGAATCCCTCCTCGGCACTCGCCGGTCTCCACGAGGACTCCACGCGCCCAACCACATTCCGCAGCCGGTCCAGGGCTTCGCGCCCCCGCTGTCCCCCAACTTCCACGTCATCCGCCTGGGTATGCGGCGACCCCGCCGTGTCCGACGCGGGCAAGCTGATTACAAGCAGACAGTTCTTAACCAGCTTCGCTGACTCGGTCAGTACCTGGGCAAAGGTGAACTGCGTCTCGAAGCCGCCCGCAGGCAAATCGCTCTGGTCATGGAGCTGGCGGGCATACGCCACCCACTCGTCGATCAGAATCAGGCATGGTCCATATTCTATGAACAGCTCGCGCAAAGCGTCGCCGGGGCTCGTAGCCTTCTCGTCGTCGGCACGGACGCGCTCGAAAGCCTTCTTCCCGCCCAATTGCCAAGCCAGTTCTCCCCAAAGCGTCCGGACTATCGTCCCATCTGCCTTTTTCACCGGGTTGCCGGGGGAAATCTTGTTGCCCACCAGCACCACGCGCTTGACGGTCGGCAACTTGTCGGTCCCAGCCTCGTGCAGTACGGCATCAATGCCCGGCAGCTCGCTCGTCTTCGCGCCAGAGAACAGGTGGAAGAGCGCCAGCATGGAGTGCGTCTTGCCTCCTCCGAAGTTGGTTTGGAGCTGCACCACAGGGTCGCCGCCCTGGCCATTAATGCGCCGCACAGCTCCCACCAGCATCTGCTTCAGGCTCACGGTCAGATAAGTCCGCCGAAAAAACTCGGCTGGCTTCTTGTACTCGTCCGTCCCTTCGCCCAGATACACCTGCCACAAATCGGCGGCAAACTCTGCCTGCTGGTAACGGCCGCTGGCCACGTCCTTGTGTGGAATCACCACTTCGCGCCAGGGTTTCAGGTTGGCCGAAGCGGTGCCCTCTATCGGTGTGCCCGCTGTCTTTCGCTTCTCGCTTCTCACTTGTTCGTCGAAGCGAACCCTCAGAAGCTCCGTTTTCAACTTCTCGACTTCGTCCACTTGGGGCGTAGCAGTGACAGCGGAGAGCAGGCGCCCCGCCGAGTCCAGTGCGCGATAGGCGTCGTCACTCGAAAATGCGTTTTGGTGCGCCCACTTGTTGCGGACTTCGCGGAGTTCGCTAATCAACGACCGCTCGGCGCGTCCCAGCGTCTTCCGAAAGACCTTCTCCCACTGGTTCCACATCACCGCAAGTAAGCTGGCCGCGTCCCACTCCGGCTCCGCGCTGCCGGTAAAGAGATGCGCCTGTGTCTCAGCCACGGAAGCACGCGCCTCAACCAGCCAAAGCTGGCTGTGCTGAGCCTTCATCTCCCTTTCGACAAAGGGTTGCAGGCCAGCCTTCAGCAGATCCATAACCTTGGTTACCCGGTCGTAATTCGTAGTCGCCATTGTCTTGTCCTAGCTTTTGAATTAAGTCAGCTCAAATTCTGTCTGCACAGGTGTTGAAATGTGCTTCGCGGCATCGGCTGCCAGACGGGTAATCTCCGGCCAGCTTTGCACCAGGGCGTTGTAGCTGAGCGCCTGCGGGGCACGCTTCTTGCGTTCACAGATAGTGTAGAGGCGGTAAGCCAGCTCGCGGGCGGCCTCGGCCTTGCTGCCGAGCTTCGCCACCAGCTCGGCTACCGCGCCTTCGCCACCAGCCTCCAACACGCGAATGAGTTGGTGCACCACCTCCCATGCCGTTAGGCGCGGGTCGGTTGCAGGATCCCAATCTGTGGGTAGTTCGTCGGGCCGAAGTAGGCGTACCTTGCCGCCTTTGGATTCAAGAAATTTCCCGCCAACCATACCAGCCACGCTGGTGTTCTTAGCCTTGGAGAGCGTTTCGGCAACGCCATACTCGCCCATCTCGAAACCCGAATGCTCAAACCATGCCACCGCCCAGCGGGTATCGGCGTCGAAGTCGCCTTCCTGCTCGGCCAGCGCCTCGTCAAGAACTTGGTTTATGAGTGTCAAAGCATCTCGGACCGAGACTCGCTCCCCACTTGCATCAAGGACGTTTGCGTAACGGGTGTAGACGCCCATGCCTGGGCCGATGGCAGCCTGTGCCAAATCGACCGGCGCGATATTGCCGCGCTGGAGCATCTTCAGTGCGTCGGGTAGTTCTGCCTTCAGTGCGGTTAGGAATTCTCGACGTGTTGCAGCGGGTGCGTCCATGGGACGTGGGCGGCAGACCAGGATTATGCTCGATGCTAATGCATTCCTTGTAGCTTTCAAGGCTGCGGCCTGCTCCGTTCGCATAGGCCAAGTCCCAGTGATTGCGAACCCAGCGATTACTACGGCTTCAAGAAATGTCTCCCATCCCGTTGATGCTGTCCCCTCTTCGCCCAGGGTTTCAGACTGCTTAAACGCGTAGTAAATCGTGACTGGGAATGCAGCATGAGTATGTCCTGCTAGCCTACGAAGTGCACGGGTCATCCCTCGTAAGAAGAACGACTCTGCCTGTTCTTTGCCGCCATGTCGGTGAGGCGTAGCAACAAGCTCGTTTTCTTTGGGTGTGCTGACTGTTGCGAACAGATCAGGAAAGATTGGCTTGAAGGAACGCCGCAACCAGACGTAGAAGAAATCAGACAGATCTGCATATCCGACATTGTCATAATATGGGGGGTCCGTGCTGACAACCCGAGAGTCGGTAATTACGTCTTGCGCGTCCTGCTGCCAAGCGTGTCCCAACGGGCCGTCGCCAAGGTTCGCCAATACCTTACAACAATCCGAGCAAGCACCTTGCCAATCCCCACCGGCACCAGCAAAGGGATTGCATTCGGGATAATCCCAAACCATTGAGATCGCTTGCCTACCGAAGAGTCGTGCTGATTTGCCTTCATTTGCACGCCACACACCAAGTGCGCAGTGATAAGCGGTAATCTTAGATACTGTCTCACCTAAATAAGTCGCGACGGCGTCGGCATAGGCGTTTGCGCCGGTTCCGCCAGCCTCAAGACCCGCGCCCAGCGCAGGCAAGCCGGCGACGATCGCATCGCCAAGTATTTTCTGTTGAGCCTCCTGTACTAGGTCCGAAAATGCGGTTAGAGCAACGAGTTGGCGCGCAGTAAACAGATCACTCCAACGCGTCATTCCATAATTCCCGATTCGGAAACCCAACGCCTGTGTGAAGAATTCAACATCCGGTTTCCACGTTGGATCGACGTTCGCCAGCGATTCCATCTCTTCTGTAGGTGGGAGGTACAACCTTCCGCGCTCGCTCTCGGCAACGATTGCCATCATTCGAGAGCCCAAACGTCCAGATTGCGCCTCTATGCGGATGTACTCTCCAGAGATCGGCGATCCAGACATGAGACAACGGAAGTTTGCGCGAGCCAGCTTAGTGCCGTTTTCAACCTCACTCATGTTCGCTGGTTTCCCGATTCGCACATTGAACTTGTACCGATTGCCTTCCACAACTGGCTGTACGTAGGCCTCCTTTCCAGCCTTGCCAAAAAGCATGAAGTTTGAAACCAGTGGCACGTCCACCTCTGAGAAGGCTGGATTAGGGCTCTTGACCGTCCGTGCCCAGATCCAAGCAATTACCGTGAATTCATGCCCCACAAGCGGCTTCAGGTCAGGCCGGTCTATCGCCATCTCAGAAGTGACACGGATCTTGGGATATAGATGGCCAATTCGCTTTCTGGCCTGATCATGTATCCACTTCCCGTAGTAGCGCACGTCTTCTGCGAGACCCTGTGCTCCGCGGAATTCGCGCCCAATCAATTCACGCTTCAATATTGCTTCCGGGTTCACGGGTGGTCTGCCCGCGAATTTCGACGGGATTTCGACCGTTGCCTTATTAATTAGCACCGCTACGGGATTCAGATCGGTTCCGAAGCTCTCCAGCCCCAGCCTTTGTGCCTCAAGGGGCAGAGTACCGCCGCCGGCAAATGGATCGTGAAACGTGGGCAGCTTGTTGCGATCAAACAACTCTTTGGCGCGAGGATGGTCAACGTAATCGGCACAAGCCGATCGCCAGCTCTGCCATATCTCTGCCCGTGCCCGCTCCAACACTTCCTCATTGGTGGTGTTCTCCCACTGCACGAGGTCTTCGATGATCTTGAACAGCCGCTGGCGCTCCTTCTCCTGCGCCTTCTCTGTCCTGAAGATGTCCGGGTGGCTCGACGGGTCATCGACCATCTGCGCAAAGATCACCGCCCGCGCCGCCGCCAACGGCCGCCGCGCCCACCATGCATGTAGCGTGCTGGGGTGCCCGTGCCGGATCGACTTCTCCCGCGCCGAAGCAATGTTGATCGCCTCCAGCGGCAGCGCCACTTCGATCAGTTTCTTGCGCGGCGTCATTCACCGGCTCCATTCACTGCTTCAAGAGCAGATGCATACTTCAATCCGGTGACCCGTTTGATCTCTTTCCACAACTTCGCTTGGCGCCAGGTGAGGAATGCTTCAAAATCATCAGCCAACAAAGGCGAATTATCTCCCACAGGGAGGGAATGCGATTTGAGGACCGAGTCGAATGGGAAGTTAGGCGTCTTCTTTATCTCCAACAGGTACTTGGAAGGTGCCCGGTCACTTATCATCTGATTCGTCTCTCGGTCAATGAGTGTTCGGTTGAGAACGCAGTCCCGCCTCTTACTCTCCTTAATACCCTTCTTCTTTTCCAAGTACGAAGCTGGGAATATATGGTGATCGTCAATACCTTCCTGATCGATTAGGCTCCCAGTGATAACCGACTGGGTATGAAAGTCGCGGGCACCGCCCGCGCAGCCGAGAATGAGACAGATGGTTCCGCGGTAAATCGCACGTTGACGAGGCGTTGAATCGCGGAGAGTATTTGGGTCAAACTTGAGTGAAGTGACTGCCTCTGGCTCTTCTCCGCCTTTGAGCCAAGCGATCAGCTCGGAAAAGTCCTTCGCAGACTTGCTATTCGGAGAACTTTCGTACTGCTGACCAAACACCGCGCACCAGAACCAGCGTTTCAGCTGTTCGAGGCGAGCGCCGAACTCCGGCGTGTGAGGCGTACCGAGCTTTGCGAGAACCGCTGATACTGGAGTGAGCATCGTTTGATACGGCAGCCATTTCGCGCTCACCACCCCGCAGTTGTCTCGCAAGAACTTGAGCGCGACTGCAAATCCTTCGGTCACCTTGTTCCACCATTTGTTTATATCCG
>Ga0302320_10020095_pt1 | contig 13354 bp, 8 predicted proteins | sample Bog_T0_3_FD_202130 | JGI IMG/M metagenome (GOLD analysis project Ga0302320, IMG submission 202130) | Peat permafrost microbial communities from Stordalen Mire near Abisko, Sweden - Bog_T0_3 | ecosystem: Environmental > Terrestrial > Soil > Wetlands > Peat | place: Sweden: Abisko, Stordalen Mire...
GTCTCTGCAAATCGACTGGCTGAGTTCTGCCATCGCTGTTCGCGTCCATAGCGTCAGCTTTTCAGGTGAGCCGAACTCCGCCAACATCCCCTGAACCAATGGGTCGGTGTCGTGTGCCTTGTCTGTTCTGCAACCCAGCACTGGACAATGCGGATTCGGTTTCTTCATCGTAACCCTCATTGGGTTGCAAAGCCGCGACTCGGGAGTGCTAAACTTCCGTTTCTGCAAGAGTAAACGAAATGGTCGTGCGCTGCGAAGCTCATGGAGTTCTCTCGTCGCACGCCCAGCTAGTTCGGGTCGAACGGGGGACTGCGATGTCGAAGGCACGTGTTGGCATACTGAATCGACATTTCGTGATGGACCGATGGCTCGACATCCTGAAGAACGAACCTCCGCGAATGGTGGAAGCCCCTGTGCTCCATCACTACACCGATTCGTTCGGAGTCCAAGGGATAATCTCTTCGAATTCTCTGTGGGCGACAGCAACGCAATTCTCGAACGACCTCTCTGAAATCGAGTATGCAGTTTCAGTCGCCGCTGAGATCATCGGTAAGATGTGGAGAGATAAGAAGAACCCGAGCCCTTGGGAAGAGCTCCTTGTTGCCCACTTGTTGCGGCTGTTGGATACTCCCCTGCACAGTTTCGGTCAGCCATTCATCGTTTCATTTTGTGAAGAGGGAGACTTGTTAAGCCAATGGCGGGCCTATGGAGCCGCGAGTGGGTTCTCCTTGGCCTTCCGTCCTCTATATCAGCGCGACACAGTCAGGCTAGTCTGTAAGAGCGGCTTTCGAACGATGGTTAAAAAGGTCGTCTACGACCCGAAAAAACAGCGGGCGCGGCTACGCTTTCTTTTTGAGCATCTGACCAAGTTAGTGAACGGGTTTTCATTTGCACCAACCTCACCGCGAGGCGCATCGGCCCATGTCGAGTTATCGTTGATCCTCGTTCTGGAGATGACGGACTGGGCTTGCGCCGTGAAGCACAGTGCGTTTTCAGAAGAAAAGGAATGGAGGATTATTACCTATCCTAAGGCCGCGACCTTGGTTGGGTCCCAGACGGAGAACTATGAAGGAGTATCCGTTCGACCCACGTCGAAGCTTCTCCTTCCATACATGATTCTGGAACCATCGTCGCGGAGACGGTTGCCACTGATCGAAGCCCGATGCGGCCCAAGCCAATTTCAAGAACAGTCGGCTAGGGCAATGAAAATCCTGTTGCGTAAACACGGATATAAAGATCTTCCGGTTACGCTTTCTGGAGTTCCTCTGCGAATCTGAAGATCGGCAGGACATGCTCTTCGCATGGCCTCCGCGCGTTGCATAGCATTTTGGAGAATTTATCAACCCACAACGCGCCCACAGTGGGTTACAGGGCTTTCGCAACCTCGACCGCGGTTTCGAGCTGCGTATCTCTGCCTTCTTTCAAAGCATCTCGCGAGAGTTCAATGGAAAACTTTGGGACGATGCCGTTGTTCTCCAACATTCGTCCCTGCCACGTCAGGTAGGCGGCCACGGGCAGGCCCAAAATGTATCCGTGGCCAACCTTGTAAGCATTGCCGCTCAACAGACGGCCTGACGTTTTTGTTCCCACGATGGTTGCCACGTTATTTTCCTCCGCAAACGCTGAAACCATTTCTCCGGCGCTAGCGGTGTGCTCGTTTACCAATAGCACGATTCGACCGTGAAATCGTTGCTCGCCGAGTCCTTCGGTGACTACTAGGATAGATTTCTCAACGAAGGCATATCGGGCTGCTAACCAAACGAGAGTCGCCTTGTGGGATGGAATCCGTCCGAATCGAGTCAGTTCCTCACGACGATAACCACGCTCGCGGCGCTTCCGCGTGAGGCTATAGCCTACCTCCAGTTTTCCTGGCGTCAAATAGCTCATGAGGCGCAGTCCGCCAATTCCCCCGCCGGTGTTGCCGCGCAAATCCACAATCAGGCGGCTGCATCCGTCCAGAGAAGCAATTCCGCGGTCAATGTCCTTGGCAACGTCGATTCCCACCACTCCGGGGAACATGGCGACTTTGAGTAGGCCGATTTCACCGTTGAGTTTCTCGGCGTGTACCGGGTCCGGCGCGGTCACAGGGTGCTTTTTCGACTTCGGCATTGGCAATTGAAGTCTGATCCGCTCCTGGCCTCCGTGGAGCTTCTCAACTGTTAGATCAACCGTCTCTCCGACCGAGAACGTCAAATCCTCCGGAGGCCGAATCTCCCGTCCACCGCGCTCCAGCAACAAATCCCCAGGCCGTATCCCTGCCGAGTATGCTGGGCCGCCTTGGTGCACATCCTGAAACATCCAGCTTTCATCGCCATTAACGGCGAAGCGCTGCATAGTGGCATTGATCGCGTGCCGCGCCGGTATGTTTCGCGTCCCGGCGTGTCGGAAGCCGGTGTGGCTGGTCTTGAGTTCAGCCACTAGGTTCTGAACTTCCTTTTCGAATGCCTCCGCTTCGGTACATGCAAGAATTTGGTCCCGTCTGCTTTGAACCAGTGCATTCCAATCCACTCCATTCATGGCAGGATTGAAATGCTTGGTTTCCACCAAGCGGCAGACCTTGTCGAAAATCTTCGTGCGCTGGTCGAGAGTCAGGTTCATTGCTGTTTAATCCCAACTGGTGTGGAAGCCTCTCCAACAGCGATGAACGCTGCCCAATAGAACGGACTCACCTTGTCACCATATTTTGCCAACAGATCCAGCTTCGCATCTCTGAGCGCCGAACTGGTGTCCTCGCCGTGGCCCAGCCGCTGGTAGAAGCGATCCATCAACGCACTTGCGAACGTGTCGTCGGCGCTCCACAAGCTCGCGACAACTGATTTCGAACCGGCTACCAAGAACGCTTCCACCAGATTACTTACGCCTTCTTGTCCCTGTAGTTTGCCCACGCCTGTGTCGCACGCGGACAGCGTAGTCAGTTCGGCATTCAGTCGCAATCTGATTATCTCCCGTACTTGCAGCAGCCCGTCGTCACTTGACTTCGGGTCTGTCCCCAAGACCAGTGCTGAACGCTCGGGATACTGCGTATCTGCGAACCCGTGCACCGCCAGATGCAAAACGCGAAACTGGTCGAGTGGCTCCTTCTTGAATGCAGTTTCCGTGGCGTCTTTGCCAAGCAACATTACCGCATCCCGTCCGACAATTTTACCGATTCTCTCGACCTCTTCCCGCGTTTCAGGAAGATCTTGAAGCCGCATACCGGATAGATCCGCCATGCCCCGCACCAGCCGTGCGCGGATCGTGTCTGGAGTCGGTATCCTACGCCCAGCCCCGCCTTGATTCTCGTAGGCAACATCACCTACGCCGAGAAACGGACGCGGCGCCCTCACGTTCTTCCTCTCTCGTCGCAATACATCAAGAATGGTCCCGGAAGGCACGTAGCTTATAACACGAGACTTCAGCAGATACTCACCCTGGCTATCTCGCAGTGCTTCAAATGGAAGCAGGTTCAACATCCCGTCTGGCGCAATTATGAGTTTGGTTGCTGTCTTCGCTTCGGGGATCGGCTCTAGCAGTGCTCGAAACAGACGCTTTGAGGCTTCGATCCCCGCGCCCTTTGCGCGCACGTCGTCGACAAATTGCTGTACCAGTTTCTCGACTTCCTTGCGACCAACCGGCAGTGCTTGGATGCGTGCACCTCGCCGCGTCACCGTGATACAGAAGGAAGCTGGATCATCCAGCACGTACTCCAAGAGCACCTCATCTGGGTGCAGGTCGTTCTCCACATTGGTCAATGTTGTTGGCTGCACCGGAAGGCGTTGGCTTGGCGCATCTTCTCTGGTCCAAGCCAGACCCAGACGCCGCTCATATTCAACTAGGTTGTCGAGCAATTGTTCGCGTTCAGGTGCGCTGTTGGTCCGCATCAGTCGGGCCTGGAGATCCGCAACATCGCCTTCCAACGTGGCTGTTTGCCCCGATTCCGCTGTGGGGAGTGCTTTTCTATCTTCAAGAGCCCAAGCAAGAGTCCGTCCTCGAACACGCTCCAAAACGGCGAACGCTCCGGGCGCATCGCCGGTCTTGGTGATGAGTTCAAAGTGTCCCAAGTAGGTCTGACTCATCGCCGCTGCAGTTGAGCTATTCCAGTACGGCTCATCGACGCTGAGGAGCATTCCCTCAATCACATCTTCCGCCTGCTCGTAGAGCGCGTTTGCTTCCGCAAAGCGACCACGCCGCGCTTTCAAATCAGCCAGCATCGTCAAGTTACGAGGCACGTAATAACGATCACCAACCTGCTGGCTGGCGGCCAGACCCTGGGTGGCGCGCGCGTCCGCTGTGGCCAGATCTCCGCTATCACGATAGAGTGTCGCTAGTTCGAACATGGCGTCGGCTTCTATTCGGTAGTATTGCACTCGGGTTGTAAATTGACCGGCATCTTCCAAGTATGTCAGCGCCTGCTGTCGGTTCCCGGTCTGCGCCTCAAGCTTTCCGAGGAGAATAAGCAACTGCGCTTCGTGGCCGCGCTTCTCTTGCGATCGCGCTTTGTTCAATGCGCTCTCAAGCACCGACTTTGCCTCATCGGTTCGACCAAGCGAGGCCAGGGCATCTGCTTTTCCTTCATAACCCATGAATGGCAGTCCGCAGTCAGGATCGGCCTCCGCCAGCTTGATTGCCCTCTCGAAGAATTTCAGCGCTTCCGCGGGGCGCTTAACTTCCTCAAATCCTCTTCCGAGTAATTCTAGAAATCGTACCTGACCAGCCGTGTCGCCGCTCGCCATGGTTGACAGGAGAGCACCCCCCAGAAGTCTGGCTGCGCGTCCAGGGTTTCCTTCAAGAAACCCAATGAGGCCCAGTTCGCCGGAGGCCCTCGTCACCCACTGGTTCTCGCCCAAGCTCTTTGCGATATCCTGCGCTTCCAGCCAGTCGCGCTTTGCGGCTCGGTAGTCAATTTCAATATCGGTGTAGCCCTTCGCGATCAGGCACCATAGGCGAAGGTTCTTGTCAGTCTGCACGATGGGATTCTGTAGCTGTTCATCCAAGAGACGTGAAAGGTCAACGAACGACATCGTTTCGGCTTCTGATCTGAGACGGCCCACCTTGGCGCGAAGTTCGTTCCGCGCATCACCCCGCTCCGAGAACAGCTTCTCGGCTCTGACATAGAGCGGCGCAGCCGCGGGTCCGTTATTTAACCAGTAGAAGTGATCGGCGACGGCTAGCAGCGCATCGGCGTCTGTCGATTGCTGGGCATCCGCAGAATCAACCCGAAAGGCCGCGGCACGAGTTGAAGGACTCAGTCGGCGCCGCGCGTTGAAGACGTAGTACGAGCAAGCAAGGAAAACTACCAGAGTAAGGGCGACAGTAAATGTCCCCTGCCTTGGGACACGAATCCTCACGGGAGATTCTCTTCTTCTGAATATTTCTCAGAGAACTAGAGTCAACCTACTTCCAAGACATCAGAAGTTCGGTCCTGGAAATCGGGTTCTAAAACGACGAGTGGTTAAACGATTATAACCGGGCCAGTTTGGAAGAGTTTCCTGGAACGCAAGAATACTCTTACTCACTTGTTCATGGAACCCGCTCTGGGCAGGCGTTCTGGCACGGATGGCCTTAGACCGGCGCGGTTCCTCACTTGCCGTTATTCATCCGACCAGGCTAGTACGACCCGCGCCAGCGAGAATGCCAGCGCGGGCATAGCGCTGGTCAATACTCGCTTGGCAAGTGGATGACGTTGTTGGTGAAGTACAGAGTGATTTCATCCAGCGGGAAATCGGTGTGCTCGATTTCCTTGGTGAAGACGATATTGCCGTTGCCATCGTCGCATGTAAGCGTGGCGGTTCGGTCGGGATGTACGACGAGCTTCCAGACTTGAAATTCCTCGGCGGCAACAGCCTTGTTGCAGGGCTGAATGATCGCGATCTCGTCCAGAAGCCAATATGCTCCACCGTGCTCGGCAACGTGCTGTGCGCCGTCGGTGTAGAGAACGTTGCGGTTGATTCCGTGCCGATACCAGTTTTCGCTGCCGGTGAATTGCGCCAGGTCGTTCTTGCTGAGAGTCTTCGTCGTCATGTTGTGCCTCTTTCGTTTTGAGTGACCCCCGTGGCGGGGGCGAGAGAGGCAACAGAAACAGCCGCACGGAAGGCGCGGCGTCACAGGCAACCGTGAAATAAATGAGGGGTAGCCCGTAGGGGATCATCGTTTATGTCGCGAAAGTGCCTTGACGCTAGCCTGCGGCTGTTAGGTTGACTCCGAACCCGTCCATGAGTGGGGAAACGGAAAGAGGCACATTGCTGACGAAGACGGCGCGGAGAGACGCAGCGAGAACAGCGGATGATATGGAAACGGGCCGTGCCGTACTTGCACGGAACCTTTCGTGTAAGATGTTGAGCTTCCCCCTTTCTACTTTCAAGCATGGCTGAACTCATCTGGGACGGCAAATATGACGGACAGGGCAACAAGCGTGCCCCGGTTCGTATTGAGCTGCCTTTTCAAACCGTCGAGACGGTCAACGAGAGCGTGCAGGAGCGGCAGCGCACGCTGGAACTGTCCTCTTCTGGTCACGATCCGGAGTGGCGCAACCGCCTCATATGGGGCGACAAGAAGTACGTTCTGCCCTCGCTCCTGCCCGAGTTCGCCGGCAAGGTCGATTTGATCTACATTGATCCACCGTTTGATACCGGTGCGAACTTCTCCTACATGGCGACCGTTCCAGAACGCGACGAAGAATCAAACATCGAACAGACTTTCACCAAGGAAGCGTCAATCCTCGAACAGAAAGCGTATAGAGATACTTGGGGAAGGGGTCTTGAATCCTACGCCCACTGGTTTTACGAGAGTGCCTTGCTCCTCCATGAACTCCTCGGGGAGAACGGCAGTCTGTATGTCCACTGCGACTGGCGAGTTAACTCCTATATCAGAGGGATACTTGATGAGGTATTTGGGGTTGCGAACTTCCGCAACGAGATCATATGGCGCAGGAGCACTTCCCACAGTGACGCCAATCGGTACGGGCAAGTGCATGACAGCCTCTATTGGTACTCAAGGGGGACCCAATACCCATGGGAGCCGCAGTATCGGCCGTACTCACAGGAATACATTGATCGGTATTTCAGGTTCACTGAGGCAGATGGTCGACGCTACTGGAAGGAAGATGCAACCGGCGCGGGTACGGGCCCGGCAAGAAAATTTGGCGGCAAAATAATCCCTCCGCCAGCTGGGCGACACTGGCGATGGACTCAAGACAAAATTGACGACTATTGGAAGCAAGACCGCTTCGTGCTCACAAAGTCAGGAAAGCCAGAATTCAAGCGGTACTTGGACGAGCAAGAAGGTGAACCTGTAAGTGATGTTTGGGATGACATAAAGCGAATTAACATGATGGCAGATGAGCGTCTCGGTTACGACACTCAAAAACCTGAAGCTTTGTTGCAGAGAATAGTCAAGGCCTCTTCGAGACCAGGCAACCTTATCCTCGATTGTTTCTGCGGCTCCGGCACGACGCCCGCGGTGGCCGAAAAACTAAACCGCCGGTGGATCGCTTGCGACCTCGGACGCTTCGCCGTCCACACCACACGCAAGCGCCTGCTCGGCATCTCCGGCGTAAAGCCCTTCAATGTGCAGAACCTCGGCAAGTACGAGCGTCAGCAGTGGCAGGTAGCCGAATTCCCAGCGAACGGTAAAGACAGGCTGGCGGAACAGAAAGAACGCGAGGCCGCTTACCGTACGTTCATCCTTGAGCTTTATCACGCGACACCGGTCAGTGGCCATGTCTGGTTGCATGGCGTCAAGGGCGGGCGCATGGTTCACGTGGCTGCGGTGGATGCACCGGTGACTCGGGCAGACGTAAACTCCATTGCCGCTGAGGTGTGGAAGGCCAGCGGCAAAGGCCCCAATTCCCCTCAGAAGCCCGCTGTGGATGTGCTGGGCTGGGAGTTTGCTCTCGACATGAATGAGACCGCGAAGCAAGTTGCCGCCGAAGCTCGGGTGGATGCGGCCTTCAAGAAAATTCCCCGCGAGGTGCTGGAGAAAAAGGCGGTCGAGCAGGGCGATGTCTATTTCTTTGAGCTGGGCGCGCTCTCGGTGGAGAGCAAGATCAAGAAGCGCGAGGTCACCCTGACGCTTTCTGATTTTGTCATTCCGTCGGACGACGTGCCGGCGGAAGTTCGCAGCGCCATTAAGCACTGGAGCCAGATGGTGGACTACTGGGCGGTTGATTGGGATTTCAAGGACGACACATTCCACAACCAGTGGCAGTCTTACCGCACACGGAAGGACCCAAAGTTAGAGCTGGCAGTGAAGCACGAGTATGTTGATCCAGGCAAATACGAGGTCGTGGTAAAAGTCATCGACATTTTGGGGAATGACACGACCAAGATCTTGACGATCGAGATCAAATGAGGCTTGTAGAAGTAGGCGCGTCTGTGTCCCTGAATCTTCGCAGCTAGGATTATGCCCCGGCGAAAAAAAACGCTCGACGAAATGCCCAGTCTGCTGGATATTACGGCTAAGCTTCGCTCAGGGGCTTGTGTTCCCGCACTGCGGGAGGCGGTCAAGTCTTGGAAGGCTGGCGGGCGCAAGGGGATCACCGACACGACAGGCGTCCTACTGAGCTATTGGTTCGAAGCCGATCACAAACTCAAAACCGGAAGGCCTTTCAGATACCACAATTCCCAGAGGGAAGCGATCGAGACGCTCATCTATGTCTGGGAAGTGGAAAAGGTCCGCACTCGCAAAGATTTACTTGAGCGGTACGCACAGAACGCACCCGACCTCCGACTTGCTCAATATGACGAATTCGCCCGCTACTGCACGAAAATGGCCACGGGCACCGGCAAGACGAAGGTGATGTCTCTCGCTATCGCATGGCAATACTTCAATGCTATGCGGGAGCAGGATGAAATTGCCAAAGAATACGCCAAAACTTTCCTGCTCATCGCTCCCAATGTCATCGTGCTGGAGCGACTAAAGGGAGATTTCGCCAATGGAAATATTTTCCGCGAAGATCCGATCCGTCCGAAGGAATTCGGCATCTTCTGGGACTTCGATTGCGTAATGCGCGGCGAGGGTGAGCGGGCGCAGTCTGAGGGAGTGCTCTTCCTTACCAACATCCATCAGTTTCATGACCGCTCCGACCGTGCAAAAGACGACGAGCCGGATGCCATGACCGCAGTGCTGGGCCCTAAACCTCCTACACAGAAATTGGAGCAGTCCGATTTCGCCGAGCGCATTGCTCGTCGCAAGGGGCGGCTGCTCGTAATTAACGACGAGGCCCACCATACTCATGACGAAACCCTTAAGTGGAACGAAATAATCCACCAGTTACATGAGAAAACGCCGCTCGCGGCACAGCTCGATTTCTCGGCCACTCCGCGCTTCCAAAAGGGCGGAATTTTCCCGTGGACAATCTCCGATTACCCGCTTAAGCAGGCGATTCTAGACAACATCGTGAAACGTCCCGTGAAGGGTGTGGCGAAAATCCCCGAGCCGAATTCGGATTATGCCAGTGTGCGGTATAGAGGTTACCTGACCGCAGCGGTGGAGCGCTGGAAAGAATACCTTGAGCAGCTCAAGCCGCTGCATAAGAAGCCGGTGCTGTTCATCATGATGAATAGCACAGAAGATGCGGACGATGTGGCGGATTGGTTGGCGAAGGCTTATCCGGCTGAATTCGGCGACGGAAAAACCCAGATCATTCACACTGACAGATCAGGTGAGGTGAGCAAGAAAGACTTGGAGGCGGCTCGGAAGGCGGTAAAGGGCGTTGACGATCCCCTCAACCCGATTCACGCCATCGTGAGCGTCATGATGTTGCGTGAAGGTTGGGACGTACAGAACGTAACGGTTGTCGTTGGCCTGCGGCCGTACACCTCGAAGGCAAACATCCTTCCCGAGCAAGCGATTGGGCGCGGCCTGCGCCTGATGTTCCGCGACCTTACCGCCGACTATACGGAGCGCGTCGATATCATTGGCAATCGGAAATTTCTCGAATTCGTGGATGATCTTGAGAAGTTGGAGGAGTTGCAGCTTGATACGTTCGAGGTGGGCAAGGACAAACTTCGGATCGTCACTATTATGCCGCTCGATGAGCGCAAACAATTCGATATTGGTCTGCCTACGCTGACGCCCACCCTGGTGCGAAAGAAGAGCTTGGCGGAGGAAATCGCGTCACTCGATGTGATGGCGTTCCAGACCATGCTCTTGCCGCTCGGCGCCGATGATCCGAACAACAAAACCTTCCGCTACGAAGGCCACGACATTATTACTCTCCAGAAGATCGTTGAGCGGGATTATAAGGTTCCCCAACCACAGACAGCGCAGGAGTTGATCGGATACTATGCGCGCCGGATTGCCGAAGCGGTCAAGCTGCCCTCGCAATTCGCGTCGCTGGCTCCGAAAGTTCGCCAGTTTTTCGAGGACAAAGCTTTCGGTCGCCGAGTGGATTTGAGCGACATGGCAACGGTGAGAGCTATGAGCACGCAGGTAGCGTCCTACGTGTGTATCCAAGAATTCAGCAAGGTGCTGAAGCAGCTAAGTATCGCCGAGCAAGAGCCGCAATTGTTGGAACCGGCCCGTATGCTCTCCGCCTGTCAGCCGTTTCCCTGGTCCCGCAAGGTGTACGAAGCGAATCATTGCGTCTTCAACATGATTCCCTGCGACAACGATTTCGAGAAAAGCTTCGCGCGCTTCTTGGACGACGCGGAAGACATCAGTGCTTTTGCTAAGCTGCCTCAACCCTTTGGCTTCTCGATTGACTACGTAGACTTCGGCATGAACCTGCGTTCGTACTATCCCGATTTCGTTGCGCTGGATTCAGCGGGCCAGCATTGGTTGATCGAGACCAAGGGAATGGAATCGTCAGAGGTATCCCAGAAAGATGCAGCAGCTGAGAACTGGTGTGAGAACGCGTCTGCTCTGACAGGAAAGGTGTGGCGATATCGAAAAGTCCCGCAAAAGGGATTTGAAGTCTTGCAGCCCCGGCATTTTGCGGACCTGGCGGCATTGCGTTAGAGCATGCGCCAGTAACACTGCGATCCGGCTCACGACTAGGAGGAGGCCGACGCGCCAGCCCGTCGGGTGGGACAAAAGAAGCCTCCTGCGTCAGCAGGACACCTTTGAGGGGCGGCGGAATTCGGGCTGGACGCAGATTGGCGACGGGGGAAACGAACTTCTACGCTGGCGATCAAGAAATAACGGTCTAAATGAAAACGGCGCTCGGGCAATTGCCGAGCGCCTGAATGGTCTTACAGTAGGCTAGGCTGCTGTCTTTGGTGAACCTTTCTTTGCAGCTTTCTTTTGTTTCGCGGCGAGCTTCGCACGCTTTGCGGTGAATTCCTGCTCCACGGCTTTGCGGAGTTTGTCCACGTCCACGCGATGCCGTTTTGCAGTGGTGATCAGCACATCCGGGTCGCTAGTTGGCGCCCGATCTGTGCATTCCAGCAAAACGACTTCGACCAGCAGTTTTGAAAGTGCGCCTTCGTCCGGCTGCCGCAACATCCGAGCGATGGCCTGCTGCACCTGCGGGTGCGTAACTTCGCTGGCCGTGCCTTCGACCAACTTGTGCCGCCGCGCAAGCAGTTCCTTCCGCAACGGTTCAAGTTTGTTCAAAAGCGCACTTGCAACCAGCGCAAGGTCGGCGCAGTCGAGCGGTGCGCCGATGCGCTTGAGCACTTCGGCCAATGCTCGGTGGCGCACCGTGGTTTCGAGCTTCTGGCGTTCCAATCCTTTCCGGCGCTGTTCGCGTTCCTTCGCTGTCTGCTCCGGGCTAGGAGCGCGGCGGTCGGCGAAGTGTACCGGGCAGGTTGCCTCAGCGCAGACTTTTACAGTGCGCCCGCGCTCGGTGCCGTCTACCACGATTGCCTCGGTCATCTGCTTGCATGGTTTCTGGTAAGGCGAGAGCGGTTTCTTGGATTTCGCAGACTTGGCCGTGAGATTCAGGGCGACGTATTGGTTTCGTCCCAGCACTGCGCTGTTTCCGGGAGTTTTCCATTCGTTTGCAATCTGCACCAACTCCGGTTTCTCGGCGATCTGACGCTCGACATTCTTCGTCAGCTTGTTGTTGTAGCAATTCTTATCGGTGCAGGAATCTTGCAAGGCCGCATCGAAAAGTAAGGTGTTAAAGCCGGTGCGCTTCGGGCAGTTCGCGCAGCTTCCCGCTTCCGGCACAAGCCCCTCATCGTTCTTGTCGAATGGCACGGAATCGAGCGAGAGCAAAATATTCTGCTCGATCCATGCCGTTAAGTCACGGACGGGGCGCAGAATGCGTGTTTCCTTCCCGCCGTTCCATGCGGTGTGAAATGCGGCATCAAACGCCCGCTGTTGCTCCTGCTGCGGTAGTTTGGCGATTTCGAGCGCATGGCCCACGCCGATTTCGTCGGCCAGAAATGCCTCTGCGATGGACGGATGCAACTCAACCAAGCGAAGGCGCGTAGCCACGAACGCCGGACTTTTCCCGGTTTTCGCCGCTAGGCTGGCGATGTCGTATTGAAGCCCATCCGTATGCAAGAGGCCATGAAACGCGAATGCCTCTTCCAACGGATGTGCGTTTTCACGTTGAATATTTTCAACCAACTGCGTTTCGACGCAAGCCGCGTCCGAGAGTTCGACGACACGAACGGGCACTTCTTCCAACGCGGCGAGTTTGGCGGCGCGCAGCCGCCGCGCTCCGGCAATTACCTCGTACTTTTCATCCTCGATCGTGCGGACAAGCAAGGGCTGCAAAACGCCTTGTGCCTGAAAACTGAATGCCAGTTCCGCAAGGCTGTGTTCATCAAAGCGTCGGCGTGGGTTGGTGGTGGATTCCTGCAACTGCGCCACTGGCAAGTTGCGATATTCGTTGTTGCTTTGAACTGCGGTTTCCATAAAATGCGTCTCCTTATTTGATTTGTCTGAGTGGTGGGTGGAAGTCATGCGGACAGACACACTTCGCCTGTCCGCGCCGGTATGCGTCTGCATGTTTTTAAGCGGCTGGTTCTGCGGCCTCGGCGAAATCTGCCGGTGCGGGCGAGTAACCTGCGTCTTCGGTTTCGGGTGGCGCGTCGGGTGCGGACTGCGGTTCCTGCGCTTCTGCCGGGGCAGGTTCTTCCATCCTGATTGCCCCCAGAATCACGGCTGAGGTCTGCTGCACGACCTCAAGACTTTCCATCAACAACTCGGCGTTGCCGTGATAAAGCTGAATGTAACTGGCGCTCGATTTCGGATTCAGTCCAATGGCTTTCGAGACGACAAAGGCCACGGCTTCAGCTTCGGTCTCGCGTACAACCTTCGTTGTTGCCGTCCGCCGTTCGGATTTGTGAATCCGCTCGTGGGCTTATGTTGTGCTTAACATAAGCACACTTATGTTGAGTTCGTATTTATGTTGTCTTCGCACCTGAAACCAACCACAAACGGCATGTTGGGCGTTTTCTACGCAACATAACTACGCGCC
>Ga0302320_10020096_pt1 | contig 13354 bp, 14 predicted proteins | sample Bog_T0_3_FD_202130 | JGI IMG/M metagenome (GOLD analysis project Ga0302320, IMG submission 202130) | Peat permafrost microbial communities from Stordalen Mire near Abisko, Sweden - Bog_T0_3 | ecosystem: Environmental > Terrestrial > Soil > Wetlands > Peat | place: Sweden: Abisko, Stordalen Mire...
CGGGAGGTGGGCGAGAACGTGGACCTGATGGTCAACAACCAGGTCTTCGCCCAGGGGCAGATCGTGGTGGTGGGGGACCGCTACGGGCTGCGCATCCTGAAGCTCGCGGAAGGCTGACATGGGCACCGACCTGATGCCGCTGTCGCTGGTGGCCAAGCTGCTGGGGGCCCTGGCCCTGTGCTTCGGCCTGATGGTGGCCGCGGCCTGGGCGCTGCGGCGGCATTGGCCCTCGCTGGGCCGGGCGCTCGACGCCAAGCGGGAGGACAAAGGCCTGCAAGTGCTGCAGAGCCGCGGATTGGGCCCCGGCGCGGCCCTGCACCTGATCGAGGTCGACGGCGCGCGGATCCTGGTGCTGCAGGGCAAGGAGCGTTCGGACGTCATCTGGAGCCGCGACGACGAGAAGCTGTTGGATCAGGCCTGCCAGGGCGCCGCCTTCGAAGCCGCAGCCCCGCCCCCGGCGGCGCCCAGCCCCGCCCCCGCCGCCTTCGCGCCCTACGCGGCGTGGGCGCCCACCGCGGTCAAGGCCGCGCCTGAGGACGCCTGGGAGCCCGAGGCCGCCGCCACGCTGGACGCCCTGGCCGCCACGCTGGAGGCCCAGCACCTGATCCCCGGCAAGGCCAAGCCGGCCGCCCCCGCCCAAGAGGGCTTGGACCCCGCCGCCTTGCAGGCGCGCCACGACCGCAACATGGATCTTCAGCGTGAGCGGCAGCGGCGCTACCGCGAGCGCCACCGCCAACTGGCCCAGGCTCAGGGGGTGCTCCTGTTCCCCGGGCCGACGGGGACGCGGCGATGAGCCTGGCCCGCTGCATCGGGGCGGCCCTGCTGGCCCTGCCGGCGGGGGCCCACGCCCTGACCTTCAGCCTGGGCAGCGGCCCCAACGGGGCCAGCTTGACGGTGGTCCCCGGGGCCAACGGCGGCACCGAGGCCGTGCAGATGGTGGTGCTGCTCACGGTGCTGGCGCTGGTGCCGATGGCGGTGATGCTGTGCAGCGCCTTCACCCGCATCCTGGTGGTCTTCGCGCTGCTGCGCCAGGCCCTGGGGCTGCAGCAGGTCCCGCCCACGCCGGTGCTGGTCGGATTGTCGCTGTTCCTCAGCGGCTTCGTGATGATGCCCACCATCCAGCGCCTCGACAACGAGGCCTTCAAGCCCATGAGCGAGGGCCGCTTGCCGGTGTCCGCCGCGCTGAAGAAGGCCGAGGCGCCGCTGCGGGATTTCATGCTGCGCCAGGTCCGCGAGGAGGACCTGGCCACCTTCGCCGCCACGGCCATGAATGCCATGCCCGGCAGCGCCGCCGACGTGCCCACCTGGGTGCTGGCCCCGGCCTTCCTGCTCTCCGAGCTGCGCATCGCCTTCAAGATCGGCTTCCTGGTCTTCCTGCCGTTCCTGGTGGTGGACCTGATGGTGGCCTCGGTGCTCAACGCCATGGGCTTGATGATGCTCCCGCCCACGGTGTTCAGCGCGCCTCTGAAACTGCTGCTCTTCACGCTGGTGGACGGCTGGGGCCTGTTGGCCCAGCAGCTGATCCACAGCTTCCACTGAGGCCGCCATGGGCGACTGGGTGCTCCTGACGCTCTTCCAAAAGGCCATGCTGCTGCTGGCGGTGATGGCGTCGGCCCCCTTGATCGTGGCCATGACCGTGGGCGTGGCGGTGGGCGTGCTGCAGGCCGCCACCAGCATCCAGGAGGCCACGCTCAGCTTCCTGCCCAAGCTGCTGGCGGTGCTGGCGGTGATGGCCTTGCTGGGCCCCCTGATGGCGCGGCTGCTGGTGGCCTTCACCCACAGCCTTTACACCCTGATCCCGCAGATGGCGCGATGACGCTGGCGGGCGTGGGCCTGGCTTGGTTGAGGGCGTCGGCCCTGCTGCTGGCCTTCCCGCAGGCCGTGGGCTTGGCCGTGCCGGTGCTGGTGCGGGCCATGCTGGCCTTCGGCCTGGGGGCGGTCATGGCCGCGGCGGGCCATTCGCCGGCCGCCTTCACCGTCAGCGGGGCCTTGGGCGAGATCCTGATGGGGATGGGCCTGGGCCTCTGCCTTCGCCTGCCCCTGGTCGCGGTGCAGAGCGCGGGCGAGGTGATGGGCCACAACACCAACGCGGCCAACCTGATGTCGCCGGGCGTGCAGGACAGCTCGGCCGGCAGCGGCTGGCAGGGCGCCTACAACTGGCTGGGCCTGCTGGTCTACCTGGGCGTGGGCGGGCCGCAGGCCCTGGTGCAAGCCCTGGCCGGCTCGACCCGCCTGGTGCCGCTGGGCCGGGTGGCCCTGGGCCTGGGCGGCCTGGGCATCGCCGACCTCAGCCCCCTGGTGGCGCGCACCGCCGCCCTGGCCTTGGTGCTGTGCCTGCCGCCGGTGCTGGCGTCGCTGCTGGCCCAATGGGGCCTGGGCCTGGTCTTCCGCGCCTCGGCCCGCATGCACCTGTTCGGGTTCGCCATGCCCCTGGCCAGCCTGGCCGCCGCCGGGGCCTTGGCCCTGGCCCTGCCCAGCTGGCCGGCCCTGCTGGGGCGCTCCCTGGGTTGGTCCCTGCAGGCGGCCTCCGGGTTCGCCAGCGGCATGGGGGGTCGCTGACATGGCCGACGGGCAGCTACCAGCGACAGCGCGCAAGATCGACAAAGCCAAAAAGAAGGGCTCGCTGGCGCGCTCGCCGGAGCTCATCACGGAGGCGTCGCTGCTGTGGTGCTTCTTCGTCCTCGGCATGGTGCTCAGCTCCACCGACGTCCTGGTCAACTGGTTCCACCGCGTGCTGACGTCATGCCTGGCGCTGATGGATGGAGGGACCCCCAGCGTCGCGGTCATCGCCAAGCTGGCCCTCATCGGCCTGGCGCCCGGCTTCGCGCTGATCGCGTTGGTGATCGCCGGCTCCACGGCCCTGACCGTGGTGCTGAACCAGGCCATCAGCGGCGGTTCGCCCATGGGCCTGCAGATGCTGACGCCCAATCTGGACCGCTTCAACCCGGCCACCGGGCTGATGCGCATCTTCAGCGGGGGCGCCTGGGGCACGGCCGGCCTGGCCCTGCTGAAGCTGGGGGCGGCCCTGGCCGTGCTGGGGACCATCCTGCCCAAGGCCGCCGACGTGGTCATGGCCGCCAGCCAGGTCCCGCCCGCGGCCGTGCTGCAGCTGGTCGGCGAACGGCTGCAGGGCATGGGCTACACCCTGGTGGGCACCCTGGTGGCCATGGCCGCCTTGCAGGCGGTCTGGTCGAAGAAGCGCTGGGTCAACGAGCTGAAGATGACCCGCCAGGAAGCCGTGGACGAGAGCAAGGATTCCGAGGGCAACCCCCTCACCAAGCGCCGGCATCGCCAAGCCCATAGGCGCCTGGCCCGGCGCCGCACCCTGGCCGCCGTGGCGTCGGCTGACGTGGTGCTGGCCAACCCGACCCACGTGGCCGTGGCCCTGAGCTACAAGAAGGGCCGCATGCGGGCGCCCCGGGTGGTGGCCAAGGGCGCCGACCTGATGGCCCTGCGCATCAAGGAGATGGCCCGGGGCCTGGGAGTGCCCGTGATCGAGCAGCCCCCGCTGGCCCGCGAGCTGTACGCCTCGGTGGAGGTGGGCAAGGAGATCCCGCTGCGCCTGTACCGGGCGGTGGCCCGGGTGATCGGCCAGATCCAGCGTTGGCGCGCGCCTCAGTTCGCGTCGCCCCCCAGGAGGACCGTATGAGCGCCAAGGTGACGTCCCAAGGGTCCATGGCCATCGGCATCGGGGTGCTGGGCCTGGTGGCCTTCATGCTCATGCCGGTGCCCGGGGCCATGCTGTCGGGCCTGCTGGTGCTGAACCTGGGGCTGGCCATGCTCATGCTGGTGCTGTCCTTGACCGTGGAGGACCCGCTCGAGTTCGCCTCCTTCCCGACCATCCTGCTGCTGGCCACGCTGCTGGACCTGGCCCTGAACATCTCGGCCACCCGCCTGGTGCTGATCGAAGGCGACGCGGGCGGGGTCGTGCACGCCTTCGGCGCCCTCATGGCGGGGGCGTCGCCCCTGGTGGGCCTGGTGATCTTCTTCATCCTGACGGTGGTCCAGTTCGTCGTCATCACCAAGGGCGCCGAGCGCGTGGCCGAGGTGGCCGCCCGCTTCACGCTGGACGCCCTGCCCGGCAAGCAGATGAGCATCGACGCCGACCTGTCCGCCGGCCTGATCACGGCCACCGAGGCGCGCGCCCGCCGCGTCGCCGTCGAGCAGGAGGCCGACTTCTACGGGACCATGGACGGCGCCAGCAAGTTCAGCAAAGGCAACGTGGTGGCCAGCCTGGTGATCCTGCTGATCAACCTGCTGGGCGGCATCGTGGCCGGCGTGGTGCAGGGCCACATGAGCTTCGGCCAGGTGCTGCAGCACTACACCATCCTGACCATCGGCGAGGGCTTGGCCGCCCAGGTGCCGGCCCTGCTGCTGTCGACCTCGACGGGCATCATGGTCACCCGCGTGGCGGCGGGCTCGGACCTGGGCGCCAGCCTGAAGAAGCAGCTGCTGGGGCGGCCCATCGCCCTGCAGGTGGTCGGCGGCGTGCTGCTGCTCATCGCCTTCCTGGGCATCTGGCTGGACCTGCCGCCGCTGCCCTTCGCGCTGTTCGGCGTGGGCTGCATGATGCTGGCCCGCATCCGCCAGGACGACGAGCCCCAGACCGCCGAGGCCATCGCGGCCGCCGCCCAGCCCCGCGAGGAGGCCATGCTGGCCTCGGTCGACCTGCCGGCCATTGAATTGAGGCTCGGCCTGGCCCTGCTGCCCCTGCTGGACCAGGGCCCCGGCGGCGGCTTGGCCAAGCGCCTGCCCCTGATCCGCCAGAACCTGAGCAAGGATTCCGGCCTGCCCATCCCCGAGATGAAGGTGCGCGACGGGGCCGAGCTGGGCAACCGCGAGTACGCCCTGCTGGTGCGCGGCGTCGAATGCGCCCGCGGCGAGCTGCAGCCCGGCCACTACCTGGCCATGGGCCTGCCCGATGGCGTGGCCGAGAACCTGCAGGGCCTGCCCGCCCGCGAGCCGGCCTACGACCTGCCCGCGCGCTGGATCCCCGACGCCAGCCGGGCCCAGGCGCTGCGCCTGGGCGCCACGGTGGTGGACGCCGGCTCGGTGCTGGCCACCCATATCTCCGAGTCGCTGCGCCAGAACCTGCATCGGCTGGTCTCGCGGCGCGAGGTCACGCAGATGGTGGACCAGCTGCGCAAGCGGGCGCCGTCGCTGGTGGAGGAGGTGACCCCGGCCCTGCTGAGCCTGGGCGAGGTGCAGCGCGTGATGTCCATGCTGCTGGAGGAGGGCGTCATGCTGCGCGACCTGGCGGCCTTCTTCGAGGCCCTATCCCTGGCGGCCCGCGACGGCAAGGAGCCCGAGCGCCTGGCCGAGGCGTGCCGGCTGTCGCTGTCGCGGCTGATGCTGGCCCAGCTCAGCGGCACGGACCGCGTGGTCAAGGCCGTGGGCCTGGACCCCAAGCTGGAGGAGCTGATGGAGAACGCGGAGAAGGCGCCGCCCACGCCCGAACGGGCGCTGCGCATCCGCACCCGCCTGCAGGACGCCCTGCGCCATTGGCTGGCCGACGCGCCCAGGGCCGTGCTGCTGACGAGCCCGCGGGCCCGCGTGGCGCTGGCGCGCCTGTGCGAGGGCATCGAGCCACGCCCGCTGGTGCTGTCCACGCGCGAGATCCAAGCGCCCTTCAAGGCCCGCACGCTGGCTTTGGTCGGGGCGGAATAGGCCATGGACCCGGGGCTGCGCAAGCATGTGCGGGTGCCGGCGAAGCTACCCTGCGACGTCCTGGCGGAGGCGCGGAGGGTGCAGGCCCAGCTGCTGGACCTGAGCCTGGGGGGCGCCATGCTGGAGCTGGGCTTGGAGGCGTGGCCGCCCGTGGGCTCCACGCTGGAGCTGGCCGTGGTGCTCAACGGGCAGAGCATGACCCTGGCGTCGGTGGTGGTGCGCTGGGCCGGGGAAGGCAAGGTCGGTGTCGCGTTCCAAGGACTGGGGCGTGTGGGCGAGGCGTCATTGGCACGCTTCGTGCAACAACAGGAGCGGAAGATCTTACGCACCCACCTTCATCTGCAGTAAAACCATGACCCCTGAAGAGCTGAGCCATTGGAAGACCGTCAGGAGTGGGGAAAGCGTTCCCGAGACTCGGGAAACTTCGCGCCAATTCCTCTTGGGCAGCTATCTGCCGCTGGTCCGCATCGTGGTGGGCCGGCTGGCCCTGAATTTCCCCAGCGCGACGGTGGAGAGCGCGGACCTGATCCAGAGCGGCGTGATCGGGCTGATGGACGCGCTGGAGCGCTTCGACCCCGGCATGGGGGTCGAGTTCCGCACCTACGCCCAGGCCCGCATCCGCGGCGCGGTGCTCGACGAGCTGCGCTCGCTGGATTGGACCCCGCGATCGGTGCGGGAGAAGGCGCGGACCTTGAACCGGGCCCAGGACGAGCTGAGCCACCGCCTGCACCGCCCCGGCACCGCCGACGAGATGGCCCGGGTGCTGAACCTGAACCTGAGCGCTTTCCACCGCCTGGCGGGCGAGGCCCAGGCCCGCTCGGTGCGCAGCCTGGAGGCCATGATGGAGGCCGAGGGCGATTCGGCGCTGCCGCGCAGCCACCCCATGCAAGAGGACCACATCGAGCGCCAGCAGATGTCGTCGGCCCTCAAAGAGGGCCTGGCCGAGCTCAACGAGCGCGAACGCACCCTGCTGGCGCTGTATTACGAGCAGGAGCTGACCTTGAGGGAGATCGCCCAGGTGCTGGGCGTCACCGAGTCCCGGGTCTGCCAGATCCACAGCGCGCTGCTGCTGAAGCTGCGTTCCTGGCTCAACGGCAGGCTTTCCGACGAGCCCGCGGCGGCGGATCCGGGCTTGGACGTGCCGGCCATGCGCGCGCAGCGCAGCCGGGCCGCGGCCTAGGCCCAGCCGCTGCGCCGGCCCCAGCGATCCACCAGTGCGGAAGCGGATACCTAGCGGACCAAGGAATGGGTTCCGCTTCCATAGTCGGAAAACCTGAAAACCCTTTTATTTCAAGCATTCTGTCATGGCATGGTCCTTGCATTAACTGTCCTCCGAAGGGCGAAAAGGCCCAGCACGTTGGAGGACGCCATGAACAAGAATCTTTTGGTCGCCGTTGCAGCCTTGAGCGCCATGACCGGCGTTCTCCGTGGTGTGGGGGCCATCGGCGACCCCCGGGCGCTTTACTTCAGCGGCTTGGATTCCACCGCCAGCGTGGCCTTCAGCTCGACTTCTGGGTACTACGTCACGGATGACAGCAACAACGTCATCCAGCACTATGATGCCAACGGGAACTTGGTGGGCACCATCGCCGCCTCCTCGGTCAACGGCAGCAGCACCGCTTTTGGCAGCCCAGCGGGCCTGCAGGTCGACGCGCAGGGCAACATCTGGATGGCCGACGCCAACAACAACCAGGTGCTGGAGCTGGACCCAAGCGGCGCCCAGTTGAACGCCCTGGGCGCGGGCGACGGCCCCGATTCGCTGAACGCGCCCAACGATGTGGCCCTGGGCCCCCAAAATCGCCTCTACGTGGCGGATTCGGGGAACAACCGCATCGCGGTCTACGACACCACCAGCGGCGCCTTCCTGCTGAGCTTCGGCAGCTTCGGCTTCGGGCAGGACCCCACCCTGATGGCCTCCCCCATGGGCGTGTGCGTCAGCGGCGAGCGGGTCTACGTGGCCGATGCGGGCAACGCCCGGGTCACGGTCTTCGACCTCAACGGCAACTATCAGATGACCATCGGCGGGCGCGGGGTGGGCGCGGGCGGCTTTGACAACCCCTACGGGGTGGCCGTGGACGCTCAGGGCCGGGTCTGGGTGGCGGACAACGGCTCCATGAACGTGCAGGTCTTCAGCTCCACCGGCGCCTTCATCGCCGGCATCGGCGCGGGCTTCGACAGCGTGGACTTCGAGGACCTGACCGCCATCTACGTCGAGCCCAACGGCGATGTGCTGGCCTCCGACGGCTACGCCAACCAGTTCTTCATCTGGGACAGCAGCGTGGTGGGGATGCGGGTCCAGCCTAAGGCTTCGGATCAGCTGGCCGGCGCCTCCCTGAAGGTGGGCCCGGTGCCCGCCCGGGCCGGCCAGGCCCTGCAGCTGATCCTGCCAGCCGCGGCCGACAAGATCACCTGGCAGCTCTTCACCGCTGACATGCGGTTGGCGGGCGAGACCCAGGCCGTCGGCCAGAGCCACGTCTCCTTCACCCAGACGGCTGATCTGGCTTCGGGGGTCTACCTGGCCAAGGTCACCATGGAAGAGAACGGCACGCAGCGCCAATCCTTGCAGAAGATCATCATCACCAGGTAGAAGAGGGGTCGTAACATGCGGGCGCTCGCGATCATCGGTTTTTTGGCAGCGGCTTCCACGGCGCAGGCTCAGAGCGGCGCGGCATGGCTTGGATACAGCACCGGGGCCCGCAACCTGGCTGAAGCCGGGGGCTTGGGCTCCATGGCGCAAGGCGCGGATGGCCTGGGATTGAATCCCGCCGCATTGGCGGACCTCTCCGGCAACGGGGAAGTGGACGCCAGCTACAGCCTCTGGCCCGGCGACATCAGCGTGCAGCATGGTGAGGCCGCCGTGCGGACCGGCCTGGGCGTGCTGGGCGTGCATGGGTCCTGGGTCGATTTCGGCAATATCGGCAGCTATGCCGTGGGGCAGACCGTTGAGGCCACCGGCGGTTCGACGAATCCGCATGCTTCGGACGTGGGCCTGGGCTTGGGCGGCCACATCAGCCGACTGGCGTTGGGCGTGTCGGGGCACATGGTCATGCAGGATCTCACCGGCCAGGGCACCAGCAGCGTGATGGCTTTTGACGCGGGCGCGCGCATGGATCTCCTGCCCACGGTGACGGCGGCGGTGTCTTTGCTCAATCTGGGCGGCAGCCTGGACGGATCGTCCCTGCCGACGGCGGTGCGCGGCGGCTTGGCCGTTCGCGCCGCCCATGATGGCGGCTGGGAGCTGGGCGTGGAAGCCAGCGATCCCCTGGCGGGCGGTGGGTCGGACTTTTTGGCGGCCTTCCGATACCAGGTGGCGCGCGTCCTGACCCTGCGAACGGGTTGGCTCCAAGGCCAGGGCATCACCGGTGCCTGGTCCATGGGCGTCAGTTTCCAGTTGGGGGTGGTGGGGCTTGATTACGGGTTCCGGCAGATGTCCGGATTCGACCCCATTAACAGCTTCACCCTGAGCCTGCTCTGGTAGCGTTCTCTAAGGCCCTTCGGGGCCTTTTTTTTGCCCTTAAATTAATCAATGACCATAAAATAGCCCGACTTCGCCGCGTGGTGCTGACCGGCGGCGATCAGGCCAGCTGAGCTTCATGCCCCGAGGCAGGGGCTCAGCGTGGCCGCCCTTTCATCAGGTGACGAGCGATGGGACGACGCAGTGAGCACACCCTGGACCAGATCCGGGTGATGGCGTTGGACGCGGCCGAAGGCATCCTGGGCTCGCAGGGGCTGGAAGGGCTGAGCACGCGCGCCATCGCCAAGGCCATGGGCTACACTTCGGGCACGCTTTACCTGGTCTTTCAGAACCTGGACGACCTGGTGCTGCAGTTGAACCGCCGCACCATTGACGGCATGGCCCAGGCCATCCAGGCTTCCATCCAGCCCGATGGCGACCCCGGGGCCAACGTGCGCGCGCTATGCAAGGCGTACTTGAAGTTCGGGCGCGAGCATAAGCCCCATTGGGACCTGTTGTTCCAGCGCCAGTGGCCGGCCGATTTCGTGTACCCGGCCTGGTACCTGGCCGAGATGGGCGGGAGCCTGGTGCCTTTCGAGCGCGAGCTGGGCCGCCTCCTGGGCACGCGGGCCAGCCAGGCCCAGGTGACGCTGGCTGGACGCGCCATTTGGTGCAGCATGCAGGGCATCCACACGCTATATGCCTCCGGTCGCATGGAGCGGCTGGGGGTGGCTAACTTGGAGGAGCTCATCGACTTCCAGGTGGACCTGCTCATCCAGGGGCTCAAGCAGGGCTAGGTGCAACGATACGCCTTGTCATCGAGGGGACGCTTGATCGCTGTTCTAGGCCTGCTCTTCGCCTTGGCCCGGCCCGCTTACGCCCAAGAGATCATCCCCAGCCCGGCGCCCACATCGACCCCCGGTGCTAAGCCTTGGACGCGCCCCCATTCACGTTGCGCCCCCCGCTGGCGGGAGAGCTTCGGCGCCCTGCCCTTGGGGACCGAGCTGTCGGTCAGCTCACCCGCCTTGAGCGTGGTGCCGCGGGCTGGCGGGCGGTGGGTGGTCCTGCCGGGTTTCGGTGGCGTGGGGAAGGCGCTCACGGTCCAAGGGGGCGGGGGATGGACGTTCGTGCGGCATGGCGGCACAGGCGGCGGCCGCTACGTGAACCTGCGGGCGCGCTGCGGGCTGCTGCCGGGTTGCCACCAATTGGAGGTCTTCTTCAACGCCACGGGCTACATGGCCTCGTCGATGCCGAGGGATGGCTACACCCTGGAGGTGCACGACGCCGGCGCGCCCAGCGTGTGGCTGACGGCCGGCACCCATCCCTACCGGCGCCTGGCGTACAGCGAGGCCGGCCCGGCCGATCTGGGCGACTTTGACCTGCAGATCATCGACGATCATGGCGCCATCACGGTCAGCATCGACGGCACGGCGGTGATACGGGTGACGGACGGCGACTTCAGCGGGCCTGACATCGGCTTCGGCACCCTGGTGGGGCCGGCGCGCTTCTCAGACCTGGTCGAAGAGGACGAGCGCTGCTCCCCCAAGGCCAGCCCCACCGCCACGCCCTGGCCGACGCCGACACCGGCGTTCATCCCGGCGGCCAGCGTCGCCCCGTTCCCGCGGGTCTTCACCCCCGTCCTGACCCCGCTGGTGACCCCGGTGCAGGCCTGGGAGCATGACAGCGTGTCCGAGCCCAGCGTGATGAAGGTCGACGGGCTGTGGCACATGACCTACAGCGCCAATGCCTTCGCCTTGAAAGGCGATCCCTGCGTCATCGGCTTGAAGACCTCGGCCGACGGCCTGCATTGGCAGGCGCAGGGGCCCGACCCATTGATCGGCGCCGGGCACGGGGGCGAGCCGGGTTGGGCCGTGCGCAGCAGCCAAGTGAAGGTCGGGGACGAGTATCGCGTCTACTACAAGGATATGTGGGGCAGCCTGCGTTACGCCACGTCCACCGATGGCTTCCACTATCGCGCCATCCACGCGCCCGTCCTCCTGTTCAACGCCCTCAGCGCCGAGCATATCCAGTCGTTCGATAGCGCCGGCTTTTATTACGACCCGGCGGCGGGCGTCTGGTGGATGCTCCTGGACGCGTGTTCCACCACCACCACCCCTCGCTTCCGCGTCTATCTTTTCAAGAGCACCGACCAGGCCCGCAGCTTTCAAGAGGCCGGCGGGCCGCTGTACTCGCAATTGCCCGGCGGCATGACCTCGTGGGGCTCACCGCGCGCCGTCGTGAGGATCGGCAAGGTCTTCCATGCCTGGTACCTGGTGAACGTGCCGTCCTTGATCTATCACGCCCAGTCCCCCGACCTGTTCCATTGGACCGTGGATCCGCAGTGGGTGCTGGACTACACGCCGCATCTTTATGGCCTGCCCAAGGCCGACCAGGTGGCCGACACCTGCATCGTGGAGTCGGACGACGGCCGGACCTTCCTTTATGACGACGCCACCGACAACTCGACCCCCGCCGGCGCCATCGGGGTGGCCATCTATCCGGGGACCCTGGAGCAGTATGCCCAGGAGAGCGCGCGGGCCCGCAGCCCCACGGTGACGCCGACGCCCCCTTCCAGCGCACATTGACCACCATCATGGCGATCGATCCTGTTTTGTGGTCCCTTGGCTCGGGGATGACGCCGGAGACAGTTCCGGCGTCTGGAGGGAGGGGCCATGGTCTTGAAGCGCAAGGCTGTCACGGCGGGGAAGCATCGTCTTGGCTGGGTGCGGGACCTGCCCGACCATCGCGACCATCTGTACCTGGCCAGCCGCGGTGTGCTGGGTGCGTTGCCCGCCAGCGTGGATCTGAGCGGGTCGTGCCCGCCGGTTTACGACCAGGGCCAGCTGGGCTCGTGCACCGCCAACGCCTTGGCCGGGGCCTATGCGGTGGCCCTGCGCTGCCAGCACCGGCCGGTTTTCATGCCCAGCCGCTTGTTCATCTACTACAACGAGCGGGCCTTGGAAGGCACGGTGGGCTCGGACGCCGGCGGGCAGTTGCGCGATGGCATCAAGACGCTCAACGCCCAAGGCGTCTGTCCCGAGCCGTTGTGGCCTTACTGCATTGAGAAGTTCACCCAGAAGCCGCCGGCGCCCGCCTATGCCGCCGCCCGCGCGCATGAGCTGCTGGATTACCAACGGGTGCTGCAGACGCTGACGCAGATGAAGGGTTGCCTGGCCGCAGGCCGGCCCTTTGTGCTGGGCTTCACCGTCTATGAGGGCTTTGAAAGCCCGGCGGTGGCACGCACCGGCGTGGGGCAGCTGCCGGGGCCCCAGGAGCGCAGCCTGGGCGGCCACGCGGTGCTATGCGTGGGTTATGATGACGCCAGCCATCGCTTCCGCCTGCGCAACAGCTGGGGCCCGAAATGGGGCCAGGCGGGCTATTTCACCCTGCCTTATGCCTATTTGATGGACCCAGGCCTCGCGGCTGATCTTTGGACTTTGGAGATCGTGGAAGGCTGAGCTCGGGCCTGGGCATCCCTTATCACGCAACGATATTTACAATTGCTGTGGAAAACCTTGCGGGCAGTCCTTGCCCGGCATCAAGTTACGGTTGATTCAGCTTGTCATTGTGCTATTATCCCCGTTCCCAAGATTGCGAAATATTTCACAAAGTCCGACTTTTGGCGGAGCGAGGCATGCCCGGGGATCCCCTGCAGGACGTGGTGGTCACCACCAAGCTGGACAAGGTGGTGGGTTGGGCCCGCAAATACTCCCTGTTCCAGTATCCCTTCGTGACCGCCTGCTGCGGCATGGAGTTCATGGCGGTGTCGGGCAGCCACTACGACACGGACCGTTTCGGCGCAGCGTTCCCGCGCTTCAGCCCCCGCCAGGCCGACCTGTTGATGGTGGTCGGCACCATCACCCACAAGCAAGCCCCCATCCTGAAGCGGGTCTACGACCAGATGTGCGAGCCCAAGTGGGTGGTCGCCTTCGGCGTCTGCGCCACTTCGGGCGGCTTCTACCAGAACTACGGGTCGGTGCCTGGCATCGACACCTTCCTGCCGGTGGACATGTACATCCCCGGATGCCCCCCCCGGCCTGAGACTGTGATCGATGCCCTGCTGAAGCTGCAGGACCGCATCCAGAACCAGCGCCACGCGGTGATCTGATGCCCACCAACAGCCATCCCCCCCTTTATGAGGCCCTGAAGGGCCATTTTGGCGAGGCCAAGGTGCGCGGCCGCCAGGGCCTCAGCGGCCGCGAGGCCGTGGTGCTGGACGCAGCCGCCTGGGTC